>Ga0116227_10006316_pt1 | contig 24125 bp, 30 predicted proteins | sample S1TSphgellanicum_FD_89693 | JGI IMG/M metagenome (GOLD analysis project Ga0116227, IMG submission 89693) | Host-associated microbial communities from peat moss isolated from Minnesota, USA - S1T2_Fb - Sphagnum magellanicum MG | ecosystem: Host-associated > Plants > Peat moss > Unclassified...
TTTGTGAAGATTAATAATATTATTGCATGGTGAAATATATTTGAGTTTCCATAATTCTTCTTCTTTCACCTTAAGATACTTTTAGGGCAAGTAGGTAAGGAAAAAGATAAAGGGATTTTTTTTGGGGGTAGGGTGGGGGGGGGGGAGGCAGGTACCTACCTACTTACCTACCTACCTACCTACCTACCTACTTACCTACCTACCTACCTACCTACTTACCTACCTAAGCGAAATTTAGAACGGTTGGCTTGTCTGAAGACTTTGCCCGTTTGCTGCCAAAAAAAAAGAAAAAAAAAAACACAAACCTAAAAGAACCCAATTCCTTCTTTCCTTCGTCTTTGGATCGCCATGTCGTAATAGCATCATCATCGCCCTCTCGGGTGTGGAGATTCTTCCATTGGTGTCGGCGAGTTGAGAATTTCCTTCAAGAATTCTCATTTTGCTTCCTTGAAGTGATAGAATTATCTACCAAAGTTGTTTTTTGTACTTTGCTGCTGCTGCTGCTGCTGCGAGGTTTGTTGCCAGTCCCATATGTTGTTTGCAAGCTCTCGGGCTCAGATCGTGACGATAGTTTTTTTAGGGTTTTTGTATCGTCGCTGCAAGCTTTCCAGCTTTGACATCGATTTGTTTTGGGGGCGGGTGGGATTGGGTGGGGTGGGGGTGGGGGAGTAGGGAGAGAATGGAGTGTGGTAGTGATTGGAGCTTCGCAGGGGGTATGAAAGGAAACCCTGAGCTTTTCAGCAGGTACGATGTGCTTGAGAGAATTGGGGAGGGGACTTTTGGGGAAGTGTACAAGGGGCGACGGAAGGTAGACGGGTTGATTGTGGCTATGAAGGAGACGCGAGATCCGCAATGCTCCAGCCGTGAGCTGGAAGCGTTGATGGTGCTGGCGCATCCCAATGTGGTGAAGCTGATCGAGTATTTTCTACAGGGGCCTAATCTCGTTCTCGTGTTGGAGTATCTGCCCACGGATCTGGCGCAAGTGATACAAGAAAGTGAGAGGCCGCTGCGGGAGTCGGAGATTAAGGGCTGGATGTTGCAAATCTTGGCTGGGGTTGCGGCTTGTCACAGGGCTTCGATTCTTCACCGGGACTTGAAGCCCTCCAATATGCTGGTGGGTGCGGACGGATCCCTCAAGGTTGCTGACTTCGGCCAGGCGAGGACAGTCTATGAAGAAGATGAGAGCAATTGGCCATCTGACCCATGCATGGTTGGAGCTTTTGACTGGACCGCAGGTGGGTGCATTCAGGCCCAACCCAATAGTAATTTAGTGCTCATCGCCTCCTTGCAAGTGATTCCAGACTCAAACCTCAATAGTGTTTTCCAGACCTCAGTTTGGACCAGAGAGTCTAGACATAAGTATAAGTTTGTGAAAGAAAGAGCTCTCTGGATTGCAGCTTGTGCCCTAATTTTTGTCTGTTCCAATCCATGCTTCAACTGATACTAAGGAATGATGTTCCATCACAGGTCATGAAGGGGTTCTTTTCAATGCTGAGAAGGTAAACAGTTCAAGCTCTATGAACTGTGATGTGGGGAGTGAGTGCAAAAACACATGGATTTGTGGCACTGATTCACTCAATTCAACAGTGGACTTGGCAGGCGAAGGGAAGAAGCATCATCATAGAGGAACCCACAAAACTCTCAAAGACTATTTTGTTAAGGATTGCATCCCCCTTGAGGAAGAAGGTAATAATACTCTGTGGGAGCATGAACACACTGTTACATGTAGGAGATGATCTCACCTTGCTGTGATGTGTAACTTGTGCGATTTCAACTTGATCAGTTCGCATTATGGTCAGGGGGCATTTGAGACTGTTCTCTGCTGCAGGTTGAAACACCTTGTTGCCCTAATGATGGTTTTGGTTTTCTGCATAACATCCTCTACTTGATAAAATAATACCACTTTACACTAGAAGTCTCTTAGCTACCACCTGCACAAACAGTGTTGCATCTCTGTCCTGCTCATCCCTAGTTCATATACTATCTGGAAAATACTGCACTGCTGAATGTGTCATTGTTTCAGAGGAGAGAAATCTCTCCAAGGCTTTAAATGGGGTGACTCTGGTCCCAAAACCCAGTTCAACATACTGATTTGGACCAATGATGTTGGCAGGGCTTGTGAAAGATTGTCCGGAGACACTGGAACAAGATGGTTGTGGGTGTTTTTGCTCGGAGAGTGTGGATGACAAGACACAGGTACATGGACCAGATGGTGAAGTAAAACTGCAGGTTGGGGGTTGCAGGAGTCTCAGTTGCAAAGCAGGGAAGGCAGGATACCTAATACATGTGGTGAGGAGTAACCATTTTGCAGGAGTAGACAGGGTAGATGACATATCTGAGGAATCAAGCCGGAGGGACTGGGTGTTGACAGAGGAGGATTTAACCGAAGTAGGGCTAGGATCTTCTCGAGAGAAAGATAATGACTTCTTTTATAAAGTTAGGAGCTTCATTAAGCGGCGAGGTCGGATACTCCATAAACAGGGCAAGGTAAGGATGCTCTGCCTGAGTTTCACTTCTGTTCGTATGCTGCTGCCCCTAGCAATTTGTTTACGTGTGATGATGCATCATTTGTGGATACATCTTAGCAAATGTGGATAGCAAAAATTCCTACCTGGTTGTACCCCAACCAAGTAGGAAAAAGTCAGTCTCAGGCTCATATGGAGCACAGGTGTCTCAGATAAGTAGAGACATCCTGGGACAGATCTATCTCTTTGGGCATCTTTTGCATCTAGGAAACAGAGTCAGGGAAAAATGCTTTCCCCAATTTCATGTCTGATATCCTTTTAGTACTTCACTGCCAGTGAATGGTTCAAATTGTGGGGCAAGATTGTGACGCCCATGTACCAAAGTTGGCATGTCTAAGAGCTGTGACTCTTTTTGTATACAATACAGATGAGTGTCCTGAAAATCCTTTTTGTACACTAACAATCTTGAGAGTTATATGTGGCTATATCTCAACTCTGAGCTCATTCTGGCCTTACAGGGATTGAGTCCTTCACGCAATGGAAAGGGTGACACAAGGATGGTTGTAGCTACTTCAACTGGGGAGGAGGGGGTCACTCATGTTGGCAAAGAGGTCCTTTCTGGAACAGCATTACGAGATATAGACCAAAAAGAAGCTTCAGTGCCAGTGAACAGTTCAGATTTGATCAATCATGAGGGAATTGCAGTTGAGAAACAGGATGAGAGGCACATGAACGACTTAGGCATCAGGCCCCTCATGGGTGATGAAATATGTGCAGCAGATCCTGGTTTGATAAAACTGATGCCTAAGTTCAACGAAGATGCTTGCTGTGATGTGGAAAAGGATGTCTTTGAACCTAATGAGACTGGAAGTGGAGATGTGGAGATTGGGCGTGGAGATTGTAAGCAATGCTCAGGATCAGGAAGTGCTTCTCTTAGCTGTGTCACCCATGGCAATGTAGCTCAGCAGCTGGATACAGGTAGTGAATCGAAGAGAAGGAAAGCAAATAAGTATGAAAGTGCAACTGAGGAGGTGGCTCCAGCATTAAGAAGAGATGAACCCCTTGGAGAATGTAATTCAGGTGTGGAGGATGACAAACACCCAGTTGAGGCCATGGAAATAGATGCACAGATAACTGAACTGGAGATTGTCCGGAACAGAATTTTGTATGGGAAGCATGGGAGATCTGGTGTGCAGAAAAGAGATGCCCATGTTCCAACAAATCCTGATTATGCTGTTTCTCATAACCATGTAGAACTTCCTCCAGCAAATTTGCAATTGGACCCTGCACTAGATGCATCTGGAAGCAAAAGCATAACATTGGGTGTGGAGAAAGGACAGGGTACCACTTGGGCTTTGGCTGGGAGTGTGGACAAGAACATAACTAGATTCACAAAAGAGTTTCAAAGTGAAGAGGACCCATCAGTTCTTGCAGAAGGAAAGCAGCAGCGGGGGGAAACTGTGCATTTTTGGGATGGATCCCGACAACATGGGAGATCTGCTGATGATGTGAGTGAGGGGCATCGTGGAGGAAATGAGAACTGGAACAATGCAAATTGGTCTGGTGATGTTGCTAGGGAAGATGGCAATGGCTTAAATGGGTGTTTTGATGAGCATGGATCAAACCTGGAGGGTCTCAGAGAGGCTGCTGGCTGCAATCAAATCAATGGGACTGAGGATTGGAACTTTGCAGTAGAGACAAGATGGTATAGACCTCCAGATGTGTATGACTCGTATGTGAAACATGGTGGACAGAATGACAATGTTGATGGGGAAAGACGTACAGGGATTGGGAGCCAAGTCCTCATAGGGGAGCCTGAAAGTGGGATGCCTTCAAGATTGAATCGTAGTGATATGGGTTATGATTTCAGGTTCCATGAAACTGGTGTTCACAGCCAGCAAAAGGGGATTGATTCAACTGGTTCAAGTGAGATTGGGGATCAGAATTCTGAATTGAGCCCTTTTGTTGGAACACTCTGGTACAAGGCCCCAGAATTGTTGTATGGGGCAAGAAAGTATGGGAAAGCTTTGGATATGTGGGCAGTGGGATGCATTTTTGCTGAACTCTTAGGTGGGAAACCTCTGTTTCCTGGGATTACAGATATTGATCAGCTGAGCAGGGTGGTGCGTGTGCTGGGTGCGCCGAATGAGAAAGTCTGGCCAGGAATTTCTCAATTGCATGATTTTGATAAGATTTCTTTCCACGATGAAAGGGCCCCACTTCCATTCCAGAAGCTACTTCCACATGCATCCCCATCTTCACTTCGGTTTCTCAAGAAGTTTCTCGTTTATGATCCAGCTCAGAGACTCAGTGCTGAAGCAGCTTTAGGGGACTCTTACTTTCAAGAAGACCCTTTGCCTTTGCGTTCTACCCTCAAAGAGCTTCCTTTTCTCACCTCCAGACGAGACAGCAGTGCATCAGAAGATTGGGCAGAGTGGCGGGATCCAGGATCTCCATTTTCTGACTTTGAGATACTGGACTCAGCTCCTTAGGTTCGTATATCTTATAGTATTCATGTTAGAACTGCATTTGTGAAGATCTGTAAAACCTCTATCGGGAACTCATATGGATAACTAAGGAGAATAGGCTGTTTATTGTAGTTAATTAGTGTGGAGGGTGTGGATCCAAAAATGTGACCAGTCAGTATGCTCTATTGTGGAAACCCATACTCAATTCAGTGTATGTGACTAGTTGGAGGGTCATTTAGTTATATAAGAAAAATTGTATTTGAGACTCACAAAGTGCTGGAAACTTTTCAAACTTATACTTTTAAGTGTCCTTGGGAACACACAAAGCACCATGACCCCCATTCTCTCTATTTTCATGTCCATGATTTGGTAAGATACTATGCACCCTGCCCTCCAATTACAGTGCTGCCAATGGTTTAGCCCCATCACATTTCATCCAAAGAGTGCTGACATGTACTGTTGCTATGCAGTCCAGCCCATACAAAAACCACTGATGTTATCCCATCTGCATATGAAACATTTCATTCCATATTTTATTTGCTTTTGTAGTCAACCTGTAATGACGATCTCCTCCCTGTGTATATATAATTGCACCCTACCATAGTTTATCACCAGTGAATGCTTGAACTAAAGCAGATATCATTTTGCACCACATGCTTTCTGGACTGAATTGTACTGGGGTTTGTTGTTAAAGTTTGTCATTAGTACATACCTGCGGGATTACAGTATCAGACATTGACATATCATGTGGACTGCATGATATTCCACATATGCATCTAGACTTTTCCAGGTTAAGTTCTAAGCTTTCCTATTGAAGACGATATTTTGGTTTAAGTGCCCCAAGTCGAGCTTGTTCTTCCTCAGAAACATTGGGAGATGCAAGCACATCGTCCCAGAGCTGACGTATCACTGCCATACAGATCCAAGACACTGGTATGAGAGAAATCGCTCAACTCCAAATGCATCAATAGCTGTGTCTGCAAGAAGCTGAGAGATCCAATGGACAAACTTACCAGCTTTATCTTTGACAGTCAGGAACATTAGTGTCATACTGAATCGTCCAACCTTTGACAAGTTTTCCAGTATATTGACCACCAAACCAGCATTGTCTCTGCAGGAGGAATATGTCAACAGAGACACAAGTTGCATCACCAAAGATGGATGCAGATAAGGAGATAGTCCGCAAATGGAAGAGAGCTAAACATCAGAAAAGCCTCAATGGTTCTATGCAGGCTGACAATAATGTAAAGGGGAGGAGCTCACTGAAGGAGAAGAGGAAGTGACTGGATAATTTCCATCAACAATGGTGCCCCCAAAGAATCCTTGAACAGCTTTGGCAATGATAGTGGATCCATAATCTGTAGACTCCAACAAACCAGATGGTGAAGGTCCTAAGAGAAAAGAAGACGCATTTAGCCAATGAAGTGTTATGCTAATGTCAAGAAACCTGCAAAGAACATGAGAACACCTCATTGGGCCATCCATCAGTATGGTTCCTTGAATTCACCTTCAGACTTGCATAAATCAACCAAAATCTTTAAAGAGGAAGGATGGGGACCTTTAGTAGATGCGCCTGAGAGGAGCGATTTCCAGATAATCCTTTCCACACAGCCTCAAATTCATATGAGGTCTTGGGACTGACCAAGTTCTTTCCCAGCCCAGCTGTTACATTCACTGCTGCACGTGCAGCTGCTGCCTGTGTGGATAAGACCACCTCAGCAGCAAGTGCACTGTCCACTCTTTTGGCCTGTGCATTGCACACATCACAAATCTTTGATCAGATATTTTGATAACTTATCTTTCATTGACATCTGTACCAGGAAGCCTTCAGTATACCTGAGAATCACCATCTTAACATATAGTTCCACTCTTGTGATAAAAACAAAACAGAAAGCCCTTGCTACCTGCTTATTAGGGCCCTCCATTTTTGTAGATGACTTTGCAACTGAAGGACTTGTTGAAACAGTTGGGACAGAAACAGAGGCATTAGGCAGGCTTGTCACTGGTGAAGGAGCTGTTGGAGTTTCCAGAATGCCTGATAAGTCTGGGTGGAGGGGATTGGAATTAGGATGAAAAACACTCTGTCCAGAAGCAGGAAGAGCAGATTTCATTTGTTCCACAGGACTTCTTGAACTCTTGTCTGCAGGATTTAGACCAACAAGTGGCTTTGCAGGTGCAGAGGTAGGAGGTTCCTGTATTGAAGTTAGCAACTCCTGTGTTGATGATCTTTGTGGAAGATTTGGTGTTTCTTTGATTTCTTGGACAAGCAAAGGAACTTTTTTTTGCACTGGCATCGCCTTTACTTCCTGCAGGCCAACATATCTATGAGATTATAGATAAAACTTCACAACAACACATAGGAGTAACTGTCCTATCAGTTCCAGCAAAACCAGCACAACAACAAGAATGAGGGTGCTCATAACCTTATGAATGTCACTCACAAATTGTCAGACCATGCGCAGCAGTGACAAGCTGCCATGACTCCCTACTGACTTCACCAGATCTCTAGAGGGGGTGTACATAAGTATTAATGATCAGCCCAAAATTTCAAGAAAACCATTATGTAAACATTAGCATCCTGAGTTCCTGTTGCATTTTGAGAAGCAATGGGAAGGCTAATCATGATGTCGGTGGGCACTCAAGGGACTTATGTGCAATCAACAATTGTTATTTGCACAAATGGGATAACCCTACAGGTTTTGCACTGCCCAATAAAGAGGTCCAAGTCCAAACACTCCTTGCCCCATCTCTAAACCTAACCCAATCACTGGAACCATTGATAAAAATGGTGAGATACCCTGGCAGATCAGTTGGCACCCAAAGACCTAAGAGGAGATTGATGAACACACAACCTTCTGCCCACTGCATCCTCATTCCTTTCATATGACATAGGGTAATATGAGTATTTGCACCAAAGGGGCTAAATCATGCAGCTGTCATGAAGGTCCTGGTTGAATCACCAAACCAGATATGAACAAAAACAAAGACTGATTGGGAAAGACTGCAAAGAGGGAAACTCACTTTTTCATAGGTCTCCTTGGCTTCAAGATACTGTTTTCGCAGCTCTTTGTTTTCAGGCTCCAAGCGTAGGGCAAACTCAAAATCTGTCCATCATTACAGTTATGTAACTTAAGTCTGACATCTAAGTTGACAACTCAAGGAACCATGCCATGTTGTCAACTACACTGTCAAAGGACATCAACATTTCCAGTGGAACAGGGTGAAATCTGGTCACTTGCAAAGTAAGCTAATCAAAGCCATAGTCATTGCCACACCTTCCACAGAAGCAAGGTACTTCTTGAGCTCTTTGCGTGCAGTGCCACGCCGAGAATAAGCCTTTGTGTAGTGATCATCGAGCTCAATGGCTTCTGTGCAGTCCACCTCTGCATCTGCATATCTGGTTCAGAAGCAATGTTAATGACAACAATAATGCATCCTGTGTCATTGTCATATAGATACAAGCTCAAACACATCCTTTGCCAAAATGGTACTGATTGGACCTCTTGCTGGAGCATCTTAAAAACCCTGACACAAAGATGAAATAGGATGTATGGAGTTTCACCTTCTTATCTTGAGTAAAGCCATAGCTCGATTTGCAAATGCAACTGCAGTGGGCTGCAAAGCAATGCTCCGAGAATAGCAATCAATTGCTTGTACATACTTGCCCTCTTTGAAATACTTATTTCCCTGGACATGCAACAACTGCCATACATCAGAGCTCCTGATAGTTGAACAGAAAACAATGAGTATTTGAAAAGAGACAGTGCTGTTCATTTCCACCAAGCTCTGGAAAGAACCTCAGGTTGAAATTTTATTTGAGAAATATGCTGCACTAATCCATTAGTAGATAAGGGAGATTCAGAGTACATACAAGGTCCTTCTCTGACCATGCATCTGGGACAGGTTCGTCAAGACCAAACACATTTGACATATGATCAATGGTTGCTGCTGCAGCACCCAGACTACTGGAGCTCTTATTTGAAGATGATTTTGGCAAAGTGGTGGGCTTTTGAGAAATGTCTGGAAGTTTTCCCTTTGTATTCACTGACTTCCTCTTCACTGATTGTGTTGGCTTTTGTGAATGAGCTGTCTTTGCAGGCTCTTCATCCACCTCCTTCAATGCTGCTTCCTACTGAACACAATGTGTACAACAAAACAGAATAAATTCAAGTGCCTGGTGAGACCTCTTCTAATCATACATGTAAACAATAGTCATTGATCTTTGAAGCATGGAGTGAAGAAGAGAAGGTTTTAGGGCTGCCCAGGGTTTCAATGCATACTACATCAAAGTTATCCCACTTATTCCTGAAATAATCATATGTGTGCCCTGATGAGCCTGCAGCTTTCTTCAAGGGTTTGTCATCTCCAGCACCACCAGTGTCCTTATCATCCTCTTCTCCCTGAGTGATTTGTGCTTGGCCCCTAACAGGCAGCAGGCCCTGCATGTGGATTGTGACACAGCAAACATTTGAAAGAACATTAAGCACAATCTCAGAGAAATTGGTATATGGAGGGAGACCATTTAACCCAAATACAGTCCAATGCTGTACTTATTGAAAAGGGACTGGTAGAGAGAGGCGCATACACTGTCCTTGGTGGTACCACTGGCCAGCTTCTTCTCCTTAATCTTCACAGTCTGTTCCCAGTCTGTCAAGTCCTTCAGAAACTCATGCAGCTCCTGCCAAGGTGACAATAGTAGTGGTGAACATATGTCTGCATTTTGTACAAAGACTTGCAGGTATTCTTTTTCAACTGTTAAAATGTAGAGAGCTAACACAGTCTCTCACAGATGTGAAAGAACATTTCTGAAGAAATTTCTATGAACCATTTTTATTGCTGTTATGGCTTGTACTGATTCTAACTAAAGAATTGCAATCTACCACCAAACACAGGGCTTTGCAGAAAATATTTTGACAAAGAATTTTGATACAATTTCTTATACTGCTGGAGTCCAATCATGAACATATCTATAGATTTGCATAAGAAATTCCACAATTACACTTTGAACTATTATGTCAGTTACTGCCAAACCAACACAAACACAATAAGAATGAGTGCAGTCATAACCTTGTGAGTGTCTCTCTCACATGGTATCAGACCATCACCTTCATCATGTATGGCAGTACCTATTCATGAGTTTCAGAAATAGAGAACTACTGGCAATTCAATAAGATGATTACAGAAATGATTGAGAGTCATTGGCCTGTTGAACAGATATACCAAATACGAAAGCAAGAAAAGCTTGCCAATAAGAACAGCAAGCGAATATCCTCACTAATCAATGCAAAAGATGACCTAAGCTAATCCCCAAGTCCTTGCAGAAGAAGCAGGATTGTGTACAGAGAAATGCAAAACTTAGGGTACATCACGAATCCTAGGGTTTTGTAGGCATCAGCAAAGGATATGCTTCTTTTGACGCGATTTTATATCTGCATTTGTTTGTCATCGACACTGCAGTCCAGTATTACAACCAACGCCGTATGAGTGCATTGAGGTGGTGCAAACGGGTCTGCGAGTCTGAATTCGGACTGAAGAACGAGACAAGAAGAGAAAAAAAGAAAGAAACACGCCGGGAAAAACCGGCTGAGGTATTTTCGACACATTGCTTCCTCGCAAAAGCATGGACAATATTACATGTCTCCGCCGAGAATTGGCACAGGCTTTCAGCGTTAAGGAGTACAAGAGCGTAAAAACACTCGGCCACATCATCATACGACAAACACTGAAGAAACAATAAGACGAACGGCAGGAGGTAAAAAGTACTAAGTACCATAGTGTTCTCACGGATCTGCTTCTGCGCCTCGATAGACATGGCTGCAACTTTCCTTCTTCCCCACCGTTCTCCAACCGATGACGATCACCAACACACACAAGAAAGAAAATAAAATCACTTCCTCTTCCCCTTACGTAATGATTTCCAGATATCGTTCTCGACTTCAGAATCCAGATGCTTGCAATGCAATCCGGCCGAGGTGATGGATTTTGCTGCGACGCAGAGATGGGACAATTGGAACAACCAATTTGAACGGGCGACGAGGAGCGCAGTACGTAAAATTAGGGCAAACTTGTGACCCAAAAACAAAAAGACATCGCAGTTCAGAAAAACAAGGACTTTGTTGTTTAAAATAATTTAAAAATTACAAAAAAATGTAAATTTTTTAAATAAAAAAAATCATCATCATTATTATTTATGGAACTTCCAGTCCGGTTTTGAGGCCAGTTTTTTGGATTTAAAAAATATTTCATTCTGATCATTTTCAAAAAAAATCAGAGTTGGTTTGGTCTAGTTTAAAGATATGGTTTCCCTCTCCATTACACATAACTAGGTTTTTTTTTTTTTGGGGTTTAATATTAGTTTGTTCAATTAATTCACATAATTCAAAATAAAAATTATATAATATTAGTTATGTACAACTAATTAAACACATAATAAACTTGCCTAAAATGTAAGGCCAAGCTTATATTTATAAAGTTATTTTTACCTACTTAACAAACTTGAAAACAAGATAATTTTAATTTTAATTTGAAAAAAGTCGGATTGCAACTAGGTTAGGTTATAATGATCATTCCAACAAATTTCAGAAAATTAAAAGTTTTTTAGTAAATAAATAAATAAATAACACAAGACAAAGGAACAAGAGATGAAAAAAATAAAAAATCAAAGTCCAAACTAAAGACAATACCCAAAAGCTCAAAAAGCACAATGGGGAGCATTAAAAGAAGAAATTAAGTAACTTAAGACTTAAACCCATCACCGATAGCATGAAGCAAGTCGTGCAAGGAAATAGATGAAAAGCTTGGAAGAACACCAAGTTCAAAAAAAGCCTTTCCTAGAGCTCCCACTGCATGTTGCAAGATAGTGACAACTTGAACTCTCTCAAAACCCATAGACATTCTCTAAATATAAAATGAACATAAAATTGAAAGAAGAGTGTAACACAGAAATATGGATGACAAAATTTTAGGGTCAGTGTGTGAATGGAATACTTACCATCTTTGTACAAGCGTTGAAAAATCCTCTGCTATCTTGTCTTTTATCATTCATAGGAGTGCTTGTGATTTGAAAGCATTTCTGTAGACGATAACCATGGTGTGAAGGAAGTGCAAAAGGTTAAGAATTAGCACTAAGTTGTTTATTTTCTTCTGTGTGGGTGAGAATTGCATGAGTGATGGAGCAAGATGAGGAGGCAGGAGTACAAAATGGCAACATTGCTCTAAACTAAGCATACTCTTCTGATTTTTCTTTTCTTTTGGGATTATGGTAATCGTTGTTTTTGTTGCAGGATCTTTTGTTTGGAGTTTGCGGATTTTGGGTTGAATGCCTGAAATTGGTTGTTGATATTATGTTTTGTTTCCAAGATTTTCGTTGCGCTGTTGGGAAGTAGAATGTTAGTTTATGGAGAGTCTTTAAGGATAAACAATGGAGGCGATGAGAGGTTCTAGAGGATTATTTGGTTGGTCAATTGTGGATTTCTCTACTCAAGTTTGATATACTTGAGTCATGTCTTGATCATTCACGGGGAGGGTCGAACATGTTTACTTCATGGGAGAATTTGGGTAGTAGAAGATTTGTAGGAGTTTTGCCATTGAAGTTGATAATTGTTTGTTAAACATCATCTCCATATCTTGATTGGGTTCATAAAACACTATGAGTTCTGACAAGGGAGTAAGAGGACATTGAGTATGTTGATAGAAATCCACAACCAAAGGACCATGATCTAATAACTGTTTGAGAGGAAATCCAAAATGTGCTGATCCATCATTTGTATGTAGTTTACTGTTGTTCGTGGTTTGGTGAATAAGGACTCCAAATTGGATGTTGTTGGTTCTTAATCGCCAAGTAATTTAATTGATATGAGCATGACTTTTCTTTGAATTCAAGAGAAAGGCTATAGAAGAACCTTGTATGCCCCACTTTTTTGGTTACAAGAAATTTTCCAAAGCCCTTTGTTGATCATGCCATGTTGACACATCAATGAAAAAAGTTGTCAGCCTATCAGTGTAAACATTCAAATGTCTTTAATACAAGAGGGATAAAATTATCCTTAAGGTGTCAGTTGTGATGTGACACAAACTTTGCTTGAGTTACAATCATCATGACCACTCCATGAGAACAAATGACTCGTGAAACAAGATCTGCACGATTTGATTTGTACACTTCAAAAACTGAAAGATATACCCTTTATCCATGGGAGCATCAACAGGACCTTCTACGCATTCAAAGCAGTGATTTTTTGGGCCAAATCTTTGCTACTTTGTGAAAAAACAAATTTGTGGAGAAAAATTGTGTTTCAGAGTACAATGTGCCTATTCAGCAAATACAAAGGACATTCAATTTTCCAGTTTCTCTAACCGTCACTATGGTCTACTACTCCAATTTTGTTCATTCAAGCATTTTGCTTTGCCACCAGCTCCCAGTTTATATGTACCTTTGTACGTTGGCAGACAGTTGTCTAAGGTGGTCTATCTTCTCTCCTTGAACCTCCCTCTCAATCACAACTTGTGTGTTGCTTACAGGTTTCCCGAACTGTTTTCCTTCTTCCACAACTTCTTCAAGCTTGATTTTGACAGGGTTTCTTCTTTTCTTCAACAACAATTGATGAAATAATCAGCCCTTGCAATCCCCTTCCTTGTTACGTCTTGGAAGAATCAGATGGCCTTCACATTTGCAAGTCACATGAACATTAGCCAGAAGAATAACAATAACCAATTGCAAGCTTGTCAATATCTTCCTTCTGTTATTGAGCACCTATGCTACCCCAAACTGCAACTCCACCTCTTTAAACTCTCCCAATTTTCAGCATGTTCATCTGTTCTCCCAAAGCTAACTACATAATGTCACTTGGCTATGTACATTATGCCATGTCTGAAAGAAACATGGTACTCTGTGTCCAGCTTTCTAAACCAGCTGAGTGCAAGCAAAGGAACAACACAAGAAAGATGCCCACCCCCTCAGACAGTGTACGACTGTTGAATTGTGTTGATATCCAAGCCCTTCAAGCGCACCACTGACTCTACATGGCCCTTCAAAGTGTGCACTTCTCGCAACCTGCAACCACCCTCAATCACATCAGCTATGTAAAATATACACCATAGCAAACATTGCCTACCACCTAATGCTTTGCATATTGTGCTAAGGACATTGCCTGCAACGTAAAGACATCCATAGCAAAGCAGGTCAAAGAGCATCAATGTACCATCCTCACATGCTACAGATTCATTTGTGCTGTTGGGAGATGTTAGCATCTTTTAACAATAAAGGGCTGTAGGGAAAGCACATGTTCATAAACTGCAGCTGAAAAATTGCAAGAGGTGTTGAGTGGACCTGGCAATCTCAGCACGTCTCTTAGCTTGATCAGCCATACCACCGAGAGTCTCCTTGGAACCAGCAAGAGCACTCGATTCCCTGAATTCAGGTGGATGGAGACCATGCAAAGTTCGTTGTGCTGTGGCCCACTGTGCCTCACGTGCTTCCTTGCCAAAATTCTTTTGCCTTGTAAAGGCAGTCTGCACCAATGATACAGCATACACTTGAACTTCAGAATTTGTTCTTAAATAGTTTGTTCTCTGCACTGGTGGACATAAAATGCTGCCAGACACTGCTATTTTCTGCACAAATGATTCTTGCATGGAACTCCATGGATGATTCTGGTTATATTAGTGCAAAGCATGTCTAATCTGGCAACACTTTCAGAGGAGGAGATGTTACCTTGCTATCTAGCATATTGTCCATGCCTTCCCACTCAGGATGTAGCGAATCGCAAACTTGATGGGATCAAGGGGGAGGTAGAAAATAAGACTGTAAAGCCAAATGACTCCCGCCCATCCCCATCCAATACCTTGGACTTGGGCAAATCCCCAATTTGCATACACAGCAAGGAATGTTGCTATCTGCAGTTCTATTCCAGTTGGCACTCATCAGATATCATAACAGTATCTGCTGAAGGGGGGGAACATGTTCAGTCTACATGGAAAAGAACAGCAATCTCCTCTGACCTCTGACAGATCTCCAACCAAGAAAAAATGGCAGTCAACAGATGAGAATGCCCTACCAGTTGGGCAATAACAAAAGCACTCATAAGCAAGAGGCCGGGTCGCTCAACAAATGACCAACTGCGGGATCGGGTCACAAAAATGAGGGCCTGACTAACAATGCTGACTTGCAAGTAGACAGCAGATGTCTCCTCCTTGAGGTTGCCTCCTATTGGATGTACATGAAAGTGTGACTGCATCCACCCTCCAGTGGAATTCACATCAAAATGCAACTACAGAATATCCATGTGAACCGGGAAAAAACTTCTTCTGGGAAATAAAGCAGTGAACATTAACTACCCATTGCATGCTCTCTGTGATCAAAAAATAGTCAGAGTGTCTAGAAACAGTTTTCATACTGAGAAGAAGTCTGTTTTATGTATGGCCCAGAAGAATATGACTGTCATCATGGCGAGATAGGCACCAAGGACTATCCCTGTTGCAAAAATCTCTTTCAGCTTCCAGCGATCTGGCAATGGAGAAGGTTTTACTCGATCTTTTGAAATGGTCATAATAGTACCTGTGCACAGAAGAGATTGATGTTTGTTTAAGGCAAGAATTGACTGTGTCCAACTAATGTTCAACCTCCAGAGTTTCATCAAACATGGGGTAGCATCTCTGTACTGGAGCGATCAGTAGAATTCTGAAAATGATAATCCTTGCTGTAGATGGGAACATACCGTCATTAAGGATGGCAATGATGAGCACCATGAAGGGAGAAAAGTCAAATTTCCAAATCAATGCCAGCAGCAAAAATCCTAGCTGAAACCCAACAATTGTGTCATCTCACCAGGAAGCACATTTGACATATAACATGGCTACAGTAGTATTGTTCTATAGCACCACTTGCTAAGAGCAGCAGAGATGCAAAATAAAAGTACATGTGTAGAGAAAAAATGGGGAGATGGAGGTGACAATGACGTTACTGCTACTGTAACTCCCCTATGTATTCAGAGAAGCATTACCAAATTGAGGTCATTCCTCTGAGCTCTGTTGTTTGTACTTACCACAATACGGATAGTTATAGAAACAGCATAGATCTGCAGGCAAAGTTCAACCCACCCATCATAGCTGCTTAGTCACAGATCTGATGCTTAAGAATTATGGTGGAAGCTGACATTGTCTTGACACATGATGTTAGCTGATGGGAATTGTTCATTTACCGTGTAGTTCTTCATTCGCTGGAAGATGGCACGACTTGTTAGCACAGCACTAATAATGACACTGAGGCCTGGCTCAGTGAGCACAATATCTGAAGCACTCCGTGCAGCATCAGTAGCGTCTGCAACTGCGATGCCTATGTCAGCTTTCTTCAGTGCTGGGGCATCATTTACACCATCACCTGTCATTCCACAAATATGCTTCCTGTCTTGCAAACGCTTCACAATCTCATACTTATGCTCTGCACATATAGTAACAGAAATATCTTAAGATGTTATCAAAAGAGCTTTCACCTCCTGAAATTGGATGGGGTTCTGCAACAAGAGATCTTGTAGTCTAGTATCATATCAGCAACATGCTGAAATTGCTGCACCCTGTATGTCTATCTTTCCACCCATTACTAATCAGGCCTGCCTGACTGGGGCTAGTAAAAAGAAAGGAATATGCATGTCCTGCTTCACAATTAAGAGACCAACTTGGTTATAACCCCACCTGCCTGACATTAATGAACCTCAGCAACCCACTTAAGAATTTTTGAAAAATTTGTATGGAACAAATCGACATCACATCCAGAAATAGAAGAAACCACCCCATGGACACAAAGGACATGTAGCATGCACATGCACACCAACTGGCTCAAAAACCAAAGGTCAATCTTAAAAAAGATAATAACCTGGAAAGACACCAGCAAAACCATCTGCCTTCTCAATGAGCTCATCAATAGGCAAGGCAGCAAGACTTTCATCTTTGTGCTGTCCCAGCAGAGATGATGAGGGGTACATGTTGCTACCCATTCCCAGACGACGGCCTGTTTCCTTTCCAATCGCCAGTTGGTCACCTGTCAAGTAGTTGCTTCACACCATGAGTTTATATGGTCACAGTTTATTCATAGTTAAGGTTACCCATACTAAGTTTGACAGACTTGCACAAAGCTGCAGCAACCAATCCCTTCCAACTTCACAACACATACAAATATAGGCCCACTAGCACAACAGGGAATATTTACATCAAAGGCTTTCCCAGGTACCTGTGATCATTTTGACATTCACCCCGAGGTTGAGGGCACAGTGAATAGTCTCAGCACTGTCATGGCGAGGTGGATCAAAGAGTGGTAACAACCCACAGAATTCCCAAGGACCTCCTGCACTTTCTTTGTTTCGCTCTGGAACTTCCTGCATTGTTTACAACTACACCACATTAAATCCTGAAAAAACTTCTGTTTCCAGGAAGGGTAGTGCAGACAAAGTGGTACAGCTTAAAACATGAGCAGTGCCCCTTGTGCAGCCCCAGAGAGTTGAATACTGTGGAGCAGAAACCCACAAACTTTATCAATGGAAATCATTAGGCTGAGAACATCATGGGTCATCCAGAGCACTTGCCTGCCTGGCAACAGCTAAGGACCGAAGTCCTCGCTCTGCAAATTTGTCAATCACTGAATGTACGCTTGCAGCAATCTCTACTTTGTTGACAGCCAAATCCAATATCTGCAAATCCAGAAAGTAATTGTTAAGTGATTGTCTGTAAGGATCAAATGAGGAAATCCAAACTCAAAAAGGGGTTTTCTCTTTGAAGCCAAGGCTTTTACTAGCTAAACAACAAAGCACAGCTTGGAAATAACTGGTATATGAGACACTTCACAATTCACCTACAGAAATTTACTTCACTGCACATCCTGTGACCACCTTTTCTCAATATAACAAGTCATCACACCTAACCTCCAATTCAGAAAAGGTGATGTGAACAGAGTATTATGTGATAGTCAACTGTATGGCAGGTGTGCACCCAAAACAATAGTACATCAAAACCTGTATAGAAGAAGGCTTTGTTCAGTAGAAACCATGAAAAGGTTTACCAAAGAAAGTGAGTTTGGATGTTAATGTAAAACAGTTCAAAGATGGAACTTCAATTGGCATAGGAGACATAGCAGCACCTGCTCAGGAGCACCTTTACTTGCACGATACCATTTTCCATCAGAATGATCAATATAAGTCAGAGCTGTCCTCTTTTCTACTGGGTTGAATGGCAGGAAATGAATCTCTGTTATGTTTGCACGTGCCTGCAAATCATCAAACATACATGAACTTTAATGATACATTTCACTGCAGAGACAACTAAAGTTCACCCAGTTCCCTCTCTCTAGCTACTGTTCTACTGAGAAAGGTCAACCTCTTACCTCTTTGGGATCAGCCAGGATTCCAACAATGGCTGCATCAATAGCATCCTGATTTTCAAGCCTGGATGCTCTAGCTGCTAGCAAGCACACCAAATCCTTGTCAACACCCCTGGCAAATACCTGCAATCCATTGCCACGACTGAGCTCAGAAAATGTAAGCAAACACTGGAAACACTCCAGAGGACTCACAAAATATTTACTTCTGGAGATTTGGGTGAAGAGAACAGCCTGCCTCAGTACTGTGCTTAACTTGGAACATGACTTACAAGAAAATAGCTTTGCACTTTAGAAACAGGGAGCAATATTCCACTCTCAGCTTTTGCATACCTCAATAAGGCTTTTGTCAACTGTCAGCTTGTTCAAGGTAAGTGTTCCTGTCTTGTCACTACAAAGCACATCCATTCCAGCCATCTCCTCAATGGCAGTCATGCGCTTTGTAATAGCACCCTGCATTCAATCAAAGAGTTTCATGATCACTTCAACAACACCAACCCTGGAATCAGCAAGGCCTAGATGCCCTTGTCCATACATATGCATCAACCTGATGGAATGACAAAGGTAGTAGGTAATCGTGTGACAAAGCCCAGAGGAATAAAATGAAGAACCTGCTGGGAGAGTTGATGGGAACCAATGGCCATGGTGACAGACAGAACTGTGGGCATGGCAATAGGGATGCCACCAATGAGCAATACCAAGAGGTTGTTGATCCCCTCACGGTATGGGCGATGTTGGATGGGGTACATGACAAGAATTTCAACAATGATGCCTATGGCAATTGAAATGATGCAGAAATTACCAATTGCTGTAAGAACCTGCAAAAACCCATAAAATCTTGATCATCGTGCTTCACAAGTCCAAGATAGAAGAAACAGAAACCATACAGAGACAGGGGAGCATGCCAATGCAGATAAAAACAATGATAAGACAGTGAGAGAACCTTTTGGAAATGGCCCACATTGTTCGTGGAGTCCACCAAGTGAGCAGCCTTTCCAAAAAAGGTGTGCACACCAGTGGCGATGACAACAGCTTCAATCTCGCCTTGCTTACATGTAGATCCAGAGAACACCTCATCTCCTGGCTTCTTTGTAGCTGGCATTGACTCCCCAGTCAGTGCAGACTGGTCAACAAAAGACCATGGGCAAGACATATTATGTGAGAAAACTTACAATCTTTGTCTTTCCTCTAGAATATTTATTCAGGAGCTTGCAGGAACTGCCAGAATTATAACAGAGTTGCATAACATGCTGTTTAGTCTATTTCAGATTTCAACGAGTCTTAGGCAATTACCAGTTTCCTCATCCTAATTTATCAGACTTAATTCAAGAACTCAGCTGTACACACAAGCAGAAATGTTCCATCCTGAAAAGTTTTCACTCATTACAAAGAGTTGTGTAGCACCTGGTCGATTTTCAAAGGATCTCCATCAAGAAGGCGAGCATCAGCAGGGATGATGTCACCCAATTTTATACTGATGACATCTCCTGGCACCAGGATCACAGCATCCTGCTCAGACCATTTCCCATCACGGAGAACCTGAGAGCAAAGAGTAGAATAAGTTTCACTGCCGTGGTGTGGGAGAAGACTGCTAGACTTTGATGACACACTGTCACTTTTCAAGCATGAAAACCTTCATCAAGTTGAAACAATTCATCACATAAGCCAAAGAACTTGTCCACATAGCTTAGGCCCTAGGGAGGTTTCTGGACATGTTGCTGGAGAAGGGACAACATCATTGGGAGATCAAATTAGTATGCGTTGACAGACCTTGGTCTTAGGTGCGAGATGAGCCATGAGGGCTGCTGCGGCATTGCCAGCATTGTTCTCTTCAAGAAAACTTATAGTAGAGTTCACAAGCAGCAAGACTAGAATACCCAGAAAATCTTCCCAATCCGGTGGCATACCCTGCAGGTGTATTTCATATGAAAGCATAATCAGACCCAAAACAAAGAAGACAACTGGGTGAAACACAAATGTACCAACAGCAGGCAAAGCTGGAAGCAACAAAAGGAATTAGATCAGCATAGTACTTGTCCATTGGCCAACGCAATAGCCATCAATGCAGCAGCCTCCATAACCCATGACAATGGGTTCCACATAAAACCCAGAAACTTGAGAACCTTGTTTTCCTGCACAACAGAAGTGAACACTAGCCAAGAATCTCAGCACATAATCCTGATGCAAACAGTCTTCTCAAGGAAAAATTTTCTCAAAAAAATCCAAATAGAAAGAGAAAAGAAAATTAATCCACTTAAGAAAAAAGAAAGACCACGATTTAACATTAGAGATTCGGAGAAAGCAATCAACATATGTGCCTCTACCAATACCATCATAGCCCATGCGCAGCATCAACATGAAACAGTTACCATAAATGGAACTGTGAAGTACTTCTGATGACAAAATTTTGGAATACAGATGGGTCATGAACAAAGCGTTCTTGGAAGCTTTTTCTGGAATTCTTTCAAACATAAGAACATAGTTGCAATTGCTAGGCTTCTTAAAACACCTGAAACCTGCAGTAGTCTGTGAGCTATTCAACACATCTCTTATGAAAACTTTTTCACAACGTGGTGAAATTACAAGGAAAAAATATTGTATCTCCGGAGGTTCTGGATGATGATTCTGGCCAGCTGAATGTTCATGTCTCTAAAAAAAGAAAAAGGATAAAGGAATGGTTGTAGACCAGGTACCGTTTTCTCCTCAAGCTTGTTAGAGCCAAAGATGGCAAGCCGGTCGTTTCCCTCATCTGTTGTGAGACCCTCCTTCGTGCATCTCAGCTGTGCAAACACCTCCTCGATTGCAACGTTTTCCTGCTCCCATTCACAAGCGAAGGTTGATACAACACCGCACGAGATGGACACTTGAATCCCCTCTCCCTTCTCTCATCGCTTCCTCGGGCATGGACTCTCTTTCTATGTGCTATTATGTTGTGTTGGATCTTTGAGCTCAAAGCAGCCAGCGTTTCTTCTACTGTCCCTTCGTTTCTTTCTTGTCTCTCTCATGTTTCTACTGATTTCCCCGACATTTCTCACGGTCACGACGACTGAGGTTCACAAAAAACTGAATGACGTGATACGTGAGAGATGAGCGAGCATACGCCGTTTGCTCCGCTCATCGTCGATTCCGTCACACCGGAACAGGACGTGAACGCGAAAAGCTCCGGTAGCGGCAAAGAAGTTGCAAACGGGGATGTAGAGCTTTAAGCAAAGTCTCCAAATCATTCACTATTTCATTGCAGCAGAAAACATACATAAAAGAACGCAGAAAAAAAGATCTTACCAAATCCACAGTCTCGTTGTTGAGATCTTGTAAGTTGTGAAGGCCGTTAGCATGGTTATTGACAGTCGCCATTCCAGCCAGAGCCGTAAGTCCAATTGCAACTCCTCTGTCTCGTCGCTATACAGCACACACTCATCACGCACTCACTGTTACTCTATTACGCATGCAGCAGCAGCGAGAGTAAAACAGCAACAGCAAGATCGGCCATTGTATCCGATGCAATTACATGCCTTACAGGCTATCTAACGTGCCTTTTGCGTCTCCTCTTGTTTCTTCATTGCAGCAACAACATCAACAAAAGAACGCAAAGAAAAAAGGCCTTACCAAATCCACTGCAGTCTCGTTGTTGAGATCTTGCAAGCTGTGAAGGCCGTTAGCATTGTTGCTCACAGCCGCCATTCCATCCAGAACCTTAACTATTCAAATTGCAACGATTCTGTCTCGTCGCATCGCTATACAACACACTCATCAGGCACGTACTTTTGCTCTATTGTGCATGCAGCAGCAGCAGCAGCAGCGAGGAGGGTGAAAACAGCAAAAGCAATCGGCCATTGTTATGCGATGCAAATGTGCCTACAGCCTATTTAAAGTGGATTTTGGGCTCGTTATTGTTCCTTCTCCACCTCCACCCCTCCGCCGTCCCTCCCTCGCTCCCGTCTCGGTATCTTCGATCATCCGACCCGCTCATGCGTATCAGTTTCTCTCTCGATTTCAATCCCGTTACTCGTCTTCGTCTTCAATTCCACCGATCCTTTTTCCCTGCACGCGAGACTGAGGTCCGCCTCACTTCGCGCAAATCGCAAGCACACAGTCCGTTCACGCAGCAGTCGTTACCCCGCGGACACCTCAAGGCGAAGAGGGACAAAAGCTTGAGTGTACATATATAAGCAGCCATTTCTTTTCGGGCTATATTCAGCCAAAATCTTATATATAATTTTTTAAAAAAGTGCTAAACTCATGAGCTTTGTGAGATTTTCAATAGCCATATTTTGACACAAAATTCAAGAAAGGTTGCCATATATTTCTATACATGGTTCAAGTAAATAGCCAAAAATGTTAAAGGATATTTTTAAAAATCTACTTTCATTTTTAGCTTGTACCCAAAGGTTGGCTAAATTCTTCTTATGGATCAATAGCACTTTGGCTATAAAACAATATCGCCCAAAAAAAAAAGCTAGCATCTCAAGATGGATCTAGCATTAAAGGGGGACAGAATTTTAAAAACCTGTTTAAATAGTAAAAAAAAGTGGTTTAAAAAATGCTACTAAACTAAATTCAGAGTCCAAATTGTAGCAAACAATTTTTATTTTTTTTTCCCACCCAAATTTGGAGATTCTTTTCAGAAAATACAAAGAATATATTTTTTCACATTTTGGCACAATGGAAAAACACTTCTGCCAATAATCAGCAGATTTTATCCTAAAATAAAATAAAATAAAATTTGACAGCCATAATTTGAATATTTCAGTTCAACAATAAATACAATAAGTAGGCTATTTGTAATTCATATATGTGATAACCTAGTGTTATGGATTGCTCGACATGTATACCCTCCTCGTACCTAGGCTGGTTTAGCCACTAATTAATCACATTTTGAAATTGCTGAAAATTTTGAAAAAATAACATGTTTATACCATACCAAAAATCTGAATGAAGATCTCGAGCGCAAGAGCTTCAATATTTGATACAATGTCAAATTGTAAATTATTATTGTTTTTTAATTGCTATAGAACTGGCCTAAGTTCTGGTTCTTAGGGTTGATACCAGTTGGGTTGGTATTGAGTTTTGACTTCTTTATCAAGTCGGTTATTAATAACTTACTAGCTGGTTCTTGGTTTTTCGGATAACTGATTAAATTGATAACTACCTGGTATTGAATTTTCAAATTCTAAGAACCTACCCGGATGACCTGATTATCATCCAAATAGGTTATCAATCTTTAAATGCTAATACAATTTTTTTTTAATAAAATAAAATAATAACTAAAAACCCTATAATCAGTTTATATCCTGAGGTTGTTTAATAACCTACCCTTATGCATAACTAATGTTTCTTACCTGAAATTTTATGGTAATTTACCTGGCATTCAAAAAAATTGATGTTGATATTGATAACCTGTGTGATAACCCAAAAAATTCAGGAAAATACCTACCCAGCAGTTATTTAAAAAAGCAATAAGCAGCCACCATTGGTTCATAAGAGTTCTCAAGAAAATCAAAGAACCCATTTATAATATGTATAACCACAAGTCTCAAAAAAGTTGGAAAAAAATCCGAAATCTGCCTTTATAAGCACCGGTTCTTTCATGAAGACCATTTTGGCTCTTTAATATGTTGAGGGAAAAATGTCAGAAGTCGCCATATTTAGACAATGAGTTCTTGGAAGTTGCCAGAACAAAGTGGGATCCTTTTTAACTCTAGTTTGTTGGCTGATCTCTAGCCAAATTTGGCTCATTCCTCTTGTTGATGATTTGCCAGTCCCCCTTGACGATATTGGGAAAAGGAAAAAAAAAAAAAAAAAAAACCCGAAAATAAAAAAAGAGAAAAAAAA
>Ga0116227_10006318_pt1 | contig 24120 bp, 23 predicted proteins | sample S1TSphgellanicum_FD_89693 | JGI IMG/M metagenome (GOLD analysis project Ga0116227, IMG submission 89693) | Host-associated microbial communities from peat moss isolated from Minnesota, USA - S1T2_Fb - Sphagnum magellanicum MG | ecosystem: Host-associated > Plants > Peat moss > Unclassified...
AAAGTGGCCGTTGCAACGTCTATGTCGATGCCGACCGACTAACTCGTTACGTTCCAGGATTGAGACAGCATGACCGACGGCTCGCAAGCTCACAAAACCCTCTTTTGCCGAACCTTCATCGAGACCCATCGTTCGTTCGATCCGGCGACGTTGCCGTGGCCCGAACTCGATGCGACTGCCGTCGAGCGCTTACGTGCCATTCCCTTTTGGAGCGTGGCGCTCGCGGCCGAGCAAAACGCCGGCGTCATGGTGACGCGTTTCGCGAAAACGCTGACCGACCCGATGATTCGCGAGGCGATGGCGGTGCAAGGCGTCGAGGAAACGCGGCACGCTCGGCTGCTCGACGTGATGTTGCAGCACTACGGCATCGACGTGGTACGACGCGCGCCCGTCGCGGCCGCCGACGGCGAGCGCGCGTTCATCGACTTCGGCTACGAAGAATGCATCGATTCGTTTTTCGGATTCGGCATCTTCGGGCTGGCGCGACAGATTCAGCTCTTCGTACCGGCGCTGACGGATATTTTCGAAGTCGTCCTGCTGGAAGAAGCCCGGCACGTTACGTTCTTTGTCAATTGGATCGCTTACGAGCGCATCCGCCGCGGTCGCGGATATCCGCTGTTCGTGGCGGGCGCGACGGCGCTCGGCTACCTCCGCGCCGTCAAACGGATCGTCACGACATTTGCGCCCGGCGCCGCGAACCAACCGAAGACGCAGGGCGTCGGGTTTGGCGCGGAGGGCGCGTTCGCGCTGTTCGAAGACGTCACGTGGCAAAGCTTTCTCGCTTCGTGCGTTGCGGGAAACGAGCGCTACATGGCGGCGATGCCGCCGGAACTCTTGACGCCGCGCGTTCTGCCCGAGGCGGCGAAATTTGCGCTCAAGTTTGGTCCCAAGCCACGGCAGCGCACCAAAGAGCCGTCCCGCTTTCGCCTGTCGACGTCCTTCGAGGGACAGCGCGATGCTGTGCTCGCGACGCGCGACCTTTAGCGTTCGAACGAGATCGGCTTCGCTTCGGCGACGGAACAGCGCGCGGCTTGAGCCGGATTCACGAAGACTGCGCTCGCGCTCAGGCCCGGGCCGCAGCCTCGTGGCCGGCGAGGCACATTGGTTGGGCCGTTCTTTCCACCCCGCTTAGCGTTCAATAAACGTCGCACCAAAGGATCCCATGTCTAGCGCCTTCGACCCGAATACGCCGTCGGTCGACGAGATCGTCGACCTCAAAGCCGCGCGCGCTCTCGACGAGCGGGCGTTGCGCTCCCTTTTCCTCGAGGCGCGTACCGCCAACGGATTTCTGCCGCGCCCAGTCCCGCACAGCCTGATCGAGCGGATTTTCGCGCTCGCTCAGCTCGGGCCGACAAGCGCCAACAGTTTGCCGCTGCGAATCCGGTTTGTCGAAACGCCGGAAGCGAAGGCGCGCTTGATCCCCACACTTTCGCCGGGCAACGTCGAGAAGACTCGGTCTGCGCCCGTGACGGCGATCTTTGCCGCCGACACGGAGTTTTTCGAACACATTCCGCGGCTTTTTCCGCAATCGCCGCAATTCAAAGATTTTTTCGCGGGCAAGGAAAAGGCCCAGACCGCGGCCCAATTCGCCTTCACCAATGCGACGCTCCAAGGCGCATATTTCATGCTCGCCGCCCGCGCTCTCGGCCTCGATGTCGGTCCGCTGGGTGGTTTCGACAAACCCGCGCTCGATGCCGAGTTCTTCCCGGACGGCGCCGTCAAGTCGCTCTGGCTCGCGAATCTCGGCTACGGCGACGATACCTCGGTCTTCCCGCGCAACCCGCGCTTCGGCTTTGACGAAGTAGCACGCTACCTTTAGCGAGGACGTAAGGCGAGCACTTTGCTGAGGAGTTTGACCGCGACGCGTTGGGCGGGCTCACGTTCCCAATCGGAGCGGGGCGGCGACGAATCCGCCGAATGCCGTCGCGAACTCGACGAAGTCTTCGACGCCGCGCCGGATCTCGCGACCCTGCGGACCGACGAGATGCCAGCGGCGTTCGAGCGGTGTAAAGGGCGTGGCGATTTGCTGTACGGCACCGTTGCGAAGGTCGCTCTCGACCCCGTCGCGCGAGACCAGCGAGTAGCCCAAGCCCGCGCGGACGCAGGCATTGATCGCGCCGTTGGAGGTTATCGTCAGCCGCGGCGGATCGATGCCGATCGAAGCGAAACACTGTTCCGTAACCACGCGTGTGCCCGAGCCGGCCTCGCGAACGAGCCACGTCGCTTCGCCGAGCGGGAGTTGCGAATAGCGTTCGCCCGCGGGTGCGATGACGATCATCTCGTGGGGGCGCGTTGCGAGAATCGTCGCGGCGAGATCGGAGGGCGGTCTGCCGCCGATAACCAGATCGGCTTCCCAATGTCGCAGCCGATCCCAAACGTACACGTGGTTGCCGACGTCGAGCTCGACGGCGACCTGCGGCTGCCGTTCGCGAAAGGCCTGTAGCAATCGGGGAACGAGATGTTCGGCGGCGGTCGTTACCGCGGTGAGACGCAAACGCGTTGCCGAGGCTTCGTTGACCTCACGGGCGCGGCGCTCGGCTTCTGCGAGCAACGCGAGCATGCGCCGCCCGTAGGCTTCGTACGTGCGCCCGGCTTCGGTGAGGCGGATCTTACGCCCGTCGCGTTCCGTGAGCCGGACGCCGACCGTGCGTTGCAGGGCAGCGAGGGCTGCCGATACGGCGGGCTGAGAAATGACGAGCGCCTCACTTGCTTCCTGGACGGAGCCCAGACGTGCGACTTCGAGGAACGCACGAAGTTGAGAAAGCGATATCATAAGTACTTGTTTATGATTCGGCGGAAAATTTGTATTTGACCTTTCGGCACGGCGGCCGCATAGTGTTGAGGCCGTCGCGCCTTTTCATTTGCGCCGGCCGACCGGACCGTTTCGTCCGGCTTCACGTGGAGGTCAGCGTTGGCGTCAAGCAGCTTCGAGGCCGGGGTCAAAGAGTACCGCACCAACTACTGGACCCCCGATTACATTCCGCTCGATAGCGATCTCTTAGCGGTCTTCAAGATCGTCGCGCAGGCCGGCGTGCCCCGAGAGGAAGCCGCTGCGGCGGTTGCGGCGGAGTCCTCCACCGGAACCTGGACGACGGTGTGGACCGATCTCCTCACCGATATGGATTATTATCGCGGCCGGGCGTATCGCATCGAGGCGGTTCCCGGCCAGCCGGACGCTTTCTACGCCTTTGTCGCGTATCCGATCGACCTCTTTGAAGAAGGTTCGGTCGTGAACGTCCTGACCTCGCTCGTCGGCAACGTCTTCGGCTTCAAAGCCGTCCGCAGCTTGCGCCTCGAAGACCTCCGTTTTCCGCTGGCGTACGTCAAAACGTGCGGCGGACCACCAAATGGGATCCAGCTCGAGCGCGACCGTTTGAGCAAATACGGCCGTCCCTTCTTGGGATGCACGATCAAACCGAAGCTCGGACTCTCGGCGAAGAATTACGGGCGCGCCGTCTACGAATGTTTGCGAGGCGGTCTCGATTTCACCAAAGACGACGAGAACATCAATAGCCAACCCTTCATGCGTTGGCAGCATCGCTTCGAGTTCGTCATGGAGGCGGTTCAGAAGGCCGAAGCCGAGACGGGCGAACGCAAAGGCCACTACCTCAACGTCACCGCTCCGACGCCCGAAGAGATGTACAAGCGCGCGGAGTTCGCGAAGTCGCTCGGCGCACCGATCATCATGCACGACTTCCTGACCGCGGGTTTCACCGCGAATACGGGGCTCGCGAACTGGTGCCGTGAGAACGGCATCCTGCTCCACATCCATCGCGCGATGCATGCCGTGATCGATCGCAATCCCAATCACGGCATCCACTTCCGCGTGCTCGTCAAGTGCCTGCGCCTCTCGGGCGGCGACCATCTCCATTCCGGGACCGTCGTCGGGAAGCTCGAAGGCGATCGCGAGGCGACGATCGGCTGCGTCGACTTGATGCGCGAGGCGTTCGTGCCTGAAAATCGGGCGCGGGGAATTTTCTTCGATCAGGACTGGGGCATGATGCCCGGCGTCATGCCGGTCGCATCGGGTGGCATCCACGTTTGGCACATGCCGGCGCTAACGGCAATCTTTGGAGACGATGCGTGCTTTCAATTCGGCGGCGGAACACTCGGGCACCCGTGGGGAAATGCCGCCGGCGCGCATGCGAATCGCGTGGCGCTCGAAGCGTGTGTCGAGGCGCGTAACGCGGGGCGTGACGTCGAGCGCGAAGGGCGCGAGATCCTCACCGAAGCGGCGAAAGATTCGCCCGAACTGCGCATCGCCATGGAGACGTGGAAAGAGATCAAATTCGAGTTCGACACCGTCGACAAACTCGCTCAAAGCAACGGCGCGCGAGGCATGAGCCATGTCTGAGATTCTTCCTTACGGTACGACCGCGCGGCGCGGCGAAACGTTTTCTTATCTGCCGCCGATGACCCCGGAGCGACTGCGCCGGCAGATCGCGTATCTGGTTTCGCAAGGTTGGAACGCCGCGATCGAGCACACGGAGCCCGAGAAGTCGTTTTCCAATTTTTGGTATCTTTGGAAGCTTCCGATGTTCGGTGAGAAGTCGGTCGAGCGGATCGTAAGCGAACTCGAAGCGTGCCATCGCGCTAACCCGGGCCACCACGTGCGTTTACTCGGTTACGATAATTACACGCAGTCGCAAGGGATCGCGTTCATCGTGTATCGGGCCGGCTCGCGATGAGTTCCAATGGGGCCGTCCTGACGGCGCCGGCGGTCCAACTCGATTTCGGCCGCGCCGCTTCGATCGCGCATCGTCGCGCCGTTTCGGGCGGCAACGGCTCCGCTTCGGGCGGCAACGGCTCCGCTGCCGTGGTCTCGGAGCAGAGCCGCAATGGCGCGACGCAACACTCTTTCGGCGACTCGCCGCGAGCGGCTGCCGCGCAGAACGGTTCGCAAAGCCGGCGACCCCGAATGAGACCGGCCAACGGCTCCGCTTCGGCGCCCGCCGCTGCAGGAATGGCCCCTGCGGGCGCCGCCTCCACAGGCGTCGCTCCTACGGGCGCCATCGTCGTTGACAGCGCCTCCTTGAGTTTCGCCTCCGCGAGCCCGGTCACGGCGAAGCTTGCGGGGTCCGGACGCGAGTTCGCACGCGCGCGCCGGGCCGATATTGCGAAACGGGGAGGCGTTGCAGCACCGTCATCGGCCGGCGCCCGGCGGAGTCGCCCGGATCGTGGAATGCTCGCATCGCCCGCGCCCGCGGATTTCGGCGGCAGCGCTCAGCCGGCCGAGGCTCCCCGCGTTACCGGCCTGCCCCAGCAGAGCCGCGTGCAGCCCTCCGGCCTCGTTCGCGATGCCCAGTGGAGCGCTCCCGCGCAGAAGGTCTCGCTGTCGCGTACGAACGGCGGGAATATCGTGTCGGGGGCACGCGTGCGCGGCGCCGACCGCGTGACCGGTGACGAATTCGCTGCCGCGATCACGATTACGGGCGAAAGCGATCCGGTGGCCGCAGACGATGTAACGCCCCGCGACCGCAACGCGTCGCGTGGAGCGGTCCAATTTCCGTCGTCGCGCGCGATGCCGCACGGTCAACATGCGGGCAGTTTCGCAGTTGCGCGCCGGTCGGATACCGCGCGCGAATCAAGCGAAAGCGGTCCGGCGATCACGGGTTCGTCGCCTGGGCCTGGCGTTCGAGTGACGGGTGACGAAGCGGGCGCGGACCGGCGGATTACCGGAGACCAATATACCGCGCGAGTTCGCGCCGGAGCGAACGGCGTTCGCGCCAAGGTTGCGCCCGCGCAGACCCGCGGCGGACAATCGGTGAGCGGTTGCGACGTTGAATTCGACCCGCGCGTCACCGGCGGCATGCGTGGACGGGAAGCCGCGATTTCGGGCAGCCAGTACGCGATGGGCGGCGAGCCCAAGTCGCGCGAGATGACGCTGGGCTCCGCGGTCACGGGTGACGTTCCGCTTCACGACACCGCCGTCACCGGCACGTCTCGCGGAGCGGGGCGCGAAATCTCGGGAACGCCGTACTATCGCGAGCCGGCTCGTGCCGAAGCCGTTCCCGCCGAACCGGTTGCCGCGATCGACCAACGGTTCTCGGTGCGTTCGCCGCAGCGAACGGCGCAGCTCCAGGCGCAGCACGCGTCGCCTGCGGAATCGACGGGAAATCGCATTACGGGTTCGTTTTCGGCCGGCGGGAAAACCGTTACCGGCAATATCGAGTTTGCCTTCCGGTCGCGCATTGCCAAGCCGGGCGAGGTTCCGGCGCGCCTTCGCGTCAGCGGCGAAGGCCGCGCGAGCGGCGATAACGTGAGCGGGGCAGCTTGGTCGGAGCGAACGAACGTCACCGGTACCGACGGCCACGTTGCCGTTAATCGCAACCCGAGCCAGCGCTCCGGCAAGCCGCAAAACTTCGCGGGCGCGCGCTACTTCGAAAAATTCGCCGCGAGCGAAGAGCCGAAGCACCTCGTGACCGGGATGTTCGGCTATTCGTCGGATTCGGCCGCCAAAGTGACGCTTTCGGGCGGCGCGCAAGGGTGAACGCATCGACGATGCGCCGCCTTGGCGGCCCGGCCGCGCCGCGCGCAAATGCAGCATTCTCGCGACAGGTGCAGCGCGCCGCGCGCTGGCCCGCGCCCGTCGAGGAGCTCGCTCGCGGCGCGAACGCGGGCCCGGATCACGTTCTCGCCGACGCGACGCTAAGTGCCGCGCTGCGTTCGCGGGCTGCCGAGATCGAGGCGGCGTTCGACGCGATCGAGCCGGCACTGCGCGCGATCGCTCCGCTTCAATTCGAAAGCAATTTCCTGGAGCGAGCCAAGGCGCACTTGCGCGCGGCGCTCGCTCTCGATGTTGCGAGCGAGGAGCTTCAGGCGGCCTGGAACGCGCCGCTCGACATCCCGAAGCTCTACGCGCATTGCGTGCTCGAAACGTTTTCGCGTCTCGTCGACCGCGCCTTCGATCGCAGTTTAGCGCGACTCAGCGATGGTGAAGACGCGCAGACGCTCATCCACCGCTGGGGATATCATGCCGTCGACATTTCGCCCTGTGCCGATGGACGGCTGAGCGGCGTCGTCGATTACATCCTGCGCGTACCGCCGGCCGTCGTCACGGCCCGGACGCCGTATGCCGGCGCAATGTTCGACGTCGAGGAAGCCCTGCAACATTGGGAACGCGTGGAACTCCGGCGTTGGCGGGAGGGGCGTCGAACGCGGCGGACGAGCAAACGACGTACCTAAAGATCGGCGTGTATCACTTCAGCTCCGGCGATCCGCAGCACGAAGGCTGCGCCGCCCACGGCCACAGCGCTACGCGCGCGGCCGAAGCGCTCCTCGCGCGGCTCAATGGGTTCGCAACGGCCGTCGCACGGAGCTACGGCGGCGGCGCGCGAATCTCGACGCTGCTCGTGGGCGTGGACACCGACAACGATGCGATCCGGGTTCACGTGCCCGACGCCTCCGGCACGATGTCGGTCGACCGTTTCGTCGACAACGCGTTGCTCTACGAGCAAACGAGAAACCTGGAGCGAGCCGTGGCGAAGGAGACGATCCGTGAGGCGGTCGCAGCGTGCGCCGGCGTCGCGGCGGACGACGTCGCAAGTGAGGGCATGCGCTGGTTTTGCGGCTACTTGCTAAAAAATAACATCGGCCAAATCGACGCGGTCCGGCTTTGGCACGGCGGCTCGTATGCCGATCGCGGCCACACCGAACGCATCGTTATTGTCGGCGACGCGCTCGACGACGTCCAGTTGCGGAACCTAGCCTTTCAGGCACAGATGGAAACGGTGGAGGAAGGTTCGGGCGACCTGGACATCGGGATGCGCATCGTTCGCGGATTGCACGAGCCGCGCGGGCTCGCGGTGCCCGTGCTCGTTCACATGCGCTACGACGCGCGTGTTCCGGGCAGCCGCGAACGCGCCCGCGTCCGAGCCCTGCGTTTACGCGGCGCGATCCACGCGCGCTACGCGCCGCTCGGTGCGAAATTGCACGTTCATGCGGTCGTGCGGCCCGGCGACGGCGGCCCGCTGGAACCCGTCGAGCCGAATGTCGCCGGATCGGAGAACGGCTCATGAAGATCTGCCGGGTCGAAGGGACCCTCGTCGCAACGGCGCGCATCAGCGGCTTGCAAAACCGGCGCCTGCTGGTCGTCAAAGAGCGCGGGAGCGCGGGAAAGCAGGTTGCCGTCGATCCGGTAGGCTGCAAGCCGGGCGACTGGGTCATCGCGGTCGGTAGTTCGGCGGCCCGCGATGCCGCCGGCAGTAAAGACTACCCGAGCGATCTCACGATCGTCGGCATCATCGACTATTGGGACGAGGCGACCGCCCAAGCGGGGTCGTCGTAAGCGATGCAGATCCAGCGCGTGGTTCGCGATCTCGTAACGAGCAAACGCAATTTCTGGCTGTCCGCTAAGTCTCTGCGCGTCGTCGAGGATGCCGTCGGGAACCTCGAGGTCGCGCTCGATCCGATCGGGACGAAACCCGGCGACTTCGTCGTCACGATCGGCATCTCGGCGGCGCGCATCGCCGCGGGCAACCCGAAGATCACGACCGATCTCACGATCGGCGGGATCATCGACCACTGGGACGAGGAGCGCTGGCGAACGTGACGCGAGAGCTATCGAACTCGACCTTTCACGCACTCTATCAGTAAGGGAGTCAAAACATGGCAATCGAAAAAATGGGCATCGCACTCGGAATGATCGAAACCCGCGGCCTCGTGCCGGCCATCGAAGCGGCCGACGCGATGACCAAGGCCTCGGAAGTCCGCTTGATCGGACGTCAGTTCGTCGGTGGCGGCTACGTGACGGTGCTCGTTCGGGGCGAAACCGGCGCAGTGAACGCCGCCGTTCGCGCCGGCGCCGATGCGTGCGAGCGCGTCGGTGACGGTTTGGCGGCCGCGCACATCATCGCTCGCCCGCATTCCGAAGTGGAGCAGGTCCTGCCGCAGAGCCCGAGCGCGCTCGGCGACGGACGGGACGGCGAGGTTTCGCACACGTAATGCCGGCAAGGGAACCGGACGCTCGCGATTGGAAGGTCGTCGAGCGTCCGCCTTCGCTTTTCCGGCGGTTCGAATTCGAATCGTACGCACGGACGCGGGCGTTCCTCGACCGGTTGGCCGGACTTTCGGAAGAGACCGGCTTATTTCCGGATCTCGGCTTCGGGAGCAAACACGTCAACGTGACCGTTTATGGAACCAATGGAGCTCAACCGGATACCGCTGAGGCGCAGTTCGCGCAGCGTGCGGCCGCGCTTGCCGAGGAGGAAGCGACCTAATGCATCTTCCGGTCGTCGACGTCGCAGCGTGCATCGTGCGCTCGAACGACGGCGGCGTGCTGCTCGCCGAGCGAACCGCGCGCCAGGTGTCCCCCGGCTACTGGGAATTACCGGGCGGGAAGATCGATCCAGGCGAGACGCCGCCCGAAGCCGCGGCTCGCGAGCTTTTCGAGGAAGTCGGCATACGCGCCGGGGCCATGCGCCGAGCGATCGCGTACGAGCATCGTTTTCCGACGAAGCGCATTCGTTTAAATTTTTTTATGGTCGATGAATGGACGGGAACGCCGCACGGCCGCGAAGGGCAACGGGTCCGATGGGTCGACCCGTCAGCCCCGTCGGTCGGTCCGATTCTGCCGAGCAACGAGCGGGTTTTGCGCGCGCTAGGATTACCTTCGCACTATTTCATCGCACACGCTGGGGAAAGTGGTGCGCGGGAAACGTTTCTGCGCGACCTGCCCGCCGCGCTTGCCCGCGGCATGCGCCTCCTCCAAGTCTGCGAGCCGGAACTCCCGCCGGATCAACGGGTCTCCTACGCAAAGCGAATCTGCGCCGTCGCCGCGCCGCTTGGGGCGCTCGTCTTGATCGCGGGTTCCGCCCTGGAAGCGCAGCGCGCGGGCGCGGCCGGCATCCACTCGAGCGCCCAATCCTTGCGCGTTTGCACGGAGCGGCCGCCGGTACGATTGTGGGCCGCGTCGTGTCACGACGGCGACGATCTGGCGCGCGCCGTCGCGCTCGGGGCCGATTTCGCGGTGCTCTCACCGGTGCGTTCGTGGCCCGCTTTTGCGGTGCTCGCGTCACGTGCGCCGATTCCCGTCTACGCGCACGACGACCTGACGATCCCGCTTCTCGGCGAGGCGCGACACGCAGGCGCCGTAGGCATCGCCGTTCCTGCTACCAATATTGAGGCGAACGATGCTGTCCCCCCTGATCTGGTTGCTCGCGCTCGGACCGCTGGGCCTCGCCGGCGTCGCACTGCTACCTGCGCCTGACGGCGCAAAGGGTGCGATCGCGGTCCATTGGCGCGCTATGGCCGTGGCGCTGTTCACGCTCGCAACCGCGTTCGGAACGGCCGCGTGCGTTGCTTTGTTCGGCCCGTTACGAACGCCGCTGGCCGGAAGCGCCGGGATCGGCGTGGGCCTCTATCTCGACAGCCTCAGCGCCGCGATGTTTTGTCTCGTGTCCTTCGTCGGATCGATCGTCATCGCGTACAGCCGCAACTACCTCGACGGCGACCCGGGCCAGCGGCGTTTCACGCGACTCCTCTGCCTGACGCTCGCTGCGGTGTTGCTCGTCATCGTGTCGGGCAATCTCTTCGTACTCGCGCTCGCGTGGATCGCAACCTCGGTATCGCTGAATCGTTTACTTCTGTTCTATCCCGAGCGTCCCGCGGCCGCAATTGCGGCGCGTAAGAAATTCATCGCCAGTCGCCTCGGGGAACTCAGCCTCATAGCCGCGGGGGCTCTCGTTTATCACACGTTCGGAAGCCTCGATTATACCGTCGTGTTCTCGCACGCCCACGCGCTTTCCGACTCCGGCGCGGCCGTTCCGGGCGAGATTTATGCCGCCTCGATGTTGCTCGTCGTCGCGGCGCTCTTGAAATCCGCCCAATTTCCCACCCACGGGTGGTTGATCGAAGTGATGGAAACGCCGACGCCGGTGTCCGCACTCCTCCATGCCGGGATCATCAACGCCGGCGGCTTCCTGATGTTGCGCTTCTCGAGCGTGCTCTCGCTATCGTCGCCCGCGCTCGAGACGCTGGCCATCGTCGGCGGTTTTACGGCGCTCTTCGGGTCGGTCGTCATGCTGACGCAAACCTCGATCAAGGTAACGTTAGCCTATTCCACCGTCGCGCAGATGGGCTTCATGATGCTCGAGTGCGGGCTCGCCGCGTTCCCCGCGGCCTTACTCCACATTCTGGCGCACTCGCTCTATAAGGCACACGCGTTCCTATCGTCGGGCAGCGTCATCGACATCGCGCGCGCATCGTGGACGCCGAGCCCCGGCGGCAAGCCGCATCCGGCTCGGCAAGTCTTTGCCATTACGAGCGTGCTCGTCGTCGCCCTCGTTCTCGGGCGGCTTTTCGGGGCGACGCTAACCGACCGGCCCGGCGCGTTCGCCCTCGGCGCCGTGTTGCTCTTGGGTCTCGTCCATCTGATCTCGAGCGGCATCGACGAGCGCCCCAATCTCTTCGTCGTCGGGCGCACGGTCCTGTATGCGTGCATCGCCGGTATCGCCTATTTCAGTTTGCAGGCCCTCATGGAGCGGGTCTTCGCCGGTTCGTTGCCCGTCGCCGCGGCATCGCGCGGCCCGTTCGCGGTGGCGATCTCGAGCATCGTCATCTTGTCGTTCGCCGCCGTGACCCTCTTGCAGAGCCGCGTTCCGGGCGACGGCGGAACGCGCCGCTGGCAAGCGCTTTACGCGCACATCTCGAACGGTCTGTACGTGAACACGCTCACGAATCGATTCATCTTACGATATTGGCCGCCGCGCATGAAGACGGCCTCCGGAGCCCCGCTTTCCGCGGAGGGCTGGTGATGAGCAAATTCGTCGAGCCGGTTGCGAGCGAAGCCGATTTGGCCGATTTCGGCGCGCCGTTCGATCGGGCGACGATTGTGGCCGCGATCGCCGGCGCGTGCAACCGGATCGCGCCGCTGTGGCCGCTCAAACACTTCGTCGCCGTCAATCCCTTTCTCGGCTTCAGCGGTCAATCGTTTGCGGCCACGTGCGCGACGTTGCATCGCGTCGCTCGGGTCGATATGTTGATGCCCCGGGCGTTCTATCGCCGTGCCTACGAAGCGGGCGAGATCGACGACTCGGATCTCGCGGCAGCCTGCGATGCGGCCCCTGGTGCCTGGCGCGGACCTCGAACGCTTCCCGAGTTGAAGGCGGCTCTCGGGCGCGATCCGAGCGCGAAGGCGAAGCACGCGGCCGTCGTCGCGACCGTGGCCGAGGTGCTCGACTCGCTGGCCGCCGGCGACCGCAACGCTTCGGGAACGGCGTTCATGGTCGACGAGATCTCGAAGTGGTGTGCGGCTTATTTCGACGAAGGGCAGTCGAATTGGCGCCTTCCGGGCCGCGGCTTACCGCCGTATGAAGCGTGGCGCGGTGCGATGGCCTACGATCGCAATCCCGAAGTGATGGGGTTCGTCCGCTTTCGCGCGATCGTCGAGAGCTTCTCGAGTGACGGCGTCGAGGCGATCGGGGAGGTCGTCCGGCTGCTCGGCGTTCCGCAACGCGCGCTCGAAGATTATTTGCATCAAGCGCTTCTGGATATCGGCGGCTGGGCGGCGTACGGCCGCTACCGCGTGTGGACGAACGAATTGTACGGTCGTGAAGATGACACGCTCGTGCAGCTGCTCGCCATTCGCGTCGTTTGGGGGTACGCGCTCTTCGCGCAGCGCACCGATGTGGCGTTTCGCAATGCGTGGCAGCGCGCGATGGAAGACGCCGCGCTTCCTCCGCTCGACGAACGGCTCGGCGACGACCCCGAACTTTCTGCCGACCTCCTCTTGGCCGAGGCGTATGAAGGCGCGTATCGTCGCCGCCTCTTCGGCCGGCTCGCCGGCGGGGCGGTGCAGGTCGCGCCCGCGGACCGGTCGCTGCAGGCCGCGTTCTGCATCGACGTGCGCTCGGAAGTGTATCGGCGAGCGCTCGAGGCCGTGCATCCGCAGGTGCAGACGATTGGATTTGCGGGCTTCTACGGTTTTCCGATCGAGTACGTTCCGATCGGCCACCTTCGCGGCGGCCCGCAGTGCCCGGTAATGCTGACGCCGGAGTTCGTCGTCTGCGAAACGGTCGTCGGCGCCTCCGATGAGGAAGATCGCCGCATACTCGACCTCCGTCTCTTGCGCCGGCGCGCCGCGAAGGCGTGGAAATCGTTCAAGACCGCGGCCGTCGCATCGTTCATCTTCGTCGAAACGTCCGGACTGCTGTTTGCCGGTAAGATTTTGAGCGATAGTCTCGGGCTGACGCGTACCGTCAACGATCCCAATACCGACGGGCTCGACGCCGGCGTCATCGGCCGTTTGGGTCCGCGCATCGAATCGCGGACGGTCGGCGGCCGAAGTACCGGTTTTAACGACGAGGAAGGCGTGCGGCAAGCCGAAGCGGTGCTGCGCGCGATGTCGCTCACGTCGAACTTCGCGCGGCTCGTCCTCTTGACGGGGCACGGCAGCACGACGGTGAACAATCCGCACGCGACGAGCCTCGATTGCGGCGCGTGCGGTGGCCATACGGGTGAAGCGAACGCCCGCGTTGCCGCTAAGATTCTCAACGAGCCGGCGGTCCGTGCCGGTTTGCGCGAGCGCGGAATCGACGTGCCCGACGACACGTGGTTTCTCGGTTGCCTGCACGACACGACCACCGACGAGATGCGCATCTTCGACGAACGGTCGGCGCCCGCTTCACACCGCGAGCAAATCGATGAATTGCGCGACATCCTCGATCGGGCGACGTCGCTTACGCGACGCGAGCGGGCGAAGCGATTGCAGATTCCCGAGGACCGCGACACCGAACGGCGAGTCGTGGCGCGCAGCCGCGACTGGGCTCAGGTTCGCCCGGAATGGGGCCTGGCCGGGAACGCGGCATTCATCGCGGCGCCGCGCTTTCGAACCCGCGGCATCGACCTCGACGGCCGCGTGTTTCTCCACGACTACGATTGGCGCATCGACGAAGGGTTCGAGGTTCTCGAACTCATCCTGACGGCACCCCTAGTCGTGGCGACGTGGATCAACTTACAGTACTACGGGTCCACCGTCAACAACCGGGTCTTCGGCAGCGGCAATAAGGTTCTGCACAACGTAACCGGTTCGATCGGCGTCTTAGAAGGGAATGCCGGCGACTTGAAGGTGGGCCTACCGCTGCAATCGGTCCACGACGGCACGCGCTTCGTGCACGAGCCGTTGCGGCTTACCGCGCTGATCGAGGCGCCGCTCGAAGCCTTGAGCGCCGTCATTGCAAAACGAACGGTGATTCGCGAGCTCGTCGACAACAACTGGCTGCATCTGTACGCCATGGACGACGGCGGCCGCGTCGCCTCCCGGTACGGCAAAGGCGGCCTGTGGGAGCGCCTCGGCTAGCACGCAGGTCGCAGACCGCCGCACCGCTTCCGTAGGGGCGCCCGCTATGCGCGGGCCCGTCAGTTCACCAAGAATTGCTTGCAGCGCGGCGACCAGAACGCCGCGCTGCAACCATCGCGATATCGCTTTAGAGCTTTACCACCACGGACTTCGTCTCGGTGTAGCACTCGATCGCGTTGTGGCTCATCTCGCGGCCCCAGCCCGACTGTTTGAAGCCGCCGAAGGGCAGTGCGGGGTCGAAGACGTTGTAGCAGTTGACCCACACCGTTCCGGCGCGCAGGCCGGCGGCCGTCTTGTGTGCTTTGCTCACGTCCTTGGTCCACACGCCTGCGGCAAGGCCGAAGATCGTGTCGTTCGCTGCCCTCAAGATGTCGTTCGGGTCGTCGAACGGCGTGGCCGCGACGACGGGCCCGAAGATCTCTTCGCGCATGATCTTCATGTCCGGCTTCGTATCGACGATGACGGTCGGCTCGACGAAATAGCCCTTCTCGCCGGCGCGCACGCCGCCCGAAAGCGTGCGAGCGCCTTCGGAAATGCCCGACTGGATGTAGCCGGTCACGCGGTTGAGTTGTTCGTCCGAGACGAGCGGCCCGATCTCGGTGCGAGCGTCGAGTCCGGGTCCGACCGTCATTGCTTTCGCGGCGGCGGCGATGCCTTGCGTCACTTCATCGAACACGCTGCGCTCCACGAAGAGCCGCGAACCGGCCGTGCAGCACTGTCCCATGTTGAAGAAGATGCCGAAGGCCGCACCGGCCGTCGCTTCGGCGATGTTCGCGTCGGCGAAGATGATGTTCGGCGATTTGCCGCCGAGTTCGAGGGTGACTTTTTTGAGGTTGCCGGCCGCGGCTTTGACGATGATCTTGCCGACCTCGGTCGAGCCCGTGAAGGCGACTTTGTCGACGTCGGGATGCGACGCGATCGCGGCACCCGCGGTCTCGCCGTATCCGGGAACGACGTTGAGAACGCCGGGCGGGAATCCAACCTCCGCTGCGATTTCCGCGAGCAGAATCGCCGTGAGCGGGGTCTGTTCCGCCGGCTTCAGCACGATCGTGCAGCCTGCCGCAAGCGCCGGGCCGATCTTCCAAGCGGCCATCAGCAACGGGAAATTCCACGGGATGATCTGGCCGACGACGCCGATCGGTTCGCGGCGCGTGTAGGCGTGGAAATCGCCGGGGACCGGAATCGAATCGCCGAGGATCTTGGTCGCCCAGCCGGCCATGTAGCGCAAGTTGTCCACCGACATCGGAACGTCGGCGACACGGGCGACGGCGAGCGGCTTGCCGTTATCGAGCGATTCGAGGAGGGCGAAATCTTCGAGACGCTCTTCCAGCTTGTCGGCGAGCTGGTAGATCAGGCGGGCGCGCTGCGACGGCGACATGCTGCGCCACGGGCCGCTCTCGAAGGCACGGCGCGCGGCGGCCACTGCGAGATCGATGTCGGCCGCATCGCCTTCGGCGACGCGCGCGAGAACGTCGCCCGTCGCCGGGTTGAAGACGTCGAACGTCTTGCCGCTCTTGGCATCGACGAACGCGCCGTCGATGAACAGCTTCTTGCTTTGGCTGAGAAATTTCTGCGCGAATGCCGGCAGCGGGCTCGAGATGGGCGGTTCGAGTAGAGCCATCGGTGTGACCTCACATGAAAGAGAATCGGAGCCGCCCCGACCGCGAGGTTCTCACGTCCAGCGGAGGGGGCGGGTTCCGATATCTATGACTGGAGATATCGGAATCCTTCATGCCCGTTTCGTTGATTCTCTTGCATATAAGTGCGAATTACTCATAATGCTTCGCCATCTTTCCGATTTGCGCTAATTCGGCTACGCAGATCGATGCGGTCGCGGCTTCGATCGCGCGATAGCGCTCGAGGACCGCTTGCCCCATGGCGGTCAGCGAAGCGCCGCCGCGTTGGGCACCGCCGCGCGAAACGGCGACGAGGGGCTCGTCGAACATGCCGTTGAGTTCGTCGATCAGGGACCACGCGCGTTGATAGCTCATCTTCATCTTGCGGCCGGCCGCCGCGATCGAGCCGTGGGTTTCGATGGCCGCGAGGAGATCGGCCTTGCCGGGCCCGATCGCGACTCCTGCGGACAACACGATGCGAATGCGGACCGTCGGTCCGGCTTTAACGGCCATCGGAAATTCTCGCGAAACGGCGCAGCATGTCGGCGCATTCGCCGCCCGGACGCCCCCGGCTCCCGAGCGAGTCACGCAATATGTGCCCGTTGGGACCGCTCTTGCCCGCCATGTGTCCCGTTGGAACCGCTCTTGCTCGCCATGTGGCTAAGGGACGTCTCGTTGGGAAAACGCATCCTGGCACCCTTGAGGGACGCAGAAGCCGAAATGGTAGCGCCCGCGCTCGGCCCGCCGATCGCGGAACCGCTCTCGCAGCTCGACGTGCTGCTCGAGGCGAACCGGTGCCTTTACTGTTATGACGCACCCTGTATCGCCGCATGCCCGACCGGCATCGACATTCCGGCCTTCATCAAGAAAATCGCGACCGGCAATTTGCTCGGTAGCGCGCGTACGATCATGGAAGCGAACCCGCTCGGCGCGAGCTGCGCGCGGGTTTGCCCGACGGGTGAACTATGCGAAGGCGCCTGCGTTTACGAGCACGATGCGGCGCCGATTCGCATCGGCGCGCTGCAGCGCCATGCAACGGACTGGCTTGCGGCGAGCGGCGTGCGCCTCTTCGCTGCGGGGCCAGCCACGGGGAAGCGCGTCGCCGTCGTCGGCGGCGGGCCGGCGGGACTTTCGGCGGCCCGGGAACTCGCGCGACTCGGTCACGCGGTAACCATTTTTGAGGCCGGGGACGAGCTCGGCGGGCTCAACACGTACGGCATCGTGCCGTTTCGGTTACCGGTCGACGTCGCGCGTTGGGAGGCGCGGCAAGTCGTCGAACTCGGGGTCGAGGTTCGGACCGGTTCGCTCGTCGGCACTGGCCCCGAAGCGAACGTTTCGCCCGGCTCGGTGCTGCGGGAGTTCGATGCGGTCGTACTCGCACCGGGGATGGGCAGCGTGCCGCGGCTCGGCATTCTCGGCGAGGACCTGGACGGCGTGGAAGATGCGCTCGACGTTATCGAAAACGCGAAATTCGGTCGTCCGCTCGCGCTCGGTTCGCGCGTCGCGGTGATCGGCGCGGGAAATACGGCGATCGATGCCGCCACGGTCGCGCGACGTCTGGGAGCGGACGACGTGACGATTTGGTATCGGCGCGGCCCCGCCGAGATGACCGCGTACGGCTTCGAGGTCGCGTTTGCGCGTGCGGAGGGCGTCGCATTTAAATTCGGACGCGTCCCGGTGCGTATTGAAGGTGTTAACGGCGCGGTCACCGCGATCGTCTTCGCGCAAACCGAAATCATCGACGGCGTGCCGCGAGCGGTTGCGGGGACGGAAGAGCGCGTTGCGGTAACGAGCGTCATTCGGGCGATCGGACAATCCAAGCACGTCGCGCTTTTCGATAGCTTCGGCGTCGCGCACGAACGCGGCGTTCCCATCGTCGATGCGGAACTGCGAACGAGCGCCACGCGCGTATACGCCGCCGGCGACTGCATCTTCCGCGTTGGTAAGACGGATGCGATGGTCGTCGTCGCCGCCCAGCAAGGCAAAGAGGTTGCGGCATCGGTCGACCGGAGCCTGCGTGACGACGCGATTAACGGCGTGCTGCGGAACGACGCCGCCGGCGCCGCGACCGGCGAGGCGTCGTAGCGTGGCCGACCTTTCCGTAGATTTTGCGGGCATCCGTTCGCCTAATCCGTTTTGGCTCGCTTCGGCGCCGCCGACGAATACGGGCTATCAGGTGCTTCGCGCGTTTGAGGCCGGCTGGGGCGGCGCCGTCTGGAAGACGCTCGGCGACCCGATCGTCAATGTCAGCTCACGCTTCGGCGGGCTCGACGCGGGCAACCGCAAGGTCATCGGTTTCAATAACATCGAGCTCATCACCGACCGGCCCCTCGACGTGAACTTGGCCGAGATCGCCGATTGCAAACGGGCCTACCCCGATCGCCCGATCGTCGCTTCGCTCATGATGGAGATGGATCGCTCCCGCTGGCACGAACTCGTTCGCCGCGTGGAAACGGCGGGCGTCGATGGTTTGGAACTGAACTTCGGTTGCCCGCACGGCATGTCCGAGCGCGGCATGGGCTCGGCCGTCGGCCAAGACCCCGAACTCATCGAACTCTGTACGCGGTGGGTGGTCGAAGCGGCGAGCGTTCCGGTCATCGTGAAGTTGACGCCGAACGTCACCGACATTCGCGCGGCGGCGCGCGCTGCGGTGCGGGGCGGCGCGCACGCCGTCAGCTTGATCAACACGATCAACAGCCTCATCGGCATCGATCTCGAAACTTGGAATCCGATTCCGCACGTCGACGGCCTCGGCGCGCACGGCGGCTACTGCGGACCCGCGGTAAAACCGATCGCGCTCAACATGTTAGGCGACTGCGCGCGCGACCCGCAGGTCGGCGTGCCGCTCTCCGGCATCGGCGGCATCGCAACGTGGCGCGACGCCGTCGAGTTCTTCCTCATGGGCGCCGGTACCGTGCAAGTTTGCACCGCCGTGATGCACCACGGCTTTCGCATCGTTGAGGATATGATCGACGGTCTTGAAAACTATCTCGACGGACGCGGGCTGGCGTCCGTGAACGAACTCGTCGGCAAATCGGTGCCGCGGTTCGTCGACTGGAACGATCTCAACCTCGATTATCGCGTGGTCGCGCGGATCGATCCGCAAACGTGCATCCGCTGCAACAAATGCTACATCGCCTGCGAAGATGCGGCGCACCAGTGCATCGACCGCATCGCCCGATCGAGCGGCGGTCACGATCTCGTCGTCGATGAGGAGCACTGCGTCGGCTGCAACCTCTGTGCGATCGTCTGCCCCGTCGAATCGTGCATCACGATGGTGCGCGTGGACGACGGCGCCGCGGCTCACACCTGGCGCGAGCGCACGCGGCCCGCGGCTCCGGCGGCATTCGGCGGCGGTTCGTCATCGGAACGCTGATTCGCGGCGGCACGGTCGTGACCGCGACCGATGTGATGGCGGCTGACGTGCTGCTCGATGACGGTCTCGTCGTCGCCGTCTCGGCCGGCACGGCCGTCGAACGTGGTGGTCACGAGATCGTCGATGCCGCCGGCTGCTTCGTTTTCCCAGGCGGCGTCGACCCGCACACGCATCTCGACATGCCCTTCGGCGGCACGATTACGGCCGACGATTTCGCCACCGGAACGGTCGCGGCGGCACTCGGCGGCACGACGACGATCGTCGACTTCGCGCTCCACACCAAGGGCGATACGCTCGCCAATGCGCTTGCGACGTGGAAGAAGAAGGCGGCGGGTAAAGCGGCGATCGATTACGGCTTCCACCTCACGATCGCCGACGGCACCGACCGGACGCTCAACGAGATTCCGCTCATGATCGAGCGCGAAGGCATCAACTCGTTCAAGTGCTTCATGGCGTACAAGCACGTCTTGCAAGTCGATGACGAAACGATTTTTCGCGTGCTCAAAGCGGCCAAGGAGTTCGGCGGGCTCGTGCAAGTGCATGCGGAGAACGGTGACGTGATCGCGGTGACGATCGAAGAGGCGCTCGCGCGGGGCGACTTTGAGCCGAAGTACCACGCGACGACGCGTCCGGTCGAAGCGGAAGGCGAGGCCGTCAACCGCGCGATTCGCCTTGCGGAGATCGCCGAAGCGCCGCTCTACGTCGTCCACGTGTCGAGCGCCATGGCGGCCGATGCGATCAGCGACGGGCGCAAGCGCGGTCTGGCCATCTATGGCGAAACGTGTCCGCAGTATTTGGTGTGTGATGAAAGCGACTACGATCGGCCCGATTTCGCCGGAGCGAACTACGTCATGTCGCCGCCGCTACGTCCGAAGTGGAACCAATCGGTTCTGCTCCGCAAACTGAAGAACTCCGAACTGCAGACCTTCGGTTCCGATCACTGTTCGTTCAACAACTGCGGCCAGAAGGAACTTGGGCGCGCCGACTTCTCCAAGATTCCCAATGGGGCGCCGACGATCGAAGACCGCTTCTCGATCCTCTGGCATTTCGGCGTAAACGCGGGCGTCATCAGCCCGAACCAGTTCGTCGCGCTCGCTTCCACGAACGCGGCGAAGCTCTTCGGCCTCTTTCCGCGCAAAGGCACGCTCGCGGCCGGCTCCGACGGCGACGTCGTCGTCTGGGACCCGGCCGTGGAACGCACGATCTCGGCCCGTAACCATCACATGAATGTCGACAACAATATCTTCGAAGGGATCGCGGTGAAGGGAAAAGCGCGGCACGTGTTCTCGCGCGGGCGGCAGATCGTCGCGGACGGCATATTCACGGGCACCGAAGGCCGCGGCGAGTTCGTCAAAGCGCGGCCGTTCTTTCCGGTGGCGCTATGAACGGTTACGCGAGCGACACCGTCCGCATCGGCCTTATTCAAGCGCATCACGAAACCGACGGCGCCGAGCCGGTCGAAGTCCACAAACGGCATGCGATCGAGAAACATCTGCGTCTCATTCGCGAAGCGGCGGCGCGGGGCGCGAAGATTATCTGTCTCCAAGAGCTCTTTTACGGCCCTTATTTTTGCACCGAGCAAAGCCCGAAGTGGTACGACGCCACGGAAACGATTCCCGACGGTCCGACGACGCGGCTGATGCAAGACCTCGCGCGCGAACTGGGCGTCGTGCTGATCGTACCCATGTACGAGGTAACGATCGCCGGCGTTTACTACAATACCGCCGCCGTGATCGACGCCGACGGCGCCTTCCTCGGCAAGTATCGCAAACATCACTTGCCGCAGGTGGCCGCGGGCCCGCCGGGCTGCGGTTTCTGGGAGAAGTACTACTTCAAGCCGGGCAACGAAGGCTATCCGACGTTCCACACGGCGTACGCACAAATCGGCGTTTATATCTGCTACGACCGCCACTTTCCCGAAGGCGCGCGACTGCTGGGCTTAAACGGCGCGGAGATCGTGTTCAACCCGTCGGCCACCGTCGCCGGCCTTTCGGAATACCTTTGGAAACTCGAGCAGCCCGCGCATGCGGTCGCAAACGGCTACTATCTCGGGGCGATCAATCGCGTCGGTTTCGAGGGGCCCTGGAATATGGGCGAATTTTATGGTCAGTCCTATCTCGTCGATCCACGTGGCGCGTTCGTTGCGGTGGCGGCGCGCGACCGCGACGAGGTCGTCGTCGCCGACATGGATCGCGCGCTGATTCGCGAGGTTCGAAACACCTGGCAGTTCTATCGCGACCGACGCCCCGAGACGTACGGCGCGATGGTGGAGGGCTAAGACGACGAAATCGCAGCGCAGCGTGGGCGACCTCGTCACGCTGACCATGCCGGCCGTCGCCGAAGCGAGCGCGCACGTCGAGCTATGGAACGACGATCTGCGCCCGTGCACGCTCGCGCAGCACTCCTGGAACGGCTCGTCGTTCGCGACGCTTTGGATCGGGATGTGCCTGTGCATACCGACCTATTCGCTCGCGAGCGGCATGATTTCGCTCGGGATGAGTTGGTACGAAGCGGTCGCCGCCGTCTTCATCGGAAGCGTGGCCGTCCTCATCCCGATTTTGCTGGTCTCGCATGCCGGAACTCGCTACGGAATTCCGTATCCCGTGTTCGCCCGCTTGTGGTTCGGCGTTCGCGGCGCGCACGTGCCCGCGCTCGCGCGGGCGTTGATCGCCGCGGGCTGGTTCGGCATCAACTCGTGGTTCGGCGGCCTCGCACTCGACGCGATCGCCTCGCGGCTGATCGGGCCGTGGGGCAAATTCGGTCCGCACGTCGCGGTCGCATTCGGTCTCTTTTGGCTCGCCAACGTGGCGATTGCGATGCGCGGTCCGCAAGCCGTCGGACGCCTCGCCGCCATCGCCGCACCGACCGTCGGGCTCGGAGCGCTCGCGCTCTTTGGGTGGGCGGTCGGACGGACCGGCAGCGTCGGCGCGATGCTCGCTGCTCCGTCGACGCTACACGGCGTCGCATTCTGGACGGCTTTTTACGGCTCGGTCATCGGCGTCATCTCGTTCTGGGCGACGATGGCGCTCAACATTCCGGATTTCTCGCGCTATGCGAAGACGCAGCGTGGCCAATTGCTCGGTCAGGCGTATGCGATGCCGCTCGCGATGGCGCTCTTCGCGTTCGTCGGTATCGCGGTCACGTCGGCCACGAAGATCGTCTACGGCACGCCGCTGTGGAATCCGGTCGCCTTGATCTTGAAATTCCCGACGCCGGTCGTGGTGATCGCAGGCGCGATCGTCATCCTATCGTCGATCACGATCAACGTCGGCGCGAACGTCGTCGCCCCGGCGCGCGCGTTCGAGAATCTCTGGCCCTCGCGCATTACCTTCGCGCTCGGTGCGATTCTGACGGGTCTGCTGTCGCTCGCCATGCAGCCGTGGTTCGTCCTCGCCCAGTTCTCCAACTACATCTTCGGCTGGCTCGGCACGTACGGCGCGCTGCTCGGCCCGATCGACGGGATTGCGATCGCCGATTATTGGATCGTACGCTCGCTTCGAATCGATTTGCTCGCGCTCTACGATCCGAACGGGCGCTACCGTTACGGCAACGGCTTCAACGCGCGTGCCCTCGCCGCAGTCGCGATCGGCTGGGCCGTGGCGCTCGCGGGCCTGGTAGTTCCGCCGGTGCGCTTTCTGTGGACGGGGGGCTGGCTCTTCGGACTGGCGGGTGGGCTCATTGCCTACGCGGCCCTCATGCGTCACGAGCCGTCGCTTCTGAGCGAAGGGGAGTTCGCCGAAATCACCGTGGTTGCGCATGACGACGGCATCGCGAGCGCCGGCACGCGGTCCGCGGCTACGGCGTAGCGCGCCGTTATGGGCCGATGGTCATATACGTCGGCGCGGCAAGCTGCGTCGCGGGTCCGCTGATTTGCCGGAACGGCACCGCGTTGCCGGTCGCGTTCGGCGCGAAGGAGCTAATCGTATCTGCCGCGCAGTTCGGTCCGGCTTGGCCGGCGACGTAGATCGTGCGCGTGGGGCCGACCGCAATCGCGACGGGACACGTCGCGATGTTAAAGCTCGACACGGGCGGCGGCACGAATGCGCTGCCGCCGCCTGGTCCGTTAAAGTATCCGGTCGTGCCGTCTGCAAAGCGGTAGGCGGTGCTAGCGGGAGACGGAAAGCCGAAACCTCCCTCGAGGGCGAGAAATGTGTGGGTTGCGGGATCCGCGGCGACCGGACCCGTGTCATCTCCAAAGATCGCTTCTCTTATCCCGGGAAAATGCTTGTTTACGTACGCGATGCCGAAGAACTGATGTGCTTGACCGGTCCCGCCGTACGACGCGAGCAGTCCCGCGCCGGGGTTGAGCGTCAGGCCATCGACGACCACATAATTCTCAAAAAGCGATCCGAGCGGAGGAACGTTCCCTGTGGCTCCGGGTCCAAAGCGCAACAGACTCGAAAATGGCCCGTTGCTGGTACCGGCGTAAACCGTGCCATCGGTGTCGACTGCGAGGGCTCCGGCATACTTGATGCGCGTCAACGGGCCGGCGATAGTCCGAATCGGCGCGACGTTTCCGTTCGCGTTCGAGGCGAAGACGAGGACACGACCAGGCTCACAATTAGCGACGTAAACGTATCCGATTTCGTCGACCGCGATCTGCCGCAAGCAACTGATTCCCGTAGTCGGGCCGCCGATCGTTCGCACGGGCGCGACGTTTCCATTCGCTCGTGCATCGTAAATCGTAATCGTATTGGTCGTTTCGTTACCGACGTAGATGTGGCGTTCGACAGCGTCGATGCGAGCGGGGAATCTTACGCTGGTTTCTCCGGCGGCCGGACCACTCGCGACGAAAATGAGAAGAGCGAATACGGAAGCCACTGCCATAGGTC
>Ga0116227_10006319_pt1 | contig 24115 bp, 22 predicted proteins | sample S1TSphgellanicum_FD_89693 | JGI IMG/M metagenome (GOLD analysis project Ga0116227, IMG submission 89693) | Host-associated microbial communities from peat moss isolated from Minnesota, USA - S1T2_Fb - Sphagnum magellanicum MG | ecosystem: Host-associated > Plants > Peat moss > Unclassified...
AGCGACTCCAAGCAGTCATGACCTTTTTTAATAAACACCTCAAGCCGGAATGAGGGATTAGGATCTATAAAGGCCTATCGGACCGTAGGGAAACGGTTTACAGTATTCGGCAAGAACCGCCGTCCCGTTTCATCGTATCGGGCATCGGCGGGCTTTGTTTTACCGGAGGCGTATCCCGGTCCGTCGAGAGTTTGTCTCCCGACAGAAACTCCAAGAGTGGAGTTTCTGTCGGGAAAGGGTTCGGTATGTACGAGCATTGTGAACTGAGCCTTTCCCAAGCCTCTTTCGAAGGCTGCTCGAATAAAGATGAACTGTTACGATTATTGAATATCCGAGTCTCCTTTGGGCCTTCTGTGTCGGAAACAACCCCTTTATATACGTAGGGTGGGGGTTCCGAAGAAGGCCCACTATTCACCGGTTTGGTTGTTCCGGGTAATTGCGTCGCGATTGAGTCGTTATCTCCGAGTACCAACTCATAAGTTTCAGGCTGTGAAATTTCGCGCCATCTTTTGGAATCAGCTTCCCGAATGGCCTTCCGAGCGTTCATTCTGTTCACTTCAGATGCGACATCCTTCTCAAATTTTTTATAGAGCGTATTAACGCTTGTATCTGCGATAGTTAAATCAAACCTGACATGCACCTGTTTAAGGAGTGTATGGTGTTTCAAAATTACTCCGCAGAACCAATTATGCAGATCTACGAGCCCGTCGTCGGGGAAGCCGTCGGTGTGCACTCGGATCCGTACCTTTTTTCCCTCGTCGAGCTCCGGAATAATATCCCTTATGACTTCTTGCAATTTCCGCTTGATCGGCCTACCGTGCTCGGGAAGGGGAGCGATCCTAAACACGTCGTTGATTTTCTTTGTTCCCGTCTCATCATTTTTCAAAGTAATTAGTCCCGATAAATCTCTTCCCGGAAACTTGACATCCCCTACCCGTCTATTCAAAAAGCAAACCCTCAAAGTACCCGAATCCGCAAGTGCTTTACGAGCGATTTCCCCGAGATACCCCCATTTCGACATTTCTCCGGAAAGACCGTTTATAGGGTTTGTCGTCGAACCTGCGTCACCGAAAACTTCCACTACCATATCGCCGGGAGGTAACGGTTTCTTATCAACGGAAGCTGTCATAGTATCTCGATTTATACGTTTGTAAAGCGAAGGGAGTATAGTAAAAACGCGTTGCCTTCACAAGAATAAAAAAACCCATGTAAAAAAACCCAAGCCCTTGTGCTATAAAGTAAATGTAGCTACTATTTTCCCTATGCATCTTAAACGAATCTTCTCAAGCTGTATTGCTTTTTCTTTGACCGTCTCGGGTATTGAGGGGAAGGAACCCGCCTCTTCGTTTACCGAGAGTATTGAAGCATCGCTTAAAAACCCGTCTTTCAGCGACGGCACTTTGCGTACGGACCTCGGAGGGGTGATCACGGCCGAAGGACTCCGCATCCAAGCTATGTCCCTTTCTTATACGAACACTTCGGTAGACGGAAAGAAAGTGATAAAAGTTGCCGCCCGGGGCGATCTCCTTTTTGAATACCGAGGACAGTTTTTGACGGGAGAAAAGCTCGAGTACGATTTCGTAAATCGTACCGGGTACCTTTCTCACGCAAGATCGGGGTACGGTATTTGGTTTGTCGGGGGCGACTCGTTCAGAGTCGAAGAAAACGGATCCGTTTTCGTCGAAAATGGTTTCGTAACCACTTCGGAAAATCAAAAAAATACATGGGAAATTCGAGCTGCAGAGATCAAACTCACCGAAGATAAACAGCTCTCCGCCTCAAACATACAACTCAAACTCGGCGAAGTTCCCGTACTTTGGCTCCCGGCTTTCAAAAGTGATTTAGGTTTCGTATCGGATCCTCCGATTCGGTATAAATTTTTATGGGATAAGGGCGTAGGTCCCCGCGTATCCGTCCGATATCGAGTATTTTCCATAAAAGAATTCAGCCTGTTCGGAAGGCTCGATTACAGAATTTCGAAAGGCCCGGGAGCCGCTATCGAGTCGGAGTACTTTCGTGCAGACGGAAGATGCGATCTGGTAACCAGAACCTACGGCGCTTACGACAAAGTTGTATACGACGAAAAAGGTCTTAAAAGATACAGATTGCAAGGGCTCTTTCGGCACGAAAGCTCGGATGAAAAAACACATACGAGACTCACCTACGATAAATTTCACGACTTGAAAATGATCAACGACTTTCCAAGTTCCGATTTTGAGATCGATACGCAAAAAAGAACACGACTGCTCATTAATCACCAAGAAAACGTAGCCTTCGGAACGCTCGATTTCTCTCCGAGGCTCAATACTTTTGAAAGCATTAATCAAAAGCTTCCTCTGGTTAAAGCAGGGATTAGACCTTTTAGGATCGGTAAAACGGGCATTATGATGGAAAACTTCATAAGTGCCGGTTATTTGGATTACGTATATGCACACGATCTTCTTAAGAAGCACCCGACCTTGCACGAAACGCATTCGGGAAGGACGGAAACGAGAAACAGGCTTTACGGGACGTTTTCCTTAGGACCTCTGCACCTGACTCCTGCCGTGGGCGTTACGGGTCTTTTTTATAACAATAATCCGCAAAGAGAGTCGGTAGGACAAGGCGTCGTGACCTACGGGGTCGATGCCGCTTCCCCGTTTTACAGAAAATATGCAAAAGCAAGACACACCGTGGATCCTTACCTTCGATACTTCGGTATTTCTCATCCCAAAGCTCACTTGCAAAATCACTACACGTTCACAATCGAAGACGGGTTATACCAAATAAACAGCCTCAGACTGGGAGTTCGAAACTTCCTACAATTTACGGACAATGACCTTTTCTCTCCGAATTTTTGCTTGGATCTCTACACCTACGGGTTTTTTAACGACAAAACCTTTACCCAAACGTTCCCCAAACAGTACCTGTCTTTTTCCATGGAACAACCGAGCTACAATCTCGAGGCGACGGGGTGCTGGAATACTCAGGAGTCCGTTCTTGATTTTGCAAACCTGCTTTCAAAAGTAACGATTAACGAAAATGCGGCTTTCATTTTGGAGTTTAGACACAGAAGCCGTTTTGATTGGAGAAAAGCGGATCATGAAAATTTTCTGGTCGACATGGCAAGATCGATCCCCGATTTGGTAAATTCGCCTCTTTCCGACGGGCGGAATACTATTTTGGGTAAATTACAAGTGAGACTCTCCCCGAAATGGAACTGCGGGTTTTCGTCTCATTACGGGTTCGGAAGAAAAAATGAGCCGTCGTATCACAGTTTTAAGATCGACGGCACAACTTTACTCTCTTCGAAATGGCTTCTGAAATTTTCCTATACCCACACCACGAACGACGACAGATTCTCGATGCAGGTACAGCTGGCCAAATAAAAACTCTCTAAGTTTTTTCCCGCTCAACCGGAACTAAGCGCAAAACCAACTCATTGACGTTTCTAAGAAACCGGAACACATTACTTATTAGTTATTTTTAATATTTAATTGAAAAATAAAAATTATTTTATAACATAAAATAAACATACTTAAATATCCGGATGACATTATGTCGTTAACCCCGTTAGAACGATCAGCTACATCGATACACCCTCTGTCAGCCCAAGCAACACCTCCCTGTTCGGATAGCTTCGTTGTATCTCGGACACAGTCGGTTTTTGCGAGTAAATTGAGCAAATCACCTTCTTTAACTAATACACAAGCTCTTTCGGGGAGAGTAAAAGCATTCGACTCGGCTCACTTTTTAAAGTCTTTAATCGGCTTTATCGAAAGACTTACCTCCCGTTTTTTTGGATCCTTTGGACCTAAATACATCAGTCTAAGCCAAGAAGATCTCGCAAAATTGCAAGTTGATCGCAATTTCGCTTTAAAAGCCGTTACTAAATACGGGTGTCTCTTGCAACATGTAAGCCCGGAATTTCAAGATGATCTAGAGATTGTCCGGGCAGCGGTCACTAAAGACGGATACGCCTTGCAATATGCAAGCTCGAGATTGCAAGCCAATCCAAAAATAGTCTTGGCAGCCGCAACGCAAAACGAATTAGCTTTGCAATATGCAGGATCGACATTGAAAGATAATCAAAAATTTATCTTGAATATCGTCACTCAAAACGGATACGCTTTAAAATATGCAAGCCCGGGATTACAAGATGATCCCAAAATCGTCCTAGTAGCCGTCACTAAAGACGCATCGGCCTTCGAATATGCAAGCCCGAAATTACGAAATGATCCCGATTTTATCCTGAAGGCCCTCACTAAAAACGAGTCTGTCTTGCAATATGCAAGCTCGGAATTGCGAAATGATCCCGATTTTATGTTGAAAGCCTTCACTAAAACTAGATTTGCCTTGCAATATGCAAGCCCGGAATTGCGAAATAATCTCGAGTTTATGTTGAAAGTCGTCGCTAAAGACGGACGGTTCTTACAATATGCAAGCCCCGATCTGAAAGACAATTACGACATTGTACTGGCAGCCGTCACTCAAAATGAATTTGCCTTGGAACACGCAAGCCCGAGATTGCAAGATAATCCCGATATTGTACTGGCAGCCGTCACTAACAACAGCTATCCATTAAAGTATGTAAGCTCGAGGTTGAAAGATGATCTCGATTTTATGCTGAAGGCCGTCACTAAAAACGGGGAAGCCTTGGAACACGCAAGCCCGAGATTGCAAAACGATCCCAAACTTATACTTATTGCAAACAAGGATCCAAGAGTACTCGAATTCAACAAATCGCTCGCCGAATTCACCGAAAAAGCTAAGAAAAACCCGAATAAGCCGTGGTACTCTTGAAGGATCCAACTCTCAATAATTAGACCGTAGATTTTTTTTCGATCTCTTTAAGAATCGGCGCTATTTTCTTTTTCCTCGCAGGAGAAATCCTATCGATATAGAGAACGCCGTTGATGTGATCGTTTTCGTGCATCCGAACTCGTGCATTGTATCCTGCAACTTCTTCGGTGAATCGATTCCCCTCCAAATCGGTCGCTTCAATCACAATCGCAAAAGGCCTTTCCACCTCTTCCCTTATCCCGGGGATGGAAAGACACCCTTCGGCCTCGACGCAGGTTTCTTCCGATTTCGATACGATCTTCGGATTGATGTATACCGTCGGAGCGGACAGCTCCGTCTCCCCTTCTTTTTCAATATAGTTGCGCAAAACGAAAAGGCGCAGATCGACGCCGACTTGAGGTGCCGCAATCCCGACTCCGTTTTTAGAGTCCATTGTTTCTATCATATTTGCAACAAGCTCTCTAATCTCGGGCGTGATTCCTCTCACTTCCTTACACTTCGTACGCAGAATCTTTTGTCCATATAAAACAACAGGCAAAATCATTTTACTCCCGGACCTCTTCCTCTATGGTAAAAGGAACTTGCGTTTTTTGTCCCCGAGTTCCCGATTCGGACCAAGCGGAAAGACAAATACTGCCGACCAAAAACACCAAAGCAACCCATGCGGTAAATTTCTTAAGTACGTCTGCAGTGGAAGTCCCGAAAAGAGAGTCTCCTGCATCGCCGCCGAAAGAAGCTCCGAGTCCCAAACTTTTGCTCTCTTGAATCAAGATGACAAGGCAAAGCACGGAACAGGTAATTAAAAAAATAATCAAACTCAGATAAAATAAAAAACCCATAAAACCTCTTATGACTGTCGAATAATTTGTAAAAAACTCAAAGGATCGAGGCAGGCGCCTCCTATCAGCGCGCCGTCAATCTCTTCCTTTTGCGAGAGAGCTGCTATGTTGTCCGGCTTCACCGATCCTCCGTAGATAATCGGGATGCGCGCAGCGGTTTTCTTGTCAAAAATCCCCTCTAAAATCTTTCGGGAGTGACCGTGCATCGAAGATGCTTGCTCGGGAGTTGCCGCAAGACTCGTCCCTATCGCCCATACCGGTTCGTAAGCTATGAGGAGTTTTTCCGTATTGTCGGGTGAAAGACCTTTAAGAGCCGTCTTTAGCTGCCGTTCCAAAACGGTTTCAGCCATCCCCGACTCTCTTTCGTCAAGCGTTTCTCCGATGCACAAAACGGTCTGCAGACCGGAATCTACAGCTTTCTTCGTTTTCTTCCGGATCATCTCGTCGCTCTCATGAAAAATATGTCTTCTTTCGGAGTGTCCGACAAGCGTAAAGACGGCCCCGACTTCTTTCAGCATGGAACAGGAAATCTCCCCGGTAAAAGCTCCGCTATCTTCGGCAGATACGTTTTGAGCTCCTATTTGCAAGGGAGTTCCCACGGTTTTTTTTGCAGCGTTAAAAATAAATGTATACGGAAGAGCGAGCCATATTTTTTTACTCAAAGAAGCAGGAAGTCCCGCAATCACCGTACCCAAATATTCTTCGAGCCCGGATAAAGTTCCGTTCATTTTCCAATTGCCTGCGATTACCGTTTGCCTCATAATAACCTCTTAAACGAAAAAACAATCATACCCAACCCATTCTCTTGAACGCAAGAACTTACCGGAAGATGAGATGAAAATTTTAAGTGTATCCGAAATCACGCTGGAGATTAAGAAACAGCTGGAAACGGGATTCAGGGCTGTTGCCGTCAAAGGGGAAATCAGCAATTTAAAAGTACAATCGTCAGGTCACATCTACTTCACCCTTAAAGACAAAGAAGCGCAGATCTCCTCCGTTCTTTTTAAAGGATCGGCAAGATCTCTATCCAGGATCCCGAAAGACGGAGACCAAGTGGTGGGGTCGGGAGAAATCACGGTCTATGCTCCGAGAGGAAATTATCAGCTTTTGATTAAAGAATTGAGTTATCTCGGCGTCGGAGAGCTTCTCGCCACCTTACACGAAAGAAAAAATAAATTTGCAGCGCTCGGATACTTTTCACGGGAAAATAAAAAGAAACTCCCCTCCTTCCCGAAAACCGTCGGAGTGGTAACGAGCCCGACGGGAGCCGTAATCCAAGATATTTTACACATCTTGCAAAGAAGACATGCGGGTTTTCACCTTATCTTGTCTCCCGTAAAAGTACAAGGAGAGGGCGCTGCGGAAGAAATTGCAAAAGCCATCCGAGATTTTAACAAATATAATTCGGCCGATGTCCTTATCGTGGGCAGAGGCGGAGGAAGCCTCGAAGATCTCTGGGCTTTCAACGAAGAAGTTGTCGTGGAAGCTATTTTTGCCTCAAAAATCCCGATTATTTCGGCGGTCGGACACGAAACCGATTTTTCACTCAGCGATTTTGTCGCCGACGTAAGGGCCCCAACCCCTTCGGCAGCAGCGGAGCTCGTCTTAAGCGAGAAGAAGCAACTGCTGGATTATCTCCTGCAAAGCAAAGCTCGTATAAGCAGCAATGCTATCGAGTTGCTCGGCAGGCTTAAACAAAAAGTCAAATCGGCTCAAAAAAACCCTTACATCTCATCTCCCTACCTTCTTCTTTCCAAGAAACTTCAGGAGTTTGACGATAAAAAGATGCAACTCAATCTTTTTATGACAGCGGTTATCAAACAAAAAAAAATCCGCTTGCTGGCTCTTGAAAAACAAAAAAACATTTTAGAACCCTCTAGAAGAATACGCGATCTGCGGGAGAAAATAGGAGCTCTCGGGAAGGGATGTAACATCGCCTTGGCGCAAACCCTTCGAATGAAAAAACAGCTTTTCGACTCCGCGAGTATGAAAAATAAATTGGATGCGCTTGTCTTAGGCTCGATTCGAAAAAAAAAAGAAAATCTTCAAAAACTCGGAGCTCATCTTTCTTCGATAGACCCTAAAAATCTTTTAACCAAAGGATACTGCATTCTCTTTTCCGAAAACAAAGATTCGGTTATCCTTTCCTCTAAAGAGGTTGCGATATCGCAAAACCTAAAAATCCTTCTGAAGGACGGAACCCTTACTACAAAAGTGGAAGAAATTATCTATGAAACAATATGAAACAATGCATTTTGAAGGTGCCTTCGGTCGACTCGAAGAGATTTTGGAGAAAATGAACGGCGGATCCCTTTCTTTGGAAGAATCTCTACAACTCTACGAAGAAGCCGACAAACTCATTCAAGTTTGCAGTAAAAAATTAACCCTCGCCGAAACGAAAATTGAAACGCTGATTAAGAATAGAGAAGGGGAACTTGTTCTTTCCGAAAACGGCACTCCGAAGACGGAACCGTTCACTGCGGGCATTTCGGGAATCTCTTCATGAAAAAAAAAGTCGACTTTCCGGAAGATTTGAAAGACTTTACCTTTCCCGAGCTTACGGCTCTTGCCGAAGATCTTAGACAGACGATTATCGACGTAGTTTCGATAAACGGAGGGCATTTGGCTTCGAATCTCGGTATTGTCGAACTCTCCGTTGCCATGCACTTCGTTTTCAATTCTCCCGTCGATAAGTTCCTCTTCGACGTAAGCCATCAGACCTATCCCCATAAATTATTAACGGGAAGAAGAAATCGATTTCCTACACTCAGAAAATACGGCGGCATGTGCGGTTTCAGTCACCCCGAAGAGTCCCCTCATGACCACTTCTTCGCAGGTCACGCAGGAACTGCATTGTCTCTCGGTCTCGGCCTTGCCAAAGCAAGAGACCTCGCAAGGGAGTCTAACCACGTAATCTCGGTAATCGGCGATGCATCGCTCACTTGCGGCCTTACTCTCGAAGCGTTAAACAACGTACCGAAAGATCTGAAAAAATTCCTCGTCGTTCTCAACGACAACAACATGTCCATTTCCCAAAATGTGGGAGCCATCACGAACATACTGAGCAGGTTTCTTTCGAACCCGACTTCCAATCGACTTTTCCACGAACTCGAACAGTTTTTATCCAAGATCCCGAACGTCGGAAAAGTTCTCGCAAAGCAAGGACACAAATGCGCGGAATCGCTAAAAAACTTAGTCAGTACCGCTCCTTTTTTCGAACAATTCGGACTCTCGTACGTAGGACCGATCGACGGACATGATATAGAAAAACTCACAAATGTACTCAGAGCTTTAAAAAATGAGCCGAAGCCCACCTTGCTTCACGTGCTCACAACTAAAGGAAAGGGAATGGAGACTGCGATTAACAATCCCACTTCTTATCACGGCTGTAAACCTTTCGATAAACTAACGGGTCTTTTTCATGCAGGATCCACAGGCCTCACCTTCCCCCAAATTTTCGGCAAACACCTTCTTAAAATGGCAACGGAGGATTCCTCGATCGTAACGATCAGTCCTGCAATGACGGCAGGATCCTGTCTTGACGAGCTTTTTAAACAGTTCCCCGAAAGATGTATCGACGTCGGAATCGCGGAAGGACATGCCGTCACCTACTCGGGGGCGATTGCTTCTCGAAAGAATACAAAAGTGGTGTGTAGTATCTATGCAACTTTTATTCAAAGAGCTCTCGACAACGTATTTCACGATGTTTGCCTGCAAAAATCTCCGGTCGTCTTCGCCGTCGACAGGGGTGGTATTTCAGGTCCCGACGGATCGACCCACCACGGCGTATACGACATTAGTTTTTTGACTGCGATGCCCAATATGGTTGTTTGCCAACCGAGAGACGGTCACGTTCTCAAAGAACTCTTGGAAAGCTGCTTTTCCTGGGGATTACCGACTGCGATCCGTTACCCCAACATGGTAACTTCCGAAGAAGGCTCTTTCTTACGTAAAAGAGACCTCGGAACCGCCGAAGTGCTTTGCGAAGGAAAAGAAATCCTCATCCTTGCTTTGGGCCACATGAACCAAACTGCACTCCAAATCGGAGCTTCTATGGAAAAAGAAGGACTCTTTCCAACGATTGTGGACCCCGTATTCGTAAAGCCTCTTGATACCGACCTCTTGGAAAAACTCTTGCCGTCGCATAATTTAATCGTAACGATTGAAGAACACTCCCTCCAAGGAGGACTTGGCTCGGCTCTAAATAAATGGCTAGCCGAAAACGGAGCTACCGGAGTGCGAGTTCTTAATTTCGGAATCGGAGATGTTTTTTTAGAGCACGGTAGCTATAAGGAAGTTCTTGAGGAAGCGGGTCTATCCGAAGAGAAAATACGCCTTGCGATTTTAGCGGAGTGTAATCTTGTAACGGAGGTTTTATGATCGTTGCTCTTTTTGCCAACAGTTCTAAAAAATACTCTAAAAGTTTGGCTTTAGGCGTTCTTGAATTCTTTTCAAGGCAAAGCATAACCGTTGTTGCACCGGACGAAGAGTCTCGCCTTTTAGATATCCCTAACTTAAGCTCGGTGAACCCCTCGAAGATCGATTTCATCATCTCCCTAGGAGGCGACGGGACCATTTTACAACTGATTCATAAATATCCCGATCTTACCGCCCCCGTTCTCGGCATCAATACGGGGCACCTCGGTTTTATGGCAGACGTCCCGATCTCCGATTTATACCCGAGCTTGCAAGATTTGATCTCGGGAGCCTATAAAATCGATTCCAGACTCGTAATTCAAGGGGAAACTCTTCACAAAGAAACATGTTTTGCCGTAAACGAAATCGTCGTTCACAGAGGAAAAAACCCCTCTCTCGTAGAGATCGCCATCCATGTTGACGGAGACTATGTAAACACCTTTGAAGCGGACGGCATCATTTTATCCACCCCGAACGGATCGACCGCTTACTCTCTTGCAGCGGGCGGCCCCATCTTAAGCCCCTCGTTGGAAGCACTCGTTCTTACTCCCATTAGTCCTCATACAATCTCCAACAGACCGATCGTCTTGATGCCGAATCAAGAGATCCAAATTCAATACTTAAGCGATTATGACCCGGTGGAAATCAGGGCCGACGGTATGGCAGGATTCGAACTTAAAACCGGAGAAGTATTTAAAATCTCCCGATCTCCCGGATGCTTTAAACTCGTCAGTCTTTTCAGAAGAGACTACTTCTCAACGCTCCGAACCAAACTCGGATGGTCGGGAAAACTCAGATAACAGTTAAATTAAAAATCAAACTGTTTGATGGGCGGTTCAAGACAAACTACTGTTACAATTAACAACTACCGACAATAACCCGAATTGAAGATTTTTAAGTCGGGCTATCGTCTTTCATTTGACCCAATTCCGTTGAACAAAAAGAGTAACCGTCTTATGCTCTTTCTTGTATTTCGGGGGGAACTTCTTATGAAACGATTATCCGTCTGTCTCTTTTTGAACTTTTTAAACACATGCACTTTAGATGCTGCCGTGACTCACCTCAGCCCTCCCGTTGGATCCGAATGGACCGAGGAAAACGTACTTCCTTTCGACGAGCTGCTCCTCTCTTGGAATGGAGCCCGTCCCTCGGAAGGGAAATTTCTTTTTTATCTCAGCGTCAAAACAAACGAGTGGTCTTCTTGGCTTCCCTACGCTTCTTGGGGCAGCGAAGGTCAGTCAAGCTTTGACGGCACGGATAAAGAATCCTTCGTAAGCGTCTATCAAGATACTTTGGATGTTACGGACGGAAAAAAAGCTACGCCTTTTCGAGTTAAAATAACTCCCGAAGGCTCAGCTTCCGTAAGCGATCTTCACGCGCTTCACGTCTATACTAACGGCGACGGAAATCAAGAACCCGTAAGTTCAACTCGCTCCCCCTCAAGTCACATTCAGATAGCGGGACTTTCTCAGATCGTGATCAAACATCCCCGTTTTCTCGATCTGTGCTCTCCCGTTGCGACAGCCGCAGTGAGAAGGTATCTATCCGGAAACGAAACGATCGATCCTCTCTCTTTTGCGAAAAATGTCCTCGACTCCGGATTTGACATCTTCGGCAACTGGGTATTTAGCGTCGCGGAAGCATCTACACATTTAGGGTCCGATTGGAATATTTGGGTTGAGAGATTAAACGGGTTTGATCATCTTTCCGAATATCTTGCCAAAGGAACTCCCGTCATCGTAAGCGTCCTCGGTTCTTTGAAGGGCGGTTCGATGATTTATGACGAAGGTCACTTAATGACGGTTGTCGGTTATGATTCTTCCAATCGAAAAGTGTTGTGTATGGATTCCGGATTTACGAGCGATAGCGAAACGCATGTTCGCTACGATCTTGCAGATTTTCTCGAAGCTTGGGGACGCAGAAAACATCTTGCCTACATTTTCGATAAGAAGACCAAATAGACTTGAAAGATTTGCCCGAAAAATCCATACGGGAATTTTGCAGACCAATGAAACGGTAATTCATGAACTTTTTCGAAATTTCAGCCTACATTCTGATCGGGATCGGATCCGGAATTATAGGCGGACTTGTAGGAATCGGAGGGGGAGTTGTCACGGTGCCGGCTCTTTTACTCGTCTTTTCCTTCTTAAGCTTTCCCGAAGCCGACATTATGAAAATTGTATTGGGAACTTCTTTGGCAGCGACCGCAATCAACTCTCTTTCGTCAACATACTTTCACAGCAAACATAAAGCCGTGGACGGGTCGGTAATCAAAAAAATGCTCCCGGGGATTCTAATCGGAGCTCTTGCAGGTTCTTTTATCGCCAAAAAAATTCCCGAACACCCGCTTCAAATCTTATTCGGTGTTTTCTCGGTTTGCGTTGCCGTACGGTTTTTCAAAACCAACAAAAAAAAATCCGCTTCCGCTCCTACAAAACCGAGCGAACTTGGATGGAACCTTTCGGGAGGGGTGATAGCTTCTTTATCGAACATTCTAGGGGTAGGAGGGGGGATTTTCACCGTCCCTCTTTTAACTTTTTTCAAATTCCCTCCGAAAAAAGTAATAGGAACATCCTCTTGTCTCTCTTTTGTGATTAGCTTTTGCGGGAGTCTTCTTTTTTTACAAAAAACAAAAGGATCTTTCCCCTTAAGCCTCGGGTATATCTACCTCCCTGCTTTTTTCTTAATCGGGGTGCCAAGTTTTTTTGCAGCTTCTTACGGAGCTAAATTAGCACATAAACTCCCCGTACCGCTCATACGAAAAATATTTGCTGTTTGTATGCTCGGAGTGGGCTGCTTTATGCTTTTTCGGGTAGGAAAGGGGTAAATTCGGGATCAGGCTCTTTGGTAAAAAGAAGAGATTTGCGGGAGACGGGATGGGTTATACCGAGCTTACAAGCTTGCAGTGCTATCCTGCCGTGAAACTCATAATTCGATCTGTATTTTTTATCCCCCAAAATGGAGAAACCCGCTTCGGAAGAGTGCACTCGGATCTGGTTTTTTCTCCCCGTTTCCAAAGTTACTTTCACAGTGGAAATCCCGTTTTTTTGCCGCACAACTTCGTAGTGAGTTGTTGCGAGCTTTCCTCTGGAGATATCTTTTACGCTTCGCACGTAGTACGCTCCGTCTTCGAGAAGATAACTCTGCCACATTCCTTTTTGGGGAGTTAGGTTGCCTTCGACGACGGCCATATACTCTCTCAAAATGGAGTGCTCTTCAAACTGCGCTTTCAGGGCTATTTGGGACTGTTCGGAAAAAGCGAACATAATGACGCCCGAGGCTTCTCTGTCAAGCCTGTGTACGGGGTAAATTGTTCGTCTTTTAAAATTTCTTTTTAAATATTCATGCAGATTTTCGAGAAGGTCTGTTTCGGTCGGCACGGTTAGAAGCCCTGCCGGTTTATGGACAACGATGATTTCGGAGTCTTGATATAAAATCTCTATCGACTTTTCCAAATATTGTTTTTTCTTACCGAGGAGGATCTCGGCCGAGGAGGCTACGGCTGCCCGCGGATCTTTAACGACAACTCCGTCGACGGAGACTCTCCCGTCAAAAAGCCAAGACCGGATTGTTGTTTTCGAGCTTTCCGGAGCTATTTCTCCAAGAGCTTCCAAAAGTGTTCGTTCGTTCATTTCCATCCTCTTTTTTCGAGGGCAGTATACCGGAATCCCTCTTTCTTATGATATATAGAAATTTTTTCATGGACAGAAAAAAGGAAATCTATAGCGCGTTAAAAGAGAAGGTATTATAGTGAGACAAATTTTAACCAAACCTTGACCGTGTAGTAGATATGAAAAAAACAGCTTGGATCGTCTTTTGTTACGCTTTTCTCGTTTCGACGGGAGGAGTTATCGGGTATCTGAAATCAGCCAGTCTTCCCTCTTTGTTGTCCGGAGGGATTTTCGGGTCGCTTTTATTTCTCTCGTCCTACTTTATGTTCAAAAAAAAAGTATACGGGTATTTCGGGGCTCTTTTTTTATCCGTCGGACTCGAAGCCTTTTTTACTTGGCGGTTTGCTAAAACTCTTAAATTTTTCCCCGCAGGGATGCTCGGACTTATTAGCCTCGCCGTGATCATTATAGTTGCCTGTAAGATCGGAAGAAGACTGAGAACCGTAAGATAATTCATACTTCAAGGAGACCCCCATGAGTACCGTCACTTTTAAAGGAACCCCCGTAGCACTATCCGGTAACTTTCCGGGTACGGGCAAAAAGGCCCCCGATTTTGTTTTAACGGATAACGAACTTAAAGACAAAAAGCTCGAAGATTTTAAGGGGAAGAAAAAGCTGATTCTCATAGTTCCCAGCCTGGAAACATCCGTTTGTTCCACTTGCACGAAGACTTTCAATGCAAAAGCGATGAACAGGAAAGATCTCTCGGTGCTGGTGATCTCCGCAGATCTCCCGTTTACTCAAAAAAAATACTCCGTTGCCGAGCATGTGGAAAATGTCACCATTCTTTCAATGATGCGCGATAAATCTTTCGGAGAATCTTACGGAGTTTTGATCAAAGAGGGGCCTCTTGCGGGCCTTTGTGCGAGAGCGGTTCTCGTTCTAAATGAAAATAACGAAGTCGTTTATTCGGAACTTGTTTCCGAAATCACTTCCGAACCTAATTACGAAAAGCTATTTAGTTATATTTAAGGGGTCGAGTACGGCTCGACGTGTACGATCACGTCTCTGACGGCCGGCCAAGATTTTTGGATTTCAACGCGCACCTTTTGTGTAATAAGGTGCGCCAGTTCAACTGTTAGTAAAGGATCCACTTCGATGTCGATGCTGACTTGAGCATCGGGTCCGTAATACTGAATACGCAGCTTTTCCGTTCCTTTAACACCTTTCACTCGCATCGCCGCTTCATGTACCGCCTTAAAATAAGACTTGTCGGGAGCTCTGTCGAGCAACGGGTGTAAATTCTCCCACGCTGCTTTGACTCCTATCCCGATCATAAAAAGAGCGATAAGACCCGCACCCGTATGGTCGAGAGTAAGGCTATACTTGGGAAAATACGCTCCCAAAGCAAGAGCCAGAACGGCAAACAAGCTGCTAATAGCATCGATTCTGTAATGAATTGCATCGGCAAGAAGGGCTGAACTGTTTTGTTTTCGTGCGACTCGCTTTAGATGCCTATACCCTATTTCCAGAAAAACAACCGCCACAAGCGGGATGATCCATGCATAGGAATTGATTGCCGCAAGGGAAGTTTCTTGCACCGCAGCTATACATTGTTTGACTCCCAAGTATCCGCCGACGATAACTAAGAACACGCCGAGTTGAAAGCCCGCTACGGGCTCGAACCTTCCGTGACCGAACGGATGATTCCGATCGGGTGGCTTATCGGCTAAATGAACACATAGATATAAAAGTAAACTGGCTCCGATATCGAGCAGACTCGAAAGTCCGTCAAGAAGCAAAGAAGAACTGCTTAAATAAAAAAAACCTATTATTTCAGCGAGTATGATGATTAGACGAAGCCACACACCCCTCAAAATGGTATGAAGAATCTCTTTTCGCCTTTCTTCTCTCTTCTCGCTAACGGAAGAGGGGGGGAAACGGTAGTTAGAATCTTTTTCCATAAAAAATAAAAAAAGGGACTTTTATAAAAATCCCTTCGGTGTGGTAAGCGTTAACGAATTTAACCTATGCAAAGAACTTCTATAGCTTCAGGACCTTTTCTCCCCTGACCTTTAGTGAATTCTACCTTGGACCCTTCTCGAAGGTCTGCACCCCCGCCTTGGACATTAGATGCATGAACAAAAAGATCCGCTCCTCCGTCATCCGGAGTGATGAATCCATACCCTTTTTGTGCGTTAAAAAACTTTACTGTACCGGTTTGTCGATTATTAGACACGAGCTCTCCCATAATTTGGATGTAAAAACCTATCCATAGTTATCCTTAAAAGAAGAATTAAAAACAACTTTTTTCTGCGCTTACGATAGCGCCACCCGAAATCCCGTATATCCGTCGCAAGAATCTATATATTTTACTTTTTTGGTAAAAGCTCTTAATTCCCCCTCGGGACTGATAAAACTTCCCCCTTTTATCACCTTGGAAGATCCCTCTCCCGTATCGGTCCATTCCCATACGTTTCCGCTCATCTCATAGCAGCCGAAAGGACTTGCCGCATCGGAAGTTTGAATGAATGCGCCTTCTTTCACGAAAGAGGCTTTTCCGTTGTAAAGCCCGACGGGAGTTGTGCCCGCTTCGGAAAGAGAGTCTTTTCCTCCGTAGTTAGCTAAAGAAGGGTTGATTGAATCTCGAGAGCAACCGTAAGCGAATTTTTTCTCGAGCACGTTTTCTTTGTTCATCTTGACGGAAGCCGCTTTTTCCCATTCGGATTCAAGGGGCAATCTAAATCCCCCCGCGCTGCAGAACGCATTCGCTCCGAAATATGTCACGCAAACGACGGGATAAGGACCCTTTTCATCGGAGGGACGGAAAGAAAGATGGTCGCTTTCGGGTTCCGCTTCAATATCGCTTAGAGGAGACCCCGTTTTTATGATGCATAGAAGTTCTTTGTTTGCAGAGAAAACCTTCCCGTTATCGCCGACGTATATCTTCTTTTGTTTGGATTGTTCCGTTAAAAAATGAGCAAATTGCTCGTTTGTTACGGGGTATACCCCTATTGCAAAACTATCCAAAGAAACTTTATCAACCTCTTCTTCCAGAGCGGGATCTCCCGAAAAATAATCCCCCTTGGGAACGTAAGCGAGCATTTGCGAGCTCTTTTTCTTTACCCCCGTACCTTGGTCTTTAATTATATCTTTCCAAGGATCGGGAGGGGTGATTTTAACTTCGGGAAACGGCGTGTTAATCGGAAAATACATCATGGTATAAGGAACGATAAAAGCAAAAGGGATGTCCGTCGAAAATTCGGGAGGGGGCGGAACCTGTTTTATCTGCTCCTTGAACTCTCGGACGGTAAAAACGGGAATATTGACGGGAGATTCCTTCGTCGTTTTAGAGATCTCTCTTTCGGGTCTGTGCTCCACTTGGGCCCCTTCGGAAGGAATACTCCCGACTTCGCCTGCCTTCCCTTCGCCCCTTGTGCCTACTGCAACCTCCCCTTCGGAAAGGGAAGTTTCAGGCAGCTCAAAAGAAAGGGGCGTTTCTTGAAGAGGAGAGGGAATCTCGGTTTGCGAAGGAGCCTGCGTCTTCACTGCCGCTTCCGGTTCTTTTTGAAAAATCGGGGCCGTCGGATGCAAAACAACCTTCTGCTTCAATGCCAAAAAGGCGAGCACTTCCCGCTCCGGAACGGTCTTAAGATATTTTTGAAAAACTTCGAGCGTTTCGCCGGGAACCGTTCCCGGCAGTTTTGCGAAAATTGCTTTCAGCGTCTCTATCGAAACGGGCAAGTTTTTTTGCAACTCTTCGAGTTCTTTCGTTTGCTCGGGAGCGAGTACGGGACCTCCTGCCGTTGTTATCTTTCGCAGTTCAACTAAAAAAGCCGGCAATTTTTCGAGCAAAATTATGACTTCTTTCGGAAGAGTTTTTTGCTTTTGTAAAATAGCTAAAAGATTCTCGAGTAAAGGAAGAGATCCTTGAAGGGCCTGCTTAAGCGCAATCTCGGGAAGCTCCCGGGGAAGAGGCGGGGTCTTGACCGGTGTAATTTCTTCTTTAGGAAGAGGAGTGGAAACCAAGGGTGCTTGCGGCGTCGGGATTGCGGAGACAACCGGATTTTGAATCGGAAGTGCCGTTTCCTTTTGTTTGGTAACTTCGTTGTTCGTGATTTCGGGAGCGGACTGCGGTAAGAGGGGAGGTGTGAACGGAGACTTTGGGGGCGCGGTTTGAGGCGTGACCGTAGATTGTGCAGCTTCGGGAAGTTCTTTGGGAGCGAGAGGATTCTGCTCGATTTTTCTAGGAGTTGCTGCAAGAATCCCGGCTTGCAGCAACACGCCTTCTCGCAAAAACGGCTCCGTCGGAATTTCCGGCCTTATCGGAGAAACCGGATTGGGCAGCACTTTTTCTTCCGTGACGGGAGCCTTTTCGGGAACCTGCGAAGCCTGCGGTTCTTGAAAGGTCTTTCTTACGGAAGGGGTTTGAAGATACTTTTCTATCGCTTCCTTGATTTCGGGCGATGCCGTAGGAGGTAGCGATTCGAGCGCCGCTTTAAGATTTTTTACAAAAGCGGGTATCGTTCGTCTTAACTCGCCCGCCTCTTCTTTTTTCAAGAATACCGGTAGTTCCGTAGGCACTTCCCCCTCTTCAAAAACGGGTCTTTCGGCAAGGGTTTTTTGTTCGAGCGTTTGAAGGTGTTCCAAAAAAGCAGCCGTTCTCACAAGAACTTGCGATAAAGTTTTGGGAAGGGCTCTTGCTAACTCGGGAAGCTCTTGTAAATTTGCTTGAAGCTGCGTTTGAAGGGTTTGAAAAGCGACTTTGAGCTGTCCCACCGTCTTGGAAGTAATCGGCAACTGAGAACCCGTAGTCGTTTTATTCCTGCCCGCCGTTTCTTCCGTAGCCGGGGTTTCTTCGGGAGAAGGGGTATTTAGGACTTCTTCGAGAACTTGCGTGAAGGTTTGAACCGTTTCCAAAATGCTGATTGCTTGAGGAGATCCCGGAGGAAAAGTGTCTATATTTTTCGAACTAAAAGCATGCCCTGCCGGGAAATCGACGCTCGCCGGAGTGGTTTTTGCGTACTGCGGAGTTTTTTGGTGATGGACTTGAAACAAAGTGGTTTGAGGAGTACGAAACGTGCTGAAAACGGAAGGAACGCGGGAAGCTGGTTCTGACATCTCTTTCTCGTAAAAGGGTTTTTTGTCATCATGCGACAAGAAACTCTTTTTGGAAAGATTTTTTTAAGAAGAGCTTTCCGACTCTTTATTCTTGAGAACTTCGGCGACGGCAAGCTTCAAGCTTTGGATTCCCTCGGGGAAACCGCATCTTCTTAACATATCATCTAAGTACCCAAGCTCGGTTTCAAGCAAATCCACCTTAGATTCAAGGTAGGCAGCCATTTTTTTCAATTCCGAGAATATCATATAATAACCTCATTATTTATTATTAATATTATTATCTACGACACAAATTATATCGCAAAAAGCCATTAATTATCAATTTATTATTTTACATTTCACATAACACCTTAGACGGCAGAATAATAAGAAAGTAATTAAAAAACCGCACGTGCCGGGAGCTGTTTTTGATTGCAATACCCTTGACTTCCCTTATCGAATGAATTATATTTCACAAATATATGAATATTTATTCAAAGCAGGAAAATGATCAAAAAAGAAGACGCTATCAAAGATCTCGTGCGGAAAGAGCCAATACCCAACCAAGAAACGCTCGTAGAACGGTTAAAAACCGTTTACGGCATTCAAACGAATCAAGTAGCCGTATCGAGAGATATAAGAAAGCTCGGGATTATAAAAAAACCCGTCCGAGGGCGAATGATTTACGAACTTCCAAGCCCGGACGTTCAAGCGGAAATTCTGCGCATTGCCGTTACCTCCGTCGAGCACAACGAGTCAATCATAGCGATTAAAACACTGCCCGGAATTGCCGATTTCGTAGGTGATTTTCTAGACGCACAAACGAATCTCGACATAATGGGTTGCCTGTCCGGAGAAAATATCATTTTCGTAACCCCGAAATCCGTAAAAACCATAGAAAAAACCTACTCGCAAGTATGCGAGCTATTTCAGTTTAAACCGCAAAAGGAAGACCATGTATAAAAAAACGGGACTGCTCATCATCCCCCTCTCCGCTCTTCTTTCCCCCCTTTCTCCTTTAAGGAAGGTGATATGTTCGCCGGATTTGAGATCGACATAGCAAAAGAAGTTTTGATTGCACAAAACCTTTTAACTTCTTACGGTCTCGAAGACAAAGCTAAAGTAAACGTACAAAATTTATCGGGAGGACAAAAGCAGCGTCTTGCAATTGCAAGAGCCGTCGCCCTCGACCCCGAAGTGCTTTGCCTCGATGAGCCAACCTCCGCTTTAGACTTCCAAAATCGCTCCCCATATCACGGAGTTTGCAAACCGGGGAAAAAGCGTGCTTTTGGTAACTCACGAAACGGATTTTGTTCACGCATTGCAAGCAAAGCTTTTTTTGATCGAAGAGAGAACCGTTATCGAAATTTGAGTTATAGAACAAGGCTCTATAACTCACAACCCAAATACAATCAACGCAACTAGCTATTAGTTAAAGGTTTAAAAAATTCATCGCCTTCCGTTAACTTGGAGGGATTTTCCAGAAGATCTTTCATATGCACCAGGAAAAGAACCGCTTCTTTTCCGTCTATGATCCTATGATCGTAACTTAAAGCTAAATACATCATGGGACGGATCTCTACCTTATCTTCAATAGCAACGGGCCTTTTAACAATTGCGTGCATCCCTAAAATTGCACTTTGGGAAGGGTTGATGATCGGAGTGGAAAGAAGAGAACCGAAAACTCCCCCGTTCGTAATCGTAAAACTTCCCCCTTGTATATCATCGATCCCGATCTTCCCGTCTCTAGCCTTTTTCGCATACTGTGCGATTGCAAGTTCAATACGGCCGAAAGAAAGCGTTTCGCAGTTTCTCAAAACGGGAACGATCAGTCCTTTATCCGTTGAGACTGCAATTCCGATATCAAAAGTGCTGGGAGTTATGATTTCATCCCCTTCGATACCGGAGCAAACGACGGGATAAGCCCCGAGCGCTTTTTCAGCTGCCTTCACAAAAAAAGACATAAGCCCGAGCTTTACTCCGTATTTATCTGCAAATTTATCTTTTTCCTCGGCTCGAAGCTTCATCACTTCGCTCATATCCACTTCGTTAAAGGTTGTCAGCATCGCGGTTTTATTCTTCACTTCCACAAGCTTTGCAGCAATTGTCTTACGAAGAGAACTCATCTTCTTTTTCGAGCCTTTTTCCGAAGAAGATTTCGAAGATGGCGCTATCGTCTCGAGTTTTTTGACAGGAAGGGGAGATGGTGTCTGCACCTTTTCGGACGGGAGCATCTTCTCGTTTTTCACTTCGGAAGCTTTTGCATCGGTATCCACCGATGCTACCTTCTGCCCGACCTTCACCTTGTCGCCGACGGAAACGAAAAGAGAAAGTTTACCCGCTTTCGGAGCATAAAGAACTTGGTTAACCTTGTCCGTCTCCAGCTCCAGGATCTCTTGCCCTTCCGAGACCGTACCCCCCTCGGCTGCGATAAGCGAGCTCACGACGGCTTCCGTTACGGACTCTCCGATTGTCGGTACTACGATTTCGAGTTGCATGAAAACCTCATATAAATGCCAACTTAATAAATTGTTCGTATTCTTTTTTATGGACCGCGTAAGAACCCGTCGCAACGGAAGAGCTCTCTTCTCTTCCTACGTACGTAAGAGGGGGCAATTCCGGGTAATGCAGACGAAATAGAGCTTCGAGGTAACCCCACGCGCCCATGTTCTTCGGCTCTTCTTGTACCCACATAAATTCTTTCGCATCGGGATACTTCTTTATCAACGCTTGCAATTTTTCTTTCGGGAAAGGATAAAGCTGCTCGATCCTCAAAACCGAGACCGAAGAGTTCGAAGCTTTTTTTCTCTCTTCAAGAAGATCGTAAAACACCTTTCCCGAGCATAACACAAGGCGGCTTGCCGCCTTGTTCGGTGAAGGTTCTTCCAAACACGCTTCAAAAGCTCCCGTGCTCAGCTCTTTAAGAGAACTTACGCAAGAAGGGTGTCGCAGTAGACCCTTGGGAGTAAAGACAATTAGGGGTGTTTTATGTTTAAGATGGGCCTGCCTTCGAATAAGATGAAAAAATTGCGACGGCGTCGTACAGTTCGCCAAAGTCCAATTATCTTCGGCAGACAGCTGTAAAAAACGCTCTATTCTGGCCGAAGAGTGTTCGGGACCTTTCCCTTCATATCCGTGAGGAAGAAGTAAGGTAAGGTTGGAGCCGAGACCCCATTTCTTTTCAAAGCAAGATAGATATTGGTCCACTATCACCTGAGCGCCGTTATAAAAATCTCCATACTGTGCCTCCCAAATCACCAAAGAGTTCTCGGAAGAAAAACTATAACCGAGCTCAAACCCCATTACCCCGAATTCCGAAAGGGGTGAATCGTAGATAAAAAATGAGCCTTTATTCAATTGTTTTAAGGGCGTGTATTCGTTTCCGTTTTTTTGATCGATCCAAACGGCATGTCTTTGCGAGAACGTCCCTCTTCTTACATCTTGACCCGACATACGTACCGTCAAGCCTTCTTCAAGCAAACTTCCGAATGCAAGGAGTTCCGCACTTGCAAAATCAACGCTCTTCTTATCAGGATATTCTCCTTCCCGAACGCGCGCTTCGACAAGTTTTTTTACCTTCGGATGAACGGAAAATCCTTCGGGGACAAATCCCGTTTTCTTGTTGATCTCGCCAAGAGTTTGTATAGAAACGGGAGGAGTCTCCTCTTCCCGGATTTTACGCAAAACCTCTTTTTTCCCCTTAGTCTTTTCTTTGACTTCGATCAGAGCGTTGTGCAATTTCGCATCGATACGAGTTTTTATATCGGAAACAATGCTTTCGGTGAGCACTCCCGAGGCGATAAGCTCTGCTTGAAAAACTTCTCGAATCGACGGGGTTTTCTTTATCCTTTGGTACTCCAAAGGCTGCGTGAAAGTCGGTTCGTCACCTTCGTTATGCCCGTATTTTCTATGGCAATAGAGATCGATAAACACGTCGACGCCGAATTTTTTTCGTATTTGAGCGGCTAAGCGAGCCGCTCGTATACAGTCGACGGGTTTTTGAGCGCTCACGTGAAAAACCGGACAACCGAACGTTTTTGCCACATCGGTACAATAGAGAGTGGATCTGCCGTCTTTTGGCAAGGTCGTGTACCCGATTTGATTGTTGATGACGACATGCAAACTTCCTCCCGTCTTATACCCTTCAAGCCTGCTCATCTGCAGAGTCTCATACACGATTCCTTGCCCTGCCAACGAAGCATCCCCGTGAACGAGTACTGCAAGCGCTTTCGAAGGAGAACCTTTCGCTTCTTGCAACGCTCTTACTCTTCCTTCCGCTACGGGGTCGACGGATTCGAGATGGCTCGGATTCGGAGGAACGGTAATCTTCAGAGATTTCCCCGAAGAAGTCTTTAAAATCCCTTCCCCTCCTCTGTGGTATTTCACGTCCCCCGAATCTTGTAAAAGATCCGAGTCCTCGAAGTCGGCAAAAACTTCGGACTCGGGCTTTCCGAGCAAGGTCGAAAGAACCGTTAGACGTCCCCTGTGAGCCATACAGAGGATAACTTCTTCCACATCGTCTTCGGCTTCAAACTCGAGTAAAAATCGAAGAAAGGGTATAAATGTCTCAGCCCCTTCAAGAGAAAATCGTGTTTGTCCCGGATATTTCGTCTGAAGGAACGACTCGAAGAGTTCAGCCCCGAAAATGTCTTCGAAGATTTCGGTAAGCTCCCCGGAAGAGCATTCTTGTTTTGTACCGAGTTCCGATTGTATCCAAATTTGAACCTCTTCGGGAATGCCTTCGGTCTCGATACCAATCCCCGCACAGTAGGTTTCTTCCAAAAACTCGATTAAGGTTTTGAGTTTGCATCTTTTGTCCGTAAGAAGCCCGAACGTCGGGACTTCGGATGATAGCTCTTCTTCGCCGAGACCAAAACCGGCAAGATCGAAAGAGGGGTATTTGGAAGACTTGATATCGGAGGGATTAAACCCGACCTTTTTATGGCCCTCTCTTCGATAGGCTTCTATCAGACGGATCACCTTTGCTTCCGTACCTTCGTAAGAAGCCTTCTCCCCAAATGCCATCCCGGCAAAAAAGCCTCTCCAAGAAGGATCTACGGCTTCCCGATTTTTCAGATACGTTTCGTAGATGTTTTCCAAGAAAACGGCATTTGTCAAATTTACATAGGAAAAAACGTCTTCTTCCACTCTACCCTCGGCTCTTCGTTTATCTCTCAGACTCTATATTTTTTATTTATTTATAACACAATAAAAACTCTCTTAAAACCCCAAAAAGTTGCCATATTGGAGTAAAAAGAGATTTTTAATGACCGGAAACTTGCCGGAAATGCTTGCTTTTTATGAAATCGGGGGGGGGGGGGGGGGGGCCCACTCCCTACTCTTGAGACGTTTTTAGGGGAAAAATAC
>Ga0116227_10006320_pt1 | contig 24112 bp, 5 predicted proteins | sample S1TSphgellanicum_FD_89693 | JGI IMG/M metagenome (GOLD analysis project Ga0116227, IMG submission 89693) | Host-associated microbial communities from peat moss isolated from Minnesota, USA - S1T2_Fb - Sphagnum magellanicum MG | ecosystem: Host-associated > Plants > Peat moss > Unclassified...
AAAAAAAAAAAAAAAAAAAAAAAAAAAAAAAAAAAAAAAAAAAAAAAAAAAAGTGTCACACCATGGCCTTGCCATTTACATTAAAAAAGTATTTTACGGAAGAATTTATGAAAACACAAATATTTCAGCATGCAAAAAATATAATCTTCAAAAAATCCTCTAACCCAAAATCCTTCAAGATATCATAACTCTATAATTAAATCAAATCTCAAGTTTCAACACAAGCCCAAATATTCATCTTTCAAAAATCCTCATATAAAAATAGACCTATTATTATTATTATTATCTAGGGGCCTATAAAAATCCCTTAAGCTACTATACTCTATAATGAATTTAAACAGAATATCCTTGCCTTTTGTAGTAGGCAAGGCCCCCCCCCCCGCCCAAAAAAAAGTGTGAAGAAGACTAAGATGATCCCTTTCAACTTTGAAACAAGCAAAGCTTCTTCCAAGGCCAAAAAGTAGCTTAAAAAGTACTTAGCAAGTTCGAACTAGCTTAAATAAAAAGAGTTGAAGTTAAAGGCTCTATACAACAAGTGCTTGAGGGAAAAAGCCAAATGATTTTCATACTTCATTTAGGAGTTCAAAAAGATTTGTTCTAATTCCAATGAAGAAATATGGTAGCTAGTATAGCAAAGTTTTTTTGCATAATTTATCCTTTTGGTCTTCAAACTTGATAATCCATTCCAAGTTTTTTTTTTCAAATGTGCCTTTTAATATTATCACATGTGTAAATTTAATTTTTTTGGGTCCAAAGTGAGAACACACATATTTTAATCCTTTTTAAAAAAAATATTATCTATGAGAATGATATGTGTTCATGAATTTCTCGATGTAAATAAAACATGCACAACTCTTTTTAATGTTTAGGTGAAGATTTAATTTGATTTCTAGAATTATTGAAATTGGAAATGATTTTATTAAAAAAAAATTCTATAATCATGGAATAATATTGTTTTAATATTGTAGGATTCAAGGAAAAAAGGAAAAAATATCAATGTTCCAACCTTTTATACGGTAGTGTACTAGAGTAGCATAGAACCCAAGTTCGTTTTTATAAATATTTCATTTTAATTCCTTCTTATGATATCTTTGATTTACTTGCATTGTTGCACTCATGCATTTTGTTAAGTAAAATGAGTTCTTATGTATGTATGAGTATCCTCTAGGTAGGTAGTAGTGTTGTTGTGGAAAATTTTAATCTGAATGATAATGGGTTTTTGTTCATTTGTCTTTAGTGTCCCCCACCAAAGACAATATAAACTAAAAACTCAAGGTTTTGTTGGCCTTGCCTACCAAGGCAAGGATATTGTGTTTAGATTCATTATAGAGTATACTAGCTTAAGGGGATTTGGGCCCCTAGGTAATAATAATAGGTCTATTTTTATATGAGGATTTTTGAAAGATGATATTTTGGCTTGTGTTGAAACTTGAGATTAGTTATAATAGAGTTACGAGATATTCGTGAAGGATTTTGGTCTCATGGGTGTAGAGGATTTTTTTTGAAGATTATATATATTCTTACATGGTGAAATGTTTGAATTTTTGTAATTCTTCTTTTGCCTTAACATACCTTTTTAATGTAAATGGCAAGGCCACGGTGTGATACACACACCCCTAGTTGATCTTTGTTTCACAAAGATATGGTGCTTATAATCAAATGATCACAATTCAAGCTTGATCCACCATTTTGAGCACGTGGATCATAAACCCTAAACCCTTGAACAAAAGAAATGAAAATTGAAAAGTTGTTGACAAAATTAATTTCCACCATTTTCCCAAAATTAAAACAGGGACCGATCTAAATATAGAGGTGAACAACTAATTAAAATTAATAATTTAATTATAAAGTTCAGTCTACTTATTAAGTTTTTTTAACATACATATATCCTGACCCTGAACCCTCGGTTTTCACCTTTCAAACCAAATACCCGCCCAACACTGGTTCAAACCTACATTGGCTAAATAAAACAACAACATTAGCCATTAAGCTTGTGAAAAAGGAGCTTGAGCTTGCAATTGACAACTTGTAACTAACATTATTATTACATATTGTGAGTCCATAAATGTTAAATTTGGCGCAACATGGAATCCAATAGAGAGTATTGTTATAGTGGGTTTCTTCACCTTGAAAGCTAATCATGGTTATTTTGTGTAGTTTACCATGACCTAAAGAACATGAGGGGCGCAATCCCTTTCTAGACAAGTTCGGGTTCTCTAAAATGATAAGTACAACTTTTTTATTTATTAAAAAGAGCTTGAACCCTACTTTTTATACAAGTAATTACCTAGTTTTAATTGGTTGTACATAACTAATATTACATAATCTATATTTTGGACTATGTAGATTGATTGACCAAAGTAATAAAAATTATGGCTAGTTGTGTGTGCAATGGAGATGGACTTTGAGTTCCAATTTTGTTTAGAAAATACTAAAATAAAAGATACAAAAATACAAAAAATTGGTCTCAAGATAAGATAGGAATAGACTAGAAGTTGCACCAAAAAAACAAAAATTAAATTAAATTAAATTTAGAACTAAATCAAAGGTTTTTATTTTAAAATTAGAACTAAAACCAAAGGTTATTTTCAAAATCAAGAACTAGTTTTGGAATTTAGGCAAGTTTAGGTCCAAGTTATAAGTTTAGATTTTAGTGTCTTTGGACTAGAGATTCTGAATTTTGTTGAAATTGTTGTTGAAACCTAACCAAGCAACTAGCCTCCTTTTTAAATTCAATTAGAACCTAAACTACGATGTTATTTTGTTTTTAACTAGGTTCAAGTTCTTTAATTAAATAAGTACAACTTTTATATATATATATATATATATAAGCTTGACCTTTCATTTTAAACAAGTTATTGTATTTGATTGGCTACACACAATGAATATTTCATAATTTTTATTTTTGAATTACGTGCAATAGTAAAACAAATTAATCAAAAAATGTTTAGTTATGTATAATGGAGTTGCAATTAGACCTAATTTTTAAATGGATTAATTCTAGATCATTTGTGAAAATGATTGGAGTTGAAGATTTTAGAAATCCAAAAAAATCGATCTCAAGATTGCACCAAAGGCTTCTTTAGATCCATCAATTTATTTATTTATTTATTTAAAACAAGAGTGAAAACTAAGAACAAAGGTTCCTTATAAATGAAGAATCAAACAACATTACTTTATACAAAGTTAACGACTATTCTTACTAACCAGGGTGAACCACCACCCACGTTGGTTGGTACCGTTGTCTTTTTGAGTGAGGCCTTTTAAGTGACCATATTAAGCCCCAAAAATGTAAATTAGATTTGATCTCAGACACACTAATTTAGTTTAAGAATGGGATATTTTTAATATTTAGAAATTAATATAAAATTAATTTTGGGATATTTTACCATGGTACCAATGTGGGTGCTTGTTCACACAAGGCTATTCTTACTACTTACCTACTAGCAACTGCCTTCCAGGTTGGTAGTAAGAAAAAAGCAACTGAGCTAACCACAATGGTTGGCTAGGCAACTACAACTCAACAGAAAACTTTGAAGGATGAATGAAAAATGTAGAGGCCAGTTTGATTTAATATACTTTGAAAAAAATGTCCCCCTAATTTCTTGAGTCATGAATTCATTCCAAAGAGAGAGAAGAACTCTTTCCCACATTTTCCAAGATACTAAACCCTAAAACCCTAAACCCTACATAGTTCAAACTACAAAACATCCTCTAAAGAGGTAGATTGCTTTGGTTTCAAACAAAATAGGTAGACAGACATCCATCCCCCCTCCACCATTCAGCACTAAATTCTCAAAAACAAAGCATCAAAATTGTTAACTTGAGCATTAAAGTACCTACTATAGAAACCATATATATGGACTTACAAACATATATATATGGACTTATTATGAGTTATGGGTTTATTTGTGCAATTGATACCAAAAATGTTGGGATTTATATGTAATTTGACTCATATTAACCAAGGTGGGGTGAGCAATGAAGCATCCACAAGTTGAATGAATGAGTTGAAACTTTGATGTTGGGATGGCTTTTCTTTCATACTTTAGTGGCTGGATTACATTCACAGAGATACCCAGATCGGTAGGTATCGACTAGTGTTTCACAGTTATTTGAATTTATAAAGAACCATGTGTTTGGTTTTGAAGCATGGGTTTTGGTTCTTTCAACAATTAGAATCAAAGAACTGATGTGTACGGGGTGGGTTACTTTGAAAGAACCTCAAAGTTCACGGATGGTTTTATGGGTGGGTATTTCAATTTATTTCATTTTTTGAGAACCGTGGTTAATATATCCAAACTGGTCCTTTGAGTTTTTAGAACCATTTATAAGACATAAGAAATATGTGGGAACATGTTGGGCATATCTACTTTCATCTTTTATTATTTTTGTTTAGTTAACTATTTAATTGAGTTGGAAAAAAAAACTCAATTTTTAAGTTTTTTTGGGAGGACCCAAGATTTCTACTTGATGAAATCCATGGCCATTGATAGCAACAATTTAATTTGACATGCTTTAAAAATCACCATTGATTTTTCTAGGTAGGGATTTTGTATTATCATCAAAATAAAAAACAAGTTGGTTGAATGGTTAAAGTTGCAAAAGGATTTGAATTTACACAATAGGTTGATTTTTTAAACTCATATCCAATTAAGACAAGAATATCCCATGAACAAATTCACCACATATAATTGATTTGTGTGTGTGTGTGTGTGTATGCATTTTTGTTAGGTGTTGATTTTCTTGGGGGTAGGATAGGGAGATGTCGATATTACAAATGTTCAATTAAAGTACCTTATTTTCATGCCAAAGTTGCATAAGATGAAGCTTTGGTTTTTGAAAGACAAATAAGGTTTATGGAAGTAAAAGGCAAGTAACTTTGGCTAGAGCACATTAGGGTTGGGGGGAGACGGGGATCTTGATGTCTTATTCTCTATGTAATTTTTGTGCATTTGAATCAAATTGGAAATCCCATCAATTTTAATGATATTTATGCAAGAAAAAAAGCAAATCCTCATCTCAATCTTCATCTAGTAATAACTTTGGCTGATAATAATTTTCATCATGCACATCAATATGCCATCTTCTCCCTCCTTGTGCACACTTCCAAAACCTCATCATTTTCAAAATGAAGTTGATAAAATGCAATCATGACATGGTGATCATCAAAAAAGAAATTATTCAAGGCATGAGCCTTCAAATACATTTGTTGATATATTGCTTTGCATTTTCTTTGAGAATTGAATATATAATAGTTTGGATTGGTGTTGTGCAATTTTTTCTTTTGAAGAAAACCTTTGGTCTTGGTTCTAACAAATCTTTTCAAGTTCAAGAACCTTCAAGCTTGATTCAAAAATCAAGTCCAATTTAGTATGCACTCTACACTTTCTTCGATGTTAGAAATTAGTTAAGCACAAAGTTTCACAAAAAAATAAAACAAGAGTCTATATAGGTACATAGTTCAATAACTAATTAAAATTAATATTTAGTTATAAACTTTAGCCTATTTATCAATGTTTCAAAAAATTCAAAATTTTAAACTAAATATATTAACCTTGTGTTGAGAATATATATTTCATGGATTTAATTTTGATTTTGAATCTAGCAAAAGATTAATTCCATCGTCTAATTCTTGTATTGGTTCTAACAAAAAGGTGTCAAGTGTCAACTCAAGTCCATGTCACAAGAACTTGTACTTGAAACCCCAATTTTGACCTTGTAAACATGATGCCTTCACAATATTGGTTTGGACTAGGCTTGTGATGAGATTTTTTTGACGGTGAAACATTTCATGATGAGCCTTTAGGATTTTAAAAAACTCACATGTTCGACATTTATGAAATCTTTTCTAAAATATTGGATTGGGCCTTTGTTTGTAAAACAATGATGATTGTTGGATCAAAGAGCTCAAGATTATCAATGCATCTTCAAAATGAATCCAAGATTCTAATCAATATGATCTTTTTCCTATTTGGGCTTGAATAATCCTTTGATTATATGCGCTATGAAAATAATCTTACTTTGCTTTCAAGTGTTAAATGTTATATTGTTGTGTCAAAACTAAAACCAATTTGATTCAAAACATCTTAAGACATTTAAGGACATAATAAGCCCCTATCTCCAAGGGTGGGTTTTAATTTATACAATGTCATACTTGAAAAGAAGTAGCAAAAGTTATAAATCTTTGAGAAGAGTCTCATGTTCAATTATAACTAATTGTTCTGTACATGGGGTTGAAAAAGTTTGCCAATTAGTTATCTATTGAATGTAAGTAATTGAACACAACTTCACCATGTAATGAACAAGGATAAATTGGCCAAAGTTAGGTGGATGATTTTTAAGGTCATTACCAATCACTCTTTAATTGAAAAAAGGCATGTTTTTATGGTGTTAATCTAATTCAATGTCATAAATGGTGTAAGAAAACTTTATAGGATGGAACAAGTTTGGGAATTGAAGTCCATGCACGATGGTGGACACTAGACATTATGTTCCATTTCTAACACTAAAGTGACCATAGTATGGAAACTTTTAGATAAAATCCATGGGCAATTGTGCAATTTAAGAAGGAGCAATGTTGTAAAATTATATTCCTTTCAAAGTTGTCAAAGGCATGATAAAAAGGAGTATTTGGGAATTTTCCAAAGAAAAGATTTGAAAAAGCAACACTTGACAATGGTTGTTTTCTATGCCAATCATCATATCAAAAATTTAAGTGGTAGGATTCCCTATTTTCTCTTAATTTGGTAATTTATATGGTTTGAGGTGTAATGTAAGGTTGCTTGAAGACATCTTTCTTAGTGCTTTTCATGGTCCTTCTTGGCAACTCTCATCATCTCTTGTTGTTCATTCATTGACTAAAGATTTTTTTTCCATATTTTTTGGGTTGATTACATCCACCCCATGATCCAAGTTGCTAGTCCCAAATGCCCATTGTTATCCTTCATCACTCATCTATTACTTGAAAAAAATTTGTCCACCCCATCGTTTTTAACCATTTTTTGTTATCAACTTGTTGTTTTTTTACCTTTCCTCATCGTTCCCCATCATTAGCTTGTCATTCTTCATCATCAATTGATTTTTCCTTCTTGTTAGCCTATCATCCCCCATTGTTTTTCACTTTCAATTTCATATTGTCATTCCTAATTGTTGCCCCCTATTATTCCTTGCTTTCATATCATCATTCCCCCTATTAATCCATTGTTCCCTTTCGATGTCCCAACATTTTCCCACCAAACAAACTTGGACATCCTCAATCCTAAACTCTCATTCCAATTTTAAATTTTTTGTCAAAACACTTGGATCAAGAGATCATGGCATGTTAATGTCGCATCCCAAGATGTCCTTGAAACATTGTTTTAAAACATTGTGTTGGCAACCTTGATGTGATGTTGTTTTTAGGAGCATGTGGTGAAAATGGGGAGTTTTTAGTTGTGCTAATTATGAGCTTATTGAGCTACCGTTGTATTCATAAACAAAGTCTTTGAACTTTCCCACTCACCAATGGACCTACAACACCAAAATTGGTCATTAGAAGTGAAATCTATAAATAATAATAGTTGTGTTTTAAGGTAAGAAGATGAGCAAATGTGATAAATAAATAATAATCTTGATGACCTTACATATAAGGATCTTTTGAGTAAGGACCTACTTTGGCCTATTTTAGAATCATGTATGGGTTAGTAAATTATTTCGAAATAGTCATAAATAAAAGTCAATTAATTTGATCTCTTTTGAGATCCCAAATAATATAGAGGTGGAAAAGATGAGTGCTTTACAAGACCAATAGGTGGGGTAATATTGTGGGCCTAAAATGAATGAATGATTATATGTATTGGATTTAGATGAAAGGGGTGGATGATTCATCCACTTTATCTTCAAGATAGTGGGTGAAACTATGAACTCATTTTTAATTTTAATTGAGTGTTAAAGGACTTTTATGTGTTACAAATCAAGACATTTATGTGCAAAAATTTTGCACCCTTTTTTAATTATTCATGTTATGAATGTTGTGTGAGATTTTCATTCATTTAATCTACCTTGTGTTAGAAAGCACTTTATTTTTAAAAATAACTCTCATAGGCCCAAACCAATTCTAGGTTACATACCCATCCTTCCATTTGTGCGTGAGATTGTGATGAATACATATTACATACATACCCATCCTTCCATGTGAGTGTGGGATTGTGATGAGCACATATTACAGACATACCCATCCTTCCATTTTTTTGGGGGTGTAGGATTGTGGTTATCTACTAAACCCTAATTTGAAGGGGGAGAGAGGCTTGTAGCAAAGTAAAGCAAAAGGAATAACCTAGTAGGTAGAAAGTTCACCACCCAGGACTATAGCCTTCAGCTTTAAAACTTGGGTACTAAAAAAAAAAAAAGCTAATAAGAAGAAGAAGACGACGACAACAACAAGTCATGAGCATTACTATATCCCCTCTAGAATCAATTCACACCCAAGATTCCTCAACTTGATTCAGAGAGCTTGGTGTAAGGAGGCTAGACATGTAAAGGAATTGTAGGGATGGATGAGAGATATTTTTGGTGCCCATAGTGTCTAGTAGCTAGATAATGGGGAGGGGGGCGTGGGTGGGAGATCCCAATGTCAACCAAGGCCCAATATATCCACATACTTTTGTCTATATCCTAGGCTCTATCTAGCTAGCTCATCTCCCCTTCTCTCCTCCTCTTCTTCCTCTTCCTCCTCCTCCTCCTCACCCACCCTCCAGTCTTGACCTTTTCTGCTTTCAGTAGGCTAGCCCTATGTGAATCTAAAAGATGGATATCTTTGGCTGGGCAACTTTGTCATCAATCAATCAACAAAAAGCTTTTTTTTTTCTTAGGATCAGATTCCCCACCCTAACACACACACACACACACACATCCCAACCCTAAACCCTAACCCTAAACCCTAACCCTAAACTCTAGGGTCAAATCTTGTATTTCTAAATGGTTTTTTGAGAGTGCACAAAGGAAGAATAAACATGATCAGCATCATTCAGGTGACCCTACAAGTATAGAGTACCAGAAAAGCAAGTTTATTTGGAAGTGAAAAATCAATGTGGTGCTATACAATGTATTTATACATCATCCCATACTATTTGTTTATTTTTTTTAAAAAATTAATGGATTTTATTTTATTGTAGCTAAAGTGGCTATAATCCATAGGAAGATGTTTTAAAAAAGTGACAATCATCCATTGCTAGGAAGATTTAGCCAAATCTGGCTATTACAAATTTGTAATTGTTGTTATATATGCTGGCTACACACTCTAAAAACCAAGTATAGAAATCTAATGATTTTTTTAAAAAAAATTCCTTCTCACTTTTGACGATTGAAAACCCTCGTAAATCACTTTTTTTTTTTGCATTTTAAATTTATACAGTCTTTTTTTTTGGGTGAAATATCGCCAATTTTTTAAAAAGGTTGTGGACCCATCCGTATACCCTTTGGGTCTAGTGAGTGTGATAATAATGAGTACAAGAATGTCTAATCCTTTTTGCCCTTTGTGTATATGCTCTGGCTTTCGAGCACCTTTTAGCATTGTTCTTTTACTAGAAGAGCTCAACTACATTTGTTGGTGACTAATAAACAAGCAAAAATTCAAAGGTGCCCAAATATGTTACATAAGTAAGTTGAACACCCCCCAAAGGAAAGGGGACACACCTAACTTTGATGTTTCTCTCTCTTTCTCTTTCTCTCTCTCTCTCTCTTTTGAAAGTGCAACATGTTTCAAGAAATCAAGTCCCCTCCCTTGAAGATACCTACCTTACCTACTAGAACACAAAGTGCCAAAAACTCACTAGTTCATGATTTATTTTCCCTCCTTTTGCTCATCAACCGGGGCCAAGGAAGGAAGACTCGCATGCAAGTCTTCCTCTTCCTCGACCTTCTAAATGAAAACAAAAGGTTATACTATTATAGACATACATACAAGGAGGAGGAGGAGGAGGAGGATGGATGCTTTGTTTAAATTCTTAACTTAAGGACATAAAGGGTAGGTGACGAGACATATGGGTGAGTCAAAAAAGTAGATATGAATTTTCTAGGTTTAAATACGAAGCCTCCTTTTAGTCACTCACTTTTGTCTCTCGTTACTTTACCCTAGAGTCAAGTTTCATCATTAAAATAATCCTTAAAATAGTGAAACAAATTTTCATGAAGAAATATGAAGCTGGGGTGTGGAAAACCATCATAATCTGAATAATTTCACTCCTCCTATAACAATATCATGATTAAATAATAATAATATTTTCAAATTTTAAAAAAAAAATTTTTGAAAAAAATTAATTATTTGTCATGTCAATGTGGAAGAAGCTGACCATAGCCTAGGGTGTTATAGACCATGTCACAAAAGAAAGTTTTTTTTTTTTTTTTTGAATAGCAGAAGAATGTGTCTACTCTGTTTGTTATATAGTTAACAAACTCTTTTAACTCATTGTGACTGACTTATGACAAGTTCATTGAATTTATTACATTAAAGTAGTGATCAATCGACACTTGTGAAATTCCTCTCATACGGTCCACTGGCAAGGATCCCCAGCATTAATTAGCCATTATTAAATGGCAATTTTTGCTTAGGTGGGTTGTAACATTTTCACAAAAGTGCTACTACTCCAAAGTGGCCGGCCACCTAGGAAGTGCCTAGATCTAGATATGGCTAATTTAATTATTTTATTTTTTTAAATGGCCAAAAAAAAAGTCCCCAAATAACAACACATTTCAACTTTTTTTTTTCTTTTCTTTTTTTTAAAAGGGAAAAAAAAATTCACCAAGTTGCAAAAATTCACCCCCCAAAAAAACACAAACAAACACTCGGATGAGGGAAGGATCATCAAAGAGAAAGAGAGAGAGTTGCCGAATGTGCAAAACCAGCAAAGCAATAATTAATATGGATTTGGCCATATTCAGTCACAAACATTGGCCTAGCCACAACAAAAAAAAATTTAATTTTTTAAATCAGGTGAGAAACACTCTCGCTTGTAAAGTTGTTAAGTGCATTGCAACAGTATGCACATTCAATATATTATTATTATTATTATTATTATTAGATGTATTGTACACGATGGCCTGGGCCGGTGTACATTAATCACCAGCTTTGCAGGAGAAATAGTGTAATGGGTATGAATGAATCTGCAAAATGCAGATGTTGCTGCTTTCTCCAGAGAGCGTAGTAGTGTACAACAACAAGGTTTTGTGGGACCCCCTTCTTCTTCTTCTTCCTTCCTTCTTTCCTTTTGCAAACTCAAAGGGGAAGAAAGATTGGATTTAGATATAACTTGGTTAATACGCAATGCAAAGAACAAACGGGGGCAAGTTGTCGGCCTCCTTGTTTGTTGTTTGTTTGTAACAAGTTGTGTGTTGTTTTGGGAAAAATCTTTGCTAGATTAACAATGTTTCAGTATATTGTGGAGAGGAGAGAGAGCTAAATTATAGCTGAGTCAGGTCTGTCCTGTTCTCAGGTTTCGTACCTTACAAAAGTGCAAAGTGCAAACCAGTGTTGTGTGAGTGTCAGACATGGCGTCAACCCCCGCCGGTTCTGAGGACCATTGTTCTTTTAATCTCCAAAACCTGTGATTCTCAGAAAAATCACTTGTGATATATAACCGACTTTCTTGTTTTAACAACAAAAAAAATTTAATCAAAGAACTAACTGGCCAGAATGTGGTTACTAACAAAATCAAATTCCCGGACGACACTGGTGCAGACTATGATTAGGGAAATGGGTTGAAATTTGAAGCAGAAGAAGAAGAAGAAAATGAAGCACATGTGAAGACTTTAGCTTTATGAGGTTGGTTATTTTGACTCCCCCTTCTGGTGGAAAAATGAGACACAATTTTCTATTGTAAACTTGGCAATTTGGTGGCAGATTTGAGATTTTGTTTAAACTTCATTCCTTCTGGACATTGGGTAGGGTCCAAACATGGAAGGCACAAGTCAGGCTTTGGTCTTTGAATTACATCTCGGATTCACAATTAAAATTCTTACCAAAGACTCATTTCTTAGGCAAGATCTTGGTGAGTGGCTAGGCTAAAATCTGGGTACCAAGAGGTCACTAGACAAGGCCGGCACCTTCTGTGCAGGAAGGTGCTTTCAAATACAAAGGAAAGAAACCTAGGAGTGCTTTACATGTATAGCAGTACTGCATAATCTGCTCCAAAGAAAAACACCTTCAATCTCTAAAGTTAAGCATCAAGATGTGAAGATTCTTGTTTAAGAACACTTGTAGAACTGGTCTGGAAAGCATGGTGAACACACAACATCACCAGCAACACAAAACTTGCCATCAATACATCACAAATTTATAACAATTCTGAAACACTACCTCTTGATGCACACCTACATATATGTATCAAGGCAATTGTGTTTGCAAAGGGATCATTCTAATGAAAGTTACAGCTTGGCAACTGGGTTGTTCCTTTACAAATGTTCATCTAGGTGCAAGATCCTGGGATGATGCAAACACAACACTTGGCCACAGCTGACTTCAAAATTCAAGTCTGTCTTTCATACTTAGCATTCACTGGACATGCTTATCTCATGATAACTAAATGGAAGTGCATGGAATCAGGGGATTGATATAAACAGACATCTTTCAAAAATCTGAACATTCGCATTCCCACAGGATCAAACCACAAACCATTCATAAATTCTGGAAGGCAGCTTCTTCAAGTGAAATAAAAACATGACAATTATGTGAACCACCATGAAGTTCACAATGAGAAATGTTCTGGCACAACAAACTTTGACAGTTCTTCAAAGTTCAAATTATGATACAGAGCAAACAATACAACCAAATGAACCTTTTTGGATACCAATGAAAAGCTTTTAGCTGAACTAAGGATGGGAAGATCACCAAAGCTAACTTTTAACAGAAACGACCCTCGTCCACTATCACAACTGAACTGTAGTCTCAGCTGTGTGAGCATTCTCAGAATTCTCTCTATAAGACACACTCATAACCGCCTTCACACAGGACTTCTACCACCAGTCTGGATGTGATCAGAAAAAGCCTCAATTCCTAAACCCTAAGAATAGTCAAACTGATCAATTTGGATGGCAAGCTGTCCTATGGTACAGCATCTGCATTTCTGACAGATAAAATTTAAATACAAGATCTGGACTCTTCAAAGGTCACATGCAGCCTCTGACCCCACATAGAACAAAATTTATTGCAAAGGCATTGGCTTGAGAGAGAGTCATTGAAAGATTAGGGCTCCAGGAAAGCCTTATTTAGCCCTGAAGGTCACCTGCATTTCCAAGTAGGCAGCACAAGTATCACCCTGCATCAGCAGTCCAAAGTCATTGGTGCTCATAAAATTGTCAAGTACATGCAGAATGCATAGACCACATGCACCCAAGCCTGCTTTTTTTGTTCCGCCTCTGCACACCCACTGACAGTTAATTATGGTCTGTGAATTTGCAGGCTACCTCCAAGAAGTGTGTCAACACCCTGATTTGCAAAGTTGACTCAATCTTCAGCCACAATTACTACTGGCCTCTTTGATTGAGGTGCCATGTGATATTGTTTCCATAGAGCTCAGGCTAGTCGGGTAGACCGATTGGGCAAGTAACTCATGAAGCAGAATACCTGCTGCAACACTAACATTAAGACTATCTACTGCTGCAGGTCCCGCCGGATAACCCAAAAACTTCGCAGGCTCCTCAGCAGCAATCCCATCTACATCAACCATCTTCAGTTCTCTTGATGGTGATTGTCTTTGAGAAAAGTCTTGTAATGGCCGCTTGGAAGCTACACCCGCAATACAGACCAGATCACTACAGACTCTCCTCACATTGGTTCTCAAGCCTCTGCCCTCATTACCTAGCACCAGGATAGTAGGAAGACCTGGGGCAAGATCTCTCACAGCATGTGCCTGTGACTCAAAGGAGGCACCAACAGCCCGCCACCCATTTTGCACAGACATGTCAAGAAACTTGACCATATTTCGGCATGATTGTACCTCCATCACTTCAAGGGCACCAGCACTTGCCTTGCTCACCACCCCACTCAGTGGTGCTGAGTTCTTTGCACAAACAACCACTCCTGTTGCCCCCAAGAAGTAGGCTGACCGCAGAATAGCTCCGAAATTCTGAGGATCAACGACCTCATCCAGGGCTACCCAAACAGGAGCTTCCACTCCATCATTGCTGACTTTGTCAAGCTTCTCTATGGGAACTAGCTCCAAGGGGGATGCATCCAACACCAACCCTTGGTGTGGTCGATTATCCACCAACAGATTGAGGTCATGCTTGCTTACAACCTTCAGCCTGACACCTAGCTCCTTCATTCTATTCAGTATCCACACCAAAGCTTGCTTGTCCTTCCGTTTCCCAGTTTCAATATTCTCTGTCAAATTCTCTTGCACATACATTGTATAGAACTCTCGTCTGCTAGCTACTAGAGCAGCCCTGATAGGTGCCACACCATACACAGGCTCACCTTCCAATCTCCAGTTTACATTTGCTTCATGCTCCCTCCCCCACTCCCTGCCTGACTGAATCACCCGCTCCTCTTCATCCTCTCCCCCATCATCACTCTCCTCCAAACTCTCTATCTTAGCTCCTCCACCATATCCACCTCTTCGATCACTCCTGTAGCCATCCATGTTGTGACGCTGGTGGTTCCCTTGTGATTGATTACTGAATTTTCCTGCACTTGTTTTCCATCCTTTCGCAGCACCCCAATTCCTTGTGCTGGTTGTCTGTTCTTCTGCCCTCCGAAACTGATTCAAACCAGCTCTCTCCCATTCCCTGCCTTTCACACCATTCACACCAGCTTTGCTACTACTACTACTACTAGCAAGCTTCCATTCCCTGCCTGCATACTCCTGATCATTCTTAGAGCCAGAACCTATGTGTCCACCTCTATGGTGCTTACCTCTGGTTGAGCTCCCTACATTGCCTTTGCTCCCACTTATCTCAATATCATCCCACTCTCCTCCTCGTCCTCCTCTGGCAGGTGCAATGTTTGCTTCCGTTTCCCTCCCACCATGTTGTCTCCCAGCCCTAAAATTCTCATCCACCCCTCCATGGCTCCCATCCCACGATCTCCTTCCGTCTGCCCCTCTGCCTTCCCTCTCCCATGAACTCCCAGAAGAAGCTCCAGCATTTCTTTCCTTGCCCCACTCAGAATGGGATTCCCCCCTAGGGTTTGTACCTCCAAGGGCATCAATACCTCTGTTGCTCTTGGCATGAAAACCCCTGTTCCTTCTTTCACCTACATCCGAGGAGCCAGAGGATATTCCAAGGCTCTGAATGGATTCACCTTCTTGCTCAGCAACAGCTGATGATGCAATTTTCCCTTGGTTGTCAAAGAAGGAATCGGCAGCGTCATCCCATACTGTGCTAGGCTTTCTTCCCTTCTCTTGTGCATGCGCGAGAACCCTAAAACCCCGAGACCTCGTCTCTACAGATGATGAATCCTCATACTTGAAACAACGATGAAAAGAAGAGAAAGAAGCATACTTGGAGCGCTGGCGGCAATAGCAGCAGAAGCCACGCGATAGCGACGTGGTGTGGCGTTGTGGAGGAGGAGGAGCATGGGCATGCAGGAAGGAGGAGGAGGAGGAGGACGCAGGAGAGAGAAGTGCCCGCAAAACTGGGCGAAGAATCATCGTCAAAGGAAGAGATGGCGAGCACGGCAATGGACCCCGCAGCTGTTGCCACCCCATTCCTCAGTGCGCGGCTATTCTTCTAGCAAAGAATCAACCCATGACCATACCATGCGAAAATGAGCAAAGAGGACGACGACGATGCAAGAGCTTCTGTCGTGGGTTCAAAGTCCACACTCCTCTAAGCACATCCGAGATGGCGGATCCTGTTGCTGGCAACAGAGAAAAGACGAAGCGCAACAAACAAAATCTCACCACTTTCTCTTGTGTGTACACGGCGTTCAAAGAGATGGAATTTTATTAAACCCTAACAGGAAGTATTAGGGTTTAATGAAAATCTTCCTGTTAGGGTTTAATGCAAATCCATCCCATTTCATTTTCCAAAATGTCCACACATGCGAGTGTTTCATTTTTCAAAAAATGAAACACCTTCACATGTGAGCATTTCATTTTTTGAAATGCCGAGTGATGCCTTTTGCTTTGTAAGTGTGCATCCACATACACTACAAATCTAGGTTGAGGTTTCTATGTGTGTTGGTTGGTTGGGTATGTTGGGTTCACACTCATCAATCAATTAGGGATGCAAAAACTGCAACAATTAGAGGAGACAACAAGAGTATTGGTAGAGAAAGAAGGAAGATTTGAGATTTAATTCAATTGTGCTATTTGGTTTTTGTTGTGTTTTTCAAAAAACTTTTTTGTTGTTTTTCGAATGTTGTGATAAGTTGCAATGTTGCTTTTACAAAAGCATCTCCTTTGGATTTTGGCCATGCGCTTTAAGAAGATTCAAGTCCATGAAAGATTTGAAAAACTCTAGTTTGGAGATGTGTAAAATATATAAGAATGTGTTTGCAAAACATTAAGCATTTTATCCACATACATAGCAATTGATACACAAATATTTGAAATCTATCATGTTTCATAGCAAACTTAGAAAATCAAACTACTACAAACAATGTAAACTCATATTATTGAAGTCTTCACATGTATTTACATATTTTTACAAACACATGTGATTAATCATATATAAGCAAATGTAATATTAAAAATTTTCAAAAACACTCAAGAACAAGAATGTATAAAAAAAAGTTCATATATAAACTTACATTTAATCATGAATGACAATTAATGGAAAGGATGGATATGTCTATCTTTTATTTTCCTCCATATCAACTTGATGTCATCCCAATCAATACCATCTATGAAAATCTATTACTAAAATCCAGATCAATGTGTCAAAAATAATTGACTTCAATATGTTACACAATTTGCTCTTGATAATTTTTTGTTTTGAAAAACCTCTCTCATATATTACCATATCAAAAGGAATTATGAATAATTTTTGCCATAACCTATGCGATCTAGGCCAATTTATTAACGACTTGAAAATAGTGATAACATAGTCCCATGTCTTTCATAAAAACTTATTGGATATTGATTCCCACATACTACATTTCAATTGCCTTGCACTTTTCAATATTGCAATGTCAATCACAAATGTGCCCATCATGAAGAGGATAAACTTTATTTATCCCATCTACAAAACGATACCCCACATATGAAAACACACCAATTGCTTTTAAAAATTTGTCAAAAAACTTAAAACCTCTCCAAATTGCTTTAACTCTATGAAATAAATATTGACATATCAAAATTATGGTGCAAATATTTCAGTTCCTTCCTATATGTGTAATATCAATGTGATTGAATTGCAAAACTTTGTTCAACTTGTTCAATTTCACCAAAATATCATCAAGCATGTGTACAAAAATTAAAAATAAAAATGAAATTAGCTTTTGGTACAAGGTAGGTTCCTCCATATGAGATGCCTCCACAAATAGTAAGCATTTAATCCAAAATTTACATCATTCCCAATCCCTAAAACAACCATCTAACACCATGAATATGTGTAACAACTAAAAGTCTTTGCACAAATTTCTCCATAAGTCAATGAATTCCCTTCAATGAATTAATGATTGTCCTACCCCCCTATATATATATATATATATCACAAAGATTGCAAACTTAAATGTAAATTTAGCAACATCTCCAACTACAATTGGTTCTTTGCAAAAAATATGTAAATTATTATTTTAATTACTTGCAACAAACATATTATTTTCAATGTACATTATACTCAATAAAAGGGGGGGGGGAATGAATACGTGTGTGCCATGCAATGAATGTTGACAAGTGTTTAATGTAATTGTGCATTAAACATTATCTAACCAATGTCATTGCAAACATTCTAACATGCCCACAAAAACTTGTTATAAGACATTGGAATAAACATTTTGATATAACGTGTTGTGAAAAATTGAAAAGCCTTGAGTTTTGCTTCTTAACTAATCCATGCACAAGGACAAAAAGGTTGTACAAAAGCTCTAGATAAGGTCAAAACAAGCTACGAAGTTGAGTTTTTGGTTATGTCAAATTGCACAAATCAAGAAAAGAAGGCAATTAACATAGTTTGAAGCCAAAAGGTGCACAAACAAACTATGGGGAAAACTCAAACTCACTAAACACGCCACTTAAAATTAGGAAGAATCACCATTCTCTTCCTTGTAATATATTCTATAGCTCCCCACAAAGGCTACATCCAAATGACAATTTCCCCCAAGACTCTCAAATAATAGTTTCAAAATTGTTGAATTATGAATTGCACGACTTTGGGGGCTCGTGAGTTTTTTATTTCAACTCCAATAGGAAAGTTTTCAAAGGAAAATTTGTAACCATTGAAAATATATTTCCAACAACCTATAGAATTCCCAAATTAAATCTAATATGCCTCTTTTATTGGATGTATTAATGGTCAAAAGTCATTTTGATGGTTTAACTCTCAATCTTTCAAATTGTTAAAATTAGCCATAACTTGTGTTTCATATCTTCACATGGGGAACATGATCCCACATTAATTATGTAGTTCTCAAATCATTTTCAAAAGTCTTAAAAGGGTCTAATTTGGAAGGCCAAATAAAAATGACTCAAACCTTGTTCCAAAGTTTCAAAATATTCATTTGGGATTTTAACTCAAATTTCTCAAATCCAAGTTTGCTTGTGGCTTGATTGTGCACACCTTTGAAAGGGCCCTCCTTATTTGTATTATTGTCTTCATCAATAAACTTTTGACCATCCACTATAATTATGTACGCATTAACAAATTTTTCCTCCTCCTTTCCTATGGAGCTGAATGGCTTAGAACTTATTTCGCAATTGGTTACTATTCAAAACTTGTTGGATAATGTTTTAAAAACATGTGGATGTCCAAAACATTGTAACCTATATTGAATTGCTAGACCTCTTTCATACACCTTGGGACATTATATTGAAATAAATATGACATTTGTGAATAACACATGTACATAACAATTTCAACCCAAAACAATGATTGAAGTAATTTATATACAAACCCACCAACTATGTGCATATTTCACACTTTGAAGTCCATTTTTAATGTTCATTCCTGGGGTTATGAAAGTAGGATTAATGCCTCCCCCCTTTCCCTTGTTGCATACTTGGCTACTACCTACCTAGTCTTGAAAATAATGCCTTTCCAAGACACCCCCTTACCTCCCATGATGGTATGTATAGTGTATCTTATAACCCATGCATCTCACCATTCCTATGCACCCAAGTTCTTATGTGCCCCATTTTCATGATATTTAGGGTTTCAATAGCCAAAAAATGAATTTTCAAAAAGAACAAACCTATTTCTAAACTTGATTGGAAACCTAGCACCAATTTTAAGAGACCTTATCTAGTGGTACGGTGCCAAACCAACCTCATCTATACAATAATATAATATATTGGTAGATATTGATTCTTGTTATTGATGGATGATGAAAATTAATTTTATCATTAAACTTGCCATAATTTTTCTATTCAATCCACATACATGTCCAAAACTTTAATTAAATTGGTTTTGGGGCATGTTCATTTTTTCCTCATCAATCATTTGGCCTTTGAGATGGAAGATGTAAAAAATTATGCAAAAGCAACCCATGTGGTAAAACACATTATAAAATGTAATAAGTCTCATACTTTATAAAATAATTGTTTATTCTAAAGTTCTAATTCCTTCACAAAATGGGGGAACTTTTCGTTCTTGAAAAAATTCCTACCTTGAAAGAGTATGGATACTCACCGAATATCATGAAATTTATATCGAAAAAGATGGAGTTTTATGTGAAATATAAGGACCTCGGGGGAAGGTGTTATTGAAATTAATGCCATTTTTTATTTCACCTCATACAAGCCCTTTATTCTAGTAATGCCATTCTCGTAAGGCCTTACCTACCACAATATTCTTCTTTTGAAATCCTTGAAACTTGAAATTATGTAATTTCAATCTTCAACATGTTTTCTATTTTAATATTTGTTGGAATGGGTGCAAATATTAACAAGTAGAAATCTCAAAACTAGTTAGTACCATAAGCCTCCTAGTAACTAATAGTTAATAGTGGTAGACTTACCGTCCCTTATCCAAAGGGTGAAGCTAGTGCGATTAAATAGTTCATATTAATGAGTGGTTGGGAGGTAATCCACCCAATCATCAAAAAGATTTTTAGGAAGAGATTATGTAAATGCCTTATTTTATAGGGGTTAATGTGAGCCTTACGTGATTTATAAAGAAAGAGGATGAGAGGCAGTGTTGGGGGGATTCTATGGCATTTGAGACTTTTGGTAGTGGGAGAGAAATAATGGAGAACTCATGGGAAAATGTGTGAGTAATGGAATAATGTGTTTATATTTGTATGTGATTTTAATGAAAAGATGATTGAAAGACTCAATGTGTTTATTGTATTTCTAATCTATTAGAAATTGTGGAAGGTAAAGTAGTATGAAATTGCACAAATAAATTGCTCCCTTAAGATGGTATTTCTACATTTCTTTTAGAACAAAGAGTAAAGAGGCATACCATTTGGTAGCTTTTGAAATAATAAATTATTAGTTGCCACATGAAAATAGCAATAAATATCTGGTGGTAGAAAATATAAAGAAAACACTAACAAATAGTCACTTGCAGACTAAAAGGTACTACTGTAGGTTGTAAACATTGGTTATGAAGGAATGCAATGTGTTACAAATGGTAAGGAGCAAGGGGAGGCCTCCCAAGGTGTTGCAAGCAACAAGTAAAACCACTAAAGGACCTATGGGTGTGGTGGAGATGGGACAGTAATTGTATAAAGTTTATAGACCCCAACATGGCAATATCCAAAGGTGACGAGAAAACTACAAACCCTTGGGGAGTAGCCATTCTTAGATGTTGTTTTTTTCCCATGTTACCCTTCTTTACTTTCTTCCCCTACTTTCTTGGATTAACCTACTTATAAGATAGTAGGTCTATTTTTAGACAATAGACATTTATCTTCCTCTTTTATTCTTTGTATGGCTCCTTACTATGTGAATAATTATAATAAAGTAAATTAGTAGAAAATAATTTTGTTTTGTTGGATAATAAGGCATTGACCTTGTCCCCTTATCTTACCTTTTGGAAGACGATAATGATTAAGGGTTGCAATTTCACCACTTATCATTGCAAGCTTGAAGATGATTTTTTTTTTAAATTACAACACAAGGCTATCATGTGCAACATATTTTATGACTTGGATATTCTATGTCGCAACTTGGGTCCAACTTTATCCTAAGTTGTAGGTTTACCATAATTAAGTGATTCCATTTGTTGAAAGTGTTTTCTCCATTTTGTTATTCCACATCATCTTCTTCACAAGTGGAATTTATTTATTTTGTAAAAAATTTTAATTTTTTTTCCAAATCAAAATGAACATTGGCCCTTTTTCATTTTTTTAAGCACCTAATTTTTGACCATAAACATGTTTTATTTTTGCACTTGTCTTTTTCCGTCACATATAAAATCTATGACCAAATAATTTCAAAGCTATCAAAATATACAAAACATAAATGTTGCCTATCAAAAGACATATAATAGAATAAAAATTTGCATCATTGCTTGATATCAATTTTTCAAACATAATAAACAAAAGTTCAAATTCTAAGCAATGATGAGTAAAAGTTTTGACTTTTCAACTCAATATTGACATTGAGTGAAAAGTGTTGTTTTTAAGATTTAGGTGAAAAAAGTAGTCATTACATACAAGGCCAAGTCTTTGTTGGGTCTTAAGCTAAATAATAATTTATTTCAAAATCTTTCAAGCCTCTAGTTCCTATGATTGCAACAACATTTGAATGAAAGAAGTTGGATTTTAACTTATTAGAACTTTTAGCAACTTGGATGTGGATTGTGGGTAGTGGATACATGTCCAAGGTGAGTCATGGTTTATTGTTTATTAACAAAGACAAACCTCAAATCCACATCCAAGCTATATCCAGTATCCATTATTCACATGTAGATTTGATTATCCATTGAAATCATAGTTTATTAACAAAGACAAATTATGATCAATTCACAATTTGCATCCCCACTTTGATCATTGTCATATGAAGAGTGGATTTAAAATGCACATTAATATGTGAAACACATGATGGAATTCATCCCATAAGGTGATTAATGTCTCTTTTGTTTGTTCCAATATGTTAGCATTCATTGGTGTGTTTGTAGGTAGGGTAGAGCACCAATGAATGAACATTTAAGGGTTCGAAGATCTAATGCATCTCAAATGTTGTTCCATCATAGCAAAAGCTGAAATGAAAGTTGTAGAACTAAGAGTTGCGCATCCAAGGGCGTTTGAATCATTAAAAAAACTCAAAAAATGAACAAGTTATGCATATTTTAATGTCCGGGGGTAAAAAACACAACAAGAAAATTCCTTGATCACTCAACAACACATGAACATCATCCTACTCATGCATGAACAAATGTTCGATGATCTATGACTAAATGTTACTACCTTCTTCAAACATATTGAATGCATCATAAGGACGAACATAAAAGGTTAAAAAAATGTTCATATTTGGTTTCAACAGACACAATTTAAAAAATATGTTTTTTTAATTGATGGTGATGGGGGCAAGAGAAAGCAAAACCCTAATCTTGCCACTTGGTTTTGGCCACCACCACCTCCTCCTTTGGCTAAATCTACCCAAATTTTGCATGTGTAGCTTATTTTTGGAGTTCAAGTGATTGTGATGCTACCAATACAACTTTTAAGCTGAATCGCTTAAAATTCAAGTTTTTCAAAATTGTTCCCTCTTAGCTACAATTGCTAACAAACTTGGTCTTGGTGGTCCTTGTTTTGCATCTCTTATGTTTATAGCTCATGACCTTCCTAGTCGAGGTCCTCATGTTGATCGTCATTTTCCTTCTCCTCCCTCTTGGCTGCAACTGCTAATGACCTTCTTAGTCATTGTGATTTTGATCTTAGTGGTCTAAATCTTGCATTTCTTGTGCTTGCATCTCTTGCAACTACTCACAACCTTCTTGGTCGTGGTCCTCATGTTAATTGTCATTTTCTTTCTCCTTCCTCTTGGTTGCAATTGTTAATGACCCTATTGGTCATCATGATATTGATTTTGGTGGTTTGAGTCTTGCATTTCTTGTGCTTGCATTTCTTATAGCTACTTGCAACCTTTTTGGTTGCAGTCCTCATGTTAATTGTTGTCTTCCTTTTCCTCCCTCTTGGCTGCAACTATTAGCAACCCTTTTGGTCATCATGATCGTGATCTTGGTGGTTCAAGTCTTGCATCTCTTATGCTTATAGCTGTTCATGACCCTCTTGGTCATGGTCCTCATGTTGATCATTGTTTTCCTTTTCCTCCTTGTTAATTATAGCTACTAGCGACCCTTCTAATCATTGTGATTTCGATCTTGGTGGTCATTATCTTGCATCTCTTGTGTTTATAACTATTTGTGACCCTCCTGCTCGAAGTCCTTATGTTGATCGTTGTCTTCCTTTTCCTCTGCAATTACTAGCAACCCTTTTGGTTGTTATGATTTTGATCTTGGTGGTCTAAGTCTTGCATTTTTTATGTTTACAACTATTCACAACCCTTTTGGTTGCGATCCTCATGTTGATCATCATCTTCCTTTTCCTCCCTCTTGGCTATAGTTGCTAATGACCCTCATGGTTGTCATGATTTTGATTTTAATGGCCTGAATTTTGCATCTCTTGTGTTTATAACTGCATTGATCATTTTAGTCATGATCTTGATATTCATGGTCCTGGTTGTAGTTGTTGGCAATCCTTTTGGTTGTGGTCTTGGTTACAATTGTTGATGATCTTATTAGTTGTGGTTTTGGTTACAAGTGTTAGCAATCTTTTTAGTTGTGGTATTGATTACAACTGTTAATGATCCTCTTGGTCATGGTTTTGGTTATAGTTGATGGTGATCCCCCTAATTGTGGTTTTGATTGTACTTGTTGGCGATCTTCTTAGTTGTGGTCTTGGTTGCAACTGTTGGTGATCTTTTTAAACCTTACCCCCCCCCCCCCCCCCCCCCCCTCTTCTTCCCTTCCTTTAAAACTATAAAACACTTACAATACAATATCACAAATACACATCTCTATATTT
>Ga0116227_10006321_pt1 | contig 24108 bp, 11 predicted proteins | sample S1TSphgellanicum_FD_89693 | JGI IMG/M metagenome (GOLD analysis project Ga0116227, IMG submission 89693) | Host-associated microbial communities from peat moss isolated from Minnesota, USA - S1T2_Fb - Sphagnum magellanicum MG | ecosystem: Host-associated > Plants > Peat moss > Unclassified...
AAATAAGTTGCCAGAACTAGGGAGGATTTTAAAAAAATTTGACTGTCTTGTCTGACCTCTATCAAATTTGGCTCATTCCTTTTTGGGACAATGGATGGTCCACCTACTTGACAAAAAAGTTGGAAATTTTTTTTTTTTTTTTTTGTTAAACAGATTCGTCCAGGGTTTCTCTTTCTTTCAATATTGTGAAATATAAAAAATTGCAAATTTGGCAAATTTCCCCCCAAAAATTAGCCAATTCACTTGAATTTACACTACCAAAAAGAATAAATCCCAAGATTTTTGTCAGAAAAAAAGACAATTTTTGTGGAAAACATTAAAACACTGGATTTGTCAAACACTTTCCTCTTGCCAGTAGAGATGGGGAGGGAGCATTGATACTAGGCTGATGGCATGCTACAGCCAGCCAGCCAGCAACATCCCTCTCAGCTATATTTGATAAGGGTACAGGCCATAGCGGCCCTGCTCAGAGCCAACTATGTCGTTGTTGTGTGATAGAACACAACAGTGGGGTTGGGTAATGTTGCAATTTGCATACATTCGTAGGCAGATTTTTTTTCTACAATTGTTCATCTTCAGTTTTAAACAAATTAGTATGGCTTCTCTAATGCTCACTCTCACAAGTTGATGAAGTCAGTGGCAAGAATGACAGCTACTCACTACCATTCGTGATGAAATTGATGTTCTTGTACTGTCTGAGTAGGGTATAAAATGCAGCAACAATACTTGTCATCCTCACCTTTCATGTATGTCTTGTGCAGTTTGATCTATAAACACTAATACCCCGACTTATAAGTGTTTCTGAAATTGAGAACCTCAAGAAAAGCTCACTCAAATCACTAAAATAAAACAGCAAGAGATACATCTGTGCAAGTGTTTGAAGCAGATTTGTGCAGAAGTTCTCAAGACATTAACTCAAGATCTGCAGCCAAAAAAATGAATTTTACAGAATGCCACAATGTGATCATATTTTCAACTGTCTGAAAAACAGCTGAAACAAATTTTCAAGCATCATACTTTTCTACACAACATTGAAACAGCCATTCCAACTATTTTTGAGAAATTTCTTCATAAAATGCAGAGGAAACTCTTGTGATAGCTATGAACATCTCACAAAAGCTCAAAACCTATGATATATACAGAAGTTCCCAGCCAAAAGGTTGGTTTCAATCACAAATCAGTCAATTTTGGAATGAATGTAATCCTTGAATATGAAATTATTCTCCTTCTCTTTTAGAACATATGCTACTGCAGCACTGCAGATTGATCCAGCAGCCAGGAGAGCACGGAGTGCAAGACCTGGAGGAACACCTGCACATGCTGCCAAAATAATTGTGCTCCCCCAGAAAAGCTTTTGCCACATCTGGAAACCTTCAAGTGCCGTCCTACAAGATGCACACTTCAATGTGTGTTGCTCCAACCGATTCAACATCTGCATCACATGATACCAGATTAGCCAGAAGCCATAAACTATGAATAACAAGAGGGTACAGGCTACACAGTCAACTGCCACAAACTACAAGATAATATACTGTGACACTAGAGAAATGTTGCATCAAACTCTTGTCCATATGAAGAAACCGGAACAAGAATGCAAGTGGAAAAACTCACAAGGCACACGAAAAAGGCAAACCTACCTCATATTTTGATAGCACTGTAGAAGGAAGAGGTTGACTAAGATTGGCTTCCGGAAACCAATCTGGCTGACTATTCCCATGTGTGCGAAGCCAGCTACGGAAGGCTAGGACAAATCGATCAGCCTGAGTAGGTGTAAAAGTGAGCTTGCTATACTGTGCATTCACATCACCACCCTGTGCCAAAAACCCCTTTTCTTGCCCTTGCAAAACTATCATATCACCATCATATACCTTGTTGGATGTCCAATGCTCATGCCAGCGGGGCACCAACTATGTCAACAAGCAGAAAATCCAATTTAATCCATCAAGAACTGTCCACTTAAGGACAGAAGAGATACAGTTGCTTCCATATATTAAGCTTCATTGATAGAAGGTACCATCCACAATACTGCAGCAAAGATCTACAACCTACACTATATGCTACAAAGCGCTTGTGATGCCAGAAAAGAACTCGAGATAAATGAACAGGGGAGAAAACAGACCTGCCACCATGCAGGGCCTGGCATGGTGAAGCGGAAGAAGTTACGGGTGCTGCAAACAATGGAGCGTGTTTTGCCAGGGGCCATTGGAACATTGAAAGAGCATATGAGTACCTCCCATTTCTTCTCCCCTATCAAAGGCAGCTTCACTGGAATCTCTATCCTGCAACCACACAAGGCACAATGCCTCAGAACTTCCCTCCAGAAATATGCATCAACGAATCAAACAGCTCCACCTATCTCATCTTGTATCTACTTCAGCCTTACAATACAAACATTCACAGTCTCTCAGTTCGAAAACTTCTTATACAAATCTCTTTCTCTTTGTGCAAAAGGTGCTCCTTATGAAATCTGCAAGTCATTTTTTCCAAGAGCAATATGAAGTCATGGCAACATAGAACAGAGACATACTTGTTGTAATAATAGCAAGGTGGGTAGAACCCTGCAGTAATCTTTGGGGTGTCATTATTAGAGCCCGTAAAGCCCCAAGGTCCACATTTCTCCAGTTTAAAAGGTAAGGGCTTTGCTCTATCTCTCCTCCCTGTAACCTTATGATGGGCAAAGTTAATATGAGATGGGTCAGACACATTTTCCATAAGTGTGTCATAGCCATAATACAGGTCACGTTGAATAGTTACTGACGAGTAACTTGGATCATCAAATTCTGGTGGCAACCTGCACAGAGAAGCAACAGAACTTGACCTAGTCATTCACAGTTCCATATCCAATCCATAATATCACCGTCTGGTTTTGCCTACTAGGCCTACAATCCATCAGCACAACATCCACCACATGTGTGTCATCAAAAGATCTCTGGGTTCAACAGAAAAAAAAAGCATTACCAAATTAGCCTGATCAATACTAAACCTAGCAAGCACATATTCTAGAATGTAACCTCTAGTGCTGATTCTCTTAATGGCCACTATATGTTGCTTGTTTTCCAAACCCTAGACAATATGCTGTCACATTGCAAAGCTACACCAATACACATAACAAGAATCACAAAAAGCAAAAGTATGGCAAGCAAACAAGGCTGAGTGTCACATCAAAATTAGGGTTAAAGACTCCATTTCTGAAATAGAGTACAATTTCACAAGTGTTGTAACAGGGATCAAAGTGGTTGCAAGAGGTTATTTTTCTGAGGATTCCGAAACCCACCCTGCTAAGGCTCAAGTTGTTTGTGTGGCATTGGCCCTCTTGGTGGGACAGCTGGGCTACTTGAATCTTACATAGGAGGGGATGTTGTGGAAGCTTTTTCCAAGCCTTTTTCATCAGGCCAGACAAACAGCAAGCCTTCAGAGACTAAGGTTGGGTATGAAACAGCACATGCCCGGGCAGAGAACCGGGCCTTGGCCTCAGGACCTTCAGGTGCAGCTTGTGGAATAGCAGCACAGCTTCCATCCCCTTGGAAAGACCAGCCATGATACGAGCATTGCAGCATTCCAGAATCATCTAATCTCCCTTCCTGTGCTCCTCATGACCAGCAACATGGGTTTTAACATCCAAATTTCATATAGAAAACTCTCAAGGATTCTCTCAACAGGATAGATGACGAGGATGACGACTTCTTGACTGAAAACATTGCAACAACAACCAGCAGAGAGAACCGGATGTAGGGTCTAGGGTTTGGAAGCAAAGGAAGGAAAGGAAGGAATAGGGAGGAGAAGAAAAACGTACAGAGAGAGGAGCAAGACGATGGGGGCACTTGTCCACAAACACACGCCATTCTCCTTGCCGATCCTTCCACACCACTAGCTCTCGACCAAGAAGCTGAAAAGACGTCGGGGCACTAGGGTCCAAATCCTGGATCAAAGACACAGGATACCAATGATCCCTCCACACAAAAGCAGCAACTTCATCCTCTTCTCGCAGCATCTTCTCACTCTGCTCTTGTCTTTCCTCCTCCGCCGCGCCTGTCTCTGGATTCAACGACGGCCTCGGCGGGGTCATAGTTGCCGAAACCGAACCCGCTTCTTGCCTCCCAATCCCTGCATGCGCTTGTGCAGATCGTGTGGAGCTGAGCCTCAACCTCTTCCGCTCTGCTGCTGCTGCTCCTCCACGGAAAAACGCAGAGGAAGTTGTTGATGCCGTGTAGCAGCCGAATCCGCGAGCATCACGGGCGCTGCTACTGTCTACTACCGCTAGAGAGGATGTGAATGGACTAAGCAAGACTGATCCCGCTACTACTGCCATCGCTGCTGTAGCAAGCAGCTCTACCGTTCTACAAGGCCAGCTGAAACAGAAAATCACACAAATAAGAAAAGAACTCTACTGTCTCTAAACATCACCCAACTACAGACTCCAGAACAGCAATTTTTTAAACTGGCGAAACTTCGCCAAAAAGCCAATTTAAGAAATTCGAAAATGAAGTGGTTTCAATTGCTAGAAGTGAGAAAAAATATATAGTAAAAATCGCCAGATTTCATATTGGGTTTTCACTGTGTATAGCCATGAGTACAGAAGGATGATTAAAGATTTGTAGTTAATATTTTTTTGCCATATTTGGCTAAATCTTCCTAGGGGTGATTGTCATTTTCTCCACATCTTTCCTATGGATGATCCCCACTTTGGCTACAAACAAAAATTCATCAAAAAAAATTTATAATTTTTTTTTCCTAATGTAGACTAAGTGATGATCACACATAGGAAAATGTAGAAAAAGTGGTTATTATCCCAAGGAATATTTAGCCAAATATGGCTAAAACTAAACTTTAACTACAAATCCTTAATCATCTTTCTATATTTTTGACTACACAGAAAACGAAATATAGAAATCTGATCATTTCTACGTTTTTTTTCTCACTTCTGGCGATGTAAAATCTCCAAAATCACTTCATTTTCGAATTTTTTTTAAATTTTAAACCTTTTGATTTGGCGAAATTTCGCCAATTAAAAAAAACAGGCTGCTGGTACAGAGCAGCTTCTTGAAGCCAGATTCCCAGTGGGCATTTTAAAAAACGGACAACTTCCCTAGTGGGGAGGCTGGATCTGAAGGTTTCCAAGGCATTCCTTCCCAACAATATCAGAATCAGAGGCCTAGTGTTCATGTTCAGAGAAATCACGCAAGCGGGCTCCTCCACCTCCCATTAGGAGACATTTAGCATGGAATTTGCATTGTAATGTGAAGGTCCTCAACTTGTCCTGGCCTTCCATCTTAGCGTCTAGGCTAGAGCTTGAATGTTGGCCTGAGGAGTTCGCACAGATTAATGACTTCATTATCACTATAAATTAATTTCCCCATTTCTCCCAGCTTCCTTAAACCAAGTTCCTGGAATATTTGAGAAACTTTTAGAATTGATACTAGAATTCCTTTCTGGAAGTGGCTGGGTCTGTAGAAGTTGGATGTCAAATTTTGGTCAACGCACTAAACTTTCCAAAAATTCGGCATCGAACTTTCACAATGCCAAATTCCTTGACACTTTGGAGCCACTTTCAGGCGTCGAGCTTTTTCCATTGAGAATTCCATCCATCACCAAACTTTGGTGTCGAAGTTTGATGGCTTTTCCTTGTTGGAACCATTCACCAAACTTTGGTGCTGAAGTTTCCTGGGGTTTTCACGTAGGAACCTCTCACCAAATTTCAATGCCGAAGTTCGGTGGGGATTCCACATATAGTGCCGAAGTTTGGTGGGGATTCTATCCAAGTCAAAATCTGTAACTAGGAGTCAAATGGATTACTTGGGAAAAAGATTGCATGTCCTTTTTCCTAAAAAAAAAACTTTTACATGCAAATGAATTTTTGAATGAAGTTTTGTGTAACTTGTTTTTAAAATATTTAAATGTTCCCAAATGGATCACATTTTATTTTTGTTAATCATTATTGAATAAATATGAATTTTAAAAAGTGTGCAAATTCCTTATAGATTCAATGTTTCATCTTGAAAAATGATTAAAATTTTAAGTCATCACCAAAAATTTAAAATTCACATTCTTTAGTTTTATTTTATTCTAAGTTATAACTTTTCTTCATGCATCATGTACATTATAACCCATTTACATGTGGTAAAAGATTCTTGAAGCTGTAAAAAATTTTAAGCAATTTTGAAACATTTCTTGAATTTTTATTTAAGTCTTAGAATTTCACATTTTTAAAAGTATAAGTGTTTTTTAAATGTGGCTAATATGTTCTTATCATCTATATTTTTTTCGATGAAAATTCTTTGAATATATGAGTCTTTTCAATAGTCCTTTGCAAAATTGACTCCATCTAATGTAGTAGGTGTACATTTTCAAATGTTCTAAATTAAAACCAAAACTTAATATTGGATCAAATGAATTTTTGCTCTAAGTTCATTAACATTCATATGAGGGAAAAAGGATTAACTTGCCATAATTACTATGGTTTTAAATGGTAATAAAAAAAACAAATGTTTGATTTTGACTGATTATGTCTAACATCTTATGCCCTTTTCAGCTCCTAGTTACGTGTTTTAACCCATTTTTTTTGCTTTCATTCTTTAAGGTCTCACAGACATTGCTTGATTTTTTCCTTTGCGCTATTGCAAATCTCCCCAAAAAAGAAAATGGATCTTGTGATTGCAGACATCCCAAGCAATCTCCCAGTGCCTTATGTCTCTAACTTGACATTTTCTATCCCATTTTTAAATCAAAGTGTTAACAACTTTATTAATTCTATCATTCTATTTTTTGACAATTTTTTGTCTGAAAATGGAGCTATGCTGCTTTTCCACAGTGATGACCTACATGTCCTACAGGAGATCCAATCCTTCTTGGAAAACTCAAAAATTTGGATGAAATGGTTTGTGATAAATAGTTTTCAATAGACAAACAATGAAGACCACCTATTGAAGGTATTCATTTTTCTATGTATTCGTGTCTGTTTCATTTCTTTCTTCTCATTCAAATATGGTAACACTTGGTTTTCCTTCATACTCTTGTGAGCAAGGCTACATCGCTAGTCAAGATTTCAAATTCTAATCTAAGGACCAACTTGTAGTTTCGTTTTTACCCCCCTTTGCTTGATTCCACGACAAGGGAATCAATGTAGCTTCTAAAAACATCTTATACAATTTCACAAGCCTCATGACTATGTCTAGATCAAGCTTAAAGAAGCCATTCAAAGCCACAAGAAAGATTGATTTTGGGATGATGCAAGCGCTCATCAAAGCATGTGCAGGGCCTAGAGCCCTTGTTGTCAACCTCAATTACAAACTAGGTCATTACAAACCATTCTCCCTCTTTACATTTGAATAGTCTCTGCACTTGAATCAAAAATAATGTATCTTTTTTTTTTAAATGTTGTACATGCAATAACATTTGGGCATGTCAAGGGCTTGGTTTCAACATTCTTGCCCTTGAGCCCAAAAAGCTATTGTTCTAAGATGTTTTCACAATTTTCCCCTTAGTTCTTCCATTGCCACCCGTAAATACTTATGCCACAAGCTTGGATCTCAACTCCCTAATTAAGAATAAACACAAATTTATTTTAGATTGTGAATAAGGTTCCCAATTGCAACTCTTCCAATTCTTTCATAGTAATTCCCACATTTGTCGCAAAAATTTACTCCATGAACTTGCTTGCATAAATCTAACTCAAAGACTTCCATTCTTTCCACACCCTAGGTTCCTCCAAAGTCCTTTGACCAGTCCAATATTACCTTCATATGCTGAGGCTTGAGCTAGTGTTATGGAAACATGCAGTCCTCACCATTAACTATTGTTTCATCATTGTCTTATTATCCCCGTGTTCTTGTCTTTATTGACATAAAGGCTAAGGTTTCAAATCCATGACATTTTTTCCATTTTCATTTTTAATTATGTTTATTACTTTTCTAAATTGTTTTGTTGAGTGTAGGGGTGGATGACATTTTATGTATCATCCTAAAGTTGGGTGGAAAGCTCTTGTAAAACTTCAATATGTAAAAGTTTCATTTCCCCTTTCAATTGTAATGTCTTTGCAAAATATTTAGGTTGCCAACATGGATTAATTCATTGGATGGTGAATTTCACGGTCTTGTGTTGTGTGTACTCATATTGCAATTAAGTGTAGTGCTATCATTTGCAAAGCATTTTGTATTCCTATGAAGTAATCTTACATCCAATACTTTGACTATTTTTTTTGTTTTTATCTATAAAAACTTAAATATGTTTTTGCATCTATGTTTATTTATATGTGTCATTTTAAACCCTTAAAACATTTGAAGTTGATTGGACAAATTTTTGCTACCAATATTCTCATTGTTCATGTCTTTCTTAAATTTTATTTTGATTTTTAAATGTTATGTGCCTTGGTGTCTATCTTCATATGTATGTATGAAACTCATATGCCATACATTGAGATTTTCTCGATATTATCTTGCACAATATATACTCCAATAGACCCTTCCCTAAGGCAATGGGAAATCTATAATTAATACTGAATTATTGGCCACATCAATTTATTTTAAGATATTTTGTTCATGGCTATTTAAATACAACAAAATGAACATTTTAATTGACATGAATTGTGGTCTCTATTGGGTATAAAAATTAAATAAATTATATTTTCTTGGCATTTGAATAGCTTCCTTATTCGAGACTATACTTGTGAGTATGTAATTGTGTGTTTTCTAAAATCCAATTCATGAACAAGCTATTCATTATGTCTATTCATTAGCAAAAGAATAATTCATTTGCACTATTCTTTTCATAGTCTATTGACAAGCAATAATTCATCAATCTAGACTAACCATAAACCATACATGTATATTGAGAAACTAAAGAAGTTCTTTTCTAGGGTTGTCTTTCTATAGATAATATTTTGTCGGGCTAAAATGGTTTTATCCAAGTTAGTGGATTAGTTTGTTATGGAGTTTTATCAAAAATGCATTTTGGGTATGATTATGGGATATTAATAATAAACCATCTAGATCAATGACAACACCACAATGCACTATACAATATAATTTCTTGCGGATGGAGATATTTGCAAAGATCATGAGTAAGGATTGTTTAATTATATTTTGATTGTTTTCACAATTAGGTTAAAATGTTGTCTTCCTAACACACAACATCCATTGAAAAGCCTACATTACAATCAACTTCTAGCCAAATTTTGCACATGTTTTCTTGCTTCCCCCATATGTTGGTTTCAATACATGGTTGTTTTGGCTTTGAATTCCTAGATATCAATTTTTGTGATGATTGGACTCTTGTTTTCAATGGTTTCTTCTTTTTTTTCCATTACTTAAAACAAGAATTCCACATCCTTTGTTAACTTTGATTTCTCCTTCCCATTTTCTTTTTTTTCAATCTATTTTCATTGAAGGACCACAGGTTGAAATTGCTTGTAAATTCTTCTCTCAAATCCAACATTGTATTTGCATTACAATTGGAGATAGACTTTTTCTTGGGTTGTATAGTGGGGTGAAACAAGTTTTTCATACTCTTTTTCTTCAGTTGCCCCTCTCCAAATGATTCCCTCACTAGTATATTACAATTGTTCATTCCATGATTTATTTTCATTTCTTTTCCTAATGTCATGACCATTAATAGACCCCTATAATGTAACACATTTATCAATTAAGTTTATCATGTTCAATCATTACTCAAGAAAAACTATAAATGCAATCAAAACATGACTTCCATTTTCTTCATGAAATCAATTTCAATATCCTTTCGTAGGTACATGCATTTTGGTATCTTAATTTAGGTTGTTGATGCTTGACCTAATAATGTTCCCAACCAACCAACCAACTAGAGGTGAGTTTTCTACTTTGAATTTTTTTTTTCTTTCGAAGTCTATTGAACAACAACTCATATGTTTCAACATGTTTTGCTTGTGCTATGAATGATTCATGTTCATAAACATCTCTTATCCAAAGTAGCCTTACAAATAGCAAGCTACATATAGTTCCGTGCCCATCCACATCTTGTGTTAGCTCTAAATAGGCATCTTATTTTTGTTAATGTATTACTATCATGGAATGCATCCTTTTGCATGATTGGGTGAGTATGAGCATAAGACGTACTAATATTGAATTTTTTTTTTAACGTTCAATTCAAAAAGCACTTGAAACATCATCCTATTTTTTAAAAATTTGTGTCACCAAGCCAATGATTTCCTCCTATACTTTGCATTATTTTAGTTAATTGATTTTTATCTAATTAAAGTTTTTTCACTTAAATAAAACTTCCATTGTTTCCATTAAAAAAAAATTACACACAAAAATTATGTTCAAATGAATACTTGAACTTTGTTATGTTTCAAGCCCTAGCTTTGAGAAGGTCAATCTATGTTGAATGCTCAAAAAACCCAATTCTTAAACAATTTCTAAACCTAATCTACATAGTTTCACATATAAATGGAGTTTTTCACAACTGTGCATTTTGAATTATAGATTGTTATGCTACTACTTCTTATAAATATCAACAGTGTTGTCTATTTTTGTGTCGGACATATTGAGTGCAGACCCAATTTCTCTAGGTGCATTGTTCACATCATTGCAACATGTTTATGTTTTTGGTGTTGTCGATTTTATGCCTTCCTCTTCCTCATTTGTTAAAACATCTTCTGGGCATGGTGTTTTGGGCATTGTGTTTTCTTCTTTGTCATATAATTTTATCATTCCACCATTTGGGCATGTCTTGTAATCTTTTTTTTCCACTTCATTGTTAATTATATTAACCTCCATTAGCTTGTCCATTTCCTTATTATAAGCAAATATTAGTGCTTCATATGAGTCATCCTCTACATTTGCATCTTCTTAAAAATTGAATTGCATATTTTTTTGGGTGCATTGAACCCCAATTGGTAATTGCACTATTAATGAAATCATGTTTCGAAATTTTTATTTGTTGGGTCTACCGGCCATGGATTGTTTCCAGGTGGTTGTCGCAAGTTGCTTAGAAATTATGGTTTAAACATTTTGATCACTGTCCCATATATCTTATAATCCTAATACAAGTGATTATTAAATGCCTAATATCCAACCTCTGCTTGGAACTTTACATCCACACTCTTCAACTTTTTTTTTTTCCATAGGCGGGTACAAATCCAAATTTGATGGTGTTCAACAAGAGTATCATGGATATGGATATTGTGACATGATGCAAATGAAGAATCCCTATTCTATTTTTCTTTGATGGAACCTTTTCAATTTCAAAATAAAACAAAACTGAATGCACAAAATAATCTAAGTTTGGGAACATGTTAGGTTGGTGACATGCTTGTAATGGTCCACTCAAATTATGCATTTAAGTTTAGTGTGACAACTTTGTTTTTGATTGGATCATTTGGTTGGTAGAAATGATTTTGGAATAGTAGCATATGCTAAATTGGCTCCAAATGGCAGAATAACATTTGTCTCAATTGCCACAAAATCAAATATTTGTTCATCATCTAATGCTCATATATGATATTTTCAATGATTGTTTATTTCAATAGTCACTATGGATTTGTTCAACAAGTAATTACAATGTTCAATTTTGACCCTCATTTTCTTTTTCAAAATTGAATATTTCTTTTTGAGATCACATACTTTGAATAAATATTCATGTTATCATGTGTATTGACCACAATTTAATGCAAACAATGGGGTTTTAAATCCTCCTTCATTTCTCGACACGTTTTCGTTTTCAACTATTGTACACCTTTTGTGGTTTTGAAGTTGGCCCTATCATCGGATAACTCATTTGGGGTTTTAATATTTTGTTCTTTAATTTTGATGGCACCCATGCTTACTTGCCTAGAGTTGCATATAATTGTTATCAGGGTTTCGTGAATTTTGTTGAGAACAAGTTGCCAAACATTACCAAATCTTTTGTTAACAAATCACTCAACAAGCTTGTAAAAAATTGTTCTAGAATAAATTTCTTCAAACTCATGCGTTCTTTGAAAAAATCCATGGCATGTGTAAACATTGCCCAATTGTAGTCTTCCATATCCTCCTCAAAAATATTTATAGTATGTTTGAGCAATGCAAAACTAGCTTTCTTTGTCTATCTTCGCATTCGCCCATCGCCATGTCACCCATTCATTTATTTTGTCAATTGCCCTTTTTCCATTCTTTTTTCCATGTTTTGATTTCTAGTAAATGCTAGAGGGGGACTAGCTAGGTGTCATCTCTTGGATATTCTAAAGGTTTTTTTGTCATCTCACATATTCTATCGATTATGCTTGAAATTAAAGTATTCAATCATACATTCCAAGGTGTTTGGTGCAACATTTGGTGTCAATTTTCTTCTTCCCATTGTAGAATAAAAATTTCATGATTGTAAACACGTGATAGAGGTAAAAATGATGAAGGCATGCCATTTGGGTGGAGTAAATGGAAATTTTGGTATAGATCGAACAAATTAATAGTAGAAGGGGGAAAATGCAATTTGATTATACAAGTAGCAAAAATGGTGCTTATATGTAAAAGGTTGAGAATGTGAATGAAAATAACAAATAACTTGAAATGGTATTGATAATTTAAAGTGACAACGGCTACCATATATTTTTTCAATTTTTAATGGGCACATGCCTCTTGGTGGTGAATGGGTAGTGTATGGATTGGCACATACCTATTGGTGGTTCAACATGTTTATATGCCACTAAATTGGATTTAGTTTAGAATTGCCCATGGTTTAAATGTTGCATAATTTAATACGAATGAAATATGAAGTATAATTTGAAGTATGATGTCAACATTTCATTTGTTGTATTTTTCAAGATAAACCAACATATCCATCCTGGGTTTTTTTGAATTTTTTTTTAAAAAAAAAATGTTGCCAACATTCATGAAAAAATTCATCCATAAATATCATTCATCCATGAACACATGGTAGAATATTTTTCCATGTCACCAAATATTTTGTCCCATGTGTCAAAAAAAAATTCTGTCAATGTCAATAGAATAATCCAAAAAAGATTCCCTTGGGCTCACCTGCCCATTGTTAACATTCACACGTTCATGAAATAACAACCTTGAAAGGTGTTTAGCCATGTTTAACCATGTTTAGCTAAAATAATTGTGTTTAGTTTCATTTATGTTATTTTAGCCATGTTTAACTTAAGTAATTATGTTTAGCCTCAATTATGTTTGTTTAGCCGTGTTGAGCTTAAATAGTTCTGTTTAGTTTAATTTACATATTACTTTAACCATGTTTAGCCTAGTTGATTTTTTTAGCCAAAATTATCTAAATAATTGTGTTTAGCCATGTTTAGACTAACTTAGTCCATGTCTAGCCTAAATTAACCTCATTTAATTTAAGTCTACCTTAAATTAACCTAGGTTAGTTTAGGACTAACTTAACCATGTCCACTTTAGTTTAATCTAAGGCTAGCCTAGAACTTAAGTAGTTTTAATTAAGCTAGACTAGGTTAATTTACTTTTAACACTTTTAGGTTTAGCGAACCTAGGTTAAGCTTGTAGGCAGTTTAAGTTGACCTAACTCATCCTAAGTCAACCTAGGGAGGCCTAGGTTAACCTAGGTAGGGTTTGTAGGTAGGTTGATATATGTCAACCTAAAGTGGTTTAATTTAATTTGAGGCAAAAAAATTTGATCTTTATAATTTTGTATTTAATAGACATAACATTAAAAAATGTAATAGTGTAATGGATGGGGACTTGAACCCCATAGTGGAGGCGCCCCGTGGCCTTAGCTTTTTAAAGAATCCTGCTGTGGGGTTCAAGTCCTTATTCTTGTATTTTTTTAATACTTAAGCCACTTAACTCAAGTTAGGTAATTTAGTCTAAGTTATTTAGGTTAAAAGGCCAAAATTTGTTTTTAACCTAGGTTACTTAACTTAGGTTAGGTTAACTACTAGTTAGGCTAGCTACCTATGTCAAACTAAGTTGACTTTTGTTCATGTGTGATGATTCACACTTGAACATGTTTTATAGATTCTTGACACATGTCATCCATCTATCAAAGTGTCTTTTGTAATTCATAGTTGAGTAAAACAACTAGGTTGACATGGCATGCATTTTACACATCAAACCAAGGTTAATGATGACATGGAATTTTGATATTATAAGAAAATTAAAAAATCCTAATTGATAAGACAACTAGGTTTTGGAACTATATGTCCTTTGTAATTAAGTTGGTGAAATGACATGGGTTTAACAATTCAATAGTTACTAGTCACAAATGTCCTTTCGAATTAATACATAGTCATAAAGGCAAGTTACAAAACCCAAAATGTGCTTTTGTAAGGTAGGCCACTTCTATTGCTAGGCAAGCCATTTCCACTACCAAGCGGTCCATTTCCACTGCTAGGTGGACCACTTCTACCACTTGGTGGCATGGCGCTTATTGTTGGTCAGGGTTTGGCTCTAAATCATTTGAATAGCTAGTTGGTTGTGATATGGGTTGGTGTGTATGCACACTCGAGCTTCCTTACTCATTTGGAAAAAATCTCGGATTTGGAAGTCTTTCACCCTTACTGACTATAACTAAAACTAAAGCTCTAGTACTAAAACCAAAAATGGTTGAGGTGCATCTAATAGCCTTGGTTGTAACAACATAAGATACCTTGAAAAATAAGGGTTACCTACTGGCAAAGTATCGGGTATACCTCCTAAAGATTACAAGTTGGGTACAAAAGAAGGACAAGGTTGTAAAAATACAAGTTAAGCAAAAGGGGGTATTGGATTTGGGCCAAGGAAAAATTCAATACTCACCGAAAGATTTGTAATTGACACGTTTTGAATTGAAAACTCTAGTACTACCGATTTTTGAACAATTATTGGTAATGATCATGAGCTGTTGTGAGCTAAAACTAGGGAGACCATAAAAAGGGGGCCTTCAATAGGGGTTGGTAAGACAATAATAATTAAAACATGAATAGATCAATATGGACAATTAACTATCACATGCCCAATTTTATGACAAAAATAATAAGGGGGTTCAAAACAAGTGACAAAAACTTTGTCATTTAAAACAAGGGTTATCAAAAAAATTGGTGAGCAATTTTTTTCATTAGCCAAACTCATTCTCAATGAATGGTTGTTTTGTCCATCTTTAAAAACATCTTTCTCCTAAGACTACATAAGTTCCTTTATTTTGTCTTTAAAGGTGAAGAATTTCAGCCTCCTAAGTATGGGGATATAGTAAAACAGTTTCATGGTACCAAAAATCTTTCTTTATGGTAGGATTCCAAATCAATTTCTTCATGAAAGTTTTTGTTTTGTGACGACAATAACTTGTTCTAATAGTTTCCGGTATTATGCCAAATTTCTAAATTTGTGTTTTTAGATGGTGATTCCAACTCTTTTTGTTCATCAATATGAATAGTCTTTTTGATGTTCATCTTTGGTAGCTCGATTATTTCTTGGTCTCTTATTAATCCACCTTGTGTGTCTTCTTACAAAATTTCTTCCACTCATTTCTTCATACTCTTCATTAGTATGTTTGTCATATTGTGAGGTTACACAACTTGAACAAAGTAAAAAATAATTTCTTTTGTTTGGGATTTAAATAGTTGTACATTATTTGTAACACCAACAAAGAAAACATTACAACAAAATTTACTTTAAAACATAAAAATCCATTTCCTTGGAAAAGACAAATAGTTTGAACCAAAATTCTAACCAAAATAGAGTCATTAAACCATAAATCCTAGTTTTGTATTTCTAGTATGGTCACGAAATGTTAAGGCCACTCAATGAAAGCTTGAATTTTTTTAATTAAAAAAAAATAGGAACAAAGAGTGAACATTTCATTCTTGCAATAAATGACAAATAGTCACAAAACATTTATGAAACTAATAATACAAACAAACTTTAGGTTTTTATATTGCAAAAACTTGAAAAGTTGCAAAGAAACACATACAACTTCAATAAGGAAGTACAAATACATACAATAAAAATTTCACAATGCTCAAAAGGTGTTTACTTCGCTCCAAAGAAAAATTGAAAAATCATTACACAATACAGAATACATTTTCCCTCCTTTGAAGCAACGAAAAAAAATGGATAACCTGAAAATCAAGAGAATTCCCATAAAATCTCCTAGATTACAAGATAATTAGAACATCATAATCTTATTTTTGTAATTGAAGTTCGACTAATTTTTGGTTCTAAAAATATCCCTTTAGTTGTTTTAGTAATCCATTTTGATAAAAAAAATTCAAAAAAATAATTTCAATAACATTTTTCGATAAAAACTTTGACACACATATTTCAATTCAAAGATCTCAAATTTTGATAAAAAAGTTTACAATGCAAGTTCCTGTTAAAGGCTCTTACTATTAACAAATAACTATCATTTTAAGGTTATTTTATAAACAACACAATATGATTTAAAGTTGTGATTTAAGATTTAAATTCATTTGTTTAGGATGCTTTAAGTTTGAGTTTAATGTCACAAGCCAACCTTGCTACATGATATTTAAATTTAAAAAACTAACTAGGCTCCTAAGGTTGCTATTATTTTCTTTCATTAACGCCTTTCAAATCCAACTCATTTAAGATCCCAATTTGGGCACATGTGGCCTCGGTATTAGGATCTTGGTTTGTCCATATTAAAAAGTATGTATTGAGGTTTTGAGATGTTACTTTCACAATTTAGAAAAGAACTTACTAATGAGACAAGAAAGCCCAAAACAATTCTTCACAAGTTTGTAATTAGTTTTTTTTTAATTCAAAAAATTAGCTTCAACTTGGGTTGAATTTCAAATCATCTTATGTTTAGGAAAGAAATGAGTGTGAATGAAAATTGAAATATGATTTTTTTCTATGTTTGTTTTGATGTTTTAAGTGCTCTACTTTAGTAGGTGGAAGATTATTCCTACTTTGATCATCTCCTAATCTAGGAATGTTTAGGTTTATGATAACATTCACCTTGCATTTTTATGTTGGGTAAAAACCCACAAATGACAAACACTTGCAAAGACAAACTTGGAGATCATTTCATCCTAGGCCCCTTAGTTTGGGAATGTCCCCACCTTGGAGCTTTATCCTTCACATAAAGCATTGCAACTTTTTTTCCTTTGTATTTTTTGATCTTTCATTTGCTTCATGAAAACATGTTTCATGGATAACTTGGAGGAGAAACTTCCAACAAGTGGAAGTTACTTTCCAAGCTATCAAGAACTTCCACAACTTGAAAGATACCCACCAAGCTTTCATTTAAAGAAAAATTAACTTAAAAACATTTAAAGATAAAATTGATGTGCTTTACAAAGGGGAAGGGTTTTAATTTAAACCCTTATGGGTTTTTGACCTCCCCTTGGTCTATTGGCCTCTAGGGATCTCAAATTTAGAAGGGTTTAAACTTAAACCATTCCCCTATACATAAATGGGTTGGGTGTCCTATTCAATGTTGGGTGGTTATTTGATTTTGCTTTGTTGTAACCTTTGTTTTATGTCTTTGAAGTTGTTCAAAATCAAAGAACCTTTGGTTTAAGATCTTTTGAAAAAAATCACAATACAATAATTACCAGTTCCCTATATTTAAATTTTTTCATAGAGTTTATTTTCAAAGAACCAATAAATAACTACTCTTCTTTTGAGTCTTTTGAATATTGATATCTTGTTGAGTTGTATTTTAAAGTTTGTTAACTCAATCCTCAACAATCTTCCTTGGAGCTTCACCATATCACCAAAATAAAGAAAATTCATATTGAAGCATGGCTATTTTGATCGGTTTCATTTGCCTGTTCAAATGAATTTCTACTGAGGACTTTAATGCTTATTTAGCCTCTTGCATAATTATATGACAGAAATGCGATATACATTAATTATGTCAAATCATCTTTAGATTTATTTGCAATTAGAGTATATGCATAGAAACCAATTCCTAAATATTTGTATTGCAAGAATGTCGTTGTAATAAATTTTATTTATTTTTCTTTGGCTTCACTCCATAATAATGTCATTAAACTACATCACAATGGGAGTTTTCACAATAGTGAACTTTACAAATGATGTAATGAAATTTGTTAATGTTGCCTTCAAATTTATGTAAGGCAATGTTGGTGAAAAAAAACCATATATATAAAAATCAAGGATGGGAACCCATCCATCAAAAGTACAAGGCAGATGAAAGCACAAGTAGATAACCCAAAAAAAGAAAAACGAAAGCCAACAATCAATGAAAAATAAATAAAATAAACCTTATGCAAATATGACCCAAGGTTATGAAATGATGATTAATGATAACAAAGAAGACCTAAGATGAAAAAGTTGTTGTCTACCACAAATCAACTAAACAAAAGTGCACTCGTTATGATGTGTGGAAAAGATGAAGAACCCCGACCAAGTGCAATAGCTCACTAAAGAATCGTTACGACTTGCGCACGCTGCAAAACTATGGACACACATAAGTGGGAAATGAACATCAAGGGGATTAAAGAAGACCATTGATGACGTGCCATATGCACAAGCGATTAAGAATGAATCAAAACCAAAATGAAAACACCCATACGTCTCAATAGCAAAGGGAATGAAATCATCGTCTAATGTTCATTCGGCATAGGATTATGTCTTCTCCTATGTAGCCATTGTTACTGCATGTGTTGTTGTTATTGATGTTCGTTGCACCATATCTGCATGAGTTAGGTCAACAATGATAATGTCCATCAAAGTACGAAAGTTGTTTTTAATAATAAGAATATCCACTCATCGTCGAATGTGGCGAAAGAAAAGGTGGGAGACCTCCTTTTAAACATTTGTTATGCTCTCTAAAACAATAGTTGCAATAATATCCTGAAGTGTGTCATGGGCTATTGTCACAACCTTAACCTTGGGTTTATAACCAAGGTAAGGGCTTGTAAAAGGGGCAGGCCAAGAATGAAGCCCGGGAGTCACATTTCATACTCTCAAGAGTTTAGGAAAGTGAGGGAATGAACCCTCACATTCCCAAGTGAAACTCCCACTTTGGGAGTTGGAGTCCCAATGGATTCTTGAATTTTCAAAAAGTGATTGCAGGGGTCAAAACTCATTGGATTGAAACATTATTTGTATTGTTGGAAAGCTCTTGGAACTTAGATGTCTAAAATGGGCTCGCATGACCCATTTGGGCACTTAAAACATAAGCTATGGCCAAAAGAAGGGTCAGGAGTCAAATTGCCAATTTGATTCCCGACCACTAAAAGTCAAGAATTGTTTTCATTTCCTTGCGTGTAGGTGGCGCACCACATACCGTTGGAAAGCTCTCAACAAGGGCTAAAAATTTGCTTTAGACCTCACTTCAATCAAAGGTCTACACACAAAGTCATGGGAATCCTAATTTGGAGAATTTCGGGACTCCAATGTGGGGGTTTCGGGACAAAATGACATTTGGGTGCTCGCCCTGTGGCCAGGCACAAGGAATACTATAAGATGGAAGGTGGTGGGTTCCCCCAAGTCTAGGTCGTGATGAGTCTTCTGAGTCCATGTTTGCCCATGGCTTGTCCGTGCACCAAAAGTGTTCCAACTATGTACTAACTAACTTGTTGTTTGGTTTGTGCAGGCTCGTGTGAGTAATTGATTAGTTTGTCATTGTACCTAGTCCCTCTCTTGGAGCTCCAGCACGCCCCTCTACCCCCAAAGTGCTGCGAACCAAGGAGCATACCCCAACTCTTCATTCTTCCATTGTGTTCACTTTGGACTCACATTTGAGTCTATTAAGGAGCTTGGGGGTGCGTCAACTATTGTACACTCACTCCCACAAAGGAATTGAAGCAAATGGGTACCTAAATTGTCAATGGTATGATCACATTAACATAGTGAAAGGTGTGCAATTATAGGATGCGGCAAGCCAAGATGAGTACGTAGTGCTATAAGAAAGTGGGCTGATGGTAAACATAATGTTGGTGTGCTAGGACAAATTAATAACCAATTGCCTATCCCTGGACTCGCACATGAACAGAGATGTGCTCGTGCGATATCCGAAGGAACATTTACTAAAAAGGAAGCAATTTTTTGCTCATGTAAACATTTTGCCAAAGAAGTTTGCAACTAAAGGTAAAATCAAACCATCAGGCTTTCAAAAGGAGGGACATGAGAGTAAACACCTTAGGGTAACATGGTTCGGACATTTCATAATGCCATTTGGAATGAAAAAGTGTCAATCTCAACATGTGCTACTGCATCGAAAGGAATAAGGTTATCATGTTATTGGAAATGAATGACAAGTGTAGGAACAATTAGTGCCCAACACCCCAAGAATGCAGGGGCAATAATCTAAACCATAGAAAGGAGGCCAAACTCGCCCAGAGAAGCAGGAATAATGACTTAACGACAAGTTAAATGACTGATAGAACCACCAAAAGATCCCACACAAAGTAATTTCTCCAATGTAACTATGGTATAAGTATCGAACTTTGGAGATGAAAACACTATATGAAATAAGTAGCTCAAGCGTTGGGCATAGCACGATGAAAGCATCGTAAAAGCTGCTTGAGGATTTACAAACATAGGGAGATTATATATCATCTTAAGATCTTCATGGAAAACTTCAACCATAAACAATTCAACAAATGATGTGGATCCCACTAGTGCACCCAAAATATGAAAACCCGAATTGGGAGTAAGAAAACCAAGAGGAAGTGATATAGAGTGGTCCAACCCCTAAGGAAACTAAGCTTCACACTTTGCTAGTTACATTAAAAAACCTAATGTTGATAATTCCTCCTGTAATCATAAAAACACAAAAACCACACCTTATGCATGACTTATTATATGTGTATCATCCGCCAAAAAGGGGAAAACACAAGTAGGGTGGGCTATTGTTGTAGGGCAAAGAATGCGAAAGTGAGTTAGAGCAAACAACATTCCTCCTAATGGGTCCCCTTATTATGTACCTAATTCCGACGAAATGACTATGAGATCCCCATGTTGGTTCCATAAGTTAACCTTTTGGCAATTTCAAATTGGAATTTATTAAGCTAATTCTCAAGTAAAGAGGAATGGAAAGGTGTTTTTTTGAATCTATCGTAGCCTAGGTTAATTTCCACGTTAAAAAATTGAAATTATATAATTTTCCATCATTTACTATAATATTGTGATATGAATATTGAAACCATTCAGAATGTAGCCTATGATAATTATGATGATTTTCAACATGTCAACTTCATATTTTCACTATTTTGAAGATTAGTTAATTAAAAAACTAACTTTCGAGTAAGGTATGTCATTTCATAGTTTTGTTTTGTCAAAACCATTGTCATGAGTAGATTTTCAACACCTTTGCACCAATTTGCATCCTATTTCTTTTCAATTCAATTTGAAAATTGCATAGAATGTCATTCAATATTTTCATTCAAATGGAACTTAATTTTCACCAAATCAATTCTTTTTTTGTGTCAATTGATCATCTTTGGTAATGTGTAACAACATAGAACCCAAGTAAACAATAAATAATTTTAGACTATGGAATTAAACAAACTCCACAAGTAATCCCAAGTTCATCTTTGACCACTATTGAACTTGTAAACATTACATGGGCAAATTTAAGGACTAGTATGTAGATTGAGAAGAAATTGGAAATTGTAAGACTCTATATCATTTCCTAAGCCTTGCAAATATGTTCCACTTCTAAACTTTCACTTCGACTCTACAATTTTAATTTGAAACTTAAAATTCAAGTACATCTAACCCTAAACCAAGAAGCTTCAAAGATGACATCAAATTTTGATTCCCTATATTTATTTTAATTTTTAGTTTTAGAACTTGATAAGGAAGCACACATTTTTCAAAGGAATAAAAGGAAAAGGTAGAAGACATATGAGGAATGAATAATCTACTTTCTTGTTTGATTCTAGAAGTCCATAATGTACACATGGCAATTTTAGTGCACCTTGAAGCACACATGGCATTTTTTGGTGCATAACTTCCAACACAAGGTTAAATGATGGCTCAAGAATCTCAATAGAAAAATAATTGAAGTAACAACCAAGTAATAAAATAAATTTTGATGAAAAAAATGTCATTTTGTAATTAAAACATTTCAATGATGAACTTTTTCAAAGATTCACAAAGAAAATGTTAAACCTCATCATCAAAAAATTGCAAATTGAATATAAGTGAGTAACAATTTTTGCACATGTATTTGCTACACATTTCATTCATGATTGCAAAATGAGCATATTAGGTACAACAACACATAGGGCAAGGATTTAAAAAATAAATTCATGTTTATAATTTAATTGATACAAAAGGCCTTTGGGTGAAAGCATGAAAAAAGGAGCTAGTTGTGCCAAGGTTAAAGTCCTTTCCGAGGATTGCATTTTCCACATGGCAATTTTCTATTGATATATAATGCATTTTTCACACAAGTTTTCAAACTAAATATCAAATTTGATGTCAAATATGACATATAACATAATAAAAACTTCTTTTTTTTTTGCATCAAGCTTTACATTATAGTCAAATCTATAACTTTACTTTGAACCATGATTACAAATTCAAAACTATAATAGTGCTGAAAGATGTTCAAATATCAAAATCTAAAAATGTATACATATTTTCATTTTTTGAAAATTTTGAACACACGGATCCCTTCTTGTGGAATACATTAAAGTTCACAAAAAATTTGAAACAATTTGGTGAACATTTGATAAGTAAAACGGACTTTTGAAACAGAAAAAACCACATGTCCACATGCTTTTATTTAGTGCTTTAAACATATAAAAGGACTTTTGAAATATGGTGAATTTTCATGAAAATTTTGTAGTTATAACTTTGAAAGTATAAGAATTTATTTCAAAAATTAAATGAACTTTTTGATATATACTGTTCCCATGGTGATTTTTCGAAAATTCAAAACAAAGTTTTAAAGGACTGTCCACACACTTTGTGGTTCCTTATTTCATGTTTTTACCCCTTTGAACAACATCATTTGATGATTTGAACATTGATTTTTTTAAAAAAAATGATATATTCATGCACAAGACAAATAATACATTAGTTTTAGTTCTGATGCAAAATTACAACATAAAAACTCCACCAACATGATTTCAAGATGCATACCAAAGTTTAAACAATTTCATTTCAAACACTATTATAAAGACATGTCTTTTATGCCTTTAGTATTATGATTAATGTGATTGATGTGGTTAAACTACTTGTTCGAAATGACTAAATTGACTATTTTTTCTTTGTGTTGGCCCCATTTAAAAAGTAGGTATGTTTGAAATGACCTTGATGACTTTTTAAAAAATCAAAACAAATGTACCATTGTTTAGAGTGGCATTTTTATGCGTATCGGTGTAGGTGCATGTAGGTATAATGACTAATATAACTCACTTTTAGTAGCATTGTGACCAATGATGTGTAACATTTACTAGTTTTTAGTCATGGGTAATGTTGTTTTTGTAATTAGTTGTGCTTAGGCATGTAGGTGTGTAGGATACCCTAGGATATATTAAGGGTATATTGGTAGGTAAATAGGTCAATACATAGGTAGGAAGGTAGCTAGGTTGGCAAGTAGGTGGGTTGTAGATAGGTCAATGACCAATACACCTCCCTACCTTCATTCCCTACACCAACTTATTTATTACTTTACCTACTTACTTACCTTTCCTTCCTTCCTACCTTACCTACATACCTTCCTACGTCCTAAATAAGAAGTGTAACAAAATGTGAACTTAACAAGTGAAATAAAAATATTGACAAAAGTTTTCACCTTATAATATGAAATTGAAAGGGCACATAATTAAAAAAATTGTTACTTAAACCCTCATGATGAATGTCATTTCACTCTTAATGATAGCCATAATTTGAAAAACATTTGTTGAAAATTAACTTTGTAACATTGCAATTCACCTTGTAATATATTTCATTAAAAAATGAACTTTCTTCTACCCAATAAAAAGTTTTTTTGTAAATTGGGATGATTGTGACATCCTTTGTGGTACACCTTAGCTTGAAGATGCCTTGCAAACTTCCTCTTTGTTGCACATTCAATAAAAAATAATGGTTGCATCATTATGATTAGCCAGCAACTTGTTTCTAAAGACTAATCCTCCATGGGAATGGCACATGTGATAAACATAACAAATTTGATTTCAATTTGTTTGTTGCATTTACTTTTGCAAGTTTGTTCTTTGTTACAAAAGTCATCAAAAGTTACATTCACAATGCC
>Ga0116227_10006322_pt1 | contig 24101 bp, 16 predicted proteins | sample S1TSphgellanicum_FD_89693 | JGI IMG/M metagenome (GOLD analysis project Ga0116227, IMG submission 89693) | Host-associated microbial communities from peat moss isolated from Minnesota, USA - S1T2_Fb - Sphagnum magellanicum MG | ecosystem: Host-associated > Plants > Peat moss > Unclassified...
AACATTTCAATATATATATATATATATATATATATATATATATATATATTGATTTGGCTAGATAACATGATTGCTCCAAGTGGTATATTATCTAAGTAGTCTCTCCCATCTTTTACAGTTGCAAATTTCATATCTATGGGTGGGGATGAGAAACAATAAGTAAGCCACCTTGGATGAGAGAAAACGGTCTTGGAGGCGCAAATAAGGGGTATGGGTTATGTTACTTCAAAAGCATCTCCTCTCGTAACATTAAAACGATCTCGGTGGAGGTTTTGTTCAAGTTTGCTGACGTGGCATTTAATTACTGGCTCCAACTAGGGAAATTATTGCCCCCATAACCTAACTAGACTAATTTTTAAGCTAGGGAAAAAAAACAGGTAAGTCAGTAGCTCAAATTAACAAAGGATAGAAGGCAACAACCAATTTTTGGCAGGTACCAAGTTTGGGGCCATCGTGAACCAGCACCCATCAGCGCACCTGAAGGATGAATGGTAAGTGGTCATGAAACAATTTTCTGTTGAGTTTTAGTTTCCCTAGTTAACTGGGTTGCTGGTTTTTTCTATCTACCTACTAACAACTCACAAGCAGGTTGTCAGTAGGTAGGTAGTAAAAACAGCCTTACTTATGTATAAACCATCTACATACCTAGTAGTTACCTATTTTTCTACCTATCTACCTACACATGAGACCTATTTGCCACAGGATTGGGTTACCAAGGTGAAACCAAATATTAACTCAGTTCAGGTTCATCCATAACTGAGTAATAACAGGCATCCAGTGGATGGTGTGGGTTCTGGTTCATTGTGACCCCCCCACTTTGGTGTGTAAGAATTGTCTGTTCCAGTTTGAACTGATAATGATTTTGAAAACTGGAACTATAATGGAAATCAAAAAACACATTTTGAAAGCACTAAAATTATAACCTGATTACCAGTTTTATTTATGTGTTGAATCAAAACCAATGTACTATAACAAAAGGAGGTGTCTTTCTATACATCAAATGATTTCACTAGATTTAAATGAGTTCACTACATTTTGAATGAATAGGGACTTAGTGAGAATGCAATGAATTTGTTACTTTAGTGAACGAGGACTAGTGAACTCCACTCTCAATTTTTGTTGTAGTGCATGTTTTTTAAAATAACAATGACTTTAGTTACCAATTGCAGTCCTGGTTTGTAAGTAAGAATTGGATCTAAATTGGGGCTCAACAACTAGAACTGAGTGTTATGGTTTCACAGAACACGAACTGAAACCAGATTCTTAAAATTCTGTTTTATGTGTGGAATTGGAATCAAAACCAAGACAATCCCAACTTCTTTTTCTAAACCAGAATGAGAGGAGGTTCTTCGTAAAAGCATAACAACTAGCTACCAGTGCTCGGGCAGGTATTAGGAACTGCCCCTTGGGTATCAGGGTGGTTCTTTAAAAAATCAAATACCTGGATCTTATATATATAACCCACAGCTCTCAAATTTTTGAAAGAGTCAAATAATTGCCTTTAAACCTCACCAGTTTTCTTTGCCAGTCCTTTCATGAACCTGGACAGTTCTTCTTTTAGGGTTTTTAAATAACCAGATCTGACGCTTTTTTTTTTTTTCTTTCTGATTTTTGCAAATTTAGCTTTGCTACAGCAGCCTGCATCTAGTCTCAAGGTTTTAAAAAAGCCTAGTTTGTAACAGTGGGACCAGCCTTTTTTTCTGTGCAAAATTTCACCAAAATCAGAAATTTAAAATTTAAAAATGGAATATTATGTCACAATATATTCTCATTTTTTCTGAAAAAAATCCTCAATTTTCAAAAAAAAATAAAATTATCTTAGGCGAAATGAAAAATAGCCTCATTTGGACTCTGCTTTTTAGTTTTGTCACAGTTTCTTAACTAATGGTTTTTAGTGTTTAAACGTTTAGACAGATTCTACTAGAAACATGTCGCCATTTAAGGTTAAACTTCTCTTGGAATGCTAGCCAATGATGTAACATCTGAAATTTGATAAATAAATAAATAATTACTCAATGAGACCATTATTTTCTCATCAACAAAGTTATACTTCCTTTTTCTTTTTCTTTTTCTTTTCTTTTTTAGCATGCCTTCTGCACAAAGGAAGGGAAAAAAAAAACAAAACAAAAGCAAAACAAAAACAAAGTTATACACTAGAGTGCAATGCAGATTCCAGACTAACAAAACAAGTCTAGAAGCTGGTCCTCACCTCCTCTCATTCAAATCAGAAAAGAACAAAGTGGAAGGGACCCCACCCACCAGGTTCAATTGCATCAAGCTTATCACTGTTGGATTTACACTATTGTTGGGATTCTTGTCATGGCCCATGACCAGCCACAAAATTTGAAAATGAAGTGATTTTTGGGGGTTTCAATTGCCAAGAAGAAAAATAGCCAATTTTCTATATTTGGACATCAGTTGAAGGTTCTATCAAGAAACACAAAATATAGAAAGATGACTAAAATTTTGTGCTTTCATATCTATTTGGTTTATAGCCAGATTTGGTTGAAACCTTCCTATGGATGATCGCCACTTTAGCTACATCACAAAATTCATTAAAACAAAAATTTAGTGACCTAAGCACACAAAGACTATGCAGCCTATACTTTTTCTGAGGAAATTTTGCCAAGAAGGGAAATTAAAAATTTGAAAATGAAATGATTATTACAATTCTCAATCAGTAAAAAATTTCTGTATTTGGGTTTTCAATAGGTTAGCCAAAAATATAGAAGGGTGTTTTAAATGTTTTTTTTTAACTTCCATATCTGCGTTCAGAGCCAAATTTGGCTAAATTTTCCTATGGATGATTGTCACTTTTGGCTACATCACAAAATTGACCAAAAATTAAACACTTTTCCTATGTGGAAACACACCCCTTTGTTGTTTAGGGTTAATGTGTAACCTTTCTGAAATGAGCTCTAAATGTGCTTCCCCTTAACCAGGTATTTTGGATTTTCTTGCACAATAGAGAGCTCCTGAAGCTTAAGGGTTTAGGGTAGAAACAGGTGTTGTTGGGTGGGGTCTCAGTTTTTTAGAGACCCGCCGGATCTGGGTCTCAGGAGCTTTTCTGCTACCGGACTTGGTTTTTTTTTTTTTCCAATTTGTTCAACAGACCTGGGGAGGGTTTCAAAAACTTGAAAACAAATTCAGCCAGGTTTTTAAGTGCTGGTTCTCAAACAGTTCATATCGGCCAGTTCTCAAACATGGTTCTTAGACAACGGGTATCAAAATTTCTGCTTTTTCAAAAAAAAATTCTACAAAAAATTTACAAGTCAAATAGTTGGTTTCAAATTTATTATTATTTTTTCCCAAAAATTTTCAAATAAATATTATATAGATTGTACAAAAAATTTACAAGTCCAAAAGATTATCAAGTTCAAAAGAACCTTCAAATTTTTCTAACTCATCCTCAAAAATCTAAATCCTTTTCAATTAGCTCTATTAAATTGGAAGGTGGTTTACAATCAATTCCAAGGTCATTTGGCTAGTTTTTGTTCACAAATATTAACTTTTCTAAATTTTTCAATTATAAACAACATCTTCTCAAGTTTGTAGACATCCCTACCAAAGAAAAAATCCTTTGAGTCTCAATTTGTGACACAACAATCCCTAGGATTTAACATACCATAAAAACAACAATAAGAAACATGGTTTCATGCTTTGCCCACCATTGAAGAGGGCACTTCATATCCTTGGAATCCATTTGGTAACATTTCCCTAGTCATAAATTCTCTCACTAGTTCACTTAGGTTGGGAGTTTGTTCAAAAGTATTTAGATCACAATTTGCATTTGTTGTTTGATCTACACAACCAACTTGCAATGGGCTTATAATAATGATAGCATTTTAAAAGAATAGGATATAATGTTCATTATGATATTCTTCAACAATATTTACCCCTTCTTCACAACCAATAAACAAAGGCTTTTAAGTTTGGGGTCTAGAATTAAACATGGCATGTTATGAAAAAAAAATCTTTTCAAAACTACTTTAAAAAGAACGGAATGATTTTAAAACACCACAAACCTCCTTTATATTGGTAACAAACAAAGATAATTCAAAAGCAATTTCAAAAGTCATCATCAATCAAATTTACTTGGGGAGGTAGGTTTGTAATTTCTTCCCTACATTTTAAGCACATGATAATGGTAGATTGCAATGCATTAGATGGTAACCAATGGCTACTAGACTAGTTCAAAACACATGCACTCACAACACAAGAGAAAACAATATTCAACAATTATTTGTATGTGACAAGTAAAAGAAGGTGCACCCTACCACTAATTCTGACAATATTCTACTTGTTGTAGCAAAGGATGATAACATCCTTGAATTTTAACGCCTTTTGGAACATAATGATTTTACTTGTAAACCTGCAACAAGTAAACAAATGTTTAATATCTTTCAAAACAACATAGTTCAATAACAAAAAAGATTTAAATAAAAAAAAAGAAAAATAATTTGTATAAGATAAAAAAATTCACCTTGTCTTCACTGGAGTATTCAACTTTCTAGGGCGAATGTTAGAATTTAAACATGTCTTAATCCATTCATGTTTACCCTTTCATGATTTTTTAAGCAAAGTTATACATTTTTACAAATCTAATTAGGCAGACTTGATATAAACCAAAGGTTTTGGCAAACCTTTTCATCAATTGTAGCATATTGAAATGCTTTAGAAAAAGCATGGCCAAAAACAAGTGCCCTGAAAACTTTCATCTAAACCTAAAATTTCACATTTGACAATTGATTTTAAGGCACTTGTCACCACATTTAATTTTTTACCTTTCATCTTTCACATATGCAATAATTTTTTTTTTCAACCCATGTTGATCAAGCAATTTTGTTAAATCCGTAGCCAAGGTTTGTCTAGTAATTTCTATTGTTTCAAATAGCCCAATAGTCACTTATTTAGGCTACCAATCAAAACCTAAAAAATTAATCACTAAAGCCAAAATATCATGTGTTCCCTTAAACATCCAAAACTTGTTATTATAGATATATAGTTTCCCAATTTTGGCAAAACATATACTTGTTTCGTTTTTCTCCACCAATTTGAGAAATATTTCATTAAAAAAAAATTCTACAAGGGAAGACAACTCAAGGACATAGATATAAAATTAAATGCTTAAACCAAACACTTTCCACAAACTACAAAGGTAGTTGATTTTTCACAATTGAAAAACCTAAATCTTGCAAAAAATATTTTTATTGTTTACTATCATTTAAAAAAGGATCCTTGATGAAAAATAATAATAATAGATATTATACTTTTTGCAACATTCTATCTTTTTTTATTGGTTATTTATTTAAAAGTCCTCTTATTACAACATTTACTTCTTCCTCAATTTTTTTGACAATTGTTGCATGATCACTATCCACATGTTTTTTCACAGTTGCTATACCGTATGTTTTATAATATGTTATTAATCCTTTCTTTCTTTAATGTTTGGATTAAGAGCATGCACATAATTATCATAACAAAACAAACATATCATGATTGGAAGATTTCCAAGATCAACTTCTTTATCATCATTTACACAATAAAAGGCCCAACAAATTGCATTCCTATTCTGACCTCTTGATATTTTTCTTTGAATACATGTAATATTTTAACCTGTTTCTTTTCATTTCATTAGGAACCTATATTTCTACATTAGCATGTCTTGTTGTGTTTTATTTGATTTGAAAACTATTTCATCAAAATTTTCGTTTTCCATATTACATTCATTTAGACCTTCATTTCATCATCAATTATCATCACATTTTCATTTTGATTTGACTCCATTTCTTCAAAGAAATTAGAAAATTTGGTGGAAAAATTAGAAATAAATATAATTTTTACCACAATTATGGGTATTGATTTTAATTACCTAATCTACAAAATTTTTTTTAAAAAATACTAACAATTTAAAACAACTATAACAATATTAATAATGTACCCACAAAACATCAAATAAAATATACAATTGAGGCAATTATGAGCATTTACAAGATTATTGAAGGATTATTGAAGGATTATCAAAGGATTATTGAAGTAAAAGATGTGTTAAAAAGAAGGTTTCAAAATTTTAATGTGAAAATTTCCTTGCAAATGCACGCTTGTTCTTGCACATGACAAAATATATACAATATGTTTAATTAAAGTTTTTCAAACATTGAAAATTTTGAAAACGCACATTTCAATACAGCAAAAATGAGAAAACTTAATAAGGAAACTAACATTTCAAAGAAATAAAATACAAAAAAAAGAAATTTAAATACCTTCAATGTGCAATCAAAGAAAAAATTCTCGATTTCCAACCTACACACTTGTAAAAAGAAGGTAGGAAGGAAATATTGGTCTAAAAACCAATGAACACCAATAGAACAAAACAAGGAGCATTAACAAACAACAATAGAACATAACAAAAGCTCCAACGAACACTAAGGTCAAAGAAGTACCTGAGGTGAGGCATCAATGAGGACCAATAGACTTCAGCAAGGAACATCAACGAGCACCAACAAAGCACAACAAAGAGCGTTGATGAGCACTGGCAAACCTCAACAAGGAACGCCAACAAAGCACAACACAAAACACTTATGTGCCGAAGAACACCAATAACACTAGAAGAAAAACAACAATTTTTTTACTACTAATGTAAACAACAAATTTCAATAAAGAACACCAATGAGCACCAACAAAGCATAGTGAAGAACACCTACATGTTGATGAACACCAACATACAATAGAGTTCAACAAAAAACATTAACGAGCACCAACAAGTCACAACGAGGAACGCCAAAGTGCCAATGAGCACCAATAGACCATATTGAAGAGCATTGGCAACACCAACAAAGGACCATGGAGCACCAACAAGCATCAACAAAACATCAAGGAGTGCCAATGAACACTAACGAGCACTAAAATAATGCAACAAAGAGCCTTAATGATAACCAATACAACACAACAATGAACGCTGATAAACACCATTAAAACACAAGAAGGATGTTAACAAGCATGAATAAAACAAGGCAACAAAGCTTCTTAAAATACCAATAGAACACAACAAATTAATGTTAATCACTACAATGACTAAGCAAGCAAAAAACAAGAACTTAAGCTTTAAGCATGCTTTGGAACTATTAATCACCTTGCTTGATATGGAGAATGAAAAAGGAGAAGGAAAAAAAAAAGGTGATTATGCCTTTGCGACGCCATTGGAAACCTTTGTTTTGTTTTATTTTAAAACCCTATCTACCACTACCAACTCCCACAATAAATGACACTTATTGACTCCTAACATCCTAACCCTACTAACTTTTAATACCTTAATAAGGTATCTAAAAAAAATTGTAAAGTGAAAAGGTTTCAAAAAGGTAGATTTCAGCCTAGTGAAAACTTCTAAATAGGTTTCAAAAAGGGGATCACCTTTAATGACACCTTGAGGAGTTCAAGGTGAGAACTAGCTTGAAACCCTGGCTAGTTTTCACCTAATTTTTAAAACCCGCCCAACACTAGTAGAAACCCGCGTGAGGGGGGGCAGGGGGGTAGGAGATTACCAAAATAAGGTGCCTATCACAAGTGCTTGTTTATGAAGAATGTCCCCCACCCATGGCATTTACCCATCATGAAAGAAAAAGCAAACATTATCATGAATTTAATGAAATGTAAATCCTGAGGCATATGAATATGGTTCTTACACCTACTCTTCAAGAGTGGGAAGGAACTTACATTTATAATGTGTCGCTCACACATGTCGATAATGCCATTAGTAATGTCCATGATAACTATCACAATTCACATTAATGAACATGGAGTCTATAAATTGTTTACATAACATGCCTACATGGCACCTCTATTTATGTTGTTACACTATGAAAAAAAGGGGTGTTTTATAAATGGCCTTAAATTTAATTTTTGAATTGCATCGAACATTTGCAACTCATTGTATTTACACACCATGAATGCTAATGGACAAATCACATGAATTGTAAAGTTGCAACTCACCATATATATGGTGCAATTCATTACAATTCAATTGCAGTTTTGTCAGAACAACTCATTTTTAATTATTATGCAACTCCATTATAACTACATCCATGATGTCATGTTGACATCATTAATTGTCATCCATCTATCAAAATTTAACACATGGTGTCAAGGACACGAAAATCCACAAAAACAAAAGCTAAAAGAAAAGTTTAAATCTAACTTTCAAATAAGGAACAAAATAAGATTATGCGATTCGAAAACAAAAACACAAAAACTAAGAACAAAAACATGAAATGTGCAAAACAAACATGAAAATGGATCTTTATTATGCTAACATATTCAAACATACACATGAAAAGAACATGACAAAGTTATGGTGCAAGATCATGCCTAAAATTGATGTTGAACAAATTGAAAGAAATGAAGGGTCCTATTTCTATTTATACCATTTTGGGGACCTAGCTTAAGGAAGCTTGTATGTGTGCATCGAGTCCTAACAAAAAATCAACTATGAATTAATTGAAACTTAACTAAAAATTAACTAGGACTTAATTAAGAGTCGATTGGAAATTAACTAGGACTTAACTAAAGTCAACTAAAAATGAACTATGAATTAAGTGAAAGTGAACTAAAACTTAATTAGAAGTTAACTAAAAGTGAACTAAAATTAAACTAAAAAATAGGTATATGGATGGCATTGGCATCCATGACACGTGGCACCATGAAAATTTTTAAACATTTTATTTTTTTTGAAATATTGATCTCCATCATCCATTATGGTTATTAATGATGGTCCAAAATTGTGACACATCGCACAATTAATTTTTTTGCCACATGGCATATTAATTATATTATGGAATAAATAAATAAAAATAAATAATTATTTTAGTAGCTAAATAGGTTGTACATAACCATAGGTTAGGTAGGTTGGTGGGTCTTAGGACCTACATACTTACATATTTTCTTTGTAAAGGTCGAATAATTTTATGTTTAGAAACAAATCAACCTATAATGGGGTACAATGTTGGGCAATAGAAGGAATATTAGAGCTTGAACTAGGTGGCCCTATTCTAATAGGCCTTGGAGGTCAGGTTTTTTATTTCTTGTGTTTTGCATTCCTCATAATGTTGATTTGTTTTGGTTACTTCCTTTTGAACTTTTTCCTCAACTTGTTCATGTTCCTAAATTTATATTTCCTAGGTAATTGTCATCAATATTTGGGTTGGATCTTTGGTCATTGGAAACTAATGCCAAAGTATTATCTCCACCACTTGAGCATGTCCAAATTCAATATTTTATTTTGCCCATTAATTATGGGTCTCCTTCAAGATTTGGAAACTAATTTACATGTTTTCCCTTGAATGTATGGCAAATGTACCCCATTAGTTTATTAACAAGCAAGCGACTCAAAATTTAAACCCAAAAATGTGCATCAATTTTGTAATTCACAATGGTGAAGTGCCAATAGGAAAAACTTTCATGCAAAATCCTTCCTTCTTATGGTAGGAGTCTTTATTTACAATGGTTATATAATCTTCAATCCATTTCTCCCAACTTTGCTTCAAACATTTCTTTAGGTTGGACTTTCATAAGTACAACATCAAAAAAACAATTTGTTTAGCAATGATTGTCTCCTTACACACTACAATTTGGAATACCTTCAAATATTATTAATGGAATTTGTTGATGAATTTGGGCACTAATGTCAACTAAATTCTTCCCATGTGCACCACTCAACACATGTAACAAAAACTTGTTATGCCCATTTAATATCCACAATATCCACCCAACTTTTCCATGTTGCCAATTCTTTACACAACAATGGTGTTAATGATGTTGTCTTCCCCTTTTTCTTTTCCTTTTTTATTAGTAGTTTCTTCTTTGACTCACTCAAAACACCTTCATTTTCTTATGCATTACCAAAAGTGTTATCAATTTGATCTTGCTAATACTTTTTCATTTTTTCAACATCTTCCCAATTACTAATCTTTTCTTTTCTAAAAACTTGTAACATTTTACAACTAACAAAAAAGCAAGAAAACAATGAATAATATGAAGAATGAGGAAAAACTCCTTGCTATTTATTTCTTTCACTCCAAAGGTCATTTTGGCAAAGGATGTGGTAACATATATGCATAACTAAAATGTCATGTTCCTTGGATGTTAAAACAACATCCTTGGATACCATGCTCATTATTGATCATTACTTTTTACAATGTTGCATCATTCTTTAAATAGGTTATGTATCAAATATCAATATTTTCTTGCATCCACCAAAAATAATTCAATGTCATAATTGTGCCTATTGTACCATTGATACTTGCATCTAGATTTTCTTTGGATATTTTTGCTAGATTTATTGACTCAATATTTTCTTGATTCTAACAAAAATTCAATATCTAATATTTTTTCAATAAACCATCTATTGAAACTTCTTCATTGTTCAAATAAAATAAATCTAAGGTGTTGCCCTTTATTTTTTATCTATCATGCTGATTTTTCCCCCCTTTGGAGTTACTAATCCTTTTGAAGCTACATCTAAAACTTGGTAAGGTTTGATTGTGTTGATGTTAACTAAAATGGGATTAGATTCAAACTTATCTATGATCACTAGTAAAATAACTTATTGTTTGATAGGTAATATTGCATTTTGCAAAGGCCAAATCATTGTTTTTTGAATTTCCCCGTATGAAACTTTTTGCTTTTGGATCAAAGCATGGTTGGGGTACCAAAAAAGACCATCTCCTTTTATATCCAATGGACCCCCTCATTTAAACATGTTGTTGTAACTTAATGACACATTCATATTGAAAGTTTTATTTTCTTCGTGGATAGAAACATTACTAAGGTATTATTATATGCATAAGATGTCAAATTTGAACAAGTTTTAAAATTCTAGCTACCAAGTACTGGAAAGCAATCCAAAATTTTGTCTTTTGAAAAAACAAAGTTCAAGGACTAATAAGGAATGTTTAAACAAATTTTTTTGGCCCAAGATTCTTACCATAGCCACTTTAAGTACTAATGTACATAAAGTGTATGGGTGTGACAAAACCAAGTGCCTTATTGTAATGTAAAAAGTTTCAAAAAGTGAAAATTTTGAGAATTTTGGGCCATTGATAGAACATGGCCCACATTGGATAAATTTTACTATTTTCATTTTCATAAGTGAAAAAAATAGATATTTTAGATGTTGATATAAAATTTTGAACAAAATTATTTCATTTGACATGATAAAGAAAGGGAAATGTAAGATGAGTCGTAAGAATAGTGAAGAAAAAGGTGAATTTGAGAGTCCTAGGAGTGAGTCCTTAGTGCTTCAAAGGCCGTACCCCAATCATGCTTGGACCCTTTTGGGAAACCAAAATATATAGTCTCCTAATGTGGTACCTACCAAAAAATGTCTTCATTTTCATCCTTTGTGTATTTCATTTATAATCATTTGAATATCTTTTGGTTGTAAACATCTTTTCATAATTTGATCATGCCTTGTTTAGTATAATTACCCTTCCACCAAGGTAAAAAGTAGAGCCTTTGAAACTTTTATTTTTGTTCAATAGTGAGATGCGCATGAATTTTGCAAAATGCAAGTAGGCAACACCTTTTACATCCATATTGGATGTAGAATAAAAAATGATGCATTAGCAATTTGGTTTGGTACTCTCGGATTTTTAGTAAAATTCAATAATGAAAAAAGAACATCTACCAAATGAAATCCCCTAGGTTTGTAACTTATTGGGGAATTGTATTCCAAAAAACAACAACCAATGAGCAATTCATCCTAACTTGTATGATTTGCAAATAAGGTAAACCGTCACTAAAACACAAATTCGTTTCTTAATAAAAAATATTGAGATTTGTGTAAAGCATAGACCATCACTAGTGCTTCATTTTCAATAGTTGTATAATTTCATTTGACATTATTAATAAATCTCAATGGATAGTTAATTGACCAATCACATTAACTATTGATATTACATGCTAACATTGTTCTTACAACAAGATTAGAGGCATTAGTATGCACATTGAATTTTAGATCCCAATGAAATGTAATCAAAATTGGTCCATCCATGTACCAAGTTTTGATCATTTCCCAAGGCTCTTGGCATTCAATAGTCCACTTTGCCTTGGATTTGGGCATGAGTTTTGAGTTAATGCCATGACAAACACAAAATTCTTAATGAAACATTGACAGAACAAAAACATTTCGTTGAATACCTAATTAATGTCCCTAGGATTTTTTAGCGGTGGCATTTCCACAATTATTGAAATCTTCTTAAGGTCTAGTGGTTTTCTATTCTTGGAAATAATATAGCGCAAAATGCTTGTAGAATATATTAAAAACATGCATTTTTTCAAATTTAAGCTAATACTAAATTCTTAGCATTTGTTGAATTTAAGTCAAAGCTTCAATAAATGTGTTTCAATGTCATGAAAACACTAAAATCATCCATAAATAATTTCATGAAATTATCAAGGTATTCCTTCAAGGCAATACCAACAACTTTTTGATATGTTGGTGGAATGTTTTTCAAATTAAATCACCTAACAATCCAAAGAAAAGCTCCCCAATCTATAATGAAATTGTTTTGTACATATGTCAAAAGGTTATCATAATATGATGGTAGCTTGAAAATCTATTTAGAAAAAAATGGATTTCATGGATACTATTGCATCTAGTACTTTTTTAATAAAAGGAAGAGGGTATGGATACTTCTTTGTCAACAAATCGAGCTTGCAAAAAATTGATGCAAATTCTTAGCTATGTTTTTTTCGATACCACCATAATTGGAGATAACCCATTAATTTGGTCTCATGGTCAAATGGATCGTGCAAGCAAAAATTCTTCCAAATCTTATTTGATGACAATAATGTAATTAAAATTCATTCATTACCTAACTTGATGACCTCAAGGAATGGAAATACCTAGCTCAATTTTATGTTGAGCAATTTGGGGTGGAATCCTTTTGAGATCTTAGTAATTCCATGTAGACATGTCCTTATATTCCTTCAGAAGTTGTTCAACATCTATAGTTAACGTTGAATTTAGTTTGATGTTAGTGTTGATTTTGACAACTTGTGGAGTTTTTGGCATTCATAGATTCAAACTTCAAACTTGATTTTCCTTTTATAACATCCAATGAGAGATTTATAAATCTTATATTCGAATTCTTGTGGGAGTTGCATTTACCAAAACGGATCCTTTAGTATGCTAAAATTCATTTCAAGTTTAGTAGTACGAAACTAAAAGATTTAGGTGTAAAGTCCAAGGGCAATTTGATTGTTCCAATGGAGAATGGATTAAGTTATGCAACAAACAAAATGTTTTCCTCCTCGTTGATAATTCCATTGACAAAGTCATGACACAACAACACCTCATGTTTTATGGTTCCATCCAATCTTTTAGTGACAACAATGCTTATGACTATGCCTCTGTCTTCATTAGTGATCAAGTTGGTTCCCCAATCATGGGAAACTTTGGCATCTCTGAACCAAGGTCTATGTAACAAGATGGAATAATTGGCATCTAGAATATTGTTCTTCATGATTACAAAGGTAACTACACAAAGAATTCCATGAATGTGAATCATGAGATTCCTAAATAAGCCCATAGGTTTAGCACAATTCACATGATTTACATGAAATTTTCTCCCCATTTAGAAATGTCATCACAAAGATTAATGATGTTCACATTATTGCATTTGCCATTTGTGCTATTTTCATTTTTGAAAACTTCAATATGCGCATTAGGGTTAAATCAAGATATGTATATTGGGTGTGGTAATGCATTTCTTGTTGTGGATGTGTTATTAAAGTTGATGTTACTACTAAAGTTGAAATTGGGTACCAATGTGGGTACCATGGATTCCAAGGAAATCTTCTTCTTGGGGGTTTGCCATGTGGTCCACTTGGTGGACCTTTGCATGGGGGCCCACTTAGTGGTATGTTATGGAACACTAAACTTCATCTAGTATCCCCTCCTCCTTTTATGGCTCCTAAACTACCACCTCCTCCTTCTTGAGGACCACCTTCCCACTTCCTAAAGGTCCACCTCTTGTAAGACCACTTTTACCTCCCAAGTGTACTACTTGAATGATGTGTTTAAAATTAACGTTTAGGGGTTGTCCCATACTTCTTGGAGGCCAATATTGATAAGATGTTCCTACTAGGTAAAGAAAAGGTCCCAAAAATGGAAAACCATTAGGGGTATCAACATTTATTGAAATAGAAGGGATTCCTCCTCTAAAATAGAAGGGGTTCCTCCTCTAAAATAGAAGGGGTAATAATATTGGGTTACCAAAGACTTCTTTGACTACCAAAGTTGTGGGTACTTATACTAAAAAAAAAACTATCATGGTATTAATTACTGACATGGTGGGAATTTTGAATGGTGTTTTAGATACAAATGGTTGAAAAATTGGTTAAAATAAACATTATTCATGACTATGGTTAGTTTGACTACAATAACCATAAAAATCCCAAGAGGAATTTGGAAATGCTATCAAAGTTGAGGTGGGTTTAGTTATTGAAGTTGTAATTGCTTCATCTTTTGATTCAACATTCATGTGTGAAAAAGTCATATGTCTTTTTTGGGCTTGATTAGGCAATTCTTGTAGTTTATCAAATATCTTTTGAAGTTGTAAATTTCTTCAACATGATTTAAAATAGGAGGTGTATGCAATGAGTTCAATGGTAGATATGACTAAGTGACATTTTGTTCATTCCACCCAGGCATCATATGTTGCATTGTATCATCAAAATAGTTGTACATTCGTCATCCACTTTCTCATTTTTGACCTCGTTTCAATGCATATGTTTTGTTGTAGTATTTGTTTCTTTCAATGTTGATTAGTTTTGATAGTCGTTTCATCAATAGTTCCACGTCTTTTGTGTTTGAAAAAAAATTCCTCAACACATTTTGCTTGACTTCCACCCAACAAACCCAATAACATATTGTCATTTGCAAATTGCAAAGAAACGTATATATGTTTATAGTGTTTAGGTTTTTGCAAATATACAAAAAAAAAAAATTTACAAGAAGAACATTTTTTTTCTACCAAAAGAAATCTCAAACCAAAATCATTAGTTAAACATCCTTGGTATGGTTGCCAAATGTAAGACCATTAAAAAATGTTTGAGTCAAATTTGAATAAATAAAATAATGATGAATGAAAATATGTTTACCAAGGTTAAATGTTATTGAAGTGTCGATCAATCATTGATATGATGTTGTCATGGCATTATAATACAATGACCAATCATCACAATGTGTTATAATGTTGTCACAACATCATATCAATGACTATATCAACATTTCATCATCATTTAATTTTGAAAGTTAAAATGTTGTAAAAATACAAATACATAGAGGGGGCAAGTTTGTGATAGGTTACCCACCTTCCATCCTTGTTTGATGCATGAATTTTTTTTAAAAAAAAACATTTAATGTCCCCATATGATGAACATGTATATTATTTGACATTTTCTTTTGATCCTGCATGAGATCAAACTAATTGACCTTTATTTGTGCCTAACTTATGTTAACCATATATGAGTCCAAAAGTTCCTTAATAAAAAATCATGATGCATAAGGCCCATATGGTTTATTATTTATTGATAAAATCCACCCATCTTTTTAACCTAGTAAACCACAATTAATATTATTTAATTTTTTTACCTCTAATAAATAAAATTGGTGTTAAAATATTTCATTTTTTTCCGCCATGATTTTAAAAAAAATTGGCTTACTAATTTCATTGACAATTTATCATAAGGTCAACCTTTTGGATTACAAACGATGAAATTATATTTCAAGCTTGGAAAAGGTTTTTCATGACAATTCTTTTATTGATTGATGTTAACCTTTTCAAGTAATTTTTCTTTGGGATTGAAACTTTTATTTTTTCATTATGAATAATTTACAAAAAAAAGAAAATATATGTGCATTATATTGCTATCATATTTCATAGCTTACAAGGAGTTTAATGGTATATTGTTAATAGTATATTCCATTTTCAAATTTCAAAAATAATAATGAAACATCATCAATAACACATAATGAAAAACCTTTACATCAACACATTTGAGAGGATTTCATATATGTTTTTTACTATTACCATTAATTTCAAGGTTTTCCAATTTTGTGATGTAGTTGAAATGGCAATCATCCATAAGATGATTTAAGTAAATTTGGCTACATACTAGATATGAAAGTAGAAAAAATATATATTTTAAAAATATTTTTGGCTGCCTATTGAACTTATCATAAAAATTGGCAATTTGGAAAAACATTACTTCAAAATTTGCTGAATTTGGGTCAACATTTTCATGAAAAATCCTTTGTATAGGTTGAAATCATATTTTTCATGTTGAAATTGGGTGGAATTTCACCCCCAAAAAAACACTACTCAATTGGCATTTAGGAAGTCTTAACAACACATTTGGCCTTTAAAGATTCTCCAAATGACTAAAGTCAATTGAAGATTATTATATATGTCAGTGATTCAATTTAATTTTTTCAATTCAAAGATAACAAATTGATTACCATTTTGGTTCAATGTTACCATGGACTAATCTTCCAATGTTATTGATGGTAATACTTATGGAAGCATATGAAAACAATTGTTGAATATTATACATTTGTGGATTATTGGTGCATCAATTGAATAATATGATTCAAATTTTTGTTTCTCATGTAAATGATCACTAATAAAATTACAGTGAAACTTAATGGCATTAAGAACGATACAATACAGGTGCAAAATGGTCCTTTTGACATGTTTGGCATGAAGGTGAAATTGTTTTGAACCTTCTTCCCATAAATAAGTTAGCAAAAATATGAAGTCAATCAAATATTTAAACGATATATGTAATTCATGACTATTTATCATTTAGATAATTAGTTAACCCCTAAGCATCAAATAGGCCCAGCATGAGTTACTTTTCAATGTAAATTCGCATTGTCCTAACATTTGAGGGTTAAATCTTATAGTTTTAGTAAATTTGTGTACAATAATATGATCCATTCATCAACACACGAGACATTTTTGTTTGAAATTTTATTGCCTATAGCTTTAATTTGATGTTCAAGGTGGAAACTTAATCTTGAATTTCAATCAAACTAGATCAAGTAGTATGATTGACAAAGATTAAAATTCAAATATTCATTTCATATTAACAAAACAAAATAGTTGTAAAAGGAAAATCCTATACATAAAAAAAAATAATCTAAAGTTTAACATAGGGAATCAAATTGTGTTTTGTACATGATTTTTGGAAAACAAACCACTAATAACATTGAGCATTCACCATTGTCAAACAAACAAATGTGATGAACATTTCAACTCAAGCTTTTAGAATCCATGGAGATTCATCAATGATCATGTGTGTAATGTTTCATCATTTAAATTTTTTATCATCCATCAACCATTCCAAAAAAATTCAAAAATTAACTTCCATGTAAATTGGTATGATAAAAAACCCTAATATTTCAAATTGAAAAATATTTATTAGTCCAAGATCTTGTGTGATTGAATGCAAGATCATCTTGATTAGTGAAGTATGCAATTAGCAACATATGTGAGAACTATCATAATGGATACCATTCTTCTTATGATTATCTTGTACACCATCTTGTCTTGTCCTTCATCCATGTCATGTTTGTTCTATTCTTGAATACTTGCCATTTTGTGTGTTTTTTGTTTTTACTTAATGCTTGGGCCTTTGTTGTTGAATTTGTCTCGGTGTTCATGTCTTGGGTAAAAGATTTGTGATGATGTGCAAGTATATAGGACTATAACACTTTTTCTTTTTCTTTTTCTTTTTTTTCATTTATTTCAGAAAAAAAGAAAAAAAAAGCTCTACTTGGCTTTTATTTCTACTCATGCTTGTCCTTTACTTTCTTTCATTTTGTTCATAAAGAGCCTCCTAAAAAAACCTGGAAGCAAGTTCTCAAATTGCTTGATTTTTAAAACTCAGAATGTACAAACTTTTAATGGGTTTTTCATGGTTTTCAAGGGCAAAATGTCTTTCTTCTGTAAATTTTCACAACAGCAAAAAAAAAAAAAGGGAAAAAAAAAGTGTGGCTTTTTTGCTATTTTAGCCATCCATTTAATTTTATTATTGGTAGAAGTTCACCATAATAGGTTCCAGTAGGTAGCCAAAAATAGAGACAAATGCTTACTTTGCTTACTCTGGTTATAGCCAAAATTGGCTAATTTTCCTGAAGAATTTCCTGTAGAACCTTGGCTGATTTGGCAGCAAGGTGCCTAATAATAATTTTTTTTTCATTTTCTTTATGCAATAATAATAATAATAATAATAATAATTTACACACTATACTAACTAATGAAGGTAGTTTGGTTGAGAATTTTTGGCATGGCAGGTGGGTATTTTTCAGTAGTTTTTGACAAATTCAAAAATAATAATAATTATCAAATCAGTGCATAACCAGCCTAGGTACTAGGGTATAAACTATAAACCTCAAAGTTCTTATCCAGCGGGTGATAATAGAGAGATATTTGCAAATAATTTCTGATAATAGAGTCGTCCCTAAAGTAATCCTTCCTTCACCCTGTCTTTGGGCCCTCCTTTCACCCCTTATCCCCTCTTTCCGTGGTATCCCCAAAGCAAAGAAAGACATTTTAATAAATCTCAGTATGAAATGCTGCAACTCAGCATGAAATGGACAAGGTCCAAGAGTAATTATAGTAATTGTACAGTTTGGATCAGTGAAAATATATGTAGCAGCAGTGGAGGAGCTCAGGAAAAAGGAACGACAGGATGAAACTCAGTTTACTACCAAAAGTGATGGTTTTCTGAGTAGTTTCATCCCCCCCTAGAATGCTAATGTACTATTCTGCAGGTTTTTTTTTTAATCTCACCCTGTATATGACCAAACTCAGGGTTCTGGTGCTGTGTTTTTTAAAACTTTACAGAGACCTCTAATGTTCTAAAATTTCTTGGCCTAATGGGAAAATTATTCTAATGTTCTAATAATTTCTGATAATGTTCTAATAATTTCTTGGCCTAAAGGGGCTGATCAGTGATCACCTCTCTTACATGAGATCTTCTCCATTCTGCCACTTCCCTGGTGCTTCTAACAGCTTTCAGACTTTGGCCTCTGTTCTGTTCTGTTTCCACTTTCACTTTGCAACTTTTCCAAATACTTTCAGTTTTCCGATATCATCAGGGCCCGACCCAAACAAGGTCCCACTTCCCCGTACATACATACTGGGCAGCAGCAGCAAGAGAGAGAGAGGGGGGGGGGAAAAGGGGCATGAGGTTGGCTCATACTGTCTATATAAGATTTCGTTTGAACATTCCAAGATTTGAAAAACCATCAGACATCATCATCAAGATGTTTTGAGTGCTTGGGTCCTACTGCCCTTTCCCGGAAAAGAAAGGTTTGATGCAGCAATCCAGCAGCCAAATGGCCAATTTTTTAGTTACTCAAAAACTAACAATCAAGATGGAGTCAATTATAGTAGGGGCAAGATTCAAGATTATCCACTCTAACTGATACGACGCGCAAGAGCTGATTATCGGACATACATAACTGATTGTACATTAGAAGAAGAATTGAGCTTACTAGGTGAGAGGACACAAAAAGAGTGTGAGTTATGAGGTTCAGCTGACCGACCGATGATCCAGAACCTGCAGAAAAAGGTATTAGAGAAGTACGAATGGCGTTAGAAAGTAACAAAATATGTAATGTAACTAGGGAGTTCTTGTCCAATGGCATATTGCCATGTTAACAAGAGAGGCATTACAATCAGTTATGGTCGACCAATCAAAAGTAATCATTTTCTGCTATAAACAACCCTTTTGGAGATCACGGTATGACCGTTAAACCCTAAATGAGCCAAAGGGTCCTAAATGAGCCAAGTGGTCCTAAATGCAGGCAGTACAAAAGTACTAAGAAGACGTTAAATGAGAGCCAAAGGTCCTACTAAATGCAGGGCAGTACAAAAAAAAGTACTAATAAAAAAATGTTAAATAAGCAAAAAGGGTCGTAAATGCAGGCAGTACACAAGTACTATCCGCATTTCATTTTTCATTTGCCTGCCCTTAGCCCCAATTCATATTTTTGGCCCCCCCCCCCCCCCCCTCCCAAAAAAAAAGGGTGATGCCCAAAACACATTTGGACCTAGCAATTATGCACCTTGTGGGTGTGTAATGAATGGATCCTAGTGTCCTTTTACACACCTAAAACATGCATAATTACTGGCCCAAATGTGTTGTTTGGGTAGCAACGAGATGTGTTTGGGCACCACGAGACACCAGCTTAATTGGGCAGGCAATGAAAAAAGAAATGCAGGAGTACCTTTGTACTAACGGGGCATGTAGGACCGACCCTTAAGCTTGTTTTAACATCTTCCCACTATATTATTTACTCACAGCCACAGTTTACTTATTTATTTAGATGACCAAATTTGAACCCAAAAAATTGGCGAAAATTTCCAAAAAATCAAAAAAAATAGTCAAATTTTCATTAGGGTAATTATTTTAAAAAAATCACCGTCAAATAATTTTTAATCCAAAAAGCTAGAAAATAAGTCATTGCTCACATCACCTCACACTTACCATAGGTTAACGGGGCTATATGATTTGGTTTGGTTTGGTTTGATTTGATTTGATTTGATTTATATACGTGCATTTGTAACGACAATTAGAACGACACATGAATGTAGACACTTATGACAATTGTGTGACAAATTATTACAATGGCATTTTGTGGAAATAATAAGCATCATACATACATACATACATACATACATACATACATACGGTGGTGGTAACACGGATGGATGCCCACTCATAAAAGTTTAGTTCATAAGGGGGGTTTTTATAATGTCTTGCAAGAAGAGATGGAGGACCCCACACCCACTCGTAAAGTTTAGTTCGTGAGTGAGGTGGGGGGTGTTTTGTTGAATGTATTGCAAAGAGATGGACCCACAATTTGATTGGGGAATCTTGTAGTCAGCTGCCTTCCTTTAAAGGGGAGTTCTCGACCACTTAAAGTGAAAGCTACCCGACATGAAGGAACCTCCCAACATTGGCCTTTGTTGTTGAAGTCCACGATCCCCCTCTTGGATCCACACGAGTCCAAACACACCCAACAAAGAAAAGAATGAGTATATTAACAAGTTATAAGGGATTCCATTGCATGCAAATGCTTCATACCACGTGACCCCAAATTAGCTTTCCCTTGAACGAGCCAATGCTGATAGAGAGGAAACTTGATACGGGCAAAAGGCAACCACTTCCAAAACCCTTTGTTTATTGAATAAACATTTTTTAAAGAATGAGCATTGTGAAAGGACGTTCTATTGATCAGGCAACATAATTGTGATTTTCCAAAGGTAAATTTTAATCACAATACACACAATATGGAAAAAGTCATGTAAAAACATTGGAGGAAGAAGAAAGAAGGGTCCACACACAAAGCCCAGCTTCAAATTCCGGGGTCCACAAAACTTGAACTGGAATTTAACTTAGTGTGTACCCTAGTTGCTCAATCTCCACAACATCCCAATGTTTCAAGACTTTTCTTCACAATTATGTGTGTGTGTGTGTATTTTTAATGCTTTTTTTTAATGCTTTTGAGATATTTGAAGTTCACAAAGCTCCAAGCTGGGATGATGTTCAATGACCATTTTATACAATCAAAGGAGCTAGCTAGTATTATTGGTTTTGAGTTTTGACATCTTATGTTACCACATGAGAGTTTCAATGGGCCATAGGAAATAATAAGGTGAGTAATGTTCGATTTATTTCTCTTTTCCAAATGGACTCTCACCCATATATTCACAATCATACCTAATAATAATAATAATAATTTTCTCCTCACAAGAAAAATTTCTCCTAGACTTTCAAAGTACAAAAATGTGTGAACTACTATTTTCCCTCACAAGATATTTCTCACATTATGCATTATTATTATTAGATCGATGCCCAACACTATCAAAAACTAATAAAAATCACACAAATGAAAACATGCATCTAGAGATGAGTTCCAACAACATTGTTTTTGGGAAAAAAAAAACAAAAAAAAGATTATTATTCTTCAAGATTTCATTTATTTATATTGCAAGATCTTATGCAAGATACTTGACCACTCATAAGATGGATCTCCCAAATGTGATTGATATTGCATTTGAGAGATTCCTAGTGATCTTAGTTAGAATTTTATGGTTTTTAGCCTCTTTCTTTAATAATAGATGGTTGGGTCTCTTTCTTTTTTATTGGGTTTTCTTGTGTTAATTTTATTGCCTTTGCCCTTAAGGGTGGGTAGAGACTATGCAATGACATGTAGTTCATTTTTGTCTTTTTATTTGTTTTGTCCATTCTTAGGGCATCACACATTAGGCATCTAGCTAACTTGTTTAGTGTTCAGAACTCCTTTGGTCTAGCCCAGTCATAATGGCAATTTTTTCAGTTTGTAGGGGGGTAGGGGGGGGACCCATTAAGGGGTGGGTGGGGTCCCATATAGAGGACCCTAGTGCTTCTTCTTCTTTTGGCTTGAACTTACCTGAAACCATACTTAAAAGCTCTTGGTTCATTCATTCATTCCTTCCTTTTTCTATTGATCAATTCTGCACTTGCACTCTTTTGTGGATGCTAGCTAGCCCTCTTTATGAGTGCAACTAGCCAATTCTTTAATAACAAAAAAAAGAAGCCTTTTCTTTGTGGTCATGGAGCACTTGTGATCTTTTTGCAGGTTGGTTTGTTGTTTGTTTGCTCATAGTTGCCCCTCTCCACATATAAGGGGGCATCTTCTGGTCGGAAGAATTGCTTAGCACCTTTGGGGGAGGTTAGGTGGGGGGCCCCCTTTCCCCTCCTCTCCCCCAAGGGGGTTATTATCCCAACTACCCATGTCCATTTGGAGCCAATTGTCCTTGAATGTCCTAAAGAAGGGTAGTAAATATATTCATGTTTTTGCAGTCTGTGGGTCCAACATAAGATTCGGAGAGCTGTTTCTTAGATTGCATGTTCTAGATGGGTCCAGAAGTTGGGGTTGGAGGGGAGGGGAGGAAGAGTGGGGGATCTGTGTCATTCTTTTTGGCCCCATTGTGGGACCACATGTGAAGACAAAACTCAAAGGTGATAATAAAACTCAACAACTCAACTTGGGTAAATCATCTCAAGAAAGGTTTGTGTTCATGGACAAAATCAAACCCAAGGTGAAAACTATGGAAAACCACACATGTGAAGAAGACAAAGCTCAAAGGCGATAATAAAACTCAACAACTCAACTTGGGTAAATAATCTCAAGAAAGGTTTGGGGTTCATGGACAAAAGTAAACCCAAGGTGAAAATTATGGAAAACCACACATGTGAAGAAGACAAAGCTCAAAGGTGATAATAAAACTCAACAACTCAACTTGGGTAAATCATCTCAAGAAAGGTTTGGGTTCATGGACAAAATTAAACCGTAGGTGAAAAGTATAGAAAATCTTTGATTGTAGATTAGGTCAATTGATTTTAGACAACATTATTTCATATGGCAAGCTAGAATGTGAGAGAACCTTTTAGCTAGCTTCTGAGGCGCCCCCATTGAGATCATCCTCCTTGAGAACTTTGATAATCTTGGGTGCCCTCATTTTGCCCTTTGCACCATAGACAATCTTAAAGTTACGGAGAATTGTCAACTACTCAATTTAATTGACTTAACCAATTAGCGTATTGTTGGTAGTTGCCGTGTGCTTGGGATGTTCCCTTAGCTCTTGCAGTTCTTGTTTTCCTTTTTGCAATGGATGTGTTCTATTTGTTTCCCCCCAAAAAAAACAAGGTATCAAAATTTGATAATGGATGTACTAAGGAGGAGATAAGAATAAGCTCCACAAGTATGAGATGGGATAAAATTTTGTCTAAGTTTTGGTTTGGTTACTTTTAATGGTACAAAATATTGTGGTTTTTTTGGGTGCAATATAATAAGTTATCCACAAAAGAAAGGGGATTTAGTGTTAAGAGTCTTGATATTTAAAAAAGGGGGTGATCTCAAGGTGAGATCAAAAAGCTAACACTCCAACAAAAAAAAAAAAAAAAAAAAAAACTTAAAAAAGCTCCTTTTCTCCCAAAAACAAACCATAAACACAACAAAAAAAACACTTTTTTATTTTGCT
>Ga0116227_10006323_pt1 | contig 24100 bp, 12 predicted proteins | sample S1TSphgellanicum_FD_89693 | JGI IMG/M metagenome (GOLD analysis project Ga0116227, IMG submission 89693) | Host-associated microbial communities from peat moss isolated from Minnesota, USA - S1T2_Fb - Sphagnum magellanicum MG | ecosystem: Host-associated > Plants > Peat moss > Unclassified...
AGAAAAAAAAAACAACAAAAAAAAAAAAAAAAAAAAAAAAAAAAAAAAGGGAAATTTCAGTTTTTTTTTGGGTAAATCCTTCAAATAAATGCTTTAAACTATTTAGAATTTGCCAAACTTTGAAAACCACAAAACTGAAAAAAATAAATAAATAAAAAATAAAATAAAATAAAATAAAATAATAATTTTAAATACTGATAGTTAGCATGGTGAAGAGCAAGCGAATCCTTCCTTGAGTTTTGCCAAAAATGTTTCTCTAGTGGACTTCCCAGGACCTTAGAATGTAAGGATACCAAACATATTATCGATTGGCAGTGCCAGCGTGTTTGTGATGTTCTTTGATACGTAGGTAGTGTGATCTGTTGCCTGTGAATCATCAAGAGTTTAAAATAATGTTTGTTTTTGTGTAGTTCGTGACATCCTACCACGTCACCACCCAAACTTGTTAATAATAATCAAAGAAGAAGAAGAAGAAATTCAACAAGAGGGCGGTGAGTGAGTGAGTAAGTACCAAATGGGTTTTTCATCACAAGCAAGAAAATATGTGTGTAAGATACTATCATTTCTCATCAAGGGTTGCAGCAAGTCGGGCCTGTTCTAGTGCACACGTTTCAGGCTCCCAGTGTGCCAGATGTCATTAAACTAAGCTTTTGCTTGCAATATTGTCACAACGTAAACTGGAAGGAAAGATGTCATCGATAGAAAGCCCACTTAGTCCACTAACAGTAAATATATATATATTATTTTATTATTTTATTATATTTTGTAGTATAAATGATTTTCTTTATTGGGTCTCTTCTGATACAAAACTTCAAACAAAAATTATTGTAAAAATAATTACAAAGGAGGGTGAGAGAGACTATGCATTTTAGTTTACCACCAATTAGACTAAATATGTGCTGGAAAGTCCTTCAAGTGTAAGTGTGTTGTGTCTGTCTCTCTCTCTCTCTCTCTCTCTTGATTGTATGTTTCTGGGGTTTCCTTCCTTCAACCAACCGTGGGTGTCGATTGTATGATTGAGGGGTTTCCTTCCACATACACTTGGCAATGTCCATTGCTGGCTGCAATAGTTTGGGGATGGATCCCGCACGTACTCACTCCTATGGAGTTGATATTTTTGTATGTTACTGTTCCTTTGCTCCTCTGAGGATTTGCCACGTGTGGGCGTGTGGGGGGGAGACATGTCATGGGTACTCACAACCTGTGCATCAAGTTGTGTCTGAATGGACTTAGAAGTTTCCCCCCCAAAGGCCGAACCACAAGAGCCTAATGAAGTTGTATATATTATTACTAATCGTGTTAAGCCCAAGTGTGAACTGGTTACGCAATTAAATTTTCCTTACAAAACCAAATTATTTTTTTTTGTAATTTAATTGAATTTTTTAAATGACAAAACTGCTTGAAATTCAATATTTTTCTCACACATTAGGTCTAAAAATCCACTTTCAATGAAATCCACCTACCCATTAAGGGCTTTCTAACAATATCAAGAGCACACCCAAATTCCAGTATAATTTTTTTTGTTTTGATTTAACTGGATTTTCAATGAAAATTTTTTTTACAATATTTAAATAAACTTGGGTAGCTGTAAGTGAACGAAGAAACATTATGAAATCTACTGGATGCATCCTTCCTGATTCAGTCAGGGCTTTCTAATGGTACCAAAGAATGGCTTTCTAATGGTACCACCACCATCTAAAGCGTAGTAGCAGCAAGAGACACTGCACAGTTTGGAAGATCTGAACCCATGACAAACAAACTACCTTCCTTCATAGATAAATCATCAACGTGTGTTTATCTTGGTAGTGAAGTGTAAGAGGATTTGCACTTTTGGTCAGAAAAACTCTCGCAATTCTCAAGTAATCAAGTAAAAGTCGTGTTGTCTTTTGGATTACACAACTGTCATGAGAGATGGACTGACACAGTAAGTGTACAAATTGCCTTGCTATGATTTCTTTCAGCTTTTGTTCCTCTCTCACTCACACCTGGTGGCTCCTTTGTTGTAAATCAAACACCACTGCAATCAAGTACCTGGTTTCCGAAGAATGCTGCTTTGCAAAAGAGAAGAAGAATGTCATAAGATCAATCAAAACAAAACAACTGAAAACAAAGGGGGTGTATCTCACTTTGACCTTGCCATTTACATTAGAAAGTATCTTAAGGCAAAAGAAAGAGAATCATGAAAATCCAAATCTTTCACCATGCGAAAATATAATCTTCCAAAAAATTCCTCTAAAAGAAACCAATATCCTTCAAGATATCATAATTCTATAACTAATTTCAAGTTTCAACACAAGCCAAGAAATCATCTTAATAACAAAAATCCTCATATAAAAATAGACCCACTACCTAGGGGCCAAAATCCCTTAAGCTACTATATACTCTATAATAATCAATATAAACACAATATCCTTGGCTTGGTAGGCAAGGCCAACAAAAGGGGGAAAACAAAAAAGACTTTCTATTTCACTAACCACCTCTCATGCATGTCATAACTCAACCAATTTTAAGTCCTTTTATACCCGGATATGTGCACAAGTACATATTATCAATCCTTTGGTCAATATCCCTTGTAACATCCTTAATTTTTGGTCAATATCCCTTGTAACATCAATTTACATATTATTGTTTGTTGGAAACCTAAAGTCAATCTCCACCATTAGATGGCAACCAAAATCAATAATCATAGTTTCTATTTCTTTGTCTTTTTTTTAAAATATAATTGGAATTGCTTTCCATTGTTGAATGGTGACCACAATTGAATTCTAACAATTTGATTTGTTCAAATGGTTCTCTACCATATGGTAACCAAATGTGATCTACACCATTGGATGATGATCAAAAGTGATCTCACTATTGGATGGCAATAGAATCTCATTTCAATTGTTATATCTTTATTTTTGGTTGAAATTGACCTCCATTGTATGATGATGATGGAAAGTGATGTTCATTGTACTATGGCAACCAAAAGTGATTCTTATAGTTGAATGTTGACTATTTGTTTTTGTCAATGTTGTGATGAAGTCATTGCAATAATCATCCACAAGAAAATCTCACCAAATTTGGAAATTAAATGGTATATATAATTTTTTTAATATGTATTTTTAAGTTTTTGGTCGCCTACAATATTAGATATAAATTTTGAAAAAATGAAGGCAAGGTAAACCCTTAAAACTTTTTTTTCATATCTTTTCATGGTTTTAGATCATGGTACAATTTTTGAATATACATATTTGCAATATATACACAAGCTTTTGAATCCATTTGTTTTGTGATTGAATACTGGCCATGTTATTAAAAGGCATATATAGTACAATGTGTAAAGTAATAACAAAACCCATTATAAAAGTGTTATTTGAATGATCAATTTGGGGAGGTTGCTCTTTGATTGTTTTAGGAAGCACTTGAGATAAAAGGGTACTTTTAAATATTTTATGATATAATGAATTATAGACACCCTATTTATATTTAAATAAAAAACTATAAATTATATTTTTTTGATAAGTTGCATCCTTTTTTTTTGCACATTGTTGAGAATAAAATGGAAATGACTTCCCCAACATGATCAAAGATAAGATAGTTCCTCACTACTATGAATTAATTTTAAATTTCAAATTCTTTTAATAAGTTTTTTACTTAATTTTTTAAAAAGTATATAGTTACATGAAATTTACTTTTAATGATAGTGTGAACTTTTATAAACAACATGTTAAATATGTTCTAACAATTAGAAGGTACAATACATATTTCACGATCCTTTCAAACATACCATAATCTTCATATCCTTAAATTGTGTGTTTATGTGTGTTATTCAATTGAATATTGTGTGTTGAAGAAATACTCACAAACACAATTTTTTCATTCATTTTTGGACTTACTAACTTTTCATATTCATTTGGTCATAATATTTTTTGATAGGTTTTTATATGCTTAATAGAGGGCACATGGACCTGTTTTTTATCCTACTTTGACCCATTTTAATGATTTCTTTTACATGCATGATACATGATAAAAGTTGAATATTTTTTTTGTTTACTTACATGCCTCGACAATATGTACCAAATAAGAAATGCCTCACTTGTAACTCATTACCATGCACATTAAGCTAAAAGAAAGAAAATGCATGAGTCATAAAGATGCTTGAATATTTTTTAATCGAACATCTATAATTATTATAAATCTTAAATATAAGCCTCAAACAAGCATGCTCAAAAGATTCTAAGTCAAGCATAGACAATTGCTATAGATCACAAAAGTAAGCCCTATTGTTACAAATGAAGCAAAAAAATACAAAGATGAAAAAAAGGATTTGAAAAAAAGGGTGCCAAATCTTTGAGAATATTGAAGATATGAAGGACTACAATTTGAGGATGACAAATAATAATTCTTTCATCTAATTCAAAAACAAATATTACCATGTATAATACCATTCAAATATCTATAAACTTTTAAATGATTCTAGTCAAAGTATAAATTTCAAAATAAAATAATCATTTGATCGGTGGTTGTCAAAACTAGCCCTATACAAACTTGGGCTTCATGCAATTTCACGCTATGAATGATGATCTATAGTATGTGGATGATAAAAAGATATGTACATGACATTATCTTAAGAAAATGTTAATTGGATAGGAGCAATGTTAAGTTTCTACAACAAGTTTTTTGGGAACAAATAGATGGATTCATTATTTATTTTCTCATAAATGTAATCACATTTTTGGTAAAATATATTTTGATTATTCAATTTCAAACATGATATCTATGGTGTTAACCATGCATTAAATATAGATTTGACCTTTGTAATGTTAAGTTATAATCTTTGTAAATATTAATTAAGGAGTAATTATTGCCTTGCTAATTATAGTTAATCATACATATTTTGAACTAATGTTATCCATGCATTAAGCACAAATTTGACCTTTATAATTGTTATGTTGTAATTTTTGTAAATGTTAATTAGTCAATTATTAGTTATTGTGTTAGTTTTAGTTAATGGTTCATACTTGAGTTAGTTCCTACTTAATTTAGGTAATTAGTTTAGTTACTAGTAAAAATCACCTAGCTTACATAATGAGATGAGTTTAAATTTATTGTCATTCCTATTCATTTGTAATACATGCATGACAGTTTGTTTTGCTAACTTTTGAATTTGAATTTATACATTATGTTTAATTTGAAAATGCATGCATAAAAAAATAATGAGGTTCTTGTGTACATGTTTTCCTAAACTTACATTTTTTTTATTAACATTTGATGACCGTTTTTTGGGTTTGGATTCATTTTGTTTATCTATAAAAGAAAGGTAGACCTAAATTAGAAATCTCTCTAACTTTTTCATTTTTCTTGTAAGGTAAAGAGTGTATTATCATCATGTATTCATAGTTTTAAACTTAGAATACTCGTTTGGTTTGAGTTTTTTTTAATAGTTGTTTTATTGAGAAATATCAAATAACATAGAAACTAATAATTAAAAACCATTAATGAACAACCATGTTGTCAATAAGAATAGAGATCTAAAAGTGTAAGGAAGCATTTGGACATGAATGGAGGATTTACCTTGGAAAGGAAACAATCTGGTGCCATAATCACACTCCAAAACAACATCCTTGGTACATTGGAAAGATCAAGAACTTATGGATGCACAAGACACACCTTAGTTCAATTGGAGGATTCACCTAAAAAAGGGAAGTACCCCACAAAGAAGATCTTCTTTCAATCAAGGATAATGGGTAAGTTCTAAAATGTTCTGAAATTACAAGTACATAATCAAAATTGTTTTTTAGCAAGTCAGAATACTCCATATTAGATGAAGCTTAAAAGTCTAGCCACATGTACAAAATGTAGTAATGAAGGACATAAATTTGTTTATTGCCCTTAAAATTGTTTAAAAAAAAGAAGTTACAAATCCACTTGCTTACAAAAGCATTTTTGTTAAAGTTTACCTCATCTCAAAAGCAAAGGTTTACATTCGTCTCTATGTATTCTAAAAAAATTTCAAAAACCACACCTCAACATGGCAACATTTACCACAAGACAATGATCACCAACAATCACATGATTGTCAAACAACTATTCAGAAATCTAAAGGATATTAGAATCAACATTGGGGTTCTATAACATAACCTTCACCAAGATCTAGTTACAACAACTTCCTATGTAAGTTTACACGATTTCCTTTAATTCAACCCACATACATATTCACATGAAACCAACACCAACAACTCACACATGTTCTTTAAGCATTTTTATGTTACTAAGAATCAAGTTAAAAGCAAAACCTAGGCATCGACTCTAGATGTCTCACCTTTCAATATAAGCACATATGATCCTTGTGGTGCAACATTTGTGGACACCAATGTTTGATCCATTGTTTAATTCAATGTTTGATTTGATACATGTGTAGAATACCAAAGGCTCACATGTGTGCATTCAATTTATCAACACCAAGCACAATAATTGTGGTTTCAATACAACTACAACAAGAAATGAAACTTGACATTTGTTGCCCCTAGCAAGGTGTTGAAACAATAATCTCACCACAAAATCACAAATCAAATATTCGAACATGGTGTTTTCTAAATGTGCACAAGGTTTTGAAAGTATAATGTGGCCAACAATGGTCATGACCAACAACAATTAATGTGCTTTGAGTATAAAAAACATTTTCTTGTGTAATTGATGCATGTTTCAATACTTGTTCCAATGCATGTTCATAATATTACTGACAAACCACAAAAAAATCCATAGAATCCATAAAAATACCATAGGAAAACTACATAAAAACCAAAGGGATAAAATCTATCCACATCCATAGTATTTTTTATTTTACATTCATTTGGATGGATTTGCAACGCCAAGAACCAATATTGGATGAATGCATCAAAATGTGTGTTTTTCTAGTTCCTTGTATTTTTTATTTTTTTCCAAGGATTTATGAGGACATAATGCAAATTAAAAAAGGGGGTAATATTAACCATGCATTAAATATAGATTTGACCTTTGTAAATGTTAAGTTAAAATATCTACAAATGTTAACTAATTAGTTATTAATTATTTTGTCAGTTATAATTAATGGTACAAAATTTGAATTTAACCTTTGTAAATGTTAAATCAAAATCTTTGTAAATGTTAATCAATTAATTATTAGTTACATTGTTAATTCTAGTTAATGGTTCATATTTGAATTAGTTCTTAATGTTAAGTAACTAGTTTAGTTATTAATTAGTAATTTAAATTTGAAATAGTTCTTACTTATTGTTAAGTTACTAGTTTAATTACTAACAAAAACCACTTAGCCTATATAAGGAGGTTATTTTGAATCTATTGTCATTCTTATTCATTTGTAATACATGCATGAAAGTTTATCATGTTAACTTTTGAATTTGAATTTATACATTGTATTTAGTTTGAACATACATTCATAGGAAATAATGAGGTTCTTATCTAAATGTTTTTTTTTTAAAGTGTATATTTTATCTATCAACACATGACATGTGCTATTGCAAAAGATCAAATGATGAACTATTTATTGCATGACGTTTGCATACGTGTACAACAATTGTTCAACAATGGCAATTAGTAAAACTAAGATCCAATGATTGTTGTGATGAAAATAATGTCAATTTAAATGCACACATGAATGGTTTAGATTTTTTAATAATTTTTTTGGGTTGAATTTTGGTCACTATAAATAATATAATGTAGATCCACCCATGTCCATATCTTTGTCCAAACTCAATTTTTTTAAGTCTTCAAATTATCAAGATGGCAACACATTAACCAAAATTTAATCACCACATTTTGACAATTTGAACTTTTTTTGGTACTAAATTTTGGTCATCATATGGACCAAGATCCAAGCCCACCAAATCCACCCAATCCCCTAAACTTCCATGATAATTGAATTTTAGTTGCATTTTGGGTAATTAGTTTTAGATTGGCAAAAACAATTATTGCTTTGACATAAATTACATTATGTTCATTCTAGGTTGACCCTAAATCAACATGACACTGAACTATGTCAAAATTAAAACTAACATGAATGACATGACATGATAGGACTAACATTAATAACCATGTTTCATCAATTTTATTTTACACAACTCAAAATAAATTAAAGAATTTTTCTTGATGGAATGTTTTTGGTAGGTGGGTGTTTCAATTTGCTTAATGATTAATGTCATAATGGGTGTTCTCATTCTCAACTTTTAATTGACATTGCATAAGTCATGGATATATAGTAATAACTCAAAAAATTATGAATCCATTTAAGAAATGTAAACATGATAATGTTAAACATATGTTGAGCAATTAATTGACACATTGTCAAGTGGTTGGCAAGGGTCTATAATCAATTGGTCAAATGTGTGTTTTGTGTTTTGGAATCTATGAAACAAAGAGTTCCAGCAACTAGTAGTTGATATGTATTGATGGTGTATGTTTTGGAGAGTGTTGATTTTGGTATGTGGTGATGATATTGAAAGTTCCATTGATATGGTTACTATTGGTATGAATTTGTTTTAAAGGTTATAGAGTGTTATGTTTTGTAATGTGATGTGTTTCCAAATCAAATACATTAAATAAAGTAAAACATTCATAAGGGGATACATCATAACATTTTTTTGTATCCATGGGGCATCTACAAAGGATATATTTTGAATATATCTAATGTTAACATTGATTTTTAATTTAAGATATAAATTTTCAATTACAATGACTTTCATCATTTGATAGATTTTGAAGAAATGTGTTAAATATTGAGTTTTATTGGTGAACATTGTTTGTTTTATAATGTATTTGATGTGATTACATATAGAACCTTTTTCTATGTGTAGTGGTTATAATAATGTAACATTTTTATTCCAATGGTTTTGAATGTGATTTATCACATAATGACTGATGGCGTTTTATAAATCAAGTAAGGAACCATGAAGATTCATGTCTTTCATGGATTACCAATTAAGTTGATATTTTGAATAAAGAGGAAATGTGTATTCAAGAAATCAAAATTTAAATCTAAAATCTTATTAATTTTAAAAATCAAAAGTTATATGTTGAATTCTTCATTTTGTTGTATAATTTTCTTAATAATGTAAAAATTATCTATGTGGATGTAATTTTCCCAAGGCTTTTTACCTACAACTTTTTTTTCAATTAGTTTTATGAATGCAAATATTGGTTTGATGTTAGTTGATTAATTTGTTCACTTTAGATTCAAAAGGCTAAGAAGTGAAATTATTGGGTTGTAGGTGGCAACATTACATTATGCATAGAAAACTAATGAGGAACTTTATGTAGATTATGGGAAATATTATAATTTTGAACATGATGCATTCATATTCTATCAATTCAAATTCATGTCAAAGGGGTGATTTACATTTATTAGCTTGACATCGATGAAAATAACCTCAAATGATAATAGTGTTCACAAGTAAAAAAAAAGAGGGTTAGGTGCCCTACAAGGAATCCTATCCAATCCAACCCATGCATTTGCGACTTGTGTCCAAATCAACCATTTTTAAGACTATAGATGCGACTATCGTCTATGGCACTTAATAAAAATGATTTGTAGTTGCATAAACAGCTACAAAGTGGTTTATAATTGCATATGCAACTTATACTTGTGACTAATGTTAATTTGGAGGAAAATAAATATGAAAAATACATTTATATCATCCTTTTTAATGGCATCACAAAATAAATGAAAATCTAGTTGATTCTATGACTTGGAAAGTGGATCATAGGCCATTGGATACCACATGGCATTTTTTCAATTTGATTTGCAACTATAAATCTTATGTACTTACAAATGCACATGTAATCAAATGTGAAAAAAAAGGAATTAGCTAAGGAAATTGCTGGATTTAATGGTCTAATTGTTTTCCCTTAACTATTTTCAATGAACTAACCATTAAATGTGTAATAAGGTTTGGTCAGTTTATGAAAATTTTAAAGGTTCCATGGCAATTAATGGTAGAAATAAGGCTAATTGATAACAAGTAACATGTATGTGGCTATGTAGTATGTATTTTATTATGTTGATAACTCATAATTTTTTAATTAGATACTTAATCAAGTAGGTTAGGTAATAGGTAATAGGTAAAAAGTAATAGGTAAATAGGTTAATTAGTAGTAGGTATTTATTGTGTTCAATGAAATAATTTTATGTTTGATTATTTAATTAAGCTAGATAATTAATCAATTAGTAAGTTGTAAAGTAGTAAGTAGTAGGCACTATTTATGTGGGTTAAATAGTGGGTATTTTGTCAGGTTGATATGTGATATTTTTTTTGTATTAATTAGGCTATTTGATTTATGTATTAAATAGGTTATGGTTTAAGTAATGGGTGTAATTAATTAATTAAATAGGTCATGCAATTAATATATTAAATAAGCAATGAGTAGGATAGGTAATAGCTAATAAGTAGTTAGTAGGTCATATTTATGTGAGTTAAGTAATAGGTATTTTATCATGTTGATATGTGATTTTTAAAAATTAATTGTTTAATTAGGTAGGCAATGTAATTTATTTATTGAATAGGCTAGGTAATATAAATAATTTATGATTCATTTGTAAACAAAAATTGTATAATATTTTTTAGAATCAAATGAAGGTTTAAAATATGAAAGATATGAATTTAGATTTGTTATTGTATTATCCATTTATAAATCATGCGATTGAATTTATTTTTTCCATGGAATGGTCATTGAAATTGTATTCAATAACTAAATTCAAATATTTTTCTTTTTTATTCAATTTACATTTTAAAGAGGAAAAACATGTATTTGTGCACATTATTAAAAAAACTTTAATCTTGTCGTTTGGAAAAAATCTTGATAATATATGAAAGATCAAAAATGATGTTTGTGTAATGTTTGAAATGAAAAATCATAAACAAAATGTATATTACTTTTTTTTTCACAACAAGTGGGGTGACTTGGTGGTAAATGAATTCATGGGGGGCAAACATCAATTCCCACCCATGACATGGCATTGCTACAAAAGTGAAGTGTATTTCATTAACCTAAATCACTATGGGACCTTAAAAGTGAAATAAGTTCACTACACTTAATTATTTCACCCTAGTTAAAATTATTTCACTATAACATCATGTTTCATTATTAACTGACATAATTCATTATTATAATTTATTATGGTAAATAATTTTATTCTTATGTTATCGTTTTAAATACCTTATGCTACTTTATGATATACCCTATATTATTTTAAGCTACCTTAATTATTCTAACTTATGCCATAAGTTATTATAAATTATTGTAGGCTATTATAAATTATTATACCTTAAATTATATATTTTTATTTTACCTTAAGGTTTTTTAGTTAACTTATTATAGGCTTTACTTTAAATTATTTTAAATTAAAATTTTCAACTAACTTTAGGTTATTTTATATTAAATCAATATATGTTACTTCAAATTATACTTTAAGTACTTCAAGGTCATTATAATTTAATTTATTATTAAGTTATTTTATCCTAATTATAACAAATTAAAAAAATCTAAAATAAAATATAATGACGTAAGGTAAAATAACATAAAATAATCAATAATAGCCTATGAAAAAAAAATTATAATAACCTACAATAAAATAGGTACCAATAGCTTATGATAATATAGTCTAGAATATTCATCAATAGAATAACCAATAATAACCATTAATAACCACCAATAACCATTAATAAATTATGGTAATTTAATTTAAAATAATCACCAATAGTCATTAAAAGAATAATTATTAATATCCATTAATCGAATAACCACAATAACCATTAATAGCCACTAATAGAAAAGGAACCAATAGCCAGTAATAAGTAGTATTATTATATTAACAAAAATCTTATCCATTTTTTAAACATTTTAAAAAAAAGAATGGTCATTAAAATGTTATTGAATAGTGATATTCAAAAAAAAAATTATTCAAATGATTTTACACTTTCAAAAGGAAATAAATATAATTATGTACATTATTGAAAAAAAAATTAAATTAAACTTTTATCATTTCATTTGGAAAAAATCTCAATAAGATATGAATTTTCAAAGTTTATGTTTTTGTAATGCTTAAAATGAAGTATTTGATAAATAAAATGTAATATAACACATTATCACAACAAGTGTGGTGGCTCGATGGCAGGGCTTTTACTTCCATGCATCTTAGAGGTCAAGGGATCAAACATCACAAATGGTGTGTTTGTGGTCAACAATGGTAAGTTGACCGAATATATTCCTATGTAATTCCTTAAAATAGGTGCTTATTTAGATTGATTACATGGTTTATGTGCCTAGGCTAAGTTTTAACCTAGCGTAGGTGACATGTGTCAATAATTCATAAGTTAAAAATCATGAAATTATCAATAATATTAAATATTATATTAAATATTAAGTAATTTAAATTTAATTGATTTCCATGCTACTTAGTTAATTAACTAACAAGTGAAATGACTTTGTAAATTTGTATTTTATTAGGTATTAATGGATCAATTCACTGTTTGTAACAACTGATCCTCGTTCATTGGGGGTTGATTAATTTCACCATGATAAAAATGTCCAAATTGATTCAAAATTTAGTGAAACCCAAAATGAATTAGGACGCATTTTAATGTAGTGTGGGTTGTGGTCAATGGTGGATTGTTGATCAAATAAGTAAGCACAATAAACAACCTTCCTAACAACTTTTCTTTTTTTAATCTAACCTAGATGTAATGACATTTATCAACATGGTACATGTTGAACTTAATGAAATTAATAATATATATATAACGATAATATTTTTTTATTTAAATAATAAATATAAATAATGTGATTACATTATTTTGTTGTAAAATCCATCACAAAATGACAATGCCACATAAATTAGTTTGGATGGATGTAAAATTCATGTAAATCACATCTTTATGCGACTGTTAATACAACTTGATGCCATATATTGTCTTTTGTGATTAGAATTTTATATGACTTGTCCAAAATGATGAGGCCTTGTAGCAAATCACATGTTATATTTATGATTAAAAATTAATCATAAATCCAATCATTTATTTGTAAATTCCATGTACTGTTAACTCACTTTAATTTTGACATTTGAATTTTTCACACCTTACACTCCTAAAATTCTTGTAAATATAATCATTATCAAACTATAAAATCTTATAATTATCCCCTATGTTTTTGGTCACAAATATTGATAGGCCAACTTATAGATATCCTAAACATGTGATTGATAAAAATAATCCATGTGAAAACTTGAAGATTTCAATGTGGAATGGAAACAAATGATAAAAATCATGCCATTTTAATTTTTTGAAATGAGATTTTTTTTGTATTGGAAAAGTTTCAATAGATCTTACTCTCAAATTCTTTTTTTTATTGTGACCAATTGTTTTATTCTTATTTTGACACTACTATGACATTTGTTTTTTGAATTTTCATTTTTCACTTTCTTTACATGATAGAAATAGTGTCATCATTTCAAAAATCCATTATGAATGTATATTTTTGAAAACTCATTCATAATTTTTAACATGGTTCGCACTAAAGTTTATTGTTAAATGGATAGTTAAAATTTAACAATCTTAATGTCAAATATGACTTTACATTTTAAGTTCATTTGCCATTTAGAAAAATTGCAATTCTAATAGTCAAACTATCCATTTCACTATGCTTTCACCCAAGCTTTTGTTTTGTCAAATGAATTGTTATTTTAAGAATACATGGACAAAAGATCTAACTATTAGCCATAATTCAATATTATATGAGTTGAAACTAATATTAATCCTCCATTGGGTGTAAATGGGATAACATGAGTTGCACCTGCCCACTTTTACGATTACTTTTGAAGGAATATTTTTTAGAATATATATATTTAAAAATTCTTCAAATTTTTTTTCAAAAATCTTTAATTTTTTAAAATATTATTATGTCAAGGTTTATGTAAAAGATTTCAAAATATATGTAATTAAAAAAAAAATTGAAGTCTATTTATAAATCTTTTTAGTGCTAAAAAGCATGTGTTACACTTGCTATGGCTGCACCCCACTACAAAATGAAATACATTTTCCATTACTTTTATTCTGCAATTCTAAAATGTGCATATTAGAAACAAATGGTTTATCAAATTGTTACAAAATTTGTGTGCGATATATAAAGACTCTAGAAAAGAGGTATTTTTTGAAGACTTAATACGTAGAATTTACATATGTTGAATTCTAGTGATAAAGACTATCAAGTTAACAAACTTGAACCAATTATATGATGGGTAGTAGGTAGGTGGCTTACTAAAGTTTGCAACACAACAAAAAACATTAAATTTTGAATTGTTTCCATCAATTTCTATCACATCAAATTGGTCTAGTAATGAAAACACTACCATATTTGAAAACAAAAAAATGGTTGACAAACTCAAGGAAAAACAATTCACAATAGTTATGTAACTTAAGCACATACCTACTACAACATGCAAACATCATTGCATTCAACTTTATTATGACCAAGTTAAGTGATTCTAATAACATGAAAGACTACTAGTACTAAATATAAGGAATGAACAAATAATGGGTCAACAATATCAAGAAGTGATAAATTTATTACTTAATTAACGTAAATAATACTGCAACAAACAACACTCAAATCCAAACTACTATGGCTGAATTATTCCTTAATAAGTGACATTAACATTACAATATCATTGATATTAAGACCAGGCAATAAAACATTATTAGATCCAAGGTTATGAACATCAACTATGTCATGTCATGTTAATTTTGATGTCAATTCAACCAGGCATCACGTATTGATTTAAGGTCAACCTAGGCGAAACTAATAATTTTTTGTAGAGGTAATATTAGTTATGTAAATGTGATCACAATTTAGTCATCACAAAATTTTGGTCACCATCTTTGTAATTTATTTATTTATCTATTTAATGAAAATAAAATAATAATAAAACTTAGTTGTCGCATAGTGAAAAAAAAATTACAAATAACTTTAGGAGCACTGGTCCACACATTAAAGTTAACCATCAAACTAATTCATCAAAAATGATGCAAACATGACAACTAACAAATATTTGGTGCATCATGTCAATTTTGACAACCTAATTTGATCAATAGAAATCAAAATACATGATTTGAAATAGTTAGATAATTGTAGTAAGAACTTAGTGCAATTCACAACATTATATATATATATATATATTGTGTTATAATTAAATAAACAACTCAATAATGGATTGCTCAATTGTGCAACTCCAATAATGCATACTTTAGGATCATAAAGACTATAATATGACCCAAAAGGAAGTCACTTCAACATAAATACAATCATACGTACACATTCCAATAATGGGCTACAACATTTTTACACAAAACACCATTGTAGTATTTAAAAGTGACATTGTCCAAGTCTTTGGACTTCATAACACCTAAGTATTGCTTGATTCGGTCTGTTCTCATGTCTCTACTACTCACCATCCACACATACACACCACATTCAAATTACCCGACCTTTTAAACTTAGTTTGAGATAACTAGTCCTTAACTCCTACAAAAGTGATAAACACACTAAAAAAACACCAAATTTGTCATAAATCAACCTTAAATACTATTTTAGTGGCTAAACTCTAGCTAACAACTCATCCTTCTAAAACACTAGAACTAAATAGTGGAGGTAGTGGGTTTCTAGGCATTCGTACTTATTACTAATAATGTAGAATTGTTGGTCTACTATTGGAATCAATAAAAATTAGTTTTGTATCTAGGTATTTTTTTAGCAAAGCCATATTATCGAAACAAAAATCTTGATCCCTCAAATATGATCTTTTTGTATGATTTGCTATACAATGTCACTAACGTTATTTAAAATATAAAAATATGGTTAAATATTTTTTTCTTTGTGTTTCGATTATTTGTGAGCTTTTTCTATATGGTTTACTTACTTTTTTTACAACTACAAATGTTGAGTTCTTCAACCTTGCATTATTGCTTCAAATAACCAAAAATATTATCTGCATCATTTTTTTCTTAACAATCACATAAATAAATAAATGTGCATAAAAGACAAGATTAAAACTAACTTGGAAAAAGAAAAACTTGAAGTTAAGGTAATTAGGTAGACTACCAATGTTGATAAATTATGGCATGTAATTATCAATGTAAATGGCGGTAGGTTATTGCATGGAACTATTCTCAAACAACCATACTTTTTCAACTCATCCTATACCATCTTTAATATCATACAATATATTAAAAAACTATGGTTTCTTCAGCATTATATATCTTTATGCAAAACATTGTGAAAATCCATTTTTAATATTGACATGATTGAAGTTTGAAAGCATCCCATGTAGGAAAATGATATTTTTGATAATATTTTTTGTTCACCTTGAATGTTTTCACTCCTACATCCATCAAAATCTTACAACATTTTATCAAATAATATTCTGAAATACATATAGTGTTTTTACAAAACTTGACAAACAATAATATCCATTTAAATAATTTTCAAGCATTAACTTCTCTCGACGTTAAGAAATAAAACTTGATAGATTATTTAATTTGATGTTCTCATGCATTAATACATCATCTTAATCTTGATTATGCGTGAATATAAGAAAATATGCAAATTATTGTATTAGATTCTAGGACCTAAAGTATTTTTTCCTTGTTGAAGAGATCCCATTGGTTGTTGACCAATGTTTAGATAATTATGTGGTGTTTTTTTCTAATGGCTATAACTATGTTAAAACAATGTTATTTGGTTGTTGATTTGAAAACAACCTTTGGTTATGGTTTTTATTATTTTCTAAATATGGTAGTTGAACCTCCAATGAGGTTTTGAAAACAATTATAGGATTTTAAAAACTTCTAGATTTGGAAACCTCTCAAAACATAAAAACCCAATCCAATTTAAGACATGGTTTGGTTCCATCTACAATATTTCACCCAACTAAAACTAATAACTTGCCTATATAAGTGCCCACTTTCATGGATTGAAGTATTAGTGTAGGAAAAAATCAAAGATGAACATCTATTATGAAAGAAGGTTGTTTCTTTCTTTCTTTTGTTTTGTTTGTCATGTTGAAATCTCCCAAATTGTGGCGCCTTTTCCTGCACTCTTAATACCATTGGAAAGCCCTTGATGAATAAGGTTGCACTAGGTTGGTTTCATATTATTTCAACTTTACAATGGAGAAGTTATTGAATATTGGACATTTTAAAATTTAAATCCTAAAAATGAAAATTATGTGAAAATTTGGGCATGCTTTTGGTATTGTTGGAAAGCTTTTAGTGAGTAGGATTCAACAAAGGGGTGAAAACACATTATGGGGCAGCTAACTTGCACACTTTCGCAACATATGCTTAAAATATACACTTTTAAAATGTGTTGCATTTAATTTTGGGTCTAACTTTAATATTTAGGTTTTATATTATGATTTTCAAAAGTTAAATTTATTTAATATTATTTGAAGAAAAAAATTAAATTGAAAAGATTAAAATCAAGGAATAATAGTTATATTTATGGTATATGCAATATACTAAAGCCCATTTCTTGTTTTAGATTACATTAGTTTTTTTTGTGAACTAGTCAACCAAAAAACATTTGAAATGACAATTTAAAAAATGGCCCACTTCACATCTCTTGAATCTTGTCATCTTCCATTATTTATTAAAATTTTAATTTACCTCACATTTATGGTCATTGCTTTGAAAAACCCATGGGTGATATGATAAATATCAAACTTTTCACATGGTTCACAAACCTATTCCAATCATATGGAATCACAATGTTTAGTAAATACTATAAACTTTGTGAAGATTCAAAATTATTTCAATCATTTATTGAATATATTTACATTTTTCCAACCTCATTTTATTGCATGACATCCATTGTTGGCTAAACAATTATTTGGTGACACTATGACTTTTTTTGGGTGCAAAAATCGCATAAAAAATAAATAAAATAATTTTTTTTTTTGGCATATTTGATTTCTTTGGGTTTTGACCTACCATAATATGCAAAAATATTGTGGGAATGATTCATAATAATGACATGGTTGAAGTTCAAACATGGTACTTGAAAAAACATATATAATGTGACAATAGTCTTGGCCCCCTCTAGTGTGCTTTCACTTGAAGGTGATTTGAACATATAAAAACCCAAAGGGTAGGAGATATTGAATTTTGAGGAATTTTTGTCATTGAAAATTCAATTAAATTCTTTAAATTGGTTTTGGGTAGGAAAAGTAGTTGTGTAACCAAATTACATGGGCTACATTAGTGCCATGAAAAAGAGATCTTAGTTCAATCAATGAAACAAGGTGGCAAGTAATTGAAAGACGCATTTTTTTCCTTTTTGCAAAAATGGGCAATGTTTTGGGAGAGGGAACCAATCAAAGTTAATTCATTAAAGGTGGAACTATGAGTTGACAACTACATAAGTTTAAGTTGAAGTGCATTCAACTAATGACCTAGTTCATTTAGTTAAAATTACAAAGCAAGCCCACTTTTATCTGGGAATAAACCAAAACTTTTATTCATCCTTTTGTTTGGCGATGTAACATACACCTAAAAACCGACATAATTTATCTCATAACATTTGCTCAAAGTTGAATTGTCACAAATTATATAATAGGGCTTGGTTATTGCACATAAAATACTTTATATTCTTAATTATGGTTAAAGAACTGATACATGTTTTAGATAGGGACAACAACCTTAGGTTTAAATTTTTGTTTTAATAAGAGGTGATTTAGGGTTTAGAATCCAAATCCAAGTTCAACAAAAATTTTAATCTTTGGTCTAAATACCCCATAACTTAACCTAGAACTTTGACCTAAACCTAGCGAAAACTTTGAACCTTTCGACATTAGTTCAAACTATGTTTATATAAAGGTTCCCATGGCAACAATATTATTCTTGCGATTAAAAAAAATAGTTCACAATTGGAATGCCATCATGCAATCATGGATATGTTTGAAATAGGCTTGTTCAAACAATTGAAGGTGCAATTTCAAATATTCAATTTTGGTACTTCCAAAAGATTATATCATGTGAAAGATGAAGGAATGAATCTAAATGTTATGATAACAACTTTGATCAATTATGAACTTTCTCATGGTCTTTGATGGTCCATGTTGTGGGCATGCCATGAGCAAGGTGACCCGATATGTTGCTAATTATGACGAGACAAATGGAGGTTTGGCACTAATTATCATGAAGTCTACCAAGACTTCCTTGTAATGTGACATGGCCTAAGAAATCAAACACAATGACAAGAATTTGTTTTTGCTCATTTTGTTGTAAGAACATGTTCAAAATGGTCAATCCTAAATTTGGAACATGGTGTTTTTATTAAATGTTTATGCTTGTGTGTAATTATTTATAGTTTGGAAATGGTGAAGGAATGGATCATGATAGTTGAATGTTGTCCAAATGAAAGTTGACAACATTAATGAAAATACAATATGTATCTCAAGTGTGATGTTTAAGCAATGCCTTCTTTATCAAATAATGATTATCATATGTCAAACAATGCAATTGGCTAATCAATACCTTCAATGCATGCATGGGCCATTGGTCAAGGTTCAATTATAATCCTTTCTCCTATTGTAATAATGATCATGGTTAACAAATGCTATGATTGTTGGTTACTTTTTGGCACCCTCTTTATGACATTCAAATCAAACATGCAAGTCTTTTGATGAAAGTGATAAATTTGCAAAATTTGTTGTGATATTGTGATTGCACATGTCCTCCAATTTTGAGATGTATTGCTTTAAGTAAGGTGAAGTGCTTGATGTGAAAACTAAGTGGAAATGAGGTGAAAATGTCTGTGTGCATTTTGCATGTATTATATTTCCCATTAAATTCTTTTACATGACCATTACATACAAAGGATATGGATTTACATTTACACTTAAAGTGATTTCACATTGATCAAATTACTTTACATCACGGACACTTACATAGTTTTGGTTGAAACTTTATACACCTACATGTAAATGTATTACCATATTTACTTCACATGTATGAATGTTTAATCATAAACCCAACACACGTTCAATGTTAAGTTTAACCTAGAATATCATGGTCAAGGTTCTAATGTTGTCATACATGAATATGCAAATCATGATTTGGTCGATTCTTCCAAATAAAACACTTTCTTTTGCTTGAGATAGAAATGGTAGAATCTATATGTGACTAATTGATTCTACTACTTGACTACCAAAACATTTTGGCATACTTCCAACTAAATTGAAAGATTCACTATTATATATATATATACACACACACGCACACATATACATGAAATTGCTTTCCAAATGACCTCAAAAATATGTGCAACAACACGATGAACACAATTTTCATTGTCAACTTACAAGTGTTCAAACCGAATAATATGATGCAACCCTAAATCGAATATTGTCTAATGTATATTGAGGACAATTACATCATGTAAGTTGTGGTTGGTGGCCTATTCTTGGGTGGGATAGGCAGCCCTATGCTAGCTTGATTTGTTCATGTTGTCAGTGTCCATTTTAATTATGAAATGATGAATTGAGAACACAATTGCAATGTGAAGCAATGGTGAGAAAATCGGTTAATGTCGTGGAATATGCCTTTTGGAAGAGCCCGATTCCACCTATCGGAATGTGCTTGTTGTGTTCTGGGGTGGAATGGGTCCTATTGGGTGTGTTCCTGGTACATTACACCATTGCCTAAGATTGGGGGTTGTGCATGTTTCATAGTTCTACAACCAACTCAAACTGGCCACCTGACCAAAAAAGTAGTAGGTTGCAACAGGTTTCACTTCAGTAGCCCATTATGGGGTATTGTTCTCCAGTACTTGTGTAAGTATTCAGTAAGTGGGATTTTGCCAGTTCCACTATTCAGGAATGTTCCACTTGGCAAGAAAGGAAAAATACAGAATAAAATGCCAAAAAGAGAAAATAAATAAGTAAATAAATAAATAAATAATTCATTCATGTGGAATCAATGGTGGAGACACCAGTTGCAGTCTGAAAACAAGCCCTGTTAGGCCAGACCTGTTGCCACTGGACAGAATGTTGCTTGTCCTTTCAGACTTGTTGGGTTCACAGGTGGAACAGCACCCAGTTGACAGTTTAGGTTTCCCTGGAACAGCAACTGGGACCAGAACTGGCCTTAACAACAACAACCACAACAACAACAACAACTAACACACTAGTTTTGCCACTTGAGAAAGGAAGGCTAGTTCAGGGGTTTGGGTGAACTGGTGGGACCAAAACAGACCCCAGAAGCAAGCAAGCAACCAACCAATACTGATTTTTTTGAGTAAACCCTAAACAGAAAAAAAACCCTGTGAACATGGGTGACCAGTGGTGACCAGTCTGGGTTGTGTTCCACAGAACTGGGACCCAAACTGGGCCCCAAAACCAACAGACTATAGTGTTTTGGGTCATTTAAAAAAAAAAGGGTTTATCTTGACACCCTTTCTCCTAGACAAAAACTGGAGAGAGAAAAAAAAAGGGACAGAGATTCCTTCTGTTGGGAGTGTATCATGAATGTATATGATGGATGATGGATGATCATGAGAATGCTTTCAGAAGATGATTTCTCATTGACCCCAATGAATCATTCCATAACCCTGTCCCACCGCTTGGATGAAGATTCCATAATTGCTCTACATGGATGGAAAAAAATGGCATCTTGATTCATTCTCTTGCGAGGGATGGTTATTATGTTTGGTAATTTGGCTTGAGTGCACAAGTTATTGTGAATAGTTGAGGCATGTAGCACTCTCCAGTTCACAAGTGAATTTTAGGAGGGATGGGTTATTATGTCTGGTAATTTGGCTTGAGTGCACAAGTTATTGTGAATAGTTGAGGCATGTAACACTCTCGAGTTCACAAGTGATTTTTAGGAGGAATGGTTATTATGTTTGGTAATTGGTTTGAGTGCACAATGTTATGCCCGTACATGGCCTCATACATGATGACCATGACACTACACGTCACGATAGCAAGTTATTGTGAATGGTTGAGGCATGCACTCTCAAGTTCACAAGTGATTTTAAGGAAGAATGTTATTATGTCTGGTAATTGGCTTGAGTGCACAAGTTATTGTGAATAGTTGACACATGATGCAGCACTCTTGAGTTCACAAGTGATTTTTAGGGGACCATGAATAGTGGAAGCTTTTGACTATTTGTGTGCCTTCACTATTCACGGTCATCTGCTTGTGTGCTCTTGTGAGCACACTCCCTCGACTATTCATGGTGCTTAGCCTTGTGCTACTCAAGCCAGTTACCTAGTCCATACGGAACCAGTTGAACTGGTGTTTTGCTCAATTCACCTTTTTGAGGTTTTTCCACCAGTGGGACAAGTACTCATTTTTGCTGGTTCCACTTTTGGTTGTGCCAGTTCCACTTTGGGTTCCAATTTGCCAAAATTATAAAAAAAAAAAAATCAAAACCCAATTCAAAACCCAATTCAAAACACAAGATCACTTTGAAACTTACTAGTGAAATTAGCATATTTTTAAAAAGGCTATTGTTGAAATTCTGAAATATTTGAGATTGAGGGCTACAAGATGCCTTTTTTTAATTGAATTGAATTTAATTAAATTAATTATTTTTGGCTAATCTTGCCAAATATGAGTTGTAGGTAAAGGGTATTCATCAATGGTGGGAAGACTGTACGGTTCCCCCACCGGTTACACTCTGGAACCGAACTCTGATAGAACCGGTTACGCTCTGGAACCGAACTCTGATAGAACCGGTTACGCTCTGGAACCGGACTCTGATAGAACGAATCCTTGAGCCCCGGAAAATACGGCGTTCCGCTCTACCGATGCTTTCCAGGTTGGAATGGGCCCTACTGAACCCCTGTTCATACGACAATGCACGCTTTCAGGCGACTTTTCTGCACGTTACCAGCGAATAAAGCGTGTAATGCCATCCTGGGCCTGGAATCGGTAGAGCCACCAACAGAACCATTCCAGCTTTGCCCTAGTCACATCCCCTGGCCCGGCCTGGCCAGAGCAGAACACCAGCAGAAGAGAGAGCTCCGGGTGCCTCTGCCTTTTGCACCTAGCCTTTGGGGCAAGCAGCAGGGAAGCTCTTTATCAGTAGGAAGCAGCAGCAGCAGCAGCAGCAGCAGCAGCAGCAGGTGTTACTGGAGATCGTCAGTTGATGTTGAGATTCTTCCTATCCTCAGTTTTGAGCTATGGAGTATGAAGAAGGATTCTGTTGTCAAGTGGCATCTTCTTGTATTGTTTTCTTCTATGTGGAGGAGGAGCATGAGGTAAGAAAGAGCTTCTTTCGCTTATTTGCTGCCTTTCTTTTGTGAGGTGTGGATTTTTTGGGTTTTGCTTCTTTTGTCCTTTGGAGGATTGGGTGATGAATACGGCGGTTGGTTGATGTTGGTGTTCAGAAGAGAGGGCTCGAGGGTTTTTGGTAGGATCTAGGTTCTTAGATCCATCTCCCCTTTTGTTAGGATGGAGAACGAAGGCTCTGTCTTGCTTTGGGTATGTATGAAGCTACAGTCAGAACGTGTCTCCATCTCTGTAAACGACGCTAGAGACTCTGAGTTGGGCTTTGGTTGGCAGAGATTTCGCATTGTTATGTGGGTGGTTTTTGTTTTTGTTTTTTTTTTTCGGTTTGTGTGTGGGGAGGTGGGGTAGAGATTGATGGGTTTAACTTGTTGATGTTGAAATTTTGGTGAAGAAACGTTGAGAAGATGTGATCTATGCAAAAGAGACTAATGAAGGAGTGTGATTTGATTCTGCCAGTGAAGGAGTGAGCTCAATCAAGATCAAACAGTTGTTGAGCTTTTCAGGTGTGGAAATTTTGGTGAAGAAACAAAAAGAAGATGCCATGGAGGGAAGAGGAGGAGGAGCCACATGGACAGAGGAATGAGTGCTACTTGAGGAGGACAGGGTTTGTAAGGAATTAAGAAAGCCATTTGAGCTGCCATGAGGCCAAATGGATGGCATCTGGGATGGGGGGTGAAGATAATGTGGGTGGTGGTGCATGTTGTGGGAGTGGGTGGCCTTCTTGTCCTTGACTCTGACCTATACCATCTGAGTGTTTCCTACTCATGGTGGGCAGC
>Ga0116227_10006324_pt1 | contig 24096 bp, 22 predicted proteins | sample S1TSphgellanicum_FD_89693 | JGI IMG/M metagenome (GOLD analysis project Ga0116227, IMG submission 89693) | Host-associated microbial communities from peat moss isolated from Minnesota, USA - S1T2_Fb - Sphagnum magellanicum MG | ecosystem: Host-associated > Plants > Peat moss > Unclassified...
GGACGCGTACCTGACTATAAACCGCCGTAGTGGGAAACCTTGGGAGTACCACGTTCGCGAAGCGTGTGCTTTGCACAAGGAAGTTCTGGAAAGATAATTTCTGCCAGAAGCCTACATCTACTCCCACAGAGATGTAGGAGTGTCACCGAGTTAGCAAAACCCTCCCCTCGTCTTCAAAGTCGGCAATTTGATCGAAATTCAAATACCGATACAGATTTTCAGAATAGGGGTTAATCCTTTGGGACACAATGTCCATGTATTCCTGTACCGTGGGAACGCGCCCTAACAAGGCACAAACTGCTGCTAATTCTGCCGAACCAAGATACACCCGGGTATCTTTCCCCATGCGATTGCTGAAGTTGCGGGTTGAAGTGGAAAATACCGTCGTGCCATCGGCAACTCTGGCCTGATTACCCATACATAAACTGCAACCTGGTATCTCAGTTCTAGCGCCGGCAGCGCCGAAGATACTATACACACCTTCTTCTTTTAATTGGTGTTCATCCATCCGGGTTGGTGGGGCAATCCATAGGCGGGTTTGTACTGGTCCTGCACCTTCTAAAACCTTGGCTGTTGCCCGATAATGACTAATATTAGTCATACAAGAACCAACAAATACTTCCTGTACCGGATCATTGGCAACTGCGGATAATAGTTTTACATTATCGGGGTCGTTGGGGGCGGCAACTATTGGTTCTTTGATCTGTGTCAGATCAATTTCGATGATTTCTGCATATTCAGCATCAGCATCGGCAGTTAGCAGCACTGGATTAGCTAACCATGCTTCCATTTTTTGGATGCGCCGGAGTATAGTCCTTTGGTCCTGATAGCCTCGTGCAATCATGTTTTTTAACAGTGCCACATTGGAACGCAGATATTCGGCAACTGTCTCAGTACTCAGCTTAATTGTACAACCAGCACAGGAGCGTTCGGCGGAAGCATCGGTAAATTCAAAGGCTTGTTCTACTTTTAAATCTGGCAACCCTTCGATTTCCAAAATTCGCCCGGAGAAGACATTTTTCTTATTCTGCTTCTCTACTGTCAGTAAACCTTTTTGAATTGCCACTAAAGGAATAGCATTGACAATATCTCGCAGGGTGATGCCGGGTTGTAATTCTCCCTGGAAGCGGACGAGAACTGATTCTGGCATATCCAAGGGCATCACACCGAGGGCGGCGCCAAAGGCCACTAACCCGGAACCAGCAGGGAAGGAAATCCCTAAGGGGAAACGGGTGTGGGAGTCACCACCTGTCCCCACTGTATCTGGTAGCAGCATCCGATTTAGCCAAGAGTGAATAATGCCATCGCCGGGACGTAAAGCAACACCACCGCGTTGGGCAAAAAAGTCTGGTAGTTCGTGGTGGGTTTGAATATCTACGGGTTTGGGGTAGGCTATGGTGTGGCAAAAACTCTGCATGACTAAGTCGGCGCTAAAACCCAGACAGGCTAGTTCCTTCAATTCATCACGGGTCATAGGACCTGTGGTGTCCTGGGAACCGATAGTGGTCATGATGGGTTCGCAGGCCGTCCCCGGACGGATACCAGTTAAGCCGCAAGCTTTGCCCACGATTTTCTGTGCTAAGGTGTAGCCTTTACCTGTGTCACTGGGTTGTTGAGGACGGATGAAGATAGGGCTGGGTGGTAAACCAAGGGCTTGGCGGGTTTTGTCGGTGAGGGTGCGGCCGATGAGTAGCGGAATGCGTCCCCCGGCGCGGACTTCATCTAAAATGGTGTCGGGTTTGAGGATGAAGCGAGAAATAACTTCTCCGGCTTCGTTGGTGATTTCCCCTTTGTAGGGATGAATGGTGATTACCATCCCTGTTTCTAATTGGGTGACGTCGCACTGAATCGGTAGGGCACCGGCATCTTCAGCTGTGTTGAAAAAGATAGGGGCGATGGCTCCTCCTAGAATATAACCCCCAGCCCGTTTGTTGGGCACACAGGGAATATCATCACCCAAGTGCCATAGTACCGAGTTAATGGCGGATTTACGGGAGGAACCGGTACCCACCACGTCTCCAACGTAGGCAACTGGATAGCCTTTTTGCTTTAACTCAGCGATAGTGGCCAGGCTGCCCGGTTGCCGTGACTCTAGAATTGTCAGAGCATGGAGCGGGATATCGGGGCGGGTGGTGGCACTTTGGGCGGGGGATAGGTCATCGGTGTTGGTTTCACCAGCCACTTTAAATACGGTGACGGTGATGGCTGCTGGTAGGGTGGGACGGTTAGTAAACCACTGTGCCTCTGCCCAAGATTCAATTACCTGCTTGGCAAAGGGGTTGGTTTTTGCTAGTTCGAGAACATCGTGGAAGGCATCATACACCAACAGAATTTTGCTGAGGGCCGTGGCGGCGTTGGCGGCTACGGGAAATTGCAGTAAATCAATTAAGGATTGCACGTTGTAGCCGCCGATCATTGTCCCCAATAATTCCACCGCTTCTACGGGGGAGATGAGGGGGCTTGTGGTTTCCTCCTTAGCAATGGCACTGAGAAATCCAGCTTTAACATAAGCTGCGGCATCTACACCAGGGGAAACGCGATCGCGCAATAAGTGTAATAAGAACTCTCCCTCCCCTTGAGGTGGATTTTTCAGTAATTCGCATAATTGAGATGTTTGTTGCGGATTCAGTGGTAGAGGAGGAATACCAAGTTGGGCACGTTCGGCTACGTGCTGCCGATATTGATCTAGCATTTTTAGCTTCTCCTTTGAGGTGTTCTCCCCCTTATCAGGGAGGATTTTTGAGTCAGGGTTTGCTATAACATTTTAGCGTATTTTGGGAGGAAATTTTGTATAATATAGTTGGGAGTCTTTTACCTGATAAATTTTAGGAGGTGTTATCATCCTCATGGATCATTTATATGCAAAAGATTTTTATTTATAGATACTAACTCCAGTTAAATTGCCCAAAACAAGAAGACTTTGTATGGGACGTAGGGAGAAGCGGGACTTGAGGAATAGGTTGAGAGTACAAAATCAAGGAAATTAAGGAGGTAGCTATGAATCTCCATAAATAAATTTAAGGGATTTAATAAGGACTTAGTATTTCTGGCACTACGCGTCTCGAAATTCAGATTTTTTAGTTTTTCATCAATAAATTTAGGGGCTTTAAACCCGCTTGGCAGACGGCAAAAAATCTATTTTCTTCCTCCAGCAAGAACAAGAAGGGAGCCTTTCTTCGGTAAAACAGCCCAAAATAACCTCCGGAATGTCAAGTACAGAATTTACCGTCCCTGATTTTGATGATCTAGTTCTGCTTGTAGCATTTCCGCGACCATTTGTTCACTACGCCTTAGATAGGCAACAAATAATAAGATTGAAAATGTGAGAATACCAAAGCCGATTATACTACTTGAGAAAGCATCGTAAAGACCATGTAATACAGCAGATATCGATACACCTATGAATATGATAGAAGTCTGTCGAGAGCGATTAATTGATGCTAAACCCAAGAAATAGCCAACAATACCTGCCCAAATAGCGTGAAAAAGTGGGAGAGAGACAAACCGGATAGTATTGGATAGTACATAAATACCAAAAGCCTGAGAACTTGGTCCCTCCATCGTCAGACCAACAGCATATCTAAATGAGTATTCAACTCCCTCTGCGATCGCAAACCCTAACCCTGACATTGCTGCATAAAAAGCGGAAGTTAAAGGATCTTTTAATTTACCAGTACGCAATAGAAATAAGTAAATTGGTAAACCTTTACAAGTTTCTTCTGGCAGACCTACCCCAAGTACAAAGCCAATTAGCCTGATTATCCCTGTTTCTTGCGTTGCAGCAAAAAGAGTACTCAATGGAGGAAAATTATAAGCAAATAACAGCAGAGAAGTACCGATAAATCCAGTGAATGTAATACATTTAAATATGTCACTCCAAGCAAAGTAAGGGGGCTTAATAAGATTGTAAAGGAATAATCCCCATATAGAAGAGTAATAAATTCCTAAAACCCAAACGACCTCTTCAAGGCCTGCGGTGCCAACCAAGAGACTAATCGCTAAAGGAAATAAAGCAAAAAATAACAATAATTTTACATTATTACTACTATAAAGTTTGGCATTAAAAGCATCTTTATAAGGTACAACAGAAGCAAATTTAAATGTTCGTAAAGTTGCCAAGAATTCTGATTGTTCTGGTATCTCCTTCAAACTTGATGAACCAAGATAAAATTCTCGGTTCCAGTCTAGAAAATCTTGATTTCGCTCTCGTTTACAAACTTTTACAACCCTAATGAACTTGAGATTTAATCTTGTTAACTCTTGACGAATAATTTCAGTTAAAAACTTTTCATCAAGTATTTTTTCTGATTCTAGTGTGACTTGTAAACAATCATTTTTTATACTAGTTATTACATTAATATCAGGGGAATTAATAGCCCGATTTAAAATTTCAGTGAGATTAGGATTGTGACTTTGACCATCTAAATTCGCCATCTTGTTTGTTAGTGTTTATTTTCAAGTAAATTCTTCAGTTCAATTCAACAACCTATCACTTTTTACAGACTCAGGATCTAATTGAGATCTGAGAGCGAATTCTAGGCAACTTTCCTCGATAATGGAATACCTTACAGCATCTGGGGTCTGAACACTTTGTTCTGTCATGACAGTAGAAAAATCATCAGGATAAGTGACTAACTATATACTACTTTTAATTCATTGATGAGCATCAGTCAACTCCTGAACCAGCTTACGGCAAATTATGAGTAGGGGAAATATGGGAACCCTATTTGATTTGTGAAAAAAACTCCGTACACGTCTATTCCTCTTTCCTGTTAGGAGTAACCCCATTAAGGGGTACCAACTGAAGCCGGGACAGCTTGTAGGGTAGGCTTTAGTAAATGGTTCTGAAAGCATTGTGTGAAATTAGAGAGGGTGGGAGAACGCTTGGCAAGGGAGCATCTGTTGTCCCCTAATTCAAAATCCAAAATTTAAAATTCCTCATTCCCTAACACCTGAAGTATGCTCTGGACTAAAGCTGTTTGATCTGAGTGTAGAAAAAAATGATCGCCTTTAAACATTTTTAACAATACGGGGGTGACAGCTTGTTCTTGCCATGCTGCTAGTTGAGCGTAGCTAACTACCTGGTCTTGCAAACCACCAAAGACGATAATCGGACACTCCAAGGGGGGCTTGTGGGTGTAAACATAGGTATCTACAACGGCAAAATCTGCTCGTAGGATCGGGAGTAATATTTCCATAAGTTCTGAATTTTCTAGGACGGCTTCAGGAGTGCCGTTCAAACGTCGCAGTTCTGCTTTTAACTCAGATTCTGGTAGGTTGTAGATGGGTTTCCTCGTAGGTGGCAGTTGGGGGGCACGGCAAGCAGAAACAAAAAGGTGTGAGGGAGTCAGACTAGACTCAGATTTTAGTAAATGGGTTAACTCAAAACTCACTAATCCTCCCATACTATGACCAAAGAAGGCAAATGGTTTATCTAAGTGGGGAATAAGAGCCGGGGCAATGGCCTCTACTAAGGGTTTTAATTGGGTGAAAGGCTGTGAACCCATCAGAGATCCCCGACCTGGATATTCCACTGGACAAATCTCGATCATTTTTGGGAAACTTTCAGACCAGGGGCGAAAGTTTAAAGCCCTACCACCTGCGAAGGAAAAACAAAATAACCGTAGCTTTGCCTGGGGATTGGACTTTGGACAAAATAGAGTTGTCTGCATAGATTTTACACGGATAAGTGAATGATCAATCTTGTTTATAGCTTTCTACATCATAGAGTGAATATGCAGACCCCAAATGTCATGAGTATATAGAAAAACACATTTATAGTAATAATGCTTAAATAAATATTCAGAAAATGGATGAGAAAACAGATTTATCTTACAGGCCTGAATATGAGCAAAAAAAAGCCACCAAGTCCCCACAGCATAATAATATCAAAAACAAATTATCCTTGGAGGAATACTGATAGCTATGCTAAGTTTCAAACATGATAAATTACAGCAACTTGAGGATTTTAGATAACAGCTTTATGACTGTTTTGAATCATGCCGTGATGGGGAGGATGTCACCTTTGCAATTGGGTATTTATACTCATAGCTTAAAACGCTCTACATTCGGGCTTTCAACTACCTTATTCGCAAGGCACTCAAATTATGCATCTTCAAAAGTGACACGGTCCCTGATGTCTAAGGGCTATGGAGCTTATCCTGTGTGCATCCTAGCTCCTTCGTCGCCCCCTCAGGAGAAAGAGAGGGAAACGACTCGGCGACTAAAGTCGCCGAGGAAGTTAGTCTTGTACTCGTGTAAGGAGATAATCCTGCATAAAACACAGTAAAAAAGGATAAAGGGCTACTTGGTCCCCGCAGCACCACTATAAACCACCCGAAACCCAAGATTGCGCTGGACCTGGATGATGTCGTTGCGTTCAGCAGAACGGCAATCCTCAGGCTTGGAGTTCCACGCACCACCGCGCATCATATGGGAACGATCATCATTCCCCTCTACCCACGCGCTTCCATCTGTTGGTGCTCCCTCATAGCTCCTATGGTAAGTATCTCGACACCACTCCCACACATTCCCATGCATATCGTATAATCCAAAAGCATTGGGTGGAAAACCCCCTACTTCTGTTGTTTTTTCCCTAAATTCTCCCTTGGGTCCACTGCCATAAGCATCGTTGCCATTATAGTTTGCTAAATCCGTTGTAATTGTCTCCCCAAAATGAAATGGTGTTGTTGTCCCCGCTCGACAAGCATATTCCCATTCCGCTTCACTGGGGAGGCGATACTGTATTTTCGTATATTCGGTTAGCCGTTCACAGAACTCGACTGCATCATGCCAGGAAACCCTTTCTACAGGTCGATTTGCTCCTGGAAACTCAGATGGGTTTGGCTCTAATGTACGGTTTATTTGTGGTAACTGAGCTACTGCTCCCCATTGGGCTTGGGTGATGGGATATTTCCCCATGTTGAAGGGTTGGATGGTGACTTTATGTTGTGGTCTTTCTTTATCGCGTTTATTAAAACTTCCCTCTTCTTCCTCTGGTGAACCCATGATAAAATTACCCTCAGGAATTTTTGCCATCACTAGGTTAACGCCATTCCCCAAGTCTTCTGTGAAGTATGTGGCTAGCTGCTGCTCTCGGCGAATCACCGTACCCGATCTGTTGACTGTTACTACTTCTCTTGACCCGCGTTGCTGAATCATAAGATGATTTTGCCCTGTATGAAACTAAACCTCAATTGTTGCAACCGTCAATTCATCCCGGAAATATGCAATGCATCTTAACCTATTAATTAAGGGGACATTGGCGGTATTTTTCGGTGTCGGGGCTACTGACTGAGGAGGTACCGCTACTAGTTTAATATCAGATACGGGAACAATGACAACAGCTATTGATTCACCAGTTACATTGAATACTTCTAGAACACATCCTTGTTCGCCATTATTGGGATGAGGCACAAAATCAATTAAAGTTGCTACATCAACTTTAATTGATATTCATTCAAGTCCCGATTTAAAGCAATAAGTACCTATGCAAAATTAATTGCACAAAATTTAGGCATCAAACTCCTATCCAGACTGAAAAGTCCTGTGTAAATAATTCTGCACGATTACTTATGCTGGTATACTTCAAAGTTCATTTGCCGACTCCTTGTGAGAGGGTGTTTGAAAAGGGTCAGATTGAGCCTCAAGTGCAACTCAGGGGGGCGTTAGCGTAGCCGCAGTTTCTGCATGGCGAACGCAAACCCCAAAACCCTTAAGTAGTTAAGCAAAATTATTTGCACATCTTATTTGGCTCTGTTCCTTGTCCAGCCAAGGATACAGATTTTTCAAATAGGAAATTAATTTTGCACAGGTACTTATTCTCTCGTAGCCGCTTCTCAGAGGCTGGGGTAGTAAGTAATTGAGCAGAATTAATTACACAAACTCTCTTGCTGGAATCCTTTATCCAGTCTAGATAAAACTAGATATTAGTTTGTAAATATTTCTGTTTGGTTACTTACTACTCGGCAAGAATTTTGTAAATCTCACGCTTTACCTGGACAAGCAGATTGCATACTCGATTTGCTCGCTCTAAATTGCCACTGCGAGCAATTTGTGTGACCGCATCATTTAACTCTGTTAAGGTATGCCGCAACTCAATCAATTCCGAATCCTGATTTTGCCTAAAACTGTGGTCAGTATTTGTGGAATCTGACTGCTGGTGGCGATCGCTCAATAATCGTTTACCATTCTCTGTGATTGTGTAGACACGCTTACCATCGACTTGCTCACTAGTCAAATAACTGCCTTCTTCCAACATCTGAAGCGTTGGATAGACAGAGCCTGGACTAAGACGGTGAAAGCCTCCACCACGGTTTTCTAGCTCTTTCATCAATTCATAACCATGTAGGGGGCGCTCAGACAGAAGCCCAAGCAGCATAAATTTGATGTCACCGCGACGGGTGCGAGGCTCATGTCCCCAGCCACCACCAGACGAACCTCTGTGTCCGTGTCGCCCACTCATGAAAAATTGATTGCTAAATCCTTCTCCAGCACGGACTGGCATAGGAGGAAGTGGATGAAATTGTCTGAACATAGATAAATCCTTGGGTTTAACTGATATATATCGATATATCGTTTACTCTTGAATCAAATATATTGCGATATATCGGATTTGTCAACCACAAATTCTTTGTACTTCCTCAGATGTCAATGGTCCAGAAACAAGCGGCGTTGTGCTAGGAGTTGGCCAAGGGAACTTTGCGGGTTAAAAACTAAGTCTTTTGTCAATTGGTAAACGCTGAATGTATTCATCTGTAGTTAAGCATCAACTACTACCCGTCCCACAGGGTAGGAGATGCAAGTCAGGATATACCCTTCCTTGTGTTCATCATCTTCCAAGGCTTCCGGCTCTCCTTGATATCTAGTTTCCCCCTCTAGCTTGCGTTTCTTGCAGGCACCACAACTCCCAGATCGGCAACTAGAGCGGATTTTCACTCCCCCTTGCTCGGCTAATTCTAAAATGCTCTCGTCCCCATCACCAGCTGTTTCTTTCCCTGCCTTAGAGAAGATCACGACATTTCCTTTAGCTGAGGGAGCTACTGGGACACTGACATGAGGGACACTTACAGATGGGGTAGGCTCCGATGCTGGCAATTTGTTGAGCATTTCCTTGAAGCCAACGGCAGCTGGGGGAGTCGGCTTAGATGCTACAGGCTCGGATTTCTTCTCTTTCTTGGGGGTACCAAAGCTTTCCTCATAGTAATTCTGCATGGGGAATTCCATTCCTTCCAGCATCTGTTTTACCCCCTCCATAAAGGCATTGGGACCACAGACATAAACTGTGCGCTCACGAAAATCGGGGGCAATTAGTTGGAGCATGGAATCACTCAGCCTACCTGTCATACTCAACCAAGCATCACCTGGTTCTCTCCGGGTAATGGAGACGGCAAGATTAAAATTGGCATGCTGTGCAGATATCAACTCTAGCTCTTGCCGGAAAATAATATCACGGGGACTACGAGCACAGTGAAAGAAGATGATATTGCAATTAGAGCCAGTGTCACACAGCCAACGAGACATTGACATCATGGGGGTGATGCCACTCCCAGCGGAGATGAACAGTAGTTTTTGGGCTGGGTTGGCAAAGCAGGTGAATTTGCCCATTGGTCCACTCAGCTTGATTTCACTACCAACGGTGAGGTTGTCGTGCAACCAATTGGAGACTAATCCTGGGGGGATATCTGAGCCAGGAGGTGGAGGTACTCGCTTGACGGTAATTTCTAAGGTGTGGGGTTTTGAGGGGGTAGATGAGATCGAGTAAGAGCGCAGTACCTGCTCCCCATTGATTTTTAGGTCAAGGGTGACAAATTGACCAGGCTTATAAGTAAATAGAATTGGTGGATCTGCCACGAAGCGAAATGTTTTCACGTCCTGGGTTTCATTAATGATTTGAAGACAGCGCACTGTTAAGTCGCCTTTCTGCCACCAGGGTTGCTCCGCTGGGTCCACCAATGCCAGGGGCATATATTGTTGAGGCGAAGGATGTTCGGGGGGGTGATGCTTGGATGGTGCCAAGTCGATAACTGTGGCTTGGTTATCTGTTTCGGTGGTTATCTCTAACACCATAATCACAAACCCGTTGATGCGAATCAGGTCCCCAATTTTGAGCAGATAATCCTGATTTACTTTGGCACTTTCTGCATTCACCCAAGAACCAGCTTTACTTCCAAGGTCGGCAAAATAATAGTTGCCGTCCCGAAAGGAAATTTTGCCATGCATCCGACTAACTGCTTCATCGTTGAGGACTAGGTGACAGTTCTGCAGGCGGCCAATGAGACATTGTTTATTAAGTGCTGCTTCTGGTTTTAGTTCTACTTCTTTCAATTCACCAGGGTCATGGGAATTGATAACTTTGACTTTGATCATACCCTTCACATCTAAAAGTTATTGACTGATACTTGCTTGCACACGATTACTCATCATGACGAGGAGATTTCGTGCTAATAGTGGTTCCCCAGCTAGGGCCACTTCAAAGTCTTTGGCGGTGATGGCGAGAATTTTGGTCCTAGCCTGGGTAGCTACGGCTGTAAATGGATGGTTAGTATGATTTAATACCGCTAATTCACCTGTGGTTTGTCCTGGGGAGATAGTGGCGATCGCGTTTTCACTCCCTTGGTGCCTAACCTCAGCTTGGCCATCAATGAGTACCAAGAGTTCTGCGGCAGGTGTTCCGATGTCGTATATTTTCTCCCCAGCTTGATAAATCCGTACTTGGCTATTCTGCGCCAGTTCAATTAGGGCGCTGGTCCCGACTCCTTGGAAGAAACTACTCTCGTAAAGCCATAATAGTTTTTCCAAGGTGCCTAAACTATCAGTAGCTCTTAAGAGCTGCGTTGATTGCACTTTCCACCCGACAACGATGGAAATTTCGTCTCCTGCGCTCAAGGTCACGATATCTCCCTGCTGAAGTTGCTGCTCCTGGTTGCGGATCTCATTAGTGCCAATGCGTATACCATTGGTACTACCTAGATCTTTAACGCTAACTCCCTGCCCATCCAGATAAAAAATGGCGTGGTGTCGAGAAATGCGGCTATCAGAGATGATAATATCGTTATCTTGACTGCGACCGACGCGAATAATTGGCTGCTCAAAGGTCTTTTCCTCAATCCGTTCCATGACTTTAATTTTGGTAATCAAAGTTGGGACACTAGTAGTAACCTGCTCATGTTGACCTTGACCTAGAATTCGTGCTGCTGTTTCCTTCAAGAGCCAATTCAGATTTGGTTTTGCATCTGTTAACTGATGTGCTTGCTGGACACCTACAGCAGGTTTGATCTGGTGTAAAGCATATAGACTTGCAGCTTGCACTAGGGGATCTATATCTTCTAGAAGTTGGAGCAGAACGTCAACAATGGCATCTGAATTAACTTGAACTCCAACGTCAGTAACACCTATCCGCGTGGCATCCATAGATTGCAGGTTGGTTACGGATAGGTTACTAGTGTTTTCTACCTGTTGTAAGACCTTGATAACTGCCGGACTTAGACGCTCTTCCCAGGGAGAATGGCCAAGATTAGCTGCCAAAATTTCCGGCATGATATTTGCCGCTAGTATCCCCACGGAACTAGCAATACTTATCACTTTAGGGGAGTCTCCGAGAATCTCTAGAATACTGATTAATTGGTTAGTAACAAGTTTTTGTTTCTGTTTTACAGAGGATCGCAGCAAACTGTGAACAGGTGATTGGGGTAGTGATACTAGGTTGCTCAATGCTTGGTGACAAACTGCTAAATTTTGCAACTGGGATAACAGTATTTCCGCTGTTTGCAGTACTGTGCCATCTTGATTAAACAATTCTGCTAAGACCTGCTCTTGCTCGTCTGGGGTGATGGCATACTCCTGTTTCAAGGTTATTATTTGTTTTTGCTTGCGTTCAAAAGCTTCTTGCAAGGAAATACCACCTTCGACCAATTCTAAGACCAGTAACTCCAATCCCCGGCGGTAACTCTCTATGCGTAATTTGTTTTCCCGGGTTAGCTGTTTTTGGGGGTCTAGGAGAGATGGGTCTTCTATACCTAGTTCCGTTAATACAGAGTAGTGTTCTTCATCATTAACGCTTAATTCCTGACGGAGGTCTTTTAGCACTTCTAAACTATTGACAGACTGCATTTTACCATCTTCCAAAGCTTCCTGCAGTACTCCTTTGTAGACCCTGAGTCGATCAGTACGGTTGAATCCCGGCAACACCTTAGCTAAAACATATACCTCGTCGGGAATTAAATTTTCTAAGGACCGTCCTTCGAGGAATTTACCCCAGTCTATTGCTAATTTATTCAACTGCCGACGGAGACTAGTTGCCAGACTCTCCCGCGAGTATATCTCTTTGCTGCGATTGATACTTCTGTAGAGCCATAAGCTGCTAGATATAGCTATAAAGCTGTTGAATACTAGCACTAACCAGGTTGGTAGCAAGGCAAGATTCGGGCGACCACCAAACATGAAGAAGACATTAAAGGCTGCAAATACACACAACACAAAGCAAGTATGTAGTATTTGTTCCTCACTGAGGGATTTATTTTTCCTTTTTAAATAAGCCCTATAGAGATTTTCCAAGGTTTGACAACCAAAGTAGCTGATGGCAGTAAATACAGCCAGGGTGAGGGGAACTGCAAGGATTTTGGGAATGGGAATCGTCTGGTTGAATATGTAAAACCCAGGGTTGAAGAGGGTATTTAACAACCGATATTCATGACTCCAAGCCCCAGAGTAATAATAATCCCAGTTACCTGAGTACAGAAAGAAGTAGAAAAAGAATCCGAACATCAGTCCGAAATAGCTATAGAACAGAAATTTCTGATCTGGTTTGGTAATTCCTTCCCAGTAAGAACGTTCTGCATCAATATCGATACATGGAGATTGACAACTGACACAGGCACTTTTTTCTTTCCCAGATTTTTCTGTGGTTCGGCACATGGATTGGGTAATACTCTGGGGAGGACTTAGGTGAGCATCACTTCCTAACAACCCCCTTGGTGCTGTATAAAACATCTGCACGGATGCCATGGGGCAGAAGTATTGACACCAACTTCTCCCCTTGAGTAGATAACCGACGGTGATGGAAGAAAGTATAGTTATGGTGAGAAAAATACCCAAGGCAATGGAACTACCATTAACAAAGAGTAGCCTGATATTCAACCCAAGATAAAAAAGACCAAATTGCACATACATCCGGTTACGACCCAGCCAAGATTCTGGTTCTACCCCTGCTAATTCGTAACGAATACTACCTGTATCTGGGTTAACTATCTTGCGCTTGCGCTGAATTCCTAAGGCACGAGGAATTTGGGAGAAGAAATATAAAGGGCAAATTCGCCGCCAAAATTCATGCCCGAATACAATTAAAATTATCAATCCCAATGGCACAATTAGGCTCCAGAAGATCCTCGCCCCTAGTGCATATGGATATTGTTCTAGACAGACCCCTTGCAATTTGATGCATTTCTCAGGATGGAGGTGCACAGGAGAGCCAAGGTTGTTAGGATCAGTCAACCAGAGGGAAATTGGGTCGTAGAAGAGGGAAAGGATTAATATCAGCCAACCAATTGCCAGGACCCACCTGACAAGGTGCATCTTTTTTTCTGAGACTTGACTTATCATTGTTTTATATAGTAGTGAATGTGAGTACAGATGAGAAGGCAGGAGGCCCCAGGGCAGAAGGTTTGCTCTTGCAGTGTACGCTTCAGACCTACACTGATTGCAGTCCACCAAATCAGAGATTTTGGAGTGGAGCTTCAACCCTTGAAGGCAGAAGGGAATTATGATTCCTGCCCCCTGCCCTGGAGCCTTTCTTGCTAAGGTGTAGTAAAAATAATGATCTACCTCCCATTTATCCAGCCATTTTTCTGTAACAAAAATGGATACTTTGCTGGACAGGGAGGAGGAAAGTTACAGTAAGGGGGATGTGGCAATCTTTTCTTCTAAGCCCACTGATTCTAACAGTTCTTCCCAATCCGTCTTGAGGTCAGAATTATTCGGCTGAGAGCGGCGTAAATCAGCCAAGGTGTCTAAAGAATCTATCCAAATCCCAGAGGCTGCATACAGGTCCGCTCGCTCTGTTGGTGGTAGAGTTGCTAACTGAGTTACCAGATTTGGATCGGGTTGGATTCGCTCAACGGAGCCTCCCACTGCCACATCTTTATCACGACTCTCAGGATCACAAACTACGGAAAAATTCCAATCATACTCTTTACCTACTTCTAGAGATGGTACATCTGATCCCGACGGCAGAGTGATGCTGACAATTCCAGCCGTTGTGTTTGGCTTGAGTGTGGTTGTATATAAAGATTGACCGCTGTCATCATCATGTAATGATAATTTAAACTCCAGTGCTTGGGCAGAATTTTCTGGCACGTAGATAAAAAATGTGGGATGTGCTGTGGTTGTCTGTTGGGGATCTACTTCTGGAACTATAGCTATTGGTGTTTGTGCTCCTTTGATACAAGATCCTGATCGTGATGCGGCTGAGGTCCTTCTCCCTGGTGTTCCTACTCCAGGAGGGATAAAGGTGAAATTGCGACGATTACGCTGAAGCAGGTGCTGAATATTTGTTACTGCTTTATCAGCATACTTATCTCCGGGACGTACCTGCTGTGCTTGCTGGAAATAACTTAAGGCTTTGTGATATAGTCTTTTAGCTGTTGCGGCATAACCAAGTTGCATATACTGATCGTAACCAGACTGGGATTGAGCTACGACAATTTGGGGAACTAGAGGGGCAGGTGACCGTACTGCGGCTGAGAACCTTCGCGGGTCGTGGTGGATGTGATGGTGAAGAGTAGATGTCCGTGATGCGGCTGCGACCCTTCTCCTCGGTATTCCAAAATCAGGGATAAAGGCGATACGCTGAAGTAAGTGCTGAATATTTGTTACTGCTTTATCAGCATACTTATCTTTGGGACGTACCTGCTGTGCTTGCTGGAAATACCTTAAGGCTGTGTGATATTGTCTTTTAGCTGTTGCGGTATAACCAAGTTGCATATACTGATCGTAACCAGACTGGGATTGAGCTACGACAATTTGGGGAACTAGAGGGGCAAATGCCAGAAAAATAGACAGATATCTTATCCAGAAGATTTTTCTCATGATTTTTACCTTTTGTATATTTTACAACTATTTAATCGCTTACATCTATCTACTACAATTGATTTCAGGTGAATTCCGTTCACCAGAGATATTTTTTGTAGACACATAGAAGAATTGTACAAATTCATACATTTGATGCCTTGGGAAACAGGGGAGAGAAAGTAAATCCATAGAGGTTATAATAAACAAAAATTAATATAGATTAAAAATAATAACTAATATTTTAGTTTCAAAAGTTGAGCAAGCTAAATTGGGAATATACTTAGTTGAAAGTTGAAGTAAGTAGGTGGCAAATTAGCCTTAGGTACTAACAACTAAAGTTGATTTGTCCGAACTTACTAACTAGGCAACGCCAAAGATCTCTCTAACTCCAGTTAGGTAAAATGATAGAAAAAATTTTGCTAGCTGTCTCTGGATTGGGACATGCGGAAGAAATGCTCAAAATGCTGAAAGAACTGCCTGCTATGCAATCAGCAAAAGTGACAGTTTTGCACGTTGTTCCTGGGCAAAGTTCTGCTGATGCTATGACTGCTAAATGGGAAGAGGGTGGCAAGATTCTGGCTAATGCCATTCAGTTTTTGAAATTAGATCCCAGCCAAGTTTCTTCAATTTTACGACAAGGGGACCCCAAAGATGTGGTTTGCCAAGTTGCTGACGAAATTAATGCTGACTTGATTATTATGGGTTCTAGAGGTCTCAAGCGGCTGCAATCAATTTTGGCGAATTCAGTCAGTCAGTATGTTTTCCAGTTATCTTCTCGTCCCATGTTGCTGGTTAAGGATGATATTTATGTCAAAAGAATTAAGCGAGTTATGGTAGCAATAGACAACTCGGAGCCAGCGAAGAAGTGCTTGAATTTAGCTCTGTTTCTGCTCCGAGATATTAAAGACAGCCAGTTAATTTTGGCTCATGTAAATACAGATTTAGGCGGTAAATCGTCGGGAATTACAGAGGTTAAACCAGAGAAAACTCCAGCTTTTACAGATGCAGCCGCCGCCGCTGAAAGACTCGGTGTACCAGTGCGCTGTTTAGTCAGCAGTGGTAGACCTGGGGAAGAAATCTGCCGCTTGGCGGAGGAACTCAATGTAGACCTATTGTTACTTGGTTCTCCAGATCGTCGTCCATCTATTGCCAAGAGCTTTGTCGATATAGACCGACTCATTGGTGGTTCTTTGTCTGACTATGTTCGAGTCAACGCATCTTGTCCTGTATTGTTAGCTAGGACTATTGGTTGAAGTGGCCTTATTTTAACTAAAAACCCCTACACCAATGGTGTAGGGGTTTTAAATTTGGCTAATACCCTTGGGGACCAGCTGATTGCAGCTCCCTGGGTATAAGAAACAGGCAAGGTATTAACTATCTTTTTTACCTTCCCGACTAGCAGTTTGGATGTACAGCATTATCAAAAATACAGAGGGGACTAGTACGAACAGAATGCTCGCAACGAAACCCAGGTCATTAACTTGCATGGCAAGAAAGCCTCTCTTTGATTTCCAGTTAACAAGATTTAGAATACCATCATCATTGACATTCTCAAATTTTCAGATTCAAGATTTTGCTGTTAAGGACCGTTTACCGAGTTTTCCTAGGACTAGGCCTGGCTACTTTCCTTCTTGATGTTTTCCACCAAGGTAGGTGGGGAAACATTGATCTCCAAATCTAGCATAGGAGATGCTGCTGTGGTTAACTAAGGCTTTGTCACCACACTCACCGGCCCGTTAACTATGGTTTGACACGCAAGACGATAATTATCCGGCTTTTTCCGGAATTTCCGGTTCTCTACCTCTGTGCGGGGGGAGAGGTTTTCTAATCCCTCAACTATTTCCACAATACAGGTACCACATTGACCATAGCCCCCACAGTTGGTCATCTTCCCAAATAAGGTATATAGGTCAATGCTATTCTCCACCGCTTTGAGTCGGAGATTGGCTCCATCGGCTGCCACTACTTCTTTATTTTCTTTGACAAATTTGATATTACCCATAGCTAGATTCCTCGCTGACTTTGAGTGTGGCTCAATTAGCTATCTTATTACAAAATATTAAGAAATATAAACTTGACAAAAAATAGGACAGGTAAAAATCTACCTGCCCTCATAGAAACATACGGTAAGTGGGAAACGAGCGCGGCTTCAGAGAAAGAGAGGGAAACGACGCGGCGACTTTAGTCGCAGTGAATCTTTCTTGTTAATCCATTACCGCCTTGGGGCTGTTCGATTTGGTGTACTAAGGGACTTCCAACTAAAAAAATATCGAATTCCCAGGGGAGCAGAGGGAGTAACAGTCGTGTTGAGTCCATAAATTGGGATAATTTAATTTCTGGAAGTCCCTTACAGAGCTTCAGCCCTTTCAGGGCTGGGTTGCTGACAAGAAAACTAGTACACGGGGTACTGTGAGTTGGGTCAGATTTAAGCTCTTTGTTAACTTACCTAAATCCTATAGCCGCTTGCCAAACGAAAGCAAGCAATAGGAAAAACACGGGGATAACTGGGAGAACATCTACCAAGGGGTCGAAGATTTGGTACGCTTCGGGCAGTTTTGCTAATAAAATTGCAGCTTCCATGTTTGTTTTAATCCAACTAATCAGTTGACTCAGATTTTAATAATTGAGATGTATTTTAACATGACTTGGTGACTAACCAATGACCAAATTCTTCAACAAACCGATCGCTGAATATAGCCTGACGGATCTTTTGGGTAAACCGAATCAGTTCGGTGATGTTGTGGATACTTAACAAGGTATAAGCTAGGATCTCTTGTGCTCGCACCAGATGTGATAAATAGGCGCGGCTAAAGTTTTGACAAGTGTAGCAGGGACAGGTTGGGTCCAACGTCCCAAAATCTTCTCGAAACTTAGCATTTTTCAAGTTCCAGCGATCGCCCTGAACGATAGCAGTCCCATGTCTTGCCCATCTGGTGGGAATTACGCAGTCAAATAAATCCACCCCAGAGGCAATAGCAATGGCCATCTCCCGATAGGTACCCACCCCCATTAAGTAACGTGGCTTTTGGGGTGGTAACAGTGGTGTTGTTGCCTGGACTATCTGGGCCATTAATTCTGGGGGTTCCCCCACACTTACACCACCAATGGCAAACCCTGGTAAGTCTAACTGGGCTAAAGTTGTCGCGGCTTGGCAGCGTAAATCTAAATAGACACCTCCCTGGACAATGGCAAATAGGGCCTGGTCCTGACGCTGATGGGCGGCAATTGAGCGTTCTAACCACCGATACGTGCGCTCAGTGGCAGCTTCTACTTCCTGGTGAGTTGCTGGGTAGGGTGGACACTCATCAAATGCCATGATCACGTCCGCACCTAAAGTATTTTGGATGGCGATGGACCGCTCTGGTGTTAATTTAATCATTTGCCCGTCATGGGGTGAGCGAAAAACCACGCCTTCTTCGGTAATTTTTCGCATCTCACTCAAGCTGAAGACCTGAAACCCACCTGAATCAGTGAGCATCGGCCCGGGCCAACCCATAAATTTATGTAAACCCCCACCTCCAGCTACAACCTCTTCCCCTGGTTGGAGGTGAAGATGATAGGTGTTAGCTAGGATCATCTGCGCTCCAGTGTCTCGGAGTTGGGCTGGGGTTATAGTTTTGACATTTGCCAGCGTACCTACTGGCATAAATCTAGGAGTCTCTACTAACCCATGAGGAGTGAAAAATACCCCTGCCCTAGCTTTTGTGTGACTACAGGAGGCTAAACATTGAAAAGAAAAATTGGCGCTCAAGGCAAAAACACTGCTATTTGGCTAGATTATAAACCAACATTTCCTTTGGTATGACCCCTTGCCAATTTTTGAGTTGTATGGTATAGCTATTTAGAAAGAGTCTGAGCAGTCATCGTCAATTTCTGCATCCCATTTAGCTGAAAGTACCTGTTCCATCATTGCTTCTATAGTACTAACGTTAAAATGCCTTTCCCGTCGCTCTTGCAAGGGAGTAGAAAGGGGAATCAGTCGTAAACACATACCTTCTTGGATTAAATCCAGATATGTTTCCTGTAGGGGAGATTGTTTTAGTTCTAAATAATCAAAACTATGAACATTCAGATACAGGGCATTGTTTGCAACTAGAGTAGACCTTTGGGAATGGGCATATACTTCCATCACGTCCCCTTCGCCTTCGCTAAGTAGCTTGCCATCCTGAGTGTATGTGTAACGAACTCGACCTATATCACTCAGTAATTGTCGCATATCCAACTTATTCACAACGATGCCCGTATTCACAATGCAAGGTGATATTATCTTGATATCGGGTAGATGGTGACTCATAGGAAAGTGGCAGTTTAGGGAAGTTGAGTGACAACACAGATGCGTAGCTTACTGCACCCTACCGTTGAAAAAAAAGTCACAAATTTCGGAGGGTGACTAGATTAATAACTTAGATTTGAGTTACTAATTACAGGATACAAAACAATATGCTCCCTGATAAAGTTTTTGTTTTTTGCTGACAGTGCTTATGCAATAGTAATTACACTCATATACTCGATGCTCAAGCTGGAAAATTTATTCCTAGACTCTGCGCGGGGCTTGTGAGCGTTTATTTGGTAGATAACTAAGTATAATCCTGATATGAATGATCAGCAACAGTGGTGGAAAGGACTGTTTGCTAGTATTATCTTCTATACAAGCATACCTCTACCCTATATAGAAGGGTTAGAATTCTCGAGTGTGGCGCAGTTTGCACCGACAGTAGGACTAATAATTGGGGCAACCCTAGGGTTATGGGATGGGGCAATGAATTATCTGGGAATGCCCTCCCTCACTCGTAGTGCTCTACTCGTAGGTACCTGGATTGCCATCACCGGCGGGCTACACTTAGATGGTGCCATGGATACGGCTGATGGGTTGGCAGTGGGTGATTCAGAACGAAGATTGGAGGTAATGGCAGATAGTGCTACAGGTGCCTTTGGGGCAATGGCAGCCATTACCATCCTATTGCTGAAAACATCTGCCCTCACGGATTTATCAGGGAATCGGGCCTTAGTGCTGATGGGTGCCTGTGCATGGGGACGTTGGGGACAACAGGTAGCCATCGCTTATTATCCCTACTTGAAGCCCACTGGTAAGGGAGCACTACACAAAAACGCGATCCGCTCCCCTTGGGACTTACTACCAGGATTATTATTGTTGGTGGGTTTGAGTGGTTTGACTATGCTGCTCAACCATAGGGATTTATTATTAGCAGTTACTATGGTGTTAGTAGGGGGTGTGATCGCACCTCTGACAGCAGCCTGGTTTAATCACAAATTAGGTGGACATACAGGAGATACTTACGGTGCAGTTGTAGAGTGGACTGAGGCATTATTTCTATGTTTGATGACCATGGTTCCTACCCGCTAATAAGTAGTCACGCAAAATAAATTGCAGATCTTATTTGTCTATGTTCCTTATCCAGCAAAGGATACAGATTTTTCAAATAGGCAATTAATTTTGCATAGGTACTTAGGAGTAGTTACCGAAGAAAGGAAGAGAGCAAAAAAGAGTATTTTGATTTCATTTTCCAGAAATTATAGTAATTATTTTATCTGAGAAACTACAAATTTATACTTAGTTTATTCTTGCAGGTTAATTTGAATTGATGATGTATTAAAAAAATATCGGCGTTGCATAAATGCCGGATGAATTGGCGGGTAGAACAATTAATAATTCGTTCCAACTTGGGTAAAATCATCCCCTGATTCAGCAACGCCATATCTTACATTAGGTCACATAAATCGATTATTGATTTTTTGTGAGAAATTTGGGCACTGCGGTTGACGATATCTTGCCACTCCATGTCCCCTATTCAGAGTTACTTTCTGATAGCAGGAAGTCTCTAACCCCATCACTCATGGCTATATTAGCCTATCTAAACTTACGTCCCTGTGTATTAGTTAGTTGCCTATAGAGGGTATCAACTTAAGACGGGACAACTTACAGGGAGAAGGTTCCAGCTTGCAAAGGATTTGCCTGGTTTCGGTAAAATTCTGTCCCGCTTATCGCTGCTACCTCCTATAGATAGACGTTGTGGTGGTGATAGAGTGCGAGGGTCTATTGTTAACCGATGTATTCCTCACCCAGTTTGAGTGTACTCGTGAGTTGCTCGCAGGGTAAGTATAGCTTGAGGTTGTAGTGGTATAGGTGGAATTATATTGCTGTGAGGATGTATTAGATGTTTGAAAATTCAAACAGTTTTGTATCCCAGTTTTCGGATTAATCCAGTAACTACTACAAGTTTGCCCCATTGCTCTTTCTGGGGAGAGATCAAAAACCGCTGCTCCAATTAGGAGCGTTAATGGAAGTACCCTTTTGAACATATATACCCCTACCTTACTTCACAGGTAATAACTTTGTTACCTTAAGTTTAAACTGACCAACCCCAGTTTCACCAAAGGCATGGACACGAATCACATAGGTTCCGCTTTGCATAATCCGGCTGAATAAGAGAGAATTGGTGGTACCATCAGGTGCGTCATCATTTTCTCCCACTGTGGAGCCATCAGGTCCTAGCAGGGTGACAATGGTGTCAAAGTTGTCTGACGACAAATCAATGGCGATGTTATCTCCCTTATTCAGCTTGATTGAATAGTCACGGGCAAATCCCCCCTGGCCTGTGGGTATATCTTGGTCGGTGAGGTTATCAATGATTTGACCACTTTTAGGTAGGGGAATTGGGGTGTAAAACTTATTTTGAGCCACGGCTGTGGTGGTACCTGTGGCGATTATGAGCAAGGTAGCAGTGATAAACACGATTTTGTTTAATCCTGCCATCAGAGCTTTATTCATAAATATTTTGGTTTAAAACTATTTGAGAACTTTAACGTAAGCGCGATCGCACCGTGTTGTTTCTACACCTGTGGTCAGGTTGTAGCCATTTCTTTCATACAGCTTGACGGCTAGTGTTAACACACTAGCAGTTTCTAGCCAAATTTGCCCAAAACCACGGGCAGCGATAGCTGATTCTAGCTGTTGTAATAAATATTTCCCTAGTCCCCGTCCCCTGACTTGGGGTAGAAGGTACATTTTGCGGATTTCTACTGCTTTCTCCCCCCGCTGGACGGGGTAGTAAGCAGCAGTACCGACGATTTGCCCTTGGGATTCCACCACCCAAAATTCACCACCAGTAGCTAAGTAAAATTCTCCCACCTGGAGTACATCCTGGTCCGCACCGTGAGGTTCCCAAGTCAAGCCATATTCGGAGAGTACAGTACTGATAACTATGGCGGTGGGAGTGCGATCGCCTGTTTCCCAGTTACGGATGCAAAAATCTTGGTAGTAGTTGTGCATGCTCAAGGGGGGAGTGTTCAAAAATTTCTCCCCCTTCCCCTATTCTACAATTCCCAAGTTCGTGTAAATTTCAATTAAATTCCCATCTGGATCACGAAAATGGGCTGTGCGGAGTCCCCAGTCTGGACGATCTTGAGGTGGTGCTACGATGACCGCATTCTGGTCTTTTAAATGGTCGTATACTTCATCCACGTTATCAACGGCGAAAATCAGGGCGATTTTATCTTCCTCAGTGGTGGATGCAGATTGTTGACTATGGGGGAAGACCTCAGCCATCAATTTCTTACTGAACACAGCTAGCTGAATAGATCCGGTATTAAACTCAGCATACTCAGTATTTTCATCACCCCAATCGACGTGAAAACCCAATACATCTCGATAAAATAGGAAGGAATCCTTATAGTTGGAAACAATTAGTCTCAGATGTGTTAACTGAAGCTTCATAATCTCAATTTGCTAACTATGAATTCTCGGTTCTGGGTGCAAAGTTGCCAGTAAATCACTTTCGATACACGCTAATTCATCAAGCCGTTGTCCAACTATGGCTCGGTCGAAGTATGTATCAGCTAGAACCCAATAAGTACCAAAATGCCGTGCCTCCGATGCCATTAAACTGCGATAAAATTTAGCTAATTCTGGCTCTGGACAGTGAATAGCTAACAGTCCCAAACGTTCGTGACTGCGAGCTTCGATTAAGCCAGTGACTAGTAGTGAGTCTAAAAAACGCTCTGGTTCTTGGGGACGAACTTGAGCTTTCAACCCAGCACCGTAAGGTGGTGGTGGCAAGGGAGCTAGGGGAATATGCCGACGTTCTAACCATTGATTTACAAGATCAAAGTGTTCTAGTTCTTCGCGGGCGATCGCTGTTAACTCCCGTACCATTTTAGTATTGGAGGGGTAGCGAAACATAAAGTTTATTGCTACACCTGCCGCTTTGCGTTCACAGTGGGAGTGGTCTAGGAGGATAATATCTAGGTTGGCGATCGCTTGTTCTACCCAAACTTCCTGGGTAGGTTGTTTCAGCGCGTTGATAGTTGGTGACACACTCTTTAGCATCCAGATTTTCGGTTGAGCTGAGTATCCCAGCACATTGATTGTAGTCTTGAATGGGGGTAATTAACTGTTTTAAGTTAGATGAATTAATTAGCCAGATATCTAAAGCTAAATCCCAGCAAAAGAAGAGATTTAAATTAGCGGCTAGTCGGTTGCGAGGGAAAATCAGAAACCTCGTGGACGAGCTACATAAGAAAACGGCTAAGTTTTTGGTTGAAAACTTTGACGTGATTCTCTTACCTACCTTTGAGACATCCCAAATGGCAAGGAAAGCGAAGAGGAGAATTAAATCAAAATCAGTACGGCAAATGTTGAGTTTATCTCATTACAGATTTAAGCAGTTCATCAAGCATAAAGCCGATGAACACCAAAAGATCGTAGTAGATGTCAACGAAGCGTACACATCTAAAACCGTTAGCTGGACAGGAGAGATTGTCAAAAATCTGGGTGGGTCTAAAACTATCAAGTCTCCATCGACTGGACAACAAATGGACAGAGACTTGAATAGAGACGTGATTTTGAACACCAAATTATCTGTGCCGAGGTAGCCACTAGATTCATCTATCTGACTTTTCCCGTTAAGTCCTCAAAGCAAGCTGCCAGCCCTGACACAGGTCGTGCAATTTAGACAAACCTCGCCACAGAACCTGGATTCCAATCGGACCACGACGATGCTCTAAATAACC
>Ga0116227_10006327_pt1 | contig 24095 bp, 24 predicted proteins | sample S1TSphgellanicum_FD_89693 | JGI IMG/M metagenome (GOLD analysis project Ga0116227, IMG submission 89693) | Host-associated microbial communities from peat moss isolated from Minnesota, USA - S1T2_Fb - Sphagnum magellanicum MG | ecosystem: Host-associated > Plants > Peat moss > Unclassified...
AAAAAAATAAAAAAAAAAAAAAAAAAAAAAAAAAAAAATTAAAAAAAAAAAAAAAAAAAAAAAAAAAAAACATGATGGCAAGCTGCAGCAACAAATTGTTTGAAAGGTTATGTATTTTTTATGAATTCATACTCAATTCCTTTAAAAGATGGTTAAATCTTCTCGAAAAGAAACAAGGGAGGGATGTGTCACGCTATGTGTGGCCTTGCCATTTACATTGAAAAGTATCTTATTAAGGCAAAAGAAGAATTATGGAAACTCAAACATTTCACCATAGCAAAAATATAGTCTTCCCAAAAAACCTCTAAAACAAACCCAAAATCCTTCAAGATATTATTACAACTCTATTATAACTAATCTCAAGTTTCAACACAAGCCAAAATATATCATCTTTCAGAAATCCTCATATAAAAATAGACCTATTATTTGGTAAGGGCCTATAGGGTTTAGGGTTTAGGGTTTTTAAATCCCTTAAAGCTACTATGCTCTATAATCAATCTAAATACAATATCCATTCTTTGCCTCGGTAGGCAAGGCCAACAAATTTTCTTCCATTTTTCTATGGGTTGGTGTTGTCTTCATTGGCTTTGCATAAAAGGAAAGACTATGTAGTTTTTCATTTGTTCCCATATCTCGACAAATGTTCACTAGGTGTTATTTTGAATGGTGAGTTCGAAAACCTAAACCCTAATCCCTAAACCCTAAAATCCTAAACCACATGAGACATTTATTTGAGAACCCATGAGTCATTTCGTATTTTTGAATTGTTGCAAGTTTGAGCTCGCCATGAGGGGCAAACCCATTTAAGCAGGTAGAGTAGATAGGCTGGTGAGTGAACATTTACACTCTCACATACCAAACTTCATACACAATCAATATCACTCCAATCACCAAACCGACGTGAACTCTATTTCAAACAATTTTGGTTACAACAAAAATTACTTGTGGCATAAGCATGATTTGCACTTTCGGAAGTGAAAAATTGAGGACTTTTGAGGGGTGATTAGCTATTACCAAACCCAAAGATGTAAATGAACATAGGAATTATTTTGGCATCGTCTTGAAGCCCATTGAAGAACACAAAAACATCTCTGTGTGAATCGAAGGTTCAAAAACTCCAACCACAAGGTTTTAAGAACAGACCATTTCAATTTTCAGGTATCACTAAAACGGTTACCAATCACACAATGTTTGCTAACAAGTCATCTTCTGAACAAGATTTCATGTGATTGGTATTTGCAAGATTTCATGGGTGGGGGGGATACAAAAATCACATACACACTATTTTGGATCCTTAAAATACACTTATCAAGATCTCATGTTCATGGGTAAGATAGGGAAATAACCTGCAACACTATCTTGGATGCGGTGCACCTCTGGGTGCAGGCTTGTAGCCCTCATACAGGTCATACTTCATTTTCAATTCTACGAGGTAGCATCAAACTGGGGAACACTCATAACAAGATGGAGCACTGCACCAGAGCAGCACCAGAGCAGGTGTCTCTTCCTTCAAATGCAAACATCCTGGAAGAAAAATTTCAACCAAAAATCATTAACACTAAACCAAGTTTGTAGTGTACTCTTGAACCCTCCATTGAAAAAAGTACATGCTCAAACAAACAAATGATTGAGCTCCATCCACTGGGAAAAAAACCTACATCAAGACTGAAGCCGCCATCACACCCTCCTTTGTACATATCTAAGAACCCCAAAGACCTGGTGCAATTCACATTGTCCCAAAGAGGCATTATGAGTCAAAAAAAAGGAAAAATCTCTGGAAGCTTATAAAATATTTCAAAATATTTTTTGTGCCTCGAACATACCCACAAAAACCTTCTGGGACTCTACACGGCAGACCATAGCAGGCTGTCATTTTTTGACTTCTCTCCATACCAGATGGAATCATGTTGGTACATGAAAAGCAGTGAATGGGTAATTCCCCAATGGATAAGCATGCCAATCACAAAGAAAGACTTTCTTTGTGGGAGATAGAAATTGCAAGTGGTGTTGGAGGGTAGCATTAGAAGTCTATCAACATTCGTGATTTTAGCGAATGGAGAAGGCGCTGTAAGTGCTTTGTACTCCGACCTGCCCTCTCCTGCACATCCATGTAATGTTCATTCACAAAGGTTTTTGAAAAGCCATTTTGTACATGGACAGGACAAAGCCCCATGGACAGGACAAAGTATCCTGGAGATTAACATGCTTTAGCATACTGGAGACAGGGACATGCCCCTCCAATGCATTTCTCTGGGCAATTTCTTTATGTCTGTTGTGTCATTTGTACCATATGTTTCTGTCTTTCTACAAACTACGGCAACCAGAACCAACAAAGGTGAAAACCATATAATTGTACATGAAGTCAAAACAGCTTTTTTTCCGTCATAGCAATCTCAATGTCTTGTTGAAACATGGGTTTCAAGACAGCTCACCTGATTAACGCTATCCAGCCTTTCAAATACTGGCAGTAGTTTTTGATGCAGCAACTGAAGGTCTTCCTTGCGGCCCCACTCAGATTCTATCCTCACTTCAAACCCACCCTGCCTACTCTCTGACTTTGTCAATCTGTGCATTGACTCAAACAAATGAGCAGACTGACCTTGGAGCTTGATTGAACACATTGCCAAAACATTCAAAAACAACACCCAACATTCACGGTTTCTTCAGGAACACTACTGTGTGGTCAAGTACTAGCATGATTGCTGCAAAGCACTAATAATTTACCAATATGACCAATGAGACAGAAAGATTCACCTCTCAAAGTGAAGGTAAAAGATCTCAAGGCTGTGTTCAATGATGAACAGAAGTGACGTCACTTGGCACTCCCGACTGCCTGCTGCACTACACATCTCCACCATTGCCACATATCTCCTGCAGTTGCACCAAGGAGACCCATACAAACAGTTAATCAGAAAGAGAAAAACCAAACCCAGTGTCTAGCTTTCTAAATCTCCATACTGGGGGGGCAAGGATAATGAAAAACAATATTACCTCTTGCGAATGCTATCACCAGGGTCTGTGTGCTCATGCCTCCCATAAGCTTTTATAATTTCATCCACTTCATGACGTGACAACTCATTTACATCTTGTAACTGTCAACCACATCACATCACACAAACTTCTTTCAGACTCTAATCAGGTCCAACAAATCTCCTCGCTTTTCTTGCTGCTACTTTGTATGTTTACCGCCCAATGCAAAAAAAATTGTCACAGCCCTGAGAACATTTCCTTATGCAATTTGTTCCTACCCATCTGAGTCCCCATCTTCACCTTCTATTTAGAACCAAGAGTACTCATAATGCAATCAAAGTTCATTCTTTAATATGTTCATTTTGAAACAGAGCACCCCAAAGACTTGTGGATCTGGCATCCAGAGAAAAGCGACTGTGAGAATACCTTGACCTGAGGGCAGATCTGAGATGCAAGGCAGGATGAAGAAAAGGGAACTGACAAAAAGCACATTTCTTTACCTTAGCCAGTAGTAACAATTTTTCTTCCAATGCTGATTCTAGGTCCAGAGATGCCTGTTGGAGTAGATCAGCCACAAGCTTCAGTGTAGGCTGTCGTTGCCGCCCTAGCGTGTAAGGACCCATCACCATCAAGTCTCCAATCTGAAATCATGAATTTGCAAGAACACTGGTTTAAGTTGGCATGTAATTATGCAAGGACGCAATTCTTTCCCATTCTTAACTATGGACAATACTGCTTCAATATTTTCCATTCTTAACTATGGACAAGTACTGCTGTTGGGGCTGCATGATTAAAACTCAAAGGAGAAAGGAAGAAAGACATACATCAGGCTTTGATATGTGAAGGCGTAGGTTATGTTTGGTGACAAGGGTGTACAAGTGGGCTATGAGATTGCCTCGCACACTGGTCACAAGCAGCTCCATTTTTCGCACATTCTGTCAGTCACATTGCATGTAAAAGGGTCATTGCCTTGTGCCACAGAAGACCTTAGTGCTAGACTCCAAGAGACATGTAGCTACGAGAATTACACAGTATGAGCAGGGATCTGAGCTACCATATGACAGACCTCACCTACAGTTCAAGATAGCATATACAACCATGGAATGCAAGGGAAGGACTCCAGAGAGATTCCAGACGATTCCAGATGATTGTCCAAATGTTTTAACCCATGCATCATCATTTTGTTTACCTCTCGAGTTGCTGAGGACATTTCCAAGTTCCTCTCAGCTTCTTGAATATGTTGGACAAAACGACTCCGAGACTCATTGTTGGGACAGAAGTAAATGTATGACAGATTGAACAATGCTTGTGTGTAGCCAAAATCTGAGGATTCTTCCATTGGCCACACCTGCACAATCAGCTCACCACACACCCATGTTCCCCTTTCTTAATGGATGATGCACTTTACTCCTTATCAATGCACATCTGGAACTTGGTTGCTGGATGCTCAGCAGGGTTCAATATTTCCTGTACAGAGCACCCCCAACTTAAACAGTAGGACATGGAATTTTCAAAAGGATGTTCTACCTTGCTGGCAATGGCAGTCACCAACTGCAGCTCCTCTAGATCAGCAAGTTGCACACCTGCAGCATCATCTCTCAAAATGCGATCCAGCAGTCCTTGATGTGATCTCATGAAGTCTGCAATTTCCAGAGCCACCTCATCTCGACCCTGCAAGACCTCCAAAAACCTTAACAAAACTATGACAACATTCGTGCTTGCTTTGCAGAACAAGGGGGCAAAATAGACAAGCAAAGACCGAGAGATACCATCACACCACAATCCATGATAATGAAACATGGGTATGTACCATATCAGCAGATTCTGTAGTATCCACCAGCGAAGTGAAGCAAAGAACCATTCGAAGAACAGGTGCTACAAGCTGGTGTTGGCGGTCTTGCTGATTGGGTATGCCAATCCCGACTTTCACTTGCTCCCACTTAACATCATCCTGCACATATCCTTACAAATAACTCATGTTTTGCACAAAGCCAAATCCACAATCTAAACCATAACAGATTACAAGATCAACATGCATACAAAAGAAATAACATCAATCTTCACAGATGCAATTTTACATATAATGGAGTGAATATATATGTGACTAACACACTAATGCAAGAAAAAGAGCTTACAGTCAGGTGAGCATCAACAGCCCGACAAGATGACAGATGACGAAGTGCCCCCATAGCATACAGCATCTGTGCCCCACGCTTTCTGTTGTGGAAGCACACTCTTAGCAATAAAGCTAGCTCTGATTCCAAGGTATACAATTGACGCAATGACTCCGTAGATGGGAGTAAAATGGCCTGTGAATAACACGGCCCACATTCAGCAGGTTAGCCTTTGCTTGTGCTTTTTCTAAGTTTTCCATTTCTCCACATACAAGTTCAAGTTGACATTATGATCGTTTTTCCAAGTCTTGATCATTTCCATAATACCTGATGATTCAAATCCAGCTAGCAAAAGCTGTAATCATGTGCAGGGAAATATTTTTTTCATTTAGACACCTGCTATGACATTTTCTCTTCTGATGCTGCAGCAGCAGCAGGTATCATTCAGACCTGATAAGAATTTGTGCTGATATCTGCCAAGCATGAGTGCAGGAGTCCCCGACTTTGTAGTTGACTCAGAAACACTAGGTGATTATCGACAGCAAGCAAGCCATCCAGTACATAATATGCCATTGCCTTCCCCACCTCACTCCCATATGTTGCATCCTTCACCACCTGGAATCCAAGCACACCCAAGAACCAGAGATTCTCAACATTACTGTAACAAACACGCACACATACATATGCATATTCAACCTCAGTGTCTTTCCCTTTCCAATGGGCACTCTAGATTACTTTCTCTCATAGTGCAGGAAATGCATTACCAGATCCACAAGAGCCGTTGCATCACGTTTGAGGATTGAAAAGTTCCCTTGTGCAAGATCTGCCAAATCTCTGTCCAGCTGCATTTTCACATGTACCAACAAGTATAGCAAATATCAGAACTTGGTGGCAGCAGCTTCTTCAAGCTCTTCAAATTCTACAAACTCCTTTCAAATCTGTCCTTTGCAAATCTTCTCACTTCGTGCATCCTTTGTCCCATGTCACACCAGAACCATCCTCTCACCTCTCTTGTATCCTTTGTCCCCCATGTCATACCAAAACCAACCTCAACTCAGTTGTGGGTTGAGCAGATGACAGATTAGAAGTGCTTACTTTCTCAATCTCAGTATCTTCTTCACCATCACGTCCTTCCACTAGAAGGGCCCTCATAACAGACAGAGGAAGATCCCGGTTCACCATCCCTCGGCAGTAATGCAAGTAACTTAGGAGTGTTGCATACTGTCTGACCCACCAAATAGCAATTGCACAATTTATTTTCTTCAGACATTGCGTGTACCGCAACCACTTGTATTCATATGCCACATAACACTATCTTGCCCAATAACTAGATCTGATTCCATGCTCCAAGATTTGCAAACATGATCTCGCGTACTCTCAATTATGGTCATATGACAGTTGGTCTACAGAAACATTGTGTTCATAGAGTTTTTTTTTGATGTTGGGTTGAAGGCACACAGCATTACAAGACTTGCACTACCTGCGTCGCAAACTCTCAGAAGATTCGTGTCGAAGAATGGATGCAACGAGCTTGGATAGGATGGTGTGGCACGCACTGTTGGACATGCGCACTGTGGATAGTAAATCAAGGTAGGTCACATCATCTGTGCTTTCGCCCTTGCCTGGTGATGCAATGCTCCATTCTTGCAGCTTTGCCATAGTTGTTAAAGCCACCTACAACAAAGTTTGCAGATATGGGTGGGTATATACCATCATCACAAATCCCCAAAAGCTTCTTCAATGACAAGACAGGAAAAAAATTCAACTGAGTCAAAGGGTTACCTGGCTAAGAGAGAAGGCCATACGCAGAGAGCAGTCAGGTGAAATGGTGGCAGTCAGAACTGCATCCATGATCCTGCAGAAAACCAACAATCACAATAGGGAATGTTTCAGGTGAAATAGGTGGCAGTCTGAACTGCAATCCAGAATTCTGCAGAAACCCAATGATTACAACAGGAATGAAATGTCATCCATGATCATCACCTCAACAAATGTAGAAGTTCCAAAATTCTAACAAAGCTGATGACTACAGCCTGCAACATCAGCTTTAGTGATAGCTTGCTGTTGCAATGGGGGCAAATTAACTCACTCAAATAGGAGATGTGAACTGCTGCCAATGAAATGAAATCTCCTGGAGATTGCCACCTAGAGAAAAAACAAAGCACATTCATGAAGAATTCCTCACAAAGAGCAAACAACAGAAGCATACACTCAATGACAAAGGGTAGAAGAAACTATTCCTTAACAGGGAAGAACACAGAGAGAGAGAGATGGAACTGACCTCTACAAGCTGGGACCACCCAACAAGCATGTGGAGCTGCGCAGCTTGCTCTTCCAGATTTCTGTTCCGCTTCCATGCCCATCGTAGCAGCTGCTGGACTGCTTCCCGAAGTTCAGCCTGCTTTTGGCCATTGACTAGCAGATTAAACTGTACCTCCAACCTTTTGTACTCCTGCTAACAAACAAAACTCCCTTATAAATGTCAGGAAAAAGGAGATCTTAACTCCCAATTTTGAGCATTTGTGCACCCACCTCTCTATCCGTAAAGCAGACCATAGGACCCAAAACATCAGTTTTCCATGCCACATGCTGTGTGGCAATCACATTTGAGAAAGACAATACTCTGTGACCCGTTTCAAATGAGATCCACGAAATATTACAGGGACAGGGGGAATAGCTTTTTCACCTGCCAAAGCAAGTCCCTGAAAGCTGGGAGGTCAATCAACCGGTCTCCACGCTCAGAAAGGTGGTAGACTCCACCATGTTCAACTGTAGCCGAATTCCCTAAAATCTCATCTACCTACAAAAAAAACAAATGGACAATTGCAAGAGTCTTTTATATCAGAATACATAAGTAATTATTGCCAGTTGATAGGAAATAATTCCCAAGGCATGTAGTAGAACAATGTCCTGTCAATATGAAACTCAAAAGGACAACTTTTTTTACAGAAGTTTTATGGCAAACCTTCAAGTCATCTTTCAAGGCATGCAAAGACTGGGAAAGATCATTGTGGGATTCTGGCAACTGGAACTGAAGAATCTCGAGAAGCTCCAACACCTATAAGGCACACCCAAATATTATAGTCATAACCAGGGAATACAAAGGTGCCCACATGTGTATGTATGGTAATTAGGTCTAGGGGGGGAAGTCATGAGCAGCAGCATTATTACATTGTCAAGATGCACCAAACCGATGAAAAATCTTCATTCCTACAAACATCATGTTTTGGGGTGATTTACTTTGATCTTATGTAGACTGGTGTCAGAAGACGTCATAGTTAACCGAGGTGGCATTAGATTGGGTGGCATCCCAGTTGTTTCCCACCCAAGAGGCTCCCGAAGAAACAAGCGATTCAAAAGGTGGCGGCAGCTATCACGATGCAGAATGACATCCATGTCACCCACATGCAACTCCAGTGCAATGAGCTTCAGCAGCCATGCCCTCTGCAACAAAACAAAAAAATTATGCCTACAGAATCAGTTTGTCCATATTGAAGTGAACACCAGTTCAATTTGTACACACCACCGAATGGTGGGTTCTGAATCCAGTTTTTAGCTCAATAACTGAACCTGATTCAGAACCCACCAACTAAAGAAGTGGCAGACTTACTGTTCATCAAACTGAACACAAATGGAAATTGAGAGTGTCCAACCGAAAAACCAAAACACCTGTTGCAGGCTGCTGACACGCAGAGGCAGGTTGACACTACGCTTTGGAAGAGGTTCACACACAAAAGTATCCAAATGCTGCAGGTTCACACAAGACAGACCATTAGTCAAAACCCTAAACTCAGACATAAGAAGATTGAGTCAAAATACAGCATGACACCAATCTTGTAAGGCGCACACAAGACAATGAAATATCAATGCATGAGCTTTAGATGACCTTCTCTACCTCTACAGGGAGGAGCTTAAATGCACCTTTGAGAAAAATTCATACTTCTCACCCCAAAGAAGCTCCACCATTGGACCACAAGTAACTGGATCAACGCACAGCTCATACATCAACTGCAAAAGTGATTGTATCCATAACAAACCCATCAGTTTCTTGAAAAAGCAAAGACACTACATAACAGTGCAACTTCACACTTTGACCTCCCTCCCTTGAGGATTTGCCTGGTTTTATGTTTTTTCACTTTCTTAGATGAAGGAATGAAATTCCTCAAAAACTCACAAACTCTAGCAGAGCTAGAGAGACCCACAAAAGTTTCCAGACCTGGAATCCAAGTTCATGCAAGCTAGCATTCACTTCAGGCCTTGTGAGGGTGTCCAACTGATCCAGTATCACACGTAGGCAACTGCAAAGCAACACCTGTATCATTAGAGAGAGAAACAAAACACAATAGAGTCCACCTACCTTACTAACAAAGCCAGTAGCAACTCTCAATAGCAAGTAGAGTCTTGGAAGATGGAATAGTAAGTACCTGAAGTGACGCTTTGGTTGGAGCACTGTCCTCTCCACAGGTTGGTCGATGTCAAACCTCAAAAGAAGGTGAGTCACATTAGGAGAAGGTTGATCTAGATTGGCCAAGAGGAGCTGTGTGTGCACAGAATGATTCAGAGTTTTGAATGGACGAATGACCCACCAGGAAAAAATGCAAAAGAAATGACTGCTCAAAACTAGAAACATTGGTAGTCCCCAATCAGCTCAGATCAGCTCAAATAAAGCAATGGTAAAACAGAAATCACAACTACCATTCCTGCTACAAAAAAACACTCAGAAAAGTGACGTGCAAGAGATATGCTGCAATGCTGCAATGATATCTGAGCCCAGTCAAAACAGTCTCTGGATCATCAACAAACAAACCAGGAAGGCAGTAGTCGTCTCTCTCTGCCTTAAGTGTAGAAAATTGGGGACAAAAAAATACAATGATGAAGGGAGAGAGGTACCTGCAGAATAAGAGAACCAATGTCATCATCGGGACTTTCAGGAGATTGCGGCTCATCTGCACGTGTCTCAAGGCATGCAGCATAATCCTCTATCAATGATGAAGCTGCTCCTGCCTCAATTATAACAGACACCAAGTGTGGCATTCGCAAACTGGAAATCAAAGCATCCACAACAAAAGGGTGAGGAAAATTAGCTATTTGCTGTGATGTAACAGAAGTCTATCAAATTCTTGAGCTATCAGATAAGCAGGGTGATAACCTCAAATAGGTGATAACAGGAAGACTACATATGGTCATTGACTTCAAGAAACAAGCTCATCAAATCATTCTATAACAATTGGAAAACAGATAAAGCAGCTTCTGTATGTCTGCTAGAATTTTACAAACCTTGGGATCTAAGACAACAAACAACTGGTTAAAAAAACAAAGATGTGGGCAACCTGAGGATCTTCATGATCTGAACAGAATAACGTTGAATCTGTGGCAGTGGATCATATCGTACAAACTCCAAGAGTGCTACAATTTGCCGTATGTCATGGGACAGGATGACATCAATTGGCTGCAATACAAAAACCACCCATGATAGTTAAAAATGAAGAATTTGCACCAAACTACTTTTGCAAATGTGAGTGTTCTAATAGAGAATCAATGTAAATGAAGAGCTAAAATACTTACCTGATATATTGGACGCCAATACTCCGCAAAAAGAGAATCCTTTGAAAAAGCACTAAGAAGGATCTGAAGGCATAGAGAAATAGCATCCTCCAAAGCTGGGCCATACAGCTGGCTTGTCCGTTGCTCCATCACAGTGTTCACACCCAACATTAAGATACTCATAATGTTTCGGAAAATCACTTTCCCATTCATCAAATCCTGCAGGACCCAACAAGAAAAGCTTAAAACTTGAACATCTAACCCATTTCCATACACAACAATTTTCCACTCTTGTGGTACCACAATTGCACACAAAAACATTAAACCTGTTTAGCAGCTTGGCTATAGATCTATATCATGACGAGAAAATAAAACAGATAAAGTCTAGAAAACTACGGGGAAAAAAAAACACAGTTTGATCAGGCACCTTCATTAACTCAATAATTGGCATACGTGCCAGGCCTCCAGCTGCTCTACCTGCAGCTGCTATCCCCCCAGGAAGAGAATTCTCTGGAGGAAGGAGATGATCTGCACTACTCCTAATGTCGTCCTCTGTAAGTTGGTAGAGACTCAACATCCTGCACATCTCCTCACCACTTAAGAATAAAAAAAACTGATATAGACCTGAATACCACAAGCATTTTTCACACTGTTGCAAAGGCAGTTTAAACTTGTTGTATGCAAAAATCATCTTAGACTGCCCTAATCCACAACACCGACAAAATTCCAGAAAAAAGCTGCCACACAGAAAATTCCAGATGGGCAATAAATGGTAACCCTCACATTTGAAAATGGCGAAGAGCTGCAGCAACAAGCTCCCATTTCTCCACAGGGTCAGCATAAGCCCTCTGTGTGTGGGGAGCAAAAACCTGGTCCCGTACAAACCTGAAGATGCCTATGTACCTACACAACTCCTCCCCATTTGAAGAATGCACTTTGTAAATAAAAACCTCGCCCCCAACTACTATCCTTTGACAAGATGTGACCATTTGGCTAAATCAGTTCCATGACTTGGGGGTTGGGTGCCAGTGCAAAAACAACAGTAACAAAATATCAAAATCATGGAATCTCTTACCTAGAGCCCTTGTCAGTTGTGTGAGACTCCTGAGCAATGAGGACATTCAACAGCTTCAGATATGAGAGAGTGGATGGGTACTCTTCCTGCCTGGCCTCCACCTCATTAAGCTCAAAGGTCATGTCATAAACCTGAATCAAGTGCATGAACAAGTCTAATGAGATTCTAAGATCACAACAAATCAAGCACACATAAAGTGATGCTAACACCACAAGAAGGCATCTGTTCAATCATCCTTGAATCTACAACTGTAAAAGCAGGTAATTTTCAGCTAACAGACCTCTGTGATTGCCACAACAAAGCAACCAATAGAACTTCTTCCACCAGGTTCTTCTTCTGTGTGGAGGTGGTCGGTGGGTCTGAGAGACGAACCTGGGATGGAAGGGGTTGCATTGAACCGTTACTCAAAAGTGGTGTGGCTACCACTGGCAAGTCATACTGCTCCAACAAACTCCACACTTTGTCTTTCATCGCTGGTGAGATAGGAACAAAAGTGGCAATTGCATTCCGCAGTGCACCCTGCATTGCAGTCAGTTGTTGCTCTTAAAAATTCAGATCTGAGCATATCAAGCCTTCCCATCTATCTGTTCTTGCACATAGCTTATCACACAAGTCAACCCTCAACACTCGAACACATTAACACAAGTGATGCTGTCATCCAATATTCCTAATATTTGGAAGACTATACACTGCACACACTAACTAGTGTTTGAAAAGTTTCCCGAGTGGTCTGTATGGGTCTGGCACGACAAGAGCAGCTCACCTTCAAATACGGGGGCACATTCTCATATGAAAGTAGCTTGAAGAGAGGTCCAATGTCTGGAAACCATTGGGACCTCTCCATCTCATTGCCCATTTCCATCACCTGGCAAAACCCAACAAACATAGAGAACTAGTCACCAATCCTGCAAACACAGACAATGATCAAAACATAAAACCAAAGTAGCGTACACATCACACCAGCAAAATTCTTGTCAAACACCACTTCAAACAATTGGGTCTCTTACTGACATAACCAATCATCCACACTTTGCACTGCAGTGCACACTGAAAACAGTGAGGATTTCTGTACATGCTCCTCTAACAAGAAAGACTCCACAAGGAAAGATAAAAGTAGTAACCAGGTATTTCATACCCGCCTCAGAACTTTGAGATACGCCTCCAAGGCACGTGCATCACCTTCCTGAAAGGGAGGAAGGAAAGCTCCAGCAGTTTGAAGACACTGTCGGAACCGTTGCTCATAAACAACCAACGAATTGAAAAGGGTTTGCCACCCAAGTGTACGTATCGTCTTGTTCTGAAGTAGTTGATAGACTCTTTTTGCTCCTTCCTCACTTGATGCCTGTCAAATGCAAGTGTGAAGAACCCCTTTTAGCACTTCAAAGGAAAAATCCAGGAATTTCTGGCAGCAGTCTTTTGTCTAGATACATGATGAGTTGGGAGTAATCAGGGACATCAGCATTAGAGCTCATCAGACATTTCAAAAGACCATAAGACCAATATCTGGCCATGAGCCAGAAAATCAATGACAGAAGATATCCTCTTTACCAGAGAAGTAAGCATGTTGAGAAAGGCAACTAATGTCCAATAACTGGTGTGATCTTCACCAGCAAACCGCACAAAATTCCACAGGTCCTCATTGTCGATAATGAGCTCTGGCTCCCTCTATCAATAAATGTTCCAAGAAAAAAGAATCATCAGGAAAGGACCAACCTTTTCACAGGTTATAGAAATCTTCATTTCCCCTTCATTCTCCCATCAAACAACTTTCCAAAAACTGCCCAACTGCCCATCTGCCCATCTTCTGCTGCACAAATGTAAATCTTGCCTGGTGTACCTCCTCTTAATGTACCATTCTTTTTATCAATGAACAAAGGTGCAGGCTACTACTACAGTATCAGCTCACAATCAAAATAGTATGTACCCAAAAAAAGGCATGATCAAAACCTGGTAAACCTCCCCAATGAGCCTGAGCAGTGAGATGAAAGGCTTTCCTTGTGCAGCATCCATGTTCTGTATTTGTGCCTTTCCATCACCATTTGCGAGATCCTTTGCCTCCACTGTATATGTGTCCAAAGCTACCATTGCTGAATCTTTCAACTCCTTGATCTATACAGAGATCAAACATTACCAAAAGAGACCCAACGAATTTGGGAAGCAGAATTTGGGAAGAAATTAAGAACCAGAAATTTCAGGTGATGGCAGAAATGAACACCACAAGGTTCATGTTCTAGTTCTTAAATACCAACTTTAACATGGCTGTTCTTTCTGCATTCCAACAAATAGTTTGATACAGAATAGGTCTCTCTGCATTAGGTCTGAGACTTGCCTTGTCGCGTCCCACTGGTTGTGAAAGAAAGCTGGTAAGGAGCTTGTGCAAATATGCATTGTACATGAACACCAGTTCTTCATCATCATTCTGCATTCGTACAAAATGTGAGAGAAGAAATGAACAGAAATATGGACCAGATGCTAAGCTTCAAAGCTGGTGAAAAATGTTCCTACTTTCTTAAAACACTCCAGATGGGTTCTAGAGAGGCATAATATTGCTCTGATGATTACACAATACCAAACTTTTATGGACAGTTTTATATCTGTGATCTATCCACTTGTGCCTTTTGGTCAACAGTAGAGAGAAAGTTCAGACCTGATAAGTAGCAGTCTTCAGCACTTGGGTTGTGAGAAACTCAAAGACATCGTGTTCACATGCACGATTGAGGCAAGATTGGGCACTTGCATCATCTGCAAAGAGGGCACCAGCAGAGGTGACCTCAGACACACTCTTGGTGAGCATTATGTACACAGCCCACACAAGTCGAATAACCCCAGTGAAGCCCTCTGCAATCACATTGAGGTCTGATTCATCCATCACCTGCAAAGAAACATGAACAACAACAACATCAGATGGGAGTTTTGATCACAAAAATTAGAGCTAGAGACAGGAAGTGCTCCTGAAGCCAAGACAAGAGGCAAAAGACTGTTCTTGACCATCTTGCTGAGAAGCCCCTAAAGATACCTGTAGACAGAAGGAAAGAGGAGAGACTTAGAGAACCAGCTGAAAGAAGAAAAACAGAAAAGACAAAAAGGCTCACCAGCTGTTGAAACTCTTGGCGAAAGCCAGCATTATAGGCAAGAACAGAGCCCATTTCTTGTGTTCCACCCAATGCATCTGACATGAGAGAATTGGAGAGTGAAAACATAATTGTGTAAGTTATCTGCACCCAGTTTGCAGGCAACCCATATTAATTGATTATCAGTGATGCTCCTCTCGCCAATCTCCTCTGCATTGCGGTTGATGCTGCATGATACAAGAGCAGGTTGTAGCCAAAACTCTCACCTGGAGCTTGACAGCATCATAAGGAAGAGTCTCATCGATTGAACAGTCCTTTAGTAGAGAGTACAGGTCATTGGCCTCCTGAGGATCTGCAAAGAATATTTCCAAGAGGATGATTCGCATTGCAATCCACTTTGTCTGTAGGTGGACAAGTTGAGAACTCAAATAAGAGCTCAGAGAACAGAAGTAGCACCAGGATCAGAGTTAGCTCCTGATCTCATAACACTGTCACATTTTGTAATTGGTGAAGGAAATAAACTAAGACCAAGGGACAATGCTCCAACGTACTGATGCGAACAATAAGACACGTGAGGACGAGGCAATGACATATGCTAAGTCGCTCCTTCTGGATGACATTTCGGCGTTGCACCAGCACACCACGTGAGTCCATTACATATGGCTCCACTCCAGGACCTCCCAGCCCAGCAGGTTCTTCCCGATTCAGCTCCTACACCATTACAAAATAGATGGGTTCCTGTCATCTACGATACAATGCAATTTCATTTGCTATTGAGAATACTTGACTTACCTATAGTTCATTCTTTTTCTTCTGGTCAAAGCTCACAGAAAACTTATAGAGCTAGAGGACAAGGCACTGATACACAACCCAGGATGGTCTTGAAAATGGGGGGTTACCTTTATGAGGGAAATAAGTCTTGATCGTAATCCAGAGTCAAGCAACTTCTCCACATAGTTTTGAATGTCCGCAACAAGGTTTGGATCCAGTTCCTCATCTAACACAACCGCCTGGAGGAAACAAAAAATCAACTATCACATTTGTATCACCTAGCTCAGTTTCTCTGTGGAAATTCTTAATATTTCCATGGATTCAGAACTCATGCTAAATAAAGACCACATCATCATAGAGGCATAAAGAAGCAACAAAAGCTTCAAGAACTCCTCTGTCCTTACAACATAACCCAACCTGAATACAACAATTGTGAGGTGACCTGATGAAAAGGCTGTAGAGATTCCAGATCTGACAAGTAAAGAGGAAGAGAAAAAGGGACACAACATGATGAACTTTCAGAGCATGATCATTGGAGGACAAAGTGAAGCTTGAACACATGGATACACGGGAAAGACAGCTTACTCGGAGCAATAGTTGAAGGGATGTGATCAGAGCTCTTCGTTCAGTAAACCAGAGCCCAGCAGCCAAACGCAAAATTTCCAATGGTTCCCGCCCTAACAAGTTCCACTGCAACAACATCCCACATGCATCCAAGGGCATCCATCGTCTTTACAAGAACTACTACAAGCAACAATGCCCAAAAAGGAAAATGGATATTTTCATAAATTGATTTACCCACCTCTTGATGTGCAGAAACAAGCAAACCAACGCAGTCAATTTCATTCAAATTATAGTCATCACTCAGCTTCAGGGCCTGCAAATGATCACAACAACAAAGGAAAAATGCACACAAAATTTTATTCTGAGCAGGGACCCAAAACCCCATATGCAACAGAGTCTGCAATGGATATGTTGAAAAATTCAAAATGCCATTTCCTTGTAACATCAATGCTGATGGCCTGAGAGCTTACAATCTGCGCATCTTGGTCGTCAAGAGTTGTTGGTGGTGCATTTGGTAATCTCACCTCCCTAGATACCACTTGTGCTCTATCCTCTGCTTTTGGTGCCTGCCAAAAACCAACCAAAAAAAAAAAAAAAACAGGGGTGTTTAGAAGCTTCTCTTCTCCACTTTGAAGGGGGTAAAACTGCAACATCACAATTTCTCTTTCTGCTCAATCTTCCAATGCAACAACTGGTTTAATTGCAGTGAATTTGTTGGTTTAAGCAAGCAAATGGCAAAGCCTGTATCCGAACTTTCTACTTACGAGGGCAATTAGGGTTTAGGGTTTAGGGTTTAAGAGAAAATGCTCTTCGGGAAATGCATGGAAACAGGTTCGATTTTCTTGCTCTTTTTCTCTCGATTCTTTTTTTCCTAATACAGTCATTACACCATGCAAATTTATTTCTTCGTTCAGAAAGAAGAGTTACAAGACAACCTTGCACTTCATGTTAGGGTTGAGCAGAGAGAAGAAATTTGTCAATACAAAACCAGTGTTTTTTTCTGCGTCATTTTTCTGGCAAAGGAAAACAACCAAACTCTGCTGCCCAAGACATTCCTTAGAAGTTATGAAAGAGAACCGGAAAACCCATTTTGTATTTCATTTTTTTTGCCTTTCTTAACGTGACAGAGAGGAGGCTTACTGGGTACTTGAGAAAGGACTCAAAACTAGGGAAGGAGACATGTAAAGCGTGGGAGAGATCAGCACGGTGTTGTGGCTCCGGCTTGGCTCCAACCAGCACAGCTGCCTCTACTGTCGCCAGCAGACGCCGATACGAAACCATGTCGAGGAACCCAGACCCACACCACACGGCACCAAACCCAAAAAAAATTGAAAAACACCCACACTTAAAAAACGAAGCTCCCCGTGATCACTCCACTTCCTGCCACCATCTTTCACGCTAGGACCTGCATATCGAACGAATGAGAGAAAATGAGAGCGAAAGTCGCAAAGTCGCAACCCCCAAGAAGCACAAGGACACTAGAGGGAGGGAAAAACGCACTGTTCGCGCGCGGCCGCAGGCGCGAGAGAGGGGAAAACAAAGAGGAAGGTCGAAATCGAGCGACGGGACGGACGGTAGGTAGGTAGGGTTCGGCGGGTAGAAGAACCTTCACCCGGGTATATGACGGTTATGTATGTATACGGTATACGGTATAAAATGAATGTAAAATCAAAAGAGGAGGACCTCCAGAGCCTTTTGCTGACCATGTCATGTTGGCACATTGATGAAAGAAGTCATTAGCTTGTTAGTGTAAACATCCAAATTTTTTTACTATTGGAGCGATGAAATCATCTTTAGGGTGTTGGTCATGATATGACACAACCTTTGCCTGATTTGCAATTGTTGTGGCTAATCTTCGAAACAAATAACTCATGAACCAAAATTTACATGAATCGAATCAATAATGATTACATCTGTGAAAGTGCAAATACGATTTGTGATAAACAAAGTTATACCCAGTCATTAGTGTGATGACTAAAGAGATGACATCAAGAGAACATGAATTTGTTCATGCAAAATATGGAACCCGGCATCCCTCACAATTTAGGTGAAAGAATCCCAAACTGCATCATGTGTGGCAATGTGTTCTCCCCATGAACATAACGTAGTAAGTGTACCTTATTGAATTTATGGGCTAACCGCATATACATTGAAAAAGACCATGAACCATAGGATGGGGGAAGCCCAATCTTGTGTATAATGTTGAGAAGAAAATGTCAAAGGCCATCCTAAAAGATGACATGACTTGGCAAGCAAAAGCTAAGCACCCAAATTTGGGCATGCGCAAGATCTCAATCAAACATGATGACAATTTGAAAACAACTCTAAGATGGTGCTAGAAAATGAGTGCTCATGCACACTCTAAAAGATTATCCATTCCTCTTTCTAATAATTGCTTAAATGGAAGGATGGAAACCTAAGCAACTAGAAGTAGAAAGTCAAAAGCCCACCTAAGGTGAGCTTGGAATGGAAGTGGACCTAAATTGCTAGCCTTGTGGCCCCCAATAAAAATGGGCAATTATCTTGCAAAAATCTAGATGTGATGTCAATTTGCAAAAAATGTTACTGAAATTTCCATTTAAATTTTGTTTGCAAATATAGTAGCAATGACGGCAGCCAAAGTTGTCACCACTGCCATTGCTAAAAGTTCGAACTTTTGGATGCCTAATTGTTGGTGCTAATTCACCAAATAGAAAAGGGGCGACATTATTTTTGGTGATACAACTATGGCTATTGCGTGGGAGCAAGAAAGGGCATGGAAAGGAGCTCCCCGTCGTGTTTATCTTGTTTATTGAAATTATAGCTAGAAGCAACAAACAATAGAGGAAAAGGAGGAGGAGTTGTAGTGTGAAGAAAAAGAAACAAGGAAAAGAAAAAGGAGCAAGGAAGGAGAAGAAGAAAAAGGAAGGAAGGAATGAAGGAAAAAAAAAGAGGGAAAAAAAAAGGGAAGAAAAAAAAAAAGGAGAGGGGTGGTGGAAAGAACCAAGTTTTAACCACCATCATTGGGAGCTCAAGCTTTTTTCTAAAACCTTCAAAGTCCGAGCACAAGCGAAGGTTCGTGAAGTTGGGGTTTGCTTAAGATGAAGGGGTCCAATTTGAACTTCCCCTTTTGTATTTTGTATTTTTTTTGGATTTTCCAAAATTAGGGTGCAAGTTCGACATTTTTCATTTTCATTTTTAGTTTTAGTTTTAGTTTTCATTTTTTATCCAATTGAAGGATTTCATCCAAATTGTGGATGAAAAACTATTTCATCCATCCAACAAAAGGAAGCTAGTGGGCAAACATGGGGTTAATGATCATGTGGGCAAGCTAGTTAGTAAACAACCCACCTATGAATGTACATCAAATGATTTGACCCTTAAGAGATTAAAAAATCATTTTAATTCATTTTCAATTTCAATTTTAATTTTCATTTCCAATTTCTTTGAAAATTCATATCTTTCTCATACAACATTGGATTGACAAACAATTTACAGGTTGAGTTTCTGGGGAAGAGAATTATGTGTGTGTGAAGTTGCAAAAGTTTTGGAAACAAAAAATTATGGAGGTCAGAAGTTGATTTGACATTTGTAAAATTATTTGTCATTCAAACTTTGGGAATTTAGTTCTCACCCATACAAAGGTAGAATCTAAAGTTTCTATGCCAATGAATTCCTTGTGAAGAACACTTCCATCATGAGATTTTTTTGATCATTTGGAGATAAGAAGTTTTGGAGGCTCATTCTAGGGTGTAAGGTGGTTTGTGGCAAACTTTTTTGTACCAAACATTTGGTGGTTCAACATTGTGTTAATGAATCATATTTTTTGCACCTTGCATGTGGTGGAATGCCATGCCATCAATGACGCGGAGGATTTAAATCCATGTTGTGATTCCTGTGTAGGAATCATTAAAATGGAAAGTTGTGTTGGATGAATTATGCACCTCCACTTATGTTGTTTGTTAGCTTGTTGGTCTAGTTGTTATATTTTTTGGGGGTAGGGGGATTACCGATGTGTGTCATTCAATTGCGACCTAAGGGTGATCACATGCTTTTAAGTTGACCTCTTAGTAGTTTGTGCTTACTATTCAATGTGAAATTCCAAGTGAAAGGCTATGTGTTTTCCCATGCATGCCATTATTGTTACAATGAGCCTGGGAGTTGTGGTTGGTGTGGTTAATGGCTAGGCATGGGGCAAAGCCACCATCTAACCATCATTGACTGAGTCATGTTTGATTCTTGATTTACTTGAACATGTTGATTAGGTGTTAGTTAGGGTTTAGGTTATATTGGGAGGCGCAATTGTGGATATGTCTAGATTTGATCATCAAGATGTCCCATTGTTTATTGTTGTGGTGAAATTGGATTGATAACTAGTAAACCACCATGTTATGTTCATAATGTGCCTTAATTTTGTTAGCCTTGTGAAATGTTTTTATGAGTGTAGGTGCTTTAACCATATAGGTGCAACATCCCTAAGTTCATGTTATGAGGTTTATGTTTTGGGGGTTTAGTTAAATTGTAATAGGTTCAACATCCCTGTAGATTTAGTTTGAACCATCATAAGTGTATCATCCTTTTGTGACTAGATTTTAGGGGGGATACCCAAATTAAGATTCAAATTCACCATTGAAGGGGGAACATGATCCAAGGACAATGACAATATTACCATCACAAATGGTTTTACTAGGCAAGGAGTGCAATTCAAACCACCCACACCACCTTTATCATCATTTGGGAAAAGTTTTCAAATTTTGAGACATTTTTCTTTAAGGTCTGTCAACCCACCACTGTTGTGGGACATGGAGGAAATGTATCGAGCCACCAAAGGGCCTCGTTGATATTTGAAGGTAGTTGACACCATTAAGTTAAATGACTTCATCCAGATATTTGACAACTGATGTGATATGTAGCAAATGTGTAATCCCCATTTGTTCACACCTTTCATGGCTTGGAAGGGTTTGTTTCAACATTTGGAACGCCACCTATGGATGACTATCATGAGTTTAAACGTGCCCATGAGATCCAAATTAAGGAATGGCAAGTATATTGGTCTCTCAATTATGTTTCATCATTAAGGGAATTGTGGCCCCAAGTGGTGCAATAACAACTCTTGACATTAATTTGGTAAATGGAAGTAGAAACACCAATAGTAATGCAACCACCAAAAATGGTGGAACCATTGGAAGTGGTGGTGGTGCAATGGCATCCACTAGTATGTGAGGTCCATTGCCCACATTTAACCTAATTGTGGAATTTTTCCATAAATTACAATGAAATTACCAAGGGGTTAAAATTGAAAAATTGAGAAGTTTACAAGATTTCCAATGTAAGCCCCATGAGAGCTTGCAAAAAGCCTATGCATGAATGTCTAAGTTGATCATGGTGACACAAGGTGTCATAGAAGCCCAAATAATTCAATTTTGGTATGGGATCCTAGACAAAAAACTTAGGCATTGGGTGCAGGATGTCATTTTAATACAACATGTTTCACCCACTTTGGCTATTGTGTTTCAGTTGTCAGAAAGGATCGAAATGAACATGGTGGAGGAGTGGGTGGTCACCCTTAAGTTCAACAAGGAAAACCCAAGGTTTCCAGCACCATCAAATCAATAATCACAAGGTCAGCCCACCAAGATTGCACCACCCAAAACCAAGGGGGCCAAACTAGATTCAAATAGTGGTTCCACATCCTATTCAACATAACAAAGTGGAAAAGACAAGTGTCAAAGGTGTGATGGGCCTCACAAGAAAAAGGATTGTCCCATTCCACCACATGCCACAACTTCAAACCTTTATCACAACTAACCATGTTCCCATTACAATGTATATGGGCACGATGCCAATCATTACTTCACACTTCATCCATAGTTATGGTAGGACTAGTCATAGGATACCAATGCCAATAAAGGCCAAGGTTTTGGGAAGCACTAGAAAAGGAAAGGTGCTACCAATAAAAGGTCAACCATTAAACTAGTGCAAGGCCAACCCAACACCATGGACACTAGGTTTGCATGGTTGGAAGCCCTAATCACAAGCATGGCAACCCATGCATAAAATCTACTTCATTTGGGTCATGAAAGGCCAAAGATTGAAAAGTTGGCTATCATATGGGTCAAATGTTGATCCATGATTCTTTTGTGGAATTGGTTTTCAGGATCAGTGGCACCAAATGATAAGATGCCACATATGTCAAAAGATTATGAGTCATGGATAAGATATGATAGAAACCATGTTATGATTCCAAATCTTAATGAAATGATTTCCATAGTTACACCAACGATAGGGCTAATGTGTGGGTGCTAAAACCATGAGGTGTTAATGAGATATTAGATCCTTAGTGTGGTTAGGCTTAACATTAGGTGCGTCTCCCACATTCATTTATGTTAATAGACACCATTCCCAATCCCATGGGGCCATCAACTTTTAGTGGAATGTCAAGGAAGGTGCCTAATTTTATTCCTAGGTCCAAAGCACCCACAAGTTTGATGGGGGCGGCCAAAACAATTTGTTAAACATTTTTTTTTTTGTTGAAACATCGGCCATTTCAAATATTCAACTAATAGCCATGTTTCATTTGACGACCACATTATGTGAAAATGGTGGAACAATAAAGTGATGATTAGGTCAGAACACATTTTGTACTTCTTATAGTTCCCCATCTAGTTTCTGAGGCTAACCACATGGAGGTGTCCAAGGTTGAAATTAAATCTTGACATGTAGTTGTGGCCAAATTTCATGACTTTCCAAGACATCTAACCATTGATCAAGCTAGTGTTATTCATGGGGTTGTGATTGTGCATAATGAGAAATGAATGTTTCAATTGAGGGGGGCATTAGCATGTTGGTACCAACCCCATAAAGTGTTGTTGGATTTTAGTGTTCAACCATTGATTTTGGGCAAAGTTGTTGTTGATGGTCTTAGATTAATTGATGTCAATTTTGACCCATGCCCATATCAAATTTTGACATCTATGGGTGGGTCAAAGAAGGCACAAGGGTTAACCAAGCAAGAGATTATGATCTAGGTTAATCCCAACAATCCAACAAACTACACTACTATGCGGGCACGAGTAATGGTCACGCATGTTACATCTATTAATGTGTTGGTTGGAGGTGTGGTGTTGTACCACCTAGGGGTTACCATTGATTTTTGGGAGGAAATCGCATACTACTATCCAAGTTGGCAAATAGGAGGTAGTCATAAAACTTCATTGCTACTAAAATTCATGGGGGGCAAATAGGAAAATTTAACAAGTCAACTATGTTGGCTGGATTTTTAAGCCTTCCACGTGAATTTGAGTTGTTGGAAGGTAATGTCCATGACCAACATGCACCTCTAAATGGTGAATTGGTGATGTCAAGGTCATAAGGGATGCCAATCATTCTAGTTTCTCCATTGGATCCTTGGCCACCATGGGGCACATTGATTGAACTTTAGGCATTACCCATTCACTATATTCATTAAGCTTGGCACATTTTATCGACATTAAACCCATAATCACCTGTGAACCTTGGTAATGGGCCTCCAGGTTTGAACCCATTGGATACTAGGGTTATTTAGTGGGATATTCCCAAGGATGGGATATGTTTATTTAAATTGTTTAAAGGCATTAATTATGGATTAGATGTAGTTATATAATTGGGATCCTAGTCCGAAGATACCATTATGTGGAAAAGGATCACAAGCCAAACAAGTTTCCATGCAGCATGTCATGATGTTGCAACAAAGGTAACATCATTTATTACCAAGATCAGCCATATAAGGTTATCAACATTCGTTACCAAGCAACATCACTGACGCGCTCCCAAGTCACGAGGTGAAACCCACTTGAGGGTTTCACAAATTCAAGTTGCGGAAAGTTGAGACTTGGTAGCACGCTCCTGACTTCCAACTCTAAAAAGGGGTAGAGGGTCGAGTTGGGAGCCTAGGGATTAGACTAGGAAGAGGGACTAGCTTAGCTCGTGTGAATCTGCATCCAAAAACCAACCAAATCGGGTTAGTTT
>Ga0116227_10006329_pt1 | contig 24094 bp, 22 predicted proteins | sample S1TSphgellanicum_FD_89693 | JGI IMG/M metagenome (GOLD analysis project Ga0116227, IMG submission 89693) | Host-associated microbial communities from peat moss isolated from Minnesota, USA - S1T2_Fb - Sphagnum magellanicum MG | ecosystem: Host-associated > Plants > Peat moss > Unclassified...
AAAAACGTACCCCCCACTAAAAACAGATATAAAAAAAACAAAAAAGTGCGGGGGGGGGGGGGGAATACAAGAAACAAAAAGGAAGGACTCATGTCCAAGAAGACAAAAGAACCACCTAAGAGGGCAAACCACAAGGGGAACATCAAGTTCCCAAACCCCATCAAGTTCCCAAATCCCCTCGAGTCGTCATGAGGAAGCATATCAAATAAGGAAAGGGGAGGACCTCTTGAAAGGAGGTTTAGTCTAGAAGAAGCCTCATCTGAGTTATTCTTTGGTTTCACCTTGGTAACCAATTATGATGTTTGATGGGTAGTTCAAATACACCCTTAGTTAGGAAGGAGGCTTTGGACCTCTTTGGGGGGGGGGGGGGAGAAACCTAACAACTTAGGTAGGTAATAAGGAGGAGCACCACCATAAATTAGTACACTTTTGTTTTTATGCCCACTTTGAAGACTGGGTCTTTCAAAACCCTTTTGTTTTTGGCTTAGCATTGATGAACTAGTCAGATTTGGTTTCTATACTTTAAAGACCACTTCTTTGCCATAAATAGTAGAGCTATCTATCTACTAACCAATCCACAAAATGTACCTACATGCTTTGGGGTAGTGACCTTCCACATGTGTTGCAATGGTGGGTGGCTGGGTCACATAATCCCATCATCTCCAATCACTTCAAGTGGCCATCTCCTCACGAGTTGGATGAGTTGGATGAGTTGGATGATTTTAGGGTTTAGGGTCATACACTAAAACCCTACTAAACCCAAGATGGATCCCATTTAGGTTTAATATCCAAGTGTTTAGCACTTACACATGTTATTGGTGGAAAATAGTCCAAAGTAGTGCAATTATGATATTCAAGTTTTTAGGATCAAATATTCATTCATGGATTGGTAATTTTTACAAATTGATAATTGTACATATTATCATTTGTTGAATTTTTTTTTCTTATTTCATTTTTAGGAAAATAGAAGGATTTTCTTAATCAACATAATTGAAGGGTTTGTTGGCTTTTTAGGTTGAAGCTCTTTTTTTTTGGGAGGTGTGATTTGAGATCAAATTGGTAAATTAGCAAATGGTCTTGAACTACTACCAAATTTCATTGTAACACAAGATCAAACAATATGACCATTTGGCTTTTTTATTACTCGATCCATCTAGGCATTGACAATATCGTGTATTTATCATCAAACTAATAGAGGTGACAAGGATGAAAATAGAGCCAAAGATGGCAAAAAGGATGAGTTTCTGCACCGTGGTGACAATATAAGAACAATACTAGAATATTTTGTCATAGATGCCTAATTTTTTTAAACCAAAAAAAATAAGTCAAAAAATGAGGGACAATTTGATTTTTGCCCCAAAAAATTTCCATCACTTTTTTATGCACTTTGGAGATATCTTTGGAAAATTTTCTAAAAAAATTCACCAATAAATATTAAATACATCTGGGGATGCTTGTCACCTATTCTTACTTCAGAAAAATAAATTTAAATGATTAAATTAAAAATATATATTAAAAAAAGAAAAAAAAAGAAAAAAAAGAGTCCAAGATGGTAAAAAAGGATGAAAACAATTGGGAAGGAAAATAGGTACCTACAGTCAAGATGATAAAAAGAGGATGAAAAAAATGGGAAGGGAAATTAGAGCCAGTGGGATGGTAAAACTTTCTTACTAGTACATCTTAATGCAATTTACATTGCAGTAAATTGTCTTTTACGGACCCACCCTCCACCTACCCCAAAACTTTCCCCCTCCTTCCTTCTTTTTCTTTTCCCCCTGCCTTCCTTCTTTCCAGCCTCGGGAGCAAAAAGAGTTTGAAATACCGTGCAGTTTGAGGCGCGCGACGCATGGTTCAGAGTTGCCGTCTCTCGCTTGGTCTCTCTCTCTCTTCGCTTTCTCTCTCGTCTGGCTCGTCTGTCTGTCTGTCTCTCTTGTCTCGTTTTCTCCTCTCTCGCGACAATCGAAGGTGGTCGCGTTGCAATTCTGTTCTATTTTCTCTCAACACTTGAAAAATCTTCGTGTTTGTGTAATGTTCTTGCACAGTCGTTCCTGCTACTACTGCTGCTGCTGTGCTGCTATTTTTTATTTCTAAAACTTTGATGCTCTGGCTGTGTGAGCAACCAGCTGCTGCTCTTTTCATTCTCTTATCCAAGCCGGCGGTGGCCAGCATTTCGGACTTTCTGGATTCCGTCTTTGCTCGTCCTCGATCTTTGCGTCGTCGCCTTCTCGTTTGTTTTTGGTTGAATTCTTTGGCTGTTTTTCTTCTTCTTCTTCTTCTTCTTCTTTTTCCCCCCTTTCCGGGATTTTTGCAACGGATTGGAGTTTTGGTTAGGCAGCAGGCTATTCACGCCATTGCTCTTCTTCGAGTCGTCGGCTGGCTGGCTGACAGTATTAAGAATTTCGTTTTGAGCATCGGTTTTTTTTTGTTCTTCGGTGGTTTGAGATCATGTCGGATTGGATTGTGCTGTGATCGCCGGAATTTGTTTGCTTGAACCACAAGCAAGGAGCAAAATTTGGGAAGAGGAGCAAGGAGAAAGGAAGATCAATCGAGCGAGCGAGGAGGGGAAATGAGAGAGGAGGAAGTAGCAGCGGGGGGGATCATGATGCGCTACACCAGTCACTCCGTGAAACAGGACTTGGCGAAGCTTGATAACAAGGATGTGGAGAATCGGAACACCGCTCTGTGTTCTCTTAAACAGCTTGTGGTGCAGCTCGACGCCATTACTCTCTCTCGCTTCCTCAATCAGGTTCTTACGCTCTTCCTCTCTCTTGTTGTTTCTTGCTGATCTCAATTGTACACAGTCCGTTCTTGCACACAATTCGCAAAGAGCCACAGAAAAAAGACGCACACACAAGTCTGAATCCTATTACCTTTGAAGAACAAGAACAACGACAAGCAGAAGAAGATGAAGATGACGATGGCCAAAGAAACTGCTAGCGCAGTTTGCAATTCTTGTTGCATTGCACCAGAATTCCGAACTGAGCGCACAGAAGTCCGAATCCGATCAGCTCATGAAGAAGAAGAAGAAAAGGAGATGACAAAAGAAACTGCTGTGTAGTTTGCAATTCTTGTTGCAATTCCACCAGAATTCCGAGAAACTGAAGCAGACACGGACACAATTCTTTCTGCAGATCGCGGAGTCGCGGGAGACGGGAGCAGCACGCACATACGCGATTTCTCTATACGAAGACGTAGCCCGTGTGCATGGGAAGAACGTCGTTCCACATATCCCGCAAGTGATTAACGCTCTTGCCCGCTCACTCTTGGCAAGTGGAAGCTCTCCACAGATGCACCAAACATGCGCCAAAGTGACGGCGGCCTTGTCTCGTTACACAATCGACTCCACAACGTCGACGGAAGATGCGGAAGAAATACTCAGAGAGCTTTCTCAGCCCCTCGCAAACCTCGTCTCAGGTCTAGATTTCTTCTCAATTCCGCAAGCTTTTGCAAATTTCTTTGACTGTTTTCCTTTAGTTTTTCTTGTCTGCAGGCTTGGAGGCTGATGAGTCTGGTTTCCATTTCTGCTGCGGCTGCTCCTGCAGGGAAGTTGGAGCCGGTGGCAGGTGGGGCAGCAGCTTGCTTGCAAGCTTTGGTGGAGACAGATAACTGGAAACGGGCTTCTTCAGATTTGGTCCATGAGATTTGCCAACGCACAATTGCAGCGCTTAACGAGAAATCCACGCGCACTGTTGCTCATATGCACCTGATTCGGTCGCTTGCTTCTGTGAATGCTGACATTCTGAGCATCTACGGGACCAGTTTGCTCAGAGCAGGAGCAGAGATTTTGATGCTGGGTTCAAGTCCTTGGCAGCAACGAATGTCAGCTGCTAAGCTCTTGCAAGATGTTCTCACCATTCTGGATAAGGAGACCTTGACTTCTGAGCTTCCATTCACCATGCAGGTATGGCAGAAAGAAAAGCCTTCAAGGTTATGGAAAATTTGTGTAACAAGCAAGCATGCAGTTTGGGTTTGCAGCTATTTTTGGCATTCTTGCTGGTTTTTCTTTTAGCTCTTTCTTCCATTGCCTTAGGGTTGTCTTTTTCTCGCTTGTTTGGCATTAAGCGTCCATGATGTAGGGGCATTCTTGCAGATTTTTTCTATTAGTTCTTTCTTCCATTGCCTTTGGGTGGTCTTGGTTATGCTCATTTGGTGTTAAGCACTCATGTGTGGGGTCATTCTTGAAGGCCTTTTTCTAAGTTCTTTCTTCCATTGCCTTTGGGTGTTCTTTGTTTTTGCTCATTTGGCATTGATCAGCCATGATGTGGGGGCATTCTTGCAGGCTTTTTTCTAAGTTCTTTCTTCCATTGCCTTTGGGTTTTCGTTTTTTTCGCTTGTTTGGCATGAAGCACCCATGATGTGGGGGCATTCTTGCAGGCCTTTTTCTATAGTTCTTTCTTCCATTGCCTTTCAGTGGTCTCTTTTTTTTTGCTTGTTTGGCATCAAGCATCCATGATGCAAGGGCATTCTTGCAGGCTTTTTGCTTTAGTTATTTCTTCCATTACCTTTGGGTGGTCTTTTTCTTGCTCATTTGGCATTAAGCATCCATGATGCAGAGGCATTCTTGCAGGTTTTTTGCTATAGTTCTTTCTTCCATTGCCTTTGGGTGCTCTTTTTCTTTCTTGTTTGGCATTAAGCATCCATGATGCAGGGGCTGGAGAGTTGTCGCCTGGATAAAACGCCACATGTTCGATCTGCTGTGACTGAAGCACTCAACACAGCCAGGCTGCTTGCATGTGGAGATGAGCGCAGAACATCAATTGGTACAGCAGCTAGTCCAGTTTTGAAAACTCCTGAACAGGCACGAAGTCTCCGGAAATTTGGTAATCATCCAGTTTCTCCAGTCTCAAAGCGAGTTGCCAGTCCAGTCTATCAAGAATCTCGAGCACCATTACCATTTTCTCCACTTTCAACACCAAAAACAGAATCTTCACATGTTGTGACCCGAGGTTCTTTTCCCAAGTCAAGCCCAGGCAGGGGTGCAAGAAGAGCTCCTCTCTTTCCTGCAGGCGATCAGATCCATCAGTCTCATGGTTCTAGCAGCTCACCGGCATCACCTTCAAGTTCCACCACTGATGAAGGAGATTCAGAGGCTCTTGCTTGTAACTATCAATATCCCCTCTCATAATTCTTGCAATTTGCTGAGTTTTCTTGTGGTATTTTTGTGAACTGGATGATGGTCACTGCAAAACTTTCATTATTTCATGCTTTTTCTTCATCATACTTGAACTTAATAAATTGTGGTTTATCTTGAAAAGATGTCTGGGAAGTTGTGAGTTAAATTCAAGTGGTAAGACCATTACACATTTCTACTGCTCTCAGATTCCCGGGTAAGTAACTTGCATGTATTATAAGCTTATGGTATTTGTGATTTTGTCTTGCAGTAGATGCAAAAGAGAATTTGCCATCACGGAGGTCACGGGTGAACCAAGTAGCCTCTCCTCAGTATGACCTAGGATTGCCAGGGCATGGACTGGCAGTGAGGCGAAAGAATCGGCGCTCCCATCTTCCTCCAACTCCAGGTGTAAATAGTCGCTCCCAACCATCATCTCCACTTTCAAGGTCCATGTCCAAATCTCAAGGCAGGATTGAAGCTTCCCAACTGGTCAATAGTGGGAAACCTGCTGCTGGCCTTCCAGTTGCAGAAAGCACAAGAGATTGTCCACTTCCAGAAGATGCATTTATGAGTCCTATGGATGTCTCTTTCAGCACATCTCATAGAGCAGATGAACACGCTGCTGGTGAGCAGCACTCAAATAGCACAGCACTGAGTTTTGGGAATGAGGTTGAGGTTTCACTCCCAAGGCTTAGGGTTGGAAATACTGGGATTGAGAGCTCAGAATCTGCAGTACAAAGTAAGTATATCATCAGCTGTGATGGTGCAGACTGTAAGACACCAAATCCACAATTTCCACAGAATCAAAGTTACCTTGATGCAGCAAGTATTGATACAGAGAAAAAATGTTTTCAAATCAGCCAGAGCAATGACAATGGCAACGAAGTGGTTGAAAATGATGCTTTCAGTAGAGAAGGTGACGTGAAGATTGCAACAACATTCTTAAATGGGACCAGCATCACGAGTGTATTAATGGAGGGAGGTAGTCCAAAGCAGACAGTCTTGAATTTGCAGGCTCATCCTTATAACTCACTTTCACACTTGAACTCAGAAGCTGATCCAGAGGATGCAAGTGCATTGGTACAGGTTTCCAGACTCTTTCTGTTTGATATTTCATGAATGTGGTGTTGTGTTGTGTGCTTCCCTTATATGCGTTAGTGAACTTGGTCATGTTATAACTCAAGTACTCTGTCTTAACTTGTTCATGGTTGAATCTGAATCTGCAGAAGCCTGAGAAGCTCTTAACACTGAAGGATCAGCTCCCCTTCACAACTCAGAAGCTGTTACATGTGCTGCAGCCGGACCTCCAAAGCCTTGATTCAGATGTGACTGCTTCAACACCTGATCCAGATGTCAAGTCCTGCAGGAATGTACTGGGAGAAAGCAGTTCACTGAAGCAAGCAGGGCTGGAGATGGATTTTGAAACTTCCAGTGATGCAGGGTGGAGTGTACGAGAAAACCCATTAGCTTCAGATGAATCATTCCATTCTGGAGAAAGCAGTGAAGAAGACCCTGACAGGAAATCCAGGGGACTGTGCAAAGCTACTTCCTTCCCCTCAAAGGTGGCTTCAGCTGATAGAAACATCTACAAAACCTCTGTCACGCTCCATCGTAAAGCTTGGTCAGTTGATGGAGGGCTACTCCATGAGGGAGCACAAAACAGAGGTGTACATTTTAGAAATAGGGATGACATAGGAACATGGAGAATGAGTCCAAAATCAATTAGGTCAGTTCGCAGCTTTAGTGGAGTTGGGGTTTCTAATGAGATTTGCTCTGCAACTGGTGCTGAACCAAAGAAGCTTTTCTCGGAGTTTGAAGCAGCTGAGTGCCCAGCCGCAGAAGCCAGGGCTTTGGAGGATGAGGACAGAATTGGGGGCTCAACTTCTCAGACAAAATTGTCCAGCTTCAGTACAAAGGATGAATCAATGATAACCCAAAAGTGTTGTGCTTGCAATAAGACAGTCATCAAAGCTCCAGTGACAAGAGAATCCACAGACAATGATGAAACGAGAGACCGACTTCCAGAGACCTCTCCTCCAGAAGAGAAAGCAAAAGGCTGGTGGGATCACAGGCTAGGCCATCATTTTGTGTCACGGTTTATAAAGAAGAACTGGACAAAAGTACGCTGGTATGGGGAAATGGTGTTTGTGGGTTCATTGTGCATAGTTGTTGCGCTTCCTTTGGCTATGATTGTCACCAAAGCTCTCAGTACACCACGAGACCTCTCACTAGTTCCCACTTGAGGTACAGAGTTTTCTCAATTTTTGTAACAGATCATGATGTTATTTTTTCACACTTGTACTGTAGTTCCTCAACCACGTCACTTGGTATGTCGCAACTCGATTATTCAAATCAGTGCCAACAGCTGGTTTCTTGTATTGTACACACACCTGGCAGGTCTTGTGCTAGTTTCATGGGTAATCATAGTATCAGCAGAGTTCTCAGGGTATAGAGCTCTCAAGTTAGTTGGTAGACTTGGTATTTGTGATGATGGGCCACTTATGTTTCTTTGTAAGAGTCTCTTAAAAAGATGCAGGGAGTGCACAACTTTCTGCAATAAAAACGACCTCTGGGCTTGTGAGTCTTGGTGTGTGGTTCATCTTGACTGAAACTGGAATATGGAGCTCATCATATGCTGTTCAAGAGAGATAACAATCTACTTGGAGCTATTGCAAGAATTTTGCAATTTTCAAATGTGGTGATCCTGAGTTATCTGGCGTCATATCTGGTATTCAATGGGATATGACAGCATTCCCAATGGGATATGATTGCTGCTGTTCCTTTGCTGTGTTTAGCCTGGTTCAAAGCAGTCTGGATGTTCTTTAGTGTAGGGAGATGTTGCATTGACGTTAGCTATTGTATGCTGTTGAAGAATTTGGCTGGCTTTGATTGGGTTGGTTACAACGGTTGGCCCATGTTGAAGCATTTAACTGATCTCCACTCTATGTTATTCGGGATTTTATATTTGTGGGTTAGGATTGGGAAGTAACTTGTAACCTAGTTTTTGGTCATGATAGATATTAATAGAGACATTAAGAGAGGACCAAATAGTGTGTTGGTGGCTCTACTCTCTAGAGCATCCATAGAGGTGCTCAGAATGTAAACCTGCAAAAATATTTCTCACATCCAAGTAATGTTTACTTACTTTTTTCCAACTCTACCCATAAAACTAAAACCAGGACTGCAAACAGCTGGAGATGACTAAGAGCAACCCACTTGGAGCAATCAAACTATCTAGCCAATCAACAGAAAGTGGTAGGCTTCGCTATGCTGTCGAAAACCATTGTGCTAAGCCAAACCAGCATGCTCTGATTTATTCTTCATTGCATTTTCTTTTGCAGGGCCACATACTGACCACCATTGGAGCTGCAAATATATTTCTCACATTCAAGTTTAGTTATCTAATTTTTCTCAATCCCACTCATAAAACCAAGATTGGGGATTGCAAATAAGTGGGAACTACTACTAGCAAACTACATGGACAGTAGGCCAATTGAAAACAAGGAGCAGAAGTGAGATCATATCTATTATTATGAACAAAGCAGTCACATGACATTTATTAGGTTATGCTGTGCCTTTCATCAAGCTCAGGATTATGTGGAAAATTGTTGGGTCAACTGTTTTGCTGAGCCAGATCTTGGACACTATTGGAGCTGCTCTAACAGTATGGAGATGTTTCTTGACAACTAAATGGACCATGAAATCAAATCATGGGTCTACAAATCAAGGGCATAATGGAATTGAACATTTCAAGTTCAAATTGTTATATGCTAACAGGAAAAACAGTTGTAGTTATACATCCATGTTTTGGAATCAACCAATTTATTGAGAAAAAGCTTGATTCACACAAGTGGAAAGACTTCCAAGTATATGAGAGTCAGCTTTACTTGCCCTAAGCAATCCGAATTTTCCAAAAAAGACTGTCTTTTGATTCCAACATTCAAATCATTCTTGAACAAAAGAGTACATTGTAAAATTTGGCAACAAAAAAAAAAGAGTTGGCAATCAAAATGAACACGAGTGGTGAATTCTGACTACATTGTGAAGATTTAGAATGAAAAGGTGATAGAGCTTTTATTTTTGAACAAAGTTGAAAGAAGGAATGAATTCACATGTGACAAATCTAACAATCCATGATAATACATACCCATATATACCTATACACCAATACCAATGTAAATGTTTCAGCACAATCAGTCAACACATATGACACATGAAACGAGTATTGAATGTAGAAGAGCATGCCTATGCCAACCATCATCAAACATTTCAGAAAAATTAATCAAAATTTATGATATTTAAAAAAATGGTTGAATTGCATAGTGAATCATTGTCAACACATTGTTTTTGCAAAAAATGACTACTTTTCATCCATAATGAATACTTCTTAAAATTGCTTAATTAGGTTCTTTGCATTGTTTGGGCAATTTGAAAGGTTCTATGACCTAGTTCTTTAAACATGCATAATATATGTAATGCAATTCATTATCTTTTAATATGATTAGTACTAGTTTGAGGTAGGACCTTACAACATAGTCATGTTCTCCTTATTTCATGTTTCATGTTTTGTCATGTTATGAATATAACCCTCATCCTCAGTTCATCTTCAAATTTCTTGGTTTTGTGGGGATTATGTTTAGTTAGGCATGTTTTGTTATGATTTGTTGTAGCCTTCATGCTCATGGTGATTATTTTTGTTTTTATGATAGTTTTCATGCCCATGACAACATGAGTTAAATGCTACGAAAGATTCATTTTTTCAATGGATTCTTATGAAGGAATGGAAGACAACATAATGAGGCTCAAGCATGTGGGCACTATTTTGTTCTAAATGTAAAGTAATGTGTTGCAACATTGATGCAAGTGCAGTAACAAAAGAACACCAAATTTAATGCATTTGAACTCCTATTTTAGCATCTGAAGAATGAGACATGGGAGCCAAGTAGATCCTTCATTGGCATTATTTGCAAATGAAGCAAGAAGAATATTTCAGAGCTAGAAAATAATGAAAATCACTTGTACCTAGTGTGGTCAATCTATCCAACCATGGTACAAGTGATTTTCATTATTTTGATTCAATTTTGTGAAAATATGAAGTCGACATGTTGAAAATCATCATAATTATATCATAGGCTACATTCTGAATAATTGCACTATGCATATCACAATATTATAGTAGATGATGGAAAAAATTATAATTTCAAAATTTATAAACGAATTCATTTTTTTATTTTTTAAAAATTATTCATTTTGTCGATGTGGAAACTGACCCTAGGCTACAGTATGGATTATCTCACTCTGCCATTTGAAGAAGTAATAATAAGTGATTTAGTTGTATATTACCTTCAATGAAGTAATGATTCTTTTCCTCAATTTTGTCACTTTTACTTTTTTACTATTTTGAAATCTTGTTGGTATAATACCCTTCAGTTTTACTGTAACAAGTCATTTAAAAATTACCCTAGGTTTTTAATCATCTCTTTTAATCGGAATCACAATAGTTGGGTTTCATATACATAGGCTTCAATTCTTTAGTTTCTTACTACCACACAAGGAGTACACTTGCTTTTCGCACCTTTCTTAGTACTTCTTAAGACAAATTTTTTATCATTTTCACACATTAAATTTAGGAATACATTTATTTGTCAATATGATGGCCAGTCATAATTTAATTAAGACTTTAAGTGAGTTTGCCTGGATCATGCTTTCTATGGGGTGTATTATGTATTTGGCACAGCTTGCTCCTCTTTGGCACAAGAAGTTTTATACTAAAGTTGAAGAGAGACATTGCTATGCAAAAAGTACAAATATTTTCATAATAGGTGTTCTCAGTGGCCTTCCTACATCCAGGGAGGAAATTAGGCCCAAAAGTTTGTGGGAACAAAAAGATGAGAAAGAAGGAACTCTATGCCATCCATGGCATTTGTTCCCTTGGTTGATGGAAGGATTCAAAAAGGATGAAATCACAGAGCAAAGGAAGATCAAGCCCAACCATTCACTTGGATGATTTAAGGGGATAGCGGGCCAAAATATGTGGACTCAAAAGTCTTTAACTTGAGAAGGTGACAAGCCAATACATAGCAGATGAACAAATGCAAATCCACAAATCTAAAATCCCCTCCTTCCTTGTATAAAAAAACACTAAGTTCTTTTGTGTTCAAACTAGTGGTGAACTCCATGATATTAAATGTCTATGAGATTGCAAAGCTAAATTGTTTTGTCAATTCTAGTTAAACCAAAACTAGACATGACAAGAATGAGTTCAAATTGCAAACAAATGTTAGCCAGTTCTTGGTCCATGCTACTTCAAGGTCAGCGCTTGTTCAATCCCAAGGTCCCCAGATCATCAATTTAGCAATTTGAAAAATCAGAACCAAAACCAAATGTGGAACCAACCTCCTGTTGGAAGGTTCCAGTGGAAGGTTCCAACTTCCTGATCCAGTTCCAACAGGAAGAGTTTGAAGTTCCAGATCAGGAAGGTGACCAAGTGACCTTACAAGTCTAGGACCTGCCAGACACTGGTCATTGATGACAACCTTAGTTACGAGTGACTACATTGCAGATAAGTCCAAAAACCCAACATGTAAAAACCATATCTCTGTAAAGAAAGGGTGTATAGACACACATGGCAACTCCACTGGGCTAACAGTCCTCCACACAGATGAAGATGTGATTGGATTGGTCAGCTAAGATGTAACAAGCATGACCAATTGGGTCACTTCAAAATGGACAATTCTTTCATGAAATAGTTGAGAAGATACATACCTACCATGTGACATAGGCAGGGGACCAAAACAAGCTATTGCTACCAGCCTAAACTCTGCTTGGAGTCTACCAGGAAATCCACTGCATTGAGCCATAACCTGTTGTGTAAGTAGCACATCACAGTGCCTGTCTTCTTTGTCAGAAAGGATCTTACAAAACAGTATGGCTCACTACAGTACCTATTGGATTTCACAGTAAGAACTCAAAGAATTAACCTCTAAAGAAGAATAACAAGCCTGCGATGTCTTTGTGCCTGCAAATTCTTGCTTGAAATGAAGGAGACCTGATGAACAATGGTACACTAACAGTAGCAACAACAGCCCTTGTGAAGTTCGATGATAAGCACCAGCTGCCACATCCTCTTCACTGTGATTCAGCATTGAATTGGTGCATGTAGTTATCATGCTGAAGGCCTTGCATGGTATCATTCTTCTCTACTGTGGACCAGAACCCAAACTGTCCCAGCGAAAAGGAGGCCTCACAAATGTCACAAATGGAGGATCCTTGAACAGTAGACACACACAAACACAGATAGTTGCAATCGTCATCAAAGATACCAAGAAGGACTTTGGAATATAGGCATGTAGAATACCACCAGGATTGCCAACTTGCCTTCCAAAAGCACTGCAATGAAACCTAGCCTTGCCGGTGTTGAGCTTTGCCCCTGAAGCAGACCTCTGATTTGAACTAAATGGCAACTCCAGATTCAGTGATTTTGGTGCTACTGACTTTGAAGCTTCACTGGGTCTTTGGTCCTGAATGTGTGGCAATGAATCTCCTGGGATATTGATAGCCACACTTCCTCCCATACTCTCAAGCAGAGCAAGTTTGGCTCTCACCAACTGTATAGACTTGATGTTCCCTCCAACAAGGGCCAAGCTGAGAGGTGTCTGTCCACTCTCATCCTGCTTGCTAACCCAAGCATGCAACCCAACCTGAGCAGGTACCACCAAATGAATGTGTTACTGTAACAAATACTCAGTGGATCTACAAATACAGCTCATCAATGTATGAGATGATGCAACCAAATTCAGACCCAGCTTAGGGGAGAATTGCAGACACACCTGGCAGGGGTCACTTGTGAGGGCATCTACAACATCTTCAGCATCTTGCATGCTAGCTGCAATGTGCAAGGGTGTCAAGCCTGCAGGTCCAGCCATGTCTGGCCTGAAGAAGTTGCCCCACTGCAATTTGAACTGCATTATTCTCTGGAAATTCTCCAACCCAAAATCACTCTCTCTTGTGAGGGATGAAGGCACATAAGCCAACAGAAGCTCCACCATAGGCCTGCACTTCCTGCGGACTGCCCGATGTAACAAACTGATTTCATCTCGCACAACATGGGACAGTTTGGCGAACAAAGAGTCAGACTCTGCTCTCTGAAAGGGCATGTCCAAAAGCTTTTGCACCACAGTGCACCAATCACGCTCAACTGAGAAGACCAACAGGCATTTCAAGCGGAAAGCATGAACCTGGAAAACATGAGCCACAATTAAATGGAGACAATAGATAACTATCCAAATTAGCACACAACTATTACCACACACAAATGTAGAAGTTTATACATGGTGAATATCTATAAGATTGCAGACAAATCTCCATAACAACACTTTGAAGGTGACACAATGATGAGTGCAGTCATAACCTTATGAGATTCACTCACAAAGTGTCAGACCATCAACTTCATCATGAATAGCAGAGACAAGTTGCCATGACTACCCACTGACTGCATCAGCTCCTGACAGTGGCTCGAGGAAGTATATAACAACCTGCCCAAAAATTGAGGCAAAACACCATCAAACTTTGGACACATATCTGTGTCCTGAGTTTCTGTCACATTTCCGACTGCAACAGGAAGACTCAATCATGACATTGGCTAGCACTCAAGAGACCTAGCTAATCAAAGAGTCAGCAGTGTCCTCATTCAAGCTGCAACAAGTTGTAAGGGTGAGCTTTGTTTCATTTGAGCATGTCCCTCTACAAGCAAGCATCTACACCCACATTTTTGTACAGTACATAAGATCCCTCCAAGTTATGAGTGTTACGCACAGTGAAACAACTATGCAAGTGTGCTCTTTCTATGATCAGACTTTGTGTGATGCTTCGAATGGTACGCAGGGTGCATGGGCACAAGATACCTTTGGGACTGCCTTTCTAAATTGTGACATGACATCCCTGAACCAGAATTGAGAGTTACACAAAAGATTGCCTGCTAAAATTCATTTCTAGCAGAAAAGCGAAATTTTTGTCTTCATCAAGACATTTGCTTTCTGACATGAGCTCATTCCTCATTGGATATGCTATCCCAGTATAAAATCCACTAAACAGAAAACAGTAATAATGCACACCTGTCAAGGGTTCTTCTGCTGGCCCTACAACCACTCATCTCTCAATCTTCCAGTAGCTGGTATCAACAAACTGTACCCACAAATCTCAATCCAGATTGGCAGTTCCAAATTTAGTGCAAGCATCCCTGCCCTGTTAGCCAATGGCATCAATGACATGAACCAAGATACGAAGTTGCCTACCATGTCAAGAGAAGCAGAGTCACTGAATTGCCAATAGCTCCTGTTCTGGAAATACCACCCCAGTTCATGTAAGAAGCATGCAACATCCTCTTCCACCACAGCTCGTGCCACCTCACTACAAATCAGGATATCACTGGATTCAAGCCCCTCTCTTTCAGCCATCTCAGCTGCACATAAAGTTGCAGCCTCAATTTCTTCTTCTAGCTTGCAGAGCTCCTTGCACACTAATGTGTTTGCAACTATGACTGGCTTTGAATTTCCTCCACTGAGATTTTGTTCAACCTGCACCAATCAAAATTCTCAGCATATCCTAAGATTCCACATGAGAAGTTTGGCCTTCCTTCAAATCAAAGGCAACTAAATCCATTGCCAAGTCATAGCTGTCAAGTTGAACATAAAACCATTACAGACAGCAGATTTCATTCTCACCTACCTTGTTGCAAAAAGACCCCAGAAATATTTTACTCTATGTACAAAACAATGTCCAGTTTCAAAGCTTCACATTTGAGCAGAGATTTGATTGTGATCTATGAACTTGAAAATGCATACCTCAATGAAACACCGACCCACAACGTCAGAGCATTCCCCACAGAAGGTGAAAGTGTGATCCACTTTAAATATGGCTCTATCAGCTGTGACCATGATAGCGCAGTCCTCCACACCTTCCTCACCGTCACTGTTGACTTCATCAATTTCCACATCAGCTCCACCACTGGCTTGGTCTGCTTCTTCATCCTCCACATTAGAAACACTTTGCGACAAGTTCTTTCCCTGATACACACAGAGTAACCTGGAGCAACAGAACCGAACATCAAGTCAAGGGGCAGCACTCTTTAGTTGCAATTTATGGCAAGGCAACATTTCAGACAGTGAAGTGCAATCTTCCACTATCATATATACCACCTAAGACAACTCAAAGATTTACAGCAATGACACATACCTGGTCCCAGAACATGCAAGGTTGAACCCATTGCAACTGATATTGGTTTCTTGGCCAGCTACAATAGCAATGGGACGCACTGATTGAATATAGGGTTGACTCAATGGATCCACCAATTTCCTTTCAACAATATTGCCTGTAAACCAAACCCATAAAAATTCAGCTGTTACCAGGCTCACTACACCACTCGAAAAACACAACATAACTTTCCTGATCATGTCTAATACCATATACATGGCAACATAGGTTTAACACTGCTCATCAAAGATTTCAGAGTCAAAACTCAAACTGACCATACAGTTGATCTGCAAAGAGCTAAAAGATGTCATACTGTCATTTGTTGTGAGCACTTACAGAAATTCAATGATGATGTTCATATGTCCATACCATTAATATCATCATACATCTCCTGTAGCTACAGAATAACTGATTGTTTTTTGTCAAATGTGGTATGAAACTAACCATCAACAATCAAAACCATTTGGTGTTCCACTTGCACCAAGATGCGGCCTTTGTGCCAAAATGCACCACTGCAGGTATTGAGTAATTTCTCCAAACTTCCTTGCAAGTCCCTGTCTAACTGCATGAACATGAAAACTATCATTAGCAACAGTATTCACTACTAACATATATATATGTTCACCATTGCATTCAGTGAGGATTGCTGATCACATTAGTGTGAATTAAAACCAATGACTCCTAATGCAACATAATCCTGCAGGAAGGTTCACAGAGTGATTTACAGGAGTCTTCTGTCTTCAGACATTCCTTCCAACAGTAAAAGGGTCAAATGCACTGTTCTTCAAGCAGGTTGATGCTCATGGTTTCAATCAGTGTGCACGCAGAAGAGTGCAATCACAGAGACTTCAGGTGGGAAGAAATCCTAAGTTCAAGAGATTTCAGTACACACCTCCACCCATGCAGAATGTGGCATGGAAACATAAATAGTCAATAAAACACAACCAGGTTTTATGTAACTCTCCATGTCTGTAGGTAGGTGCTCCAGCCATGCATCAATCTGGATAACAAACAGACAGATTGTCAGTACGATAGAAAAAACATTTGCAAGACTGCTGCTTGAAGTGGTCTACTGGCATGTACCTGCTAGTCACTTTCAAAACTTGCAGTCAGATAAAAGACAGCTGTTATCATTAACCAAGTCTGCAGAATATGCCTAGCAGCAAATTAGACAGCAATGCAAGGCTGGAGTTAATACAATACCTGCATTCGTAGATTATGTGGCAGCTCTTCAGGCGTTCGGTCAAATAGCTTGAGTGATATTCGACGTGTAGGGTTCTTCCACATCTGCCATCCACCAATCCAAAACCACACCCAATACAGAATGGAGCAAAGCATTAAGAAGTATTATGGTACATTTTATAAAGCTTTAGCTGTACAAAAGTCACCCCTTAAAACAAATCTGGACTAGAAGACACAAAAATCTCATGTAACACCCATCAACAAAGAGAATATGACTGCTAAAATCGGAAATTGCACCTCCATATTTGGAGTTAAGTGAGCTGGTAATTCCTCATCTGACCCTGACTGTGGACTGTTGCTGGGTTGCACAATTGAAGGTTGCAATGCTGGGCGAGGATCAGGTGGATTGGGCCTAAAAGATGACCCAGTCTTCTGGGCCCCAATACTTGAAAGCATTAAGCTTCCCCTACTACCAATTGCAGAGTTCATTCCTGCATCAGCCCTCTGTCTAGCATCCTTCCCAATGGCTACAGTTGAATGGTCAGCAGTTGACTGCTCTTGGAACAATCTTTGCATTGCTGGTGCTGCAAGGACCTGGTCATCCTGCAGAGCTGAAAGCTCAGGATTTGGCATCAGTCGCTCAGCAATTGGCCTCACCAAGGAGCTGTCAGTAGACTTTGGAATGAGTTCCCGGGACACAGGCAGCCTATCATCAGTGGGAGCTGGAACACCAGAAGCACATCCAAAAGATGAGTGGCCTACTTCTCTTTGCAGAGGGCATGCCTGTATCGTGAGCAAGTCAGGGGTAGATGAAGAAGCATGTGATAATGGCACCAGACCTGCCCTCTCTTGTATAAGGGGATGAGATCCTAGAACATGCATCAGTGATGTGGGTAACTGCCCAGTGCTTTGGAGCAGCAATGCCAAAGCTTCTGGTGATGAGCCTCCTGCCAATCTGGAAAGAAGCTGTTGTGTTGCAATTGACAGATCAGAAGTGTGACCATTTGATGGTGCCACTTGCTCTTGCCTATTGACTAAACCAGCTGCTAGACTGTCAAGATTCGGGATTAACGAATTCCATAATGGTGTTGTTCTGTCCTCCAAAGAGGCCAAGACTGCTTTCCTTAACAGAGCCTCCCTGTCAACAACAGGTACATTGGCATGGTTGAGGGATGTCGATGCTGCATCCACACAATGAAGTCTCATAAAACAGCAAAACTAATCAGACAGGACATGTTGAGAACCCAAGATCTCCATCAGTTGGAAGAAATCCTTGCAGTGAAAGAGTAGTATCTGTATTTCCTTTTTAGGATTACAGACATCCTATTGCACCAAAGATGACAGGTGGTACTAGGAGTATACAGCCTGTTCATTAATAAGGTGATGGCTAATCCACAAACTCTTTCAATACTAAACTGACAGGATTGCAGACTGCATTATTGTAGCAATTTTGAAGAATCTGCATCTCGACAAATTTCTGGAAGCAATGGAAGGATGCTATCATGATGGAGCCAAGAAAATACAGTAAAAATTGGCTCTGCAATCAAGGGAAAAAAGTTCTAAGTTTTTACCTTGCAACTGTGCCAAGATATGAAGAAGCCCACTGACTAACCCTGCTCCACCCCTGCCTATAAGATCATCATCACCCATCAGGTAAGATCTAACAGTTGGATCTGGCTGTGTCTTCCTTCGTCGCCTGTTGTGACCCTCAAGCCTTCTGCGACAGCTACGTTTGCCTTCATCAAACTCTGGTAGTGGATGAAATCTGTACACATGAAACATTTCCTCAGCCATTGTCCTCATAAAAGCATGTGACAAGAAACCTCATTTACACAGAAACTTTACCAGTGGCATGTGTCCTACAGATTCAATTGCTGATAAGCATGTATCTCCAACAAGGCACCACAGATGTGTTAATGACATCAATATCATGACTCCAGTTCCCAGAAATGCTACATAAGCAACCAAATACTGTCTGTCCACTTGAACATAAATCAAGGTGTTCCAGGTGTGTCACAAAAATAAACAAATCTCGACCCAGTGAGAGGAGAAAAATGATTGGAAAGTTTTATGCCAATGAGCACAAAACTCACCTAATAGCTAAGCACATGCTACAAAATACGAACAGAGAATGGACCTGCTACATTGCTGGCAGAAGCGCTGCATAAGTTGCATAACTGATGCATTTGCTGCTTTGGAGTGCATATGACAGACTTTGTGTCGCCGATGATAGTCTTTAGCTTTGCTCAGATCTGCTTTGCAGTTGTCAACTTGGCACATGGGAACCTGGGACTGGGGAGAAGAAGAGCGGGTTCTCTTCACACCATGGGAGCCACTGCCATCCTCTTCCACAATTGGGTAAGAGCTTCCTCCTAGCTTGAGGCCGAGAGATCCAACTTCCTCGGGAGCAGTGTCATCCACTCTCAGGCTTTTTGCACCATTCTGTGGTGGGGATGGAGTCTCCCTGTCAAAGAAGGATCTGCTTTGCAACTCTGACTCACTTCTACCATCACCTAACAGTGGTTGCCTAGGAGCGCCTGATGACCCTTCAAGTTGAAAAGTGAACTCAGGAGCTCTACGATGTCCTCCATTTTCATCAACACTATGCCTTTGTGTCCCCTCATTTGCTGAACCACTAGCTGTCCCAGAGGCAGGCTGTGCAACAAACATAACACTGTCCCAGTTCCATGCTTTCATATCCCATTCCTTTCTTCGGGAGGAATTTTCCATTCCTTGAGAGTCAGAGTGATCCCTGTTTGATGATGAAGACCAAGGTCCATTGTCTTGCTCAACAGGAATGGTCAGACGGTTTGAGAGTATGGGCTGCTTTCCGTTACCTGCAATCATAGCAACATATCAATCAACTGTTTGGCAATAAACACACTGAAGGTCTAAGTAAAGGAGGAAAATGAACCATGACCCAATGTGTGGGATGGAATCAGCAATTCATCTGTCCTCCCACCCTAGTAATTCTACAAGAATGTTCAACGTTTATGCTTCTCCAATGCTGGAGGAGATGCTAGGACAAACAGAATATTGAAAAGCAGTTCTCATCCAAGGTCAGCATACAACACTCAATCTGTGAAGCAACAAATGGATCTGTGAGGTAGGATATCAAAGAGATGACACTGGGAAGCAACTACCAAGACAACAATAGGCTCCTACTCACACAGTAAGTATCAAAAAATTGAATGGAGAAGGTCAGGAATCTTAGCAACATATCCACTGACTTTTCAGTCAATCTCCAACACTGACCTCCTGGAAAAAATTGATGCTGATGGAAAGGACGACTGCTATGACTGAGGCTGTCTACTCCTACATGACCCATTTCCTTCTCCATTATAGTCAGGTTGTCTGCTCACAGACTCCCAGGTTGCATAGTGATCTGTAGGTGACAATGGCAAAGAGAAGCAGAGCTACAAGAAAATGGATGATGGTTGTTGCCCTGAGAAGAGGAGCAATTGAGACCCTTCCTAGCCCCAAAGATTCCAACAACAGAAAGGATTCAGCTCCTGATCCAGCATGAGAAATTGTATACAACAGTATCATCTCACCACAATCCACCCCCCACAACAAGCTCCCACTTCTCCTTCAATGCCCTTACATGGCACAAACTCAGCCTCCACACTGAAACAGAAACAGATACTCCTCTTCTTTGCTAGACAATCAGCATCTGCTTGTGTATCGCTGATAATAATGATTCCAACATGCACATCTTTTCTGAACTCCCTCTTGCTTCACCCCCCCAATCAATGACCATGTGCAGGGTGTTGTCTGTCACTTTGATATAGTCCATCAGCCCATGCCACAGACTTCTCTCAGAATTTGACCAGCTTCTCAAGTATCATCATCAGCTTCACAAGCTATAGCTTAACTCCACAAAATATGTTTGAGGCAAAGCCGTTGAGGGGACCCAGTCATTCAGCTAACACAGGAATGCTGCTGTGTTGGCTACTTCCACTCCTTTTACAGTGTTAATAATGTGCTGCAACATTAACAAGGCATAATCAAGAAGCTCATATGCTTCTTTATCCATCGAGATAACATCCTCAGTTTGCTGTATCTGATCTCCTTTGTCACAGAGTCTCTTAGCTCACAACCCTAGGGTTTCTAAGAGCATGGATCTTCCCTTAGCTCACAACCCTAGGGTGCAGCGGAGCATGGATCCTGCATTGACAGACTATATAAGAAGCAGAACCCTGGAACCAAACCCTAAGAAGTCCATACCTACTTCACATAAAACAAAAACACGATGGCTATCTTAACAGAATGCTGAAGAACAACGTCGCCTCGGTTTCGTTGCATGTCAAGAGATGTATTTGCATTCTCCTTTTGAGTGAAGCTAATGATGTGCTTCAATTAGAATGGTCTTCCACAAAGCAGAGATGCTCATGCAGGGCACATCAAGAAACAACGCACAGAAGCCTAAGAAGCTCATGAACTCCTCCCTCGGTGAGTGGCAGTAGCAGCAGCGTCGTAATAGACCCTGTTGGTGCACCATGGTAATAAATTCCCCACGGCTCCACACGGACGGACGCGCCTCAATTCCCGCAAACCCCCGACTGACTGACTCTCTCGTCCCACCCCTTCCTCTCGCGTCCCCACCCCTTCCTCTCCTCTGCTCCTGGAAACAAAAACCACCACCACCACCACAAATCTTCGTCAAATTCCAACAGATCGGGATCAAAAAAAGCGCAAAACCAGTATTCTCTTCCTATACGAGGAAACGAGACGTCGAAAACACGAATTGAGCGCAGCGTTTGTGGAAGAAAAGGAAGCACAGAAGCAGCGATGGCGCAGCCAGCCAGTCAGCGAGCTGCGCGACCTGCAATCCCTTCCCCGCCCGCCCCGTGCAGCAGCAACCCTGGATGAAGAAAGGATGAAAACGACGAGTCTCTAGAGGGATGAATATATTATTCATCCGTTCATTCATCTAATGCCAGGTAGCTGCTACAACCTTAGGCCACGTCCAACGGACCGGCCCTCAGATGAAAGGGTCCCACCGACGGCAGTTAAGGGCTCCGTCGCGAGGGATCGACGCTGCAGCAGCCGACAACTGCGCCCGTTATCGATACAAGCCAGATATCGGTCAGGGTTCGAATGGGCGTTGGGCGGGTATATTGTCTTCTAATATACCGGCGAGATAAGGGTAACAGAAAATAAGAGTTTGTGTTTATATATATATATATATATATATATATATATATATAGATATATATATCCTTTATGGTAAATTTCCATTTCTTTTGAGAAAAACTCATTTCAAAGTAAAAGAAAAACTTGCAAGACAACCCTCTTAATTCCTAGAAATTATTATTATTATTATTATTTATTTTAATGTTGTTATAAATAACAATTATAAACAAGAGTTTATAAGTATATTTATAATAACAACATTAATTGTTGTTTTTGTACATGGACATCGCACAAAGATTATATTCATAACATCTCAGTTTTGTTAGTTGATACCGTTTTTTTGGGGTTCAATTTGCATATTTTGTTATAAGCATTGAATATTTTTTTATTATCCAATCAATTTAGCATGATACTTTTTACAAACAATTATTGGATTGCAAAATCGTTAATCAAAACTATCATTATTGTTGGGCAACACAAAAATGTGATTTAGTCATTACATTTCTATAAATAATCAAATTCAAAATATGTTATCAAGAACATTTATTAGGGATTTTCTTTGGGTTAAAGGGGAACATCATGTTAGAACTAGAGTCAATTGGTTTAATTGTTGCAAATAGAGAAATCTAAAAGGATTAGGTTTAATAGACCCAAAGGAAACATTCATAGCATTGTTGTATAAATGGGTGTTGGTTGCCTTAAAGCTTGGGGAGTTCTCATCTTAACCTTTTCCTAAGGTATAATTGGAGCATTATAAACCTTTTCAACACACTAGTTGGGTTCCAAATCTAAATTGGGCCATGGTCAAAAACCAAGGGAAGGTGATGAAGGCTTGGAAAGCCATAGAAATCAACTTGCAATTCTAGCTTCTTAAGTAGACTCTATCAAGTGATTAAACATGTGGTGGGGAATAACATTCAGAGGAGGGGAATACAAAACTTCCATTGCGAGAGCCCAAGAAATGTACAAAGCAAGCCTACAATATGTTGGGAACTTGTGGAATCCAAATCTCAAAAGGCTACATCAATAGGAAGAAGTGAAACATTCACTTTCAATTAGAGGAAGGAAAACATGTTATATAGCATAGAATAGTTGAAAGCCTTCCTATAAGTTTGATGGAGGAATTCAAGAATCCAACGCAAAGGACAAAAAGTGGGGAATGGCTAAAAGTCTACAATAATCAAGCAATAGACCTAATCACCATATTCTACATATCTATAGATTTTTAGGCCTCTCTAAGTGTCAATCTACAGAGAAAAATTGAGATCCCCAAATAACTAAAGGTCTATAGCATTGGGAGATGTCTTGGGTTGATCCTTTTGAAAGAAAAGATGGCATTTACAAGATGGCATTTACAAGCATTTTGAGGAGAGTTAGGATTGAAGGTAAAATCAGTGTACATGGCAACCCTCAATATGTTTTACAATGCACTTGAAGATTTATCTTTTGACCTTATATTATGGAGTTGAAATGGTGAAATCAAATTGACAAAATATATTATTAAGCTTGGAAGGTAGTTACAAAATTCAACAAAAAAACCTCATTCAAAATGTACTTAAGAAATGGCAACATGCATTCTCACCAAACTTCCAATTAAAATGGAAGAATGTTTAGATAAAGAAAAGAGCCCAAATTTTTTTAAATTTTATTCGATCTACACTACACCAAGCTATTGTGGTAAACACATGGAAAACCAAAACTAATCCAAACATAAGATCGATTGCCCATCATGTTCATTTGCAATGGTTAAATTTATTGTTCCTAGATTTTGGCTTTGCTTTAGAGCCAAAAAAGCTCAGGAAATACCTTTTTTTTTCTTATATCAATTCACAAACTTATCATCGCACATCCCTAGCATCTGGAAGGCTCTAAATCTAGAATAATGTTTATTTAACAAATGGATTCTTATTAAACTTAGAAGATGCAATTCATTGTGGACATTACTTCGTAGTGTGACCTTATGGTCCAATTAGATTGAAAAAAATGACATTGTCTTCAATGGGAATAGATGGCATGTTTTTAAGTTGAAAGAAATGATGTGGGAAGGGTTTGTGGACTATGGTAGATTATAATGGCAGAGTAATTTGTAGTTGATCAAAAGACATTTTGAAGATGAGGCCAAATTACTTAAGGTGTTTGATGAGGTTTGGGGCCCACATCATGTTATTTATGTGCGTGAAATAAATGGATAAAGTGGTGCTACTAACCACCATTAGTAGTAGCTTTATGTGATAATGTTTTTCTTGGCTAGGCGGGGGTTGGCTATTCTCCTTGGCTTTTCCTTTTTTCCATATATTGGTTTCTTTTTACAATGGATTTTTCCATTTGTGCCCCCCCCCCCCCCCCCCCACACTATTTTATTTCAAAAAAATATTAAAAAAAAAAAAAAAAATAAATATAATAAAACCAACT
>Ga0116227_10006330_pt1 | contig 24087 bp, 18 predicted proteins | sample S1TSphgellanicum_FD_89693 | JGI IMG/M metagenome (GOLD analysis project Ga0116227, IMG submission 89693) | Host-associated microbial communities from peat moss isolated from Minnesota, USA - S1T2_Fb - Sphagnum magellanicum MG | ecosystem: Host-associated > Plants > Peat moss > Unclassified...
AAGATGGCGATTCCTCATCGACCCCTCGCCCTTTCCACCCTATGGCTTGATTCGGTTAGTGGTCAATTCGTCATCGCCCAAAAATTCATCCCACATCTGACCCGTTCGCGCAGCGTCTCCGCTTTGGAGTTGGGCAGTGTGGGATGAATTTTTGTTTTAGCTAAAAACGGGTTGGCGCTTTACTTTTAAAATCACGCTTGAGATTCCGGGCAAAAGTCCATTAATCAGCCGTTCAGAGTATAGTGAAGTCCAGTGATATCCGAATAGAAAATTAAATCCTTGGATTTCTGACTATCTTGTTCAAGCTGATAAAGAACACTGATACTTTCACGGAGTTGAGCGCGTCAAATACAGATTAGGAAGGAATTGAAGCAACATAGCAGTTAAGCGCCTAAGAACTCCTTTCCTGAGTTAGCAATCAATTCACATAAAAAACATATCTCCGTCATCAAAAAGTCAAAGGTAGAAGTTAAATTCCCTATACTTTAATAAAAGCAAATTCTAGCTAGCAAAAAAAATGATGCTTTCTTTGGTAGTCGCGAGTGTAGACTGTAGCAGTGGCAGTCAGGTAAATTTAGATTTTACTCAACTGGGTTGGATTGAGGCAATCTTTCTCGGCATTGTCCAAGGGATTACAGAACTTCTACCCATTAGTAGTACTGCCCATTTGCGGATTGTGCCGGCACTTTTAGGGTGGCCCGATCCGGGGTCTGCTTTCTCTGCTGCTATGCAATTAGCTAGTTTGATTGCAGTCTTAGTTTATTTCTGGTCGGACTTGAAAAAATTAAGTGGGCAAACCTACAGAGCAATTATTGACAAGGATTACCAATCTAGCTCCCTGTGGCTAGTAGTTGGCTTGATAGTAGGAACTCTACCGATTTCCATTGCAGGCTTACTACTCAAGAAAGTTCTCAATGCCTGTGATTCACCCCTCAGGGGACTAATTGTCATTGGTGCAGCTTCCATTGTCATGTCCGGACTGCTGGCAATTGCAGAAAAAGTAGGGAAACGCGATCGCGCTTTTGGGCAAACTACCCTCAAAGATGGCATCTGGGTAGGAGTTGCCCAAGCTTTTGCCCTTATCCCTGGTGTTTCCCGTTCTGGTTCCACCCTAACTGCTGCCCTATTCTTAGGCATGGAACGGGAAACTGCGGCTAGGTTTTCTTTTCTTTTGGGTTTACCAGCAGTCATTCTCGCTGGGGCTTTGGAACTACACACCTTGCTCAAAGCTGGACTCGATGCCTCTGGTTGGCTGATCTTACTCGTGAGCCTCACATCCGCTAGTATTTCCGCCTTTTTGGCAATTTGGCTACTTCTACATTACTTAGAAAAACGCAGCACCTGGGTATTCGTGTTCTACCGTTTCGCGATGGGTGTATTCTTGATTGTGTCCGTGCTTAGTGGTTGGTTACCTAACTAGTCTAACTTCACACCCCGGATTGCGTAATCCAACAACTCCATCGGATGTAGCACCAAAGTTTTCTTACCCTGCAACTGTAAATGTTTGGTTATTTGCAAAGTACAACCAGGATTGGCAGAAGTGATTAAATCTGCACCAGTATTTAGTAAATTCTCCACCTTCTGCTGACCTAATTCCTCCGCTACTTCCGGTTGCAGTAAGTTATAGACCCCTGCACTACCACAGCACAAGGCTGCATCTACTGGTTCCTTCAATTGCACTCCGGGAATTTGCCGCAATAACTGACGTGGTTGTAAGCTGATCTTCTGTCCATGTAACAAATGGCAGGCATCTTGATAGACTAGACTCAAAGGTCTATTACTCAACGGTGATAACTTGGTCCTCAACCCCACAGTTGCCAGAAACTCCTGGGCATCCCGCACCTTAGCTGCAAATTCCCGTGCTTTTTCCCCATATTCTGGGTCATCTGCCAAGATTCTACCGTACTCCTTCAACGTATGACCGCAACCTGCAGCATTGATAATAACGAAATCTACATCAGTGTTTGCAAAACTATCAATCATCTGCTTGACTAAGGACTGAGCTTGGCCTGTCTGTCCTTGGTGTTCAGGGAGTGCTCCACAACAACCCTGAGATTTAGGAATCACCACCTCACAACCATTGGCAGTGAGCACCCGCACCGTTGCCTCATTCACGGGGGAGAAAAACAGTCTCTGTACGCACCCCAAAATTAACCCCACCCGATAACGCTTCTCCCCCTGTGCTGAGATCACATCTGGCAAATTGTCTTGGAAGGATTTGACGGTAATTTCTGGCAAAAATGATTCCATCGCTGCCAACTCGGGAGATATTTTTTTCAGTAACCCAGAGGCCCGCACGAGTTTGGTCAAACCCAGTTTTTGATAAATTAGTAAGGGGATGAGGAGAATCCGCAAAGTATCCGGGTTGGGGAACAGCCAAAATATGAGCTGGCGGAATAATTGATCTGGTATAGTACGGCGATAATTCCGCTCAACTTGGTGGCGAGTTGCAGCAATTAGCTTGTCATATTGCACACCAGAAGGACAGGTTGTTACACAGGCCAGACATCCCAAACAAGAATCAAAATGTTCTACTGTGGCCGTATTCAGGGCGATCTCACCCTGATTAATGGCATCCATTAGATAAATACGTCCCCTAGGAGAGTCCATCTCTTTGCCAATTACCCGATAACTGGGACAGGTTGAAAGGCAAAACCCACAATGTACACAGGTATCAATCAATTTAGCTTCAGGTGGATGATCGGGGTCAAACCCTGGTAAATTTTTCAAGCTAGCTAGATTATTAACAGAATTCTCCCTGACTTCCATAATTAATATCCCAATTTCTTTTAAATCCCACCGACAAACCGACCGGGGCTGAAAATGTTTTGGCTATCAAATTGTTGTTTAATTCGGCGCATTAACGATAAAGCATTGCCAGTGTAGCCCCAAACATCTAAATGTTCTTTAATGGTTGCTGGTGCCGTCAGAATGGTCAGGAATCCTCGATGAGATTGACATAATTCCCGTAGCGCCAAAACCTGATTTTCATTGGCAACCTGCAACCACCCTAGACCGCTACTGATATGAATTAAACCAATTTCTACTTGGGGCAATATTTCTGCAGCAATAGCGGGTGTCACTCCTATTTTACAAGTAATGAGTGAATCCGTAGGAACAGCATACATATACTGTTTCAATGTTTCCCATAAATGAGACTCATCTGCTTCGGTGTAAATTGTCCCACTTAAACCTAACCCTTGTCCTATTTCCAGAAGTCTATTTGCCTGTTCCTTCACACTTTCGTTAATACTTTGGAAGCGGGTGATTAATCCTAGTCCTGTACCTAGTCCCAAGGTAGAAACCAATTTAGCACAGAGTAAGTCCCCCTGTGTTGGGGTTAAAACCGACCTTTTCAAGGTAGCTGTTGTTTGAGCTATAGCCTCCACTTTCCCAGTTAGGACTACTGTAGCCGATGCCTCTGGCAGGGGATATACACGAAATGTTACTTGACTGATCAACCCTAATGTACCATAGGAACCAGTAAACAACTTCATCAAGTCGTAACCAGCAACGTTCTTAACTACCCGTCCCCCAGCTTTGGCTATTTGGCCATCAGCACGGACCAAGGTAATACCTAGGAGTTGGTCCCGGACACTACCATAACGTTGTCGCCAAGAACCTGTATCAGATGTGGCCACAATCCCACCAATGGTGGCTAAATCTGGTGCCACAGGGTCAAGGGCCAGAAATTGCCGCGATTTTGCCAAAATTTGTTGCAAATCAGCGTATTTCATCCCAGCTTCTACGGTAACGGTCAAATCACCGACAGCATGCTCAATGAGGCGGTTAACTTTTGCACTACTAACTACAATGTCAACACCTCTAATCAAACCACCCCAGTCCAGTTTACTTAAATTGCCACAGGGGAGTACCCGCCAGTTTTTCTGGTTAGCAGCAGCGATGATGGTAGCTAATTGAGCTTGGGTTTGGGGGTAGACAAGACAACTGGGCGGTGTAGGGGAAGATATAGCCTTTTGGATACATTCTTGCTGACTCGGTTCAATATTTTCCCAGGGGCAAACAACATTTTCTTCCCTGACAACAGATGCCAGACTAGAGGCGATCGCATTCATTAGTGTACTAAGTAAGATGGAAAAAACTTTATCACAAATTCCAATCCCGACGGAAATGGAAAAAGCTATCGAGAAAGTCTTGCCAAGCTATATTTTCCTTTAGCCGCAGCCTGCTCCATTCCCGTGCTGTCTGTTCTAGAATTTCTGAGAAACTAGGATAGATGGGGGCTAAGTTTTCTAGCTGCTGGACAGGAATGTTTTGGGATATTGCCAACCCAATCAGATTGATCAACTCCCCAGCTCCTACCCCTAAAATCGCAGCTCCTAAAATTTCCCCACTTTCCCGCACAATTAATTTACAAACCCCTGTAATTTGCCCCTGAATTTGGGCAACTGTAACTGTTTTAAAATATTGCCGTAAGACTAACACTGGGTCTGAACTGTATTGGCGTTTGGCTTGGGCTTCCGTCAAACCAACCTGTGCCAGCATTGGTTGGGAGAAGATCGCCCAAGGTATGGGATGATAATTGACTGTCAATCTGGGACAAAACAGGATATTTTTCAGGGCAACTTTGGCTTCATAATTAGCAACATTGGGAAAGTCATAACCCCCAATTACTCCCCCACAGGCATAAATGCGGTGATTGGTAGTTTGCAATTTTTCATTCACCACTAACCGATGGCGATACCATTTCACCCCCACCGCTGCCAAATTTAGAGATTCCAGATTTGGTTTCTGTTCAATTGCTACTAAAATTTCATCAGTTTCAATGGCCTTATCTCCTGCCTGCAGCCACTTTTTTTCTGCAATGGTCCGCACCTGAGTTACGGTTGTTTGAGTGAGAATACGTACACCCTCAACTTCTAACTGCGCCTGTAGTAACTGGGCTATCTCCCGATCAACGGAGGGGAGAATGTAGGGTTGCTTCAGTATTAGAGTTACAGAGCAACCTAACCGCACCAGAGTTTGGGCAATTTCAATCCCTTGGGGCAGGCCGCCAATAATTACCCAACTTTGAGGTGGGTTGGGTTGGTTCAGGGATTGCCAAATATTGGCTAAGGTCAAGTAGCCAACAGACCGTAACCCTTCAATTTCAGGAGCCACTGACACAGAACCACTGGCAAGCAAATAGGCACGGCTTCGCAGCAAGCGGCTGCCAATGGTAAAAGCTAATTGAGGTGAGGATTGAAAATGACCACTACCAGTGACAACATCAACACCCTGAGCAAGCAAGCTTTCAAGGGAGTCCAGTTCTGTCACACTGGAGACAATGCCTTGGGCATATCGCATCGCCTCCGACCATGTCACAGATAAGGATGATTCTCCGGGGGACGAGACTAAGGGGGCATTGACGCCATTGAGGTAATTTTCCGGCGTCCTCACAGCTTGTGGGGGATAAATTCCCAAATCCGCAGCATCACCCATGAGCTGTGCTAAGTTGCCAATTTCCCGTAGTGCGTGGTAGTAGATTAACCCCGGGTTAATTGCCGGCTCCACCAGGGCAACTTTAGCCCGGAGTTGGGTGGCAGCTAAAGCAGCGTGGCGCCCGGCAAGGCTACCGCCAATAATTACAATATCGTAGTCATTGGTCATTGGGAGTTGGGGACTAGGGGTTGGGGACTGGGGACTAGGAATTTTAGATTTGGTGATCAGGGGAGAGTAGATTAATCTCTCCCCCTACTCCCCCTAACTCAAGACTAACTTGAGGGCTGTAAGTAGGCGTTGGTTCTCAGACTCAGAACGTACAGCAACTCGGAAGAAGCGATCGCCTAGTTCTTTAAAGCTCAGGCTATCGCGGATTAAAATCTGATGTTGCTGGAGTAATTGTTGTTGTAGCTGTGAGGTTGAGTGCTGTGACTCTACTAGGAGGAAGTTAACAGCACTGTTTTTTGGTTGTAATCCTGGTAGGTTAGCTAGACCCTCAAGGAGTTGGTTACGTGCATGTGGTAGCCATTTCCATGTATTTCTTTGAAACTCTTGATCCTTGAGGGACGCAATTGCTGCTGCTGTGGCCAAGGTATTTACAGGCCAGGGATCGCGCCACAATTGCCATTTACCCAGATACTCAGGGTGAGCGATCGCATACCCTAATCTTAGTCCAGGTAGACTGTAGAATTTTGTCAGCGATCGCAGTACTACTAAGTTTGGATAATCCTGAACCACTGAAATTAGGCTTTGTTCCTCATCGGGGGGCACAAAATCCATAAATGCTTCATCTACTACTACTAGGGCAAACTGCTCCAGGTAGGGCAAGATGGCATCCCGTAAAAATAGCTTTCCCGTGGGGTTGTGGGGATTGTTCAGCAGTAGACCACAGGATCGGGAAGTTGGGGGAGAAATTTTCACCTCCCAACCTAGAGTCCCCAAATCAATGGGAAACTCCAGTACTTTGGCATCATAAGCCGTCAAAGTTCGGTAATAGTCACCAAAGGCTGGAGTTATTAAAACTACTGTGTCTAATTGTGCTAATTCTCGACCAACTAAAGTGAGTAATTCTGCCGAGCCGTTACCTGGCAGAATCCACTCAGGGGGCAATTGATGATAGTGACTGAGAACTAGTCTCAGTTCACTATAATCTGGATCTGGATAGTGTTGAATACTACCAATCTGTGACACAATCGCAGCGATCGCACTGTTTGGTGGTCCCAGGGGGCTGATGCTGGCAGAAAAATCCAGAATAGCATCAGGGGGACAGCCAGCTAGTGCTGCCGCCCAAGCTAAATTTCCCCCATGTGCTTTTTGCCGCATCAACAACAGATCTCCTAAGACTAGACCTATGATTTTGGGGGTGCTACCCTTTCACGGAACAGTTTTCCAGCGGAGAAGGCAGGAACCTTTGTGGCTGGAATTTCCATTTTTTCATTTGTTTTTGGGTTGCGACCTTCACGAGCTTTACGTTCCCGTGATTCAAAGGAACCAAATCCTACTAGCGTTACTTTATCGCCAGAGGATACAGCCTCAATGATCGTTTCTAGGGCCGCAGTTAATACTGCATCTGCCTGTTTTTTGGTAACGCTAGCTTTTTCAGCTACGGCATCAACTAATTCACCTTTGTTCATTTCAAACTCCTTTGGGTTTACTGAAGATTTTCTGGGAATACACGGTTAACATTTTTACGGTAATCTCCGTTTGGACAATTACAAAATCGTCCCTTGGGAGCATTTCCACTTAAAATGGCTGTAAATCCCATAGGCTCGACTTTCCAATGAATCATTCTAAGGTGTTGTAGCCTGAAGTGGATAGATGAAACCATTAATTTATATAGATTTGAGGATTTTTTGTGGTTTTAGGGGGCCCGTGGCACTAAAAACTACTGAAAAATTAGTAATAAATACTCATTTTGATTTTAAACTTGACTAAAATTCCCTTCGGCTATCTCCTTCCCTATGTCTATGTGTTCCAGACGCTACCCTTAGCAAAATCATCACAGGGTAGGAGACACTTCAAGTCGGGGAACCCCCAGGGACAGGCTGCTTCACAGAATCTAAAATTGGCACCGTCAGAGTAAAAGCAGTTTGACCTGGTGGTGTATCGTTTAACTGAAGATCACCACCATCCCCAGATTGGGGAACATTCGGGGCAAAACTCCTAACTTCTAACCGGCAGATGATTGTACGTATTCCCTTGGCGGAAAGAGAGTAAAATTACAAAGATGTAATCTAACGGTAGGCCAATTCGTCACCTTTAGGTTGTTTAATCTCAAGTATCGGCAAGTTCCCCTTTCATTCTCAGGAGATTAATTGTATGTCTTTACGTTTATTACCTCTGTTCGTTACCGCCTCAATCTTAGTCCCCATGGGGAGTAACATTGTTTTTGCTCAACAGGAGCCACCACCACCACCCACTGAAAATAATCAAGCACCTCCACCACCTAACGGAAATCCAGAACCACCTTGGGTAAAAGATTTGAACCTTAGTGATCAGCAAAAAGAACAGATCAAGACAATTCACAACCAAGAGATCCAAGAAACAGAATCACTCAGAGAACAATTAACAGCAGCAGAGCAACAGCTGCGCTCCCTCTTTGGTAGCGATGCCTCAACAGCAGAATTGCAACAACAACATCACCAAATCCAGAAACTGCAACAAAAACTTGATGACAGACACTTTGAAACCATCTTAGCTGAACGCCAAATACTCACACCAGAACAACGTGCCCAACTAGCTAACTTAAAGCCACCACAGCAAAGACCGTAGGGTTGTGATACTGGGGTGTGGAGGGAGTAGGAAAAGTAATATCTCCCTCATCTCTCTATATATGTCACTGACACCGCTACAATTTGAAGGTAATCATCAAGGGTAAAGTACAGATGTTCAGGCGGCTAGTCCAGTGGCTCAAAAGTTTTTTTCAACGCTTGTTTGGCAGACAGCAAAATCCCTCCCCAGCTAGGGGTGGTGTGCAAGCAGAACCAGCCCCACCCTTGAGTGATACGGATTTAGAATTTCTCTTCACGGAACTTTTGACAGGAGTGCATCAAGCACGGGGACAAGCCTGGGCGCAGAAGTGGCTACATAATATTGAACATAGGATCTCCACTGACCGCTGGGTAGAGTGGTTACAACGTTTTGGGGAAAAAGTACTAGCATCACGTACACCTAACAATGAATTAGCAGCGCGATTGGTACAACTAGGTGAGTTAGATATCGGACCAATTGGGGATTTTGCCTACAGTCTGGGAATGCAAGTTTTGACGCGCAATCAAGGTGAACCAGTCTGGGAATATGACGGACCTGATGCTACCAATAACGAAATTCCCGATGAGCTAATTTCCTCTAACTTCGGTGAAGATCCTCCAGATGGAGACTTCCAAACTGTTACCCAGGATGAATTATTGACGATGTTACAACAGGATGAGAATCTCCGTAGACAAGTTGCTGAGCAATTAGCTATCGATACAGATGATCCGCAGTTGATTATTCAGACTTTGATTAGTCAATCTCAGCCTGATTAGCTATCCCCCAGTCAAATAAGTGTGGCACTGGTAAGTTTACACGTAATTAATGATTTTTTTAACACAACGATAGCTACAATCTAGGAGAGAGAAAATCCAAAAGTGTAGCAGATGCTCAAGTGGCTATCGCAGGGGCTTAATAGGTTTTTGAAGCATCTCTTTGGCAGGCAACAGACCCATACTGCCAAGGAATATAAGGTAGTGGAAAAACCACCCGAACTGACCAATGCTGATTTAGAATTTTTGTTCACCCAACTGTTAGAAGGTGTGCAGCAGGCACAAGGACGACAGTGGGTGCTGAAGTACTTGCAGCGGATGGAAAATCGCATTCCTATCGAGCGTTGGTTAAATTGGTTGCTGATGTTTGGTGAAAGGTTACTAACCTCACCTGCACCAAACCATCAATTAGCAAAGCAGATGGTGCAACTAGGTGAATTGGGTATCGGCAGGATTGGTGAACTTGCATACAACATTGGCATCCAGATGTTGCAGCGGGATGCTCTCACTGAGTATGAGGACGATGAGGAGCAAGATCAGGTGGATAGGACAACCCCACAAGAATCAATACTAAACTCTCCGGGGCTGGAGTTGATTCGCAAATACGGCGATCGCCTATGGGACTATGATGAAGCAGAAGAAGCTAGGGCGATGACCCCAGTTCCCGAAGTTTTGGCGGGAAATAAGCCAGAAACTACAGTGGTAGGGACGCACCACCGAGGGGAAGATGAGGAGTTCTGGGATTTGATGGTTGAGGAACCTACCGCCGCTGAGGTTGATCAAATTAACAGCTTACTGGATTTGATCTTTGAGGAACCCACTGCCGCTGAAGTTGAGCAAATGGACAGCTTCTGGGATTTGATGACTGAGGAACCTCTCCCAGCACCAAGGGAGCAATCCTTAGTGAACTTAGATCACAAAGCCACCTCTGTGCCAGATGATTTGTTGGTAAGGTTGGATCAGGATGGAGATAGAGTTCAGCAACTAGCTGGGGAATTAACAACTACTGACCAAGGACCAACATTTTTCTACCAAGGTCTTCAGCAAGTAAAAGCTAGAGATTTACTAGGGGCGATTAGATTTTACGATCAAGCCATCCAACAGCAACAAAACTGCTATGAGTATTGGTTGAACCGGGGCTTGACTCTGTTTCATCTAGGAAATTTTACCGAAGCAATCACAGCCTATGACCAAGCTATCGAACTCAAACCCAATTCCTATCAGGCTTGGTACAATCGGGGGGGAACCTGTGGGGAGTTAGGGGACTTTGAAGGGGCAATTGCCTGCTTTGAGCGAGCCATAGAGATCCAACCCCACTACCCAGAACCTTGGTCAAGGAAAGGTTCGGCACTACTGAAGCTAGGGCTACTGTGGGAAGCCATTGCCAATTACGACCAAGCTATAAATCTGCGCCCCCAAGACGCAGAAAATTGGTACTACCGAGGCATAGCCTTGGCTGTGGCTGAGCAGTACTCAGAAGCGATAGCTGCATACAACCAAGCAGTTTACATCCAACCAGACTACCACGAAGTCTGGATTGACCGGGGTGTAGTGCTATTTAATTTAGGTCAATGGGCAGAGGCAATTTCCTCCTGGGATCAGGCCCTGTCAATTCAACCCAACTTATACCTTGCCTGGTTTAACCGAGGTGTGGCATTAGATAACTTAGGACACAGAGAAGAAGCGATCGCTTCCTATCAACAAGCTATTACCATCAAACCAGATTTCCACCTCGCTTGGTATAACCAAGCCGTGGCCCTATTTCATTTAGAACACTTTGCTGCCGCGATTACTTGCTACGACAGCGCCTTGCAAATCAAACAGGACTATTGGGAAGCTTGGTTAGGTCGGGCTACGTCTGCGGGTCATTTAAGTCCTGGCACCTCCAGTATAGTTAGTATTAATACAAATAAACCCGCTTTGAGATTGGGGGGACACATTGGTAAACTAGCTAGCCTAGAGGAAGGGTTGAGATACCTGCGCCCAGATACCCATCCAGAGGGTTGGGGGAGACTACATCTAGCAATTGCTAATACTTACTACGACCAAGGGAGAAAACACCCCAGACCCCGTGAGTATTGGCATCAAGCCGTAGCTGAGTACGACCAGGCACTATTAACCCTGACCACGGAAGATTTCCCCAAATTACATTTAGAAGTTTTACAATCCCTAGCGAAGGTGTTAGTAGGTTTGGGATACACAACACCTGCCCTAGAATTACAGCAACGGGGTATACATTTATTACGCCAATTGCTTGATGAACCCACATCTAGCGATGAAAGTAAAAAACAGCTAGCTCTCAAATTTGCAGGTTTAGGTCAATTGGCAGTTGATATAGTCGTAGATGCTGGGGACCTGGTGGAAGCTTGGGAGTTTGCTGAACAGGGCAAAAATACTTGTTTAACCTGGCTGCTTTCTGGTTGGAGTGAGGAGATTTACTCCCCTAGCTACGGTTCAGTTCAACAACTACTCAACCCGACAACGGCAATAATATACTGGCATCTCAGTCCGGCATCCCTACACACCTTCATTATTAAGGATGCAGCCCCGTCCCCAATTTTGCTATTCACCCCTGTCCAAGATGCAGGTAGCATTCCTGAATTACCTCTACCGGAAGCGGTGCAACGGTTACTCGAGTTTGAAAATTGGCTGGAAGATTGGCAGCAACAATATCAGGCATATTGTCAGCCAACATCTGACCAAGAAAGTAAAACTCACCATGCCTGGCGGGTAGAGATGGAGGCAAGACTGTTAAATCTGGGAAATATCCTCAATATTCCTACCATTGCCCAAGAACTTGAAGGTATCACCCAATTAATTTTAATTCCCCATCGGGACTTGCACACATTACCGATACATGCCCTTTTTCACCTTTCTCCCTCCCCTCAGGAGTTACCAGGTCTAGTGCCAAATTGTACGATTACCTATCTACCTAGTATCGAAGTTGGTCTATCATTGAAACCTGAGCCAGAATGGTACTCTCAAGAACAAACACTTCTGAATGTGGAACAGCCTTACAACGCAGATTTTCCCCCATTGAAATCTGCTAATTTGACAACGGGGACAATTAGCCAGCTGTTCCCTCGTTGCGATCATATTCAAGGATTACAAGTTACTAAAGACCAGGTCGTAACTGCTCTAGCTGCTGGTTATAATATATTTCACTTTACAGGTTACGCTATTAATAATAGCAGTGACCATCAGAAATCAGAATTGTTACTAACAGGTAAAGAGAAGCTGACCCTAGAGGAAATTTGTCAGCAGTCTCTGGCAAGTTATGACCTTTTTACCCTTCCAACCACTGTTACACCTAACCCAGGGGCTTCCCCATCCGGGAAACCTACCCACAGCAGTGAATATGTGGGTCTGGTTACAGGTCTGTTAAGTAGGGGAGTCCCCCATGTAGTTAGTTCAATTTGGACTGGAGAACCCTGTGTTAGTGCCTTAGTAATCATTGAGTTCTATCGGCGATTACAGTCAAATACATCACCTGCTACTGCCCTAGCTGCGGCGACTTTATGGCTGAGGGAATTAACCGTCGGGGAGATCAGAATATGGTATGAAGAATTGCTCAATCACCTCCCCCCAGAGGAATTTAGAATTAAGAATTATATTGCTACGGAACTCTATAGAATTAGTAAATTAGCCCCAGAGGAAAAGCTGTATCACCATCCTTACTATTGGGCAGCATTGGCGATCGCAGGTCGGTTGAACCCACTTTAGGAAGCAGTTCTTGCTGGAGTGGGGGGAGAGATTGATTACACAATTACAAACGTCGGCTATTTCTGGGGGGAAGTAGTAGATAATGTGGGCGCAGGTGTATCTGGGGACCAGGGCGAACGCATCTTATTTCTGAAATGCTCACTGGGTAAGGATCTTGATCAAAAAATAGGATTCTTGATCAGTCGCTGAAACCATTGTGGTTATCAGGTTTTTATACTTTAGATGCGTTTGCCCTGCAGGTAACCGTTATTCTCTGGTTCCCCCCTTGAACATTTATTAATATTTTCATGGTGGTTAATTTTGGAGTGGGTTTAAATTTGTAATTACAGAGGGTATAGATTTATTGATGATAGTTTGTAATTCTTTCTGTACTTGTTCAAGTTCCTGGCGTTTTTGGTTAATAAAAGCTTTTTTAATTTCTCGTTCTTCTAGGGTTTCCTGGTAAGCTCTTTCTTGTTGTTCTAAAAGAGTTTCATATAGTGAAATTGCCTCTTCAATGACTCGACTAGATCCTTCAATTCTACTAACAAAAAGCGTATTAATAATTTCATCTAGTTTCTCTGAAACCTTATCTATAGATTCTTCATTATTAAACTTCTCACAACCTATTTCAATTACTTTAAGCTTTATTTTGTCGTACAATCCATCAACATCGAGTAATCCAAAACCAAAACTACCAGCAATTGCAGCTATAACAGCACCTACAACTATCGCAATAAATCCTAGTCCTGTAAATGCTAATAACCCAGCGGCTAATACACCACCTACTCCAAGTCCTCCACCAATTCCTCCGAAACCGATAAAATCATCATTGATACCTCCAATAGATAAATTTATTTGCTGACTAAAGTTAGTTTTAATTTGTTGGTCTAACAGTTGAAAGTCAGCTTGAATTGCATCTAATTCATAAGAAATACTATTATCTAGATATTCTACACCTTTTTTGATAATATCTTTGAGGATTTTATTTTCCCATGCATCTATTTCTTGTAATAAATCTCTAATAAATAAATTTGTGTAATCTTTAATAAGTTTATCTTGGCTCAAAACTACGTTATGTTCAGAATGCCAATCTACGGTTTTTTCTGCCATTCTTTCACCTAATTCTTCATGCCATTCATCATAAGATTGACTAGCTATCTCATACACTTCATCAATCACATTATGTACTAATATACGGATTCTGATATCTCTACCACTTGCTTCTCCTATTTTTTCCAAGATTTCCAGTTTTTGAGCTTCGGAGATTTGAATTTCATTTTCTAAAGTTTGTTCAAATTGAGATAAAAAATTTAAAGTTTTTTGAATTACTCTATTTATTTGTTCAACAGATTGATGGCTCTTCAGTTTTCCAATTTCAAGAGTTAGAAACCTTTGAAGAGAATGAGTAAAATTTTGAAAAGATTGTAAATATTCATTCTCAATCCCTTGTAACATTGCATCTAATGCAGCTTGAGCAGAAATAAAATGAACGCGGTTTTCACCCACAACTATAGGATGTTCACCACTTACAAATCTTTCAATTCTCTGTTTAACTTGCTCCCGACCTTTTTCTGTTCGCACTAAGTCCATAAAATTAGCTACTATAAAAAGATTATGGGCAGGTTCATTTTTACCATAATTTAGTTTAGTTTTCAAGTCTTGCAGTAGTTCACGTTCTCCCTGAGTTAAAGAACGAGAGACATTAGTTAAGAAAATAGCAGCATCGATATCTTGAAGAATTTTTTGAGTAATTATATTTCTGTTACAGTTTTCATTTAATCCTGGTGAATCTAGAATTTCTACACCATTAGTACATAAATCTAAATTAGGATGTTCAAAGATAATTTCTTCAATCTCAGAATGCACTATTTCATTGTTGAGACATTCAATTGCTGCTTCTTCGGAAATAGTCGCTTTAAGGTGATAATCCTGTAAAGGAATTTCTTCTTCTTTGCCATTTTTATAACGACAAATTACTCGTTTACTACTACCATATTTGAGAATAGTAACCGTACCACTACAAGGTATTTCTCTTGCAGGTTGAATTTCTTCACCTAACAAAGCATTTAATAATGTTGATTTACCTTGACTAAACTCACCAATGACAGCCAACCTAAACTTCTGGTTTTTGATTTTATTATATACTTCTGTAATCTCATCTATTAAAGTAGGAGGTAAAAAACCATGCTCTTTACATTCATCAATTATTTGTAAAACTAAATTGCAATATTTATTTAAGTCCTGACGATATATTTGAAATTTTTTTAACTCTTCATAAGATACAGTTGTATGCTTTTGGGTAGCTTTAATTCCTGTTTTAGATGAGAAAGCAGTTAGCATAGCACTTGCTGCTTTAACAAAGGTTGTATCTAGTTCTTGAAACCGTGAAGCATGTAATAACAAGAGCACTTCATTTAAAGAATTTTCATCGATATTTACTTCTTGAGTTAATCCCATCTCAAGAACTGCTAAATGCTGAGATTTAATACCTAAATTTTTAGCAACCATTTGTAAGTATTGCTTTTCTCTCATATCTATGTTGCCATTTAATGCTGACATTTCATAACCAAAACCCATTAGTAATATTTTTTCTGATTCTGAAAGTGGAGAGGTTAAATTAAGTAAATCCTGAGTTTTCTTGTAAGTTTGATTTTCTTTAACTCCCTTAATCATTAAATGCATCAATTGCCGCACAGCATTATCTGGAAAGCTAAAACGATACAAGATTTTTAGTAAGCGTTGTTTTTCTTCTTCTACTGTCCCATTTACAAACATTACTCCCATTAACACCGTTACTAAACTTCCTAAAAATAATACCCGTGGTGTGATATCCCGTTGACTCAGTTTTTGTCCTGTGATGCGTGATAATAATTCAATAGTGCCAGAAGTAACTTGAGAAGTATCCATAAAAACCAGCGGTGGGTAGAGTATCAAAAATTATTATTCCCTAATTCAATCAACTATAACCCATTTCCCGCATAATCACTACTACTCCGTGCCTGCTGCAGAATCGAAAAGGAAGAAAAGCGATACAACTGGATATCTTTTAATGGGAAGGGAGTATTAGTATTGACATTAATCAGTTAAGCTATAAAAGTAGCTATTGATTCAATAAACTCTACAAAGATATGATCTTCCAATTTCCATCTCTGATTGAAACTGGTATTCAAGCTGGTAAATACGCTCAAGTTTGGAGTAATGGAGTACCTCTAAGCATCGCTAGAGATACTGCTACTGGTAGGTTTGTATCTCATGCTATTGGTTTGACGGTTAACAACAGCCCATTATCACCACTTGTAGCTGCTCCTAATTTTATTATGACTGGGTTGCAGATGTATCAAAATCAGCAAAACTTTACAGCACTGATGGGTAGCTTACAAACTTTACAAAACAGCTTGGGAGTACTACAAGCAACAACAGCCCTGATCGGTGTAGGAACAGTTGCGGGTGTAGCATTAACGGCGGTAAACCTACACCAAACACTTAAATTACGCAAAGAAGTCGAGCAAATGCGGTTAGAGGTCAAAAATGGCTTTATTGACCTCAAACAAGCTTTAAAAGACCAGGGAGCAGAAATTAGACAATTAATTGAACAGATAGCTGAAGACATCAAATTTGCACAACATCGCACCGTTTTAGTTAGGGCTTATGGTTTATTCGTACAAGCAATTAACCGATTACGTTCAGCCATACAACTACAAGATACTAGCCGTAGAAATGCAGAAATTGACGCTACTAGAGGAATGTTATTTGAGGCTTTAGCAGATTATACTAACCCGCATTTATTAGAAGAAATCTGTGCGGCTGGACAACTACGGCGTTTAGAATGTTCTTGGGCTATTGAACAAGCAATTGTTACAACTTATCAAGTACAAAATGAAGTCTCAGTAGTGAGCGATCGCTTGAAACAATTACAAGATAAAATCTGTGAAGATGCCCATACTATAATTGACAGATGTGAATCGCCGGACGAACTTGATTTTCTCTTTCCCGAACTTACCCGTATTCATAATCATGATTTGCTTATCATCGAATCATGGCACAATCATGTAAGTTGGGTAAAATCTCTATCGCCATCAGAATTAAAGCTTTTAAATAGTTCTGGATTCAACAATTCAGAAACTATTCAAACCATAACCGCTTCAGAAGTACCACCAGAACAATTAATATATGAAAGCATAGCTAAAAAATCTCATTTCCATTCCTTGCGTGACCAATTATCATTTATGTTTGAACCTGAATTACGACGCAAGTATGAATTTTATGTGAGTCAACAAGCTACAAATTCTGGATACAGAATATTAGTTCCATCTAATTTACAACAAGCATCAGATTTAACAGTTGCTAATCTTTATTATTACTTTAAACTGAGAGATGAATCACCAAAAGAAGTAGAAAACGTTATGTGTCAATGAACGTCCACCCACCTGATAGGTATTTTGCAATTAAGCTATGAATTTTGGTCTAATCTTCAGAGCTAATTGTAAAATCAACCTGTTCATAAAGGTCGCTCAAAGGAATTTGGAAATCAATTGATTGCAGTGTTAAAACTGCTGATTCATCTGCTAATTCAGTTAATAGCCATTGATTTTCAGTAGTTTTCACATATTGCATTACATGATATTCATATTGATTGATGAGAATATATTCTTGCAAATTTGGGATTGACCGATAATAGAGAAATTTATTGCCTTGATCATAATTTTGAGTTGATTTAGATAGAACCTCGGCAATTAATAAAGGATTCATCACCGTAGTCGTATTTGTGCCTGTGTACATAGGTTCTCCTTGGATTACCATCACATCAGGGTAAGTATAAAGACGATAACGAGGTACCCACAGGCGCACATCCCCGATATAAACCTCATAATTTTTCTTTCTTAAACCGAATTTTAAGGAAGCAGCAAAATTAAGTGCAATTTTGTTATGATTCGTTGTGCCGCCAGTCATGGGGACAATTTCTCCATCTCGGTATTCATTTTTATATTCTGCCTGGGCTTCCAATTCTAAGTATTCTTCTGGGGTGTAATAGTATTTTTGTGTTTGGATTTGCATAAAATATATCTCAATATCAACTACTTTTATGCTAATATTCTACCCTTCCTTGGGGAGAAAATGGACTATAAATCAAGGCTTATTCACTTTTTGGTAAGATGAGTTTTCCGGCATGATATAGAATCTGGTTTGATGGGGGAGAAAGGATCTATGTAGGCTCTTAACAGGGACTAGGAAAGAGGAGTAGAGGTGTACAGAGTTTTTTCCAAAAATCAAATAGGATTCCTATATTCTCCTAGCTGGCGAAGTATCCAATTGGCTATACTTACATACTTTTGAGATGTACAAGAATTCTTCTTGGTCAGAGAAACCCTTTGATAAGTAACCGAACAGAAATATTTACAAACTAATATCTAGTCTTATCTAGACTGGATAAAGGATTCCAGCAAGAGAGTTTGTGTAATTAATTCTGTTCAAGTGAAGGCGGAGCCAGATCCTCATTTAATCCATTATCCAACGAATCAAACTCGCTAACCATCGACATCAAATCGTCAAAGTTGCCAGGAAAGTCACCTCTAGCAACTCTTTTAGAAAATACTTTATAGCAATCATTCCTTGCATCCTCTTTACGTGGATAGCCAAGCCAAAGAATTACAATAGCTTTTTTATTGGGAAAAACTTTAAAAAATAATCTATATCTATCTGGCAACCCTTTACCTTTAACACGACTATATTGTTTAAGATCATTGTGGAGAACAAAATAATGGGCATAAGGTTCAGACGGAATTAAATCACAAATTATTTTAACAATAGAAGAATAAAGCTTAACATCTGAATGTGATTTATAGTCATCATCGGACAACTTTTCTTTTAATTTAGCTACTTTAGATTGCAAATCAAAATACTGATCAGCAAAGGATGGGTGAAAATACAAGTCCCATCCTTTAACTTTGAGACTTTTCACAAAGTGATAACCCCCTCAAGAAGATACCTATCCCTTTCTAGCATATCCTTAGTATAAGGTATCATCTTCTGAAAATTTATCTCAGCATCCGAAATCAGAAAATCTAGAAATTGGGCTAGACATTTTTCTTGAGACTTGTTTTCTTCACAATCATTAATTAGTTGCTCGTAATAATCTTTTATCAGATTTTTAGGGATAACCCTATTAGAATTATCTTTTGGAGATAGTCCTTTTCTCGTAACTTTCCAAGGACTACCATCTTTATGGGTTATTCCACTAAGAACCGAAGCATCTGAATAGAAAAAGCTAGATGCTATCTTCAAAATAAATTTTTGATACTCAAAAGGTATATCAGGAGACTCAAAATTGCACTTAATTTTCTTCTGATCAGATTTTTGGTGTTTATAGTACAAAGGTGGATTCACAGGACCATATTTCCAGGCTTGAAAATCTTCAGGGAATAGAGGTTCACCGTAAAGTCCAAGATACCATCCCTGAGCAATAAAAGTAACCTTCTGAAGTTTCATAGGAGAAAAATCTGATATATCAGAAAAGTCATGATTTGCAAGCCAAATAAAATAATTTGCTACATCAAAGCAAGTCACAGACATATTTTCCTCCATTTTTTAGTTAGTCATCTCTTAGAGAAAACAGACATATATTAAGTGTTCCACTTAAATTGGCATATTTCAATAAATCATTAAGAATCTTTAAGATAACATATAAGTATAAGTACAAAAGTACTATAAAAATCCTATCGCTACATTTTAAACGAATAAAATCAGTAAGATGGATATTATAAAAGTATAAAAATAAAACAAAATAGTCCCAAAGAGTAACTCTTTACAAGAATTCCAAATTAAAAACGATATTTTTACCGTGTAAATACATAACTCCGACATCCACGACACCACTTACGACATAAGTAAGATAAGGTATTGTTACTTACAATTAACTCATTGGGACCGACGGGTGTCCGGGAACCGCTACGCTTTCAGCCGCTGGACGAAATTCTGCCCTAGCGATAACTATCATCGCGGTTCTATAGCTCCCCATTGTCCCCATCAACGGTGAGGACAAAGCGTAAATTATTTAAGGTGTATTCATAGGCGCACCAGATGCGGCTGTTTCCAGGGACTAAGATTCAAACATGAAGACTACAAGGTCAGATCCCATTCATTTTGAGACTTCGACAGCAAAAGCCTAGTCCTGCGGACTGACCGTAGGGTAGTAAAGCGGAACTGGGAATCCTTCTGGTGATCTAAGATAGAGGTGCAGTCAAGTCAGCTTGTAAAATGCCTTCCCCATTTCCTGGTATGGACCCATATCTTGAAGGCTACCTGCGGAGTGATGTATACAACGCCATTGCCAGTAAAATCCGTGCCTTTCTCGCTCCACAACTGCGTCCCAAATATGTCGCACGGCTGGAAGTATATGTTGTGGAAGATATTTTTCCTGCAAGTGAAATGGGCATTTTATACCCAGATGTTGAGGTATTGCAAATCAGACAACGCCGCGAGGTAACACCTCCTACACCCACATCGAATATTACCACAACCCCACCATCACTAACGCTTCCAGTGATCCAACCTGTCAAAGTCCGCATCCCCACAGTCGAAATTCGGGATACAGCTAACAACATACTGGTAAGCTGTATTGAAATCCTTTCCCCCGTCAACAAACGTCTACCTGGTATTAGGGACTATCGCCAGAAACGCCAGCGTTTATATAATGCCAATGTCCATCTGATTGAAATTGACTTACTGCGCCGGGGAAATCGACCATTTAGCCACCCCCATCTTCCAGATATCCCCTACTTGATCACCTTAACGCGGGCTGGGTCTGGAGTAATTGATCTGTGGCCTGTGAAGTTGCCAGATACTCTCCCAACAATACCTGTTCCCCTCTGCAAAGGTGACTCTGATGCCATACTGGAGTTGCAAGCCGCACTGAATGCTATCTATGAGGAAGCTGGGTATGATTTATCGATAGACTATACCCAACCTCCACCAGCATTGAGTGATGTGGATATTGAGTGGATGTATCAACGGCTGAGTAAGTCTTCCCCCTGACAAGGATGGCATTACTGATGTCCGGGAATTTTCCCTTCATCTTCTACTCCCCCATAAACTGTGACTTAGGGGAGTTGCTGAATTAGTCGCATATTACCCACCCATATAGTCTTGAAGTTGTATAAGTTGTTGTAAAACTGGTGCAGCAGGAATATATAGTGATCGGTGAGACGACTTACCTGATTACATAGTAATATCTAATCGGAGTTTTGCCGTTAGAATGTGGAAAATACGTAAAATGCCTAATTATGTTAATAATATCTGCCAAATCAGGGCAATTAGGTAACAGGCTCTTGCTGTACGCTAATTTCATCGCCTATGCTATCAACAATAATTTTACCGTATTCAACCCAGCTTTTGAAGAGTATGCTGAGTTTTTTCAATCCACAGCCAGAGATCTTTTTTGCCGCTACCCTGCTAATCCACTTTTCATCCCTGGTAATCAAAGGTTGCGCGAAAAATACTATAATTTTAATCGCTATTTAGCTAACAGCGGCCGCTTTAATACAATTACAATTCAACGGGATCGACCATTTAACTGGGGTAGTTCTAGTATCCTCCAAGAAATAAAACCTGGACTCAACTTTTTTCAAGGCTGGCTATTTCGTGATGGATGGTTTATCGATGAAATATCAAATCTCCACCAACATCGGGAAAAGATTTGTACCTACTTCCAACCCTTAAAAAAGTATCAATTGAATGTAGCTAAGCTCATATCCAATATTCGCAATCAAAGTAGTCTTATCATTGGCATCCATATTCGTCAAGGAGATTATCAGCAGCATCAAAATGGCAGATACTTTTATCTGGCTGAAGATTATGTAAGAGTAATGGAGTCAGTACAAGCCCTTTTTAGTAATCAAAATGTGACATTTTTAATCTGTTCCAACCAAAAGCAGGGAGATAATTATTTTCACGATTTCAATTATGTCTACGGAAATAATCATCTAATTGAAGATATGTATGCTTTAGCTGAATGTGATTATATTATTGGACCACCTAGTAGTTATACAATGTGGGCATCATTCTATGGGGAGAAACCTTTGTATATGATTAGAGATGTGAATAAAAAATTAGCAATGGCAGACTTTGTTCAGTTCTATCAATGGCAAGGAGTTTTTCATCAACACGAAGACTGGAGTAAAAGTTTTTGGGAATGGACACACTAAAATGACAACAGCAACTAAGGGATTTATTACAATTCTGACAGGTCTTTACTCTTTTCAAGATTGCATTCACTTTCTAGCATCTGTGAGGAAGTTCCACCAGGAACCAATCATGATTTTAATTAACCAAGTCCCCAAGATTTTCTATCCTCTACTCAAAGCTTTCAACAATGTAATCTTAAAGCCTGCACCAGCATACGAAAACACAGTTTTAGCATCTCGTTACGCAAAACTAGCTTTATATGCAGCTTCTGAATTCGAGAAAACTATTTATTTGGATGCTGATATTTGCTTGCTGGCGGAGATTGATGAGATATTTACCTATTTAGATGAATACGATTTTCTATTAACTGAAGATGTTCAACCATTGATCCTTGAAGCCACTAACTTATTGCGAGGGAATCAACAAGAACTTCTACCCCATGTTTTAACAATCCTCCAATCTGTAGGTCTACCATTGCAAGCCGATAGTATACAGTACAACGGGGGTTTTATAGCATTTAGCAAAACAGAGACTACCAGGGTATTTTTTGAGGAATTTCAGCATTATTTTGAAATCGTCAAGAATAATCAAGATAAATTGTTGCTGAAGGATCAGGGAGCCTTTGCATCAGCGATCGCCTCTGTAAAGCCAAAGATGAAAATTCTTCCACCTACCTACAACTATTTGAGTAAATGGGAAGAAGAGTATAACATTCAGGAACAAATTAAAGTCCTACACTGCACATACCCCTATCGACCCCAGTATGCTAAAGATGTTACCCGTTCTCTCTACACAAGGATATTTGACAAATTGGCGCAAGGATTTCTCCCCAATCAGGTAAGAAATCCTTGGCGGCAAAAGTAGAGGAGGGAGTAGGGGGAGAACACCCAACACTGAGTCCCCAACCCCTCCCCAGTCCCCATTACCCATTTGGAAAATGAACCAAAAATTAAAAGTCTCACTGCTAGTATGGAACTTATCTACTAACGATGGTTATATTCGTGCATCCTTACTGCAATCAGCTTTAGAAAAGTTGGGGTGTGAAGTAGAAATATTAGGTTTTTTATTTGACAAACACCTGTATAGTGCGATCCCCCCCCACGCTAAAGTTTTGGCAGTGGAAGGTGCTCAATATCCAAAATTCTTGCAGTCAGTTAGAGAGATTTTAAAACATATTGATGGAGATATTATTTATGCTGTTAAGCCCCAACCTGCAAGTTTTGGGGTAGCTTTGCTAAAAAAACTCTTGAGCCACAAACCAATAATTTTAGACATAGACGACTGGGAACTGAGCTGGCATGGTGGTGATGAATGGCATTATCGCCCCACACTCAAACAACTAGGGCGGGATCTACTGAAATCAGATGGGGCACTCAGAGTTCCGAACCATCCTTTATACATTAAGTTAATGGAAGGTTTAGTCTATCGAGCGGATGCGGTGACAGTTCACACCACCTTTTTACAGCAACGGTTCGGAGGCACATATGTAGCTAATGGTAAAGATACATCGTTGTTTGATCCTGATAAATATCATCCGGAGGAGAGCAGAAATCGTTATGGTCTAGCTGGATACCGGATTTTAATGTTTCCCGGTGCCCCCAGACCTTATAAAGGTTTAGAAGATGTGCTCATAGCATTGGCTAAAATCAATCAGCCAGATTTAAAACTTGTGATTGTGGGTGGAAGTCCATACGATGATTATGATCAGCAACTGGAACAAAAATGGGGACGTTGGCTGATGAAGTTACCAAAATATCCAGCTGACGTCATGCCTGATGTGGTAGCGGCTGCTCACATTATAGTTGTACCCCAGCGAGATACCCTGGAAACTCGGGCCCAGTTTCCCCTCAAGTTAACAGATGGGATGGCTATGGCTAAACCTGTATTAGCGACACGGGTTGGGGATATTCCCGACATTTTAGGTGACACTGGTTATTTAGTTGAACCTGCTGCCCCTGAGCAAATTGCCGCAGAGATTCAATCGATATTTCAGAATCCAGATGCAGCTAAGGAGCGTGGGATCAAGGCCAGAGCTAGATGTATAGAGCAATACAGTATAGATGCGATGGCTTCTAGCCTCAAGTCGGTAATTGCTGGTTTAGGGAAAAAATAGCGGTTCTTTCAGATATTTTATGGTGAAAATTGGATTCAAAGATATTTTTATACCTAAAATAATTCAACTTAAAGCTTAGAACCCTTATAATGTAATCATTTGCAATTTTATTGACAACACTAA
>Ga0116227_10006332_pt1 | contig 24085 bp, 25 predicted proteins | sample S1TSphgellanicum_FD_89693 | JGI IMG/M metagenome (GOLD analysis project Ga0116227, IMG submission 89693) | Host-associated microbial communities from peat moss isolated from Minnesota, USA - S1T2_Fb - Sphagnum magellanicum MG | ecosystem: Host-associated > Plants > Peat moss > Unclassified...
GCGAAGGCGACCGCGGCGCCGAGCGCGTCGGTGAGATCGTCGACGGACTCCAGCCGGCCGCCGCTCGCGCCGAGCTTGTGGCCGGGAAAATCGATGCTGATCGTGCGGTAGCCGTGACTCGCGAGGAACGCGCAGAGGCCGTCGAGATTTGCTTTGGAACTCGAGTATCCGTGCCCGACCGCGAGCGCCACGTCGCGCGGACGGCGCGGTTCGTAGTCGAGCGCGGCGATCGTCGCCCCGCGCGGCGTATGCAACGTGAGGAGGTCGAGCCTCACGGCTCCGGGCGCGCGGCGTTCTCGCGCCAGGCCGCGTCGCCCGTCACGTAATGCTCCTTCTTCCAGATGGGAACGCGACGTTTGAGTTCGTCGATCGCGTATTCGCAGGCGTCGAAGGCGACGCCGCGATGCGCCGCCGCCACGGCGATCGCAACGGCGGCATCGCCGATCCCGAGCACCCCGATCCGGTGGGCGATGGCGACGCGCGATTCGCCGAACCGGCTCGAGGCCTCCGCACCGATTTTCCGGATTTCGTCGAGGGCGAGTTCTCGATGCGCTTCGTACGAGAGCCCGGTGACCGCGCGGTCGTCGTCGCTCGTTTCGCGCACGTAGCCGACGAAGGTCACGAGGCCGCCCGCACCCGCGTGCTTGACGGCGGCCACGAGTTCGCTCGGATCGAGCGGCGTCTCCGAGATCGCGTAGAGCATCAGCCGCCCCCGTAGGGCGGCAACAGGCCGAGTTCGTCGCCTTCTGCGAGGAGCGTGTCGGCGCGCACGAACGCGCCGTTGCGCACGAGACGGGTCGACGCGCGCAAGGGATCGAGCGCGGGGAACTCGCGCGCCAGGCCGTCCCAGACCTCGCCCGCAGTCGCACCGTCGCGCGCGCCGCGCGTGAGTTCGGAGCTGCCGACGATCTCGCGGATGCGCGCGAACGGCACCACCCGCACGGTCAACGCTTCGGCACCTTAGTAATCGCCCAGATCCGTCGTGTAGCCGCGCTCGGCGAGCCACGCGCGCGACTGATCGTGCAGGCCGAGCAAATCGATGCGGCCGCAGGTGAGCTTGTGCAGCATCACTTCCCAAAAATGGCGCGGCTGCGCGAAGACGTCGTCGGGGATCTCGTTGTTGCGGCGGGAGAAATCGCGCAGCCCCTCCCAGTCGCGCGCGGCGAGGATATCGCGCAATTCGGATTCGTACGACGCCGACGGACCGCCGCTCGGCGAGTTCACGCGGGCCGCTTTTGCGGGATGCCGAGAAATCGTTCGATCGCGAGGGCGACGCCGTCCTCGGCGTTCGACGCCGTCACGTATCGCACGCTCTCTTTGACTTCCGGCAGCGCGTTGCCCATCGCGACGCCGACCCCCGCCCAGCGCAACATCGGTACGTCGTTGCGCGAATCGCCGATGGCGAGGACGCGATCCGGGAGGATCTGAAAGTCCGCGCACAGGCGCTGTAAGGCATTCTTCTTACTCGCCTCGCGGCTGAGGACCGCGCACTCGTGAAAGTCGCCCCAGGATTCGTAGCGGAAGTTGAGCGGCAAATCGCCGAACTCGCGCGCCATCGCACGGACCGATTCCGTCCCGAGAAAACGGATGAACGTCGGCGCCCCGTGCATCACGTCCGCGAAGGTCTTGGCCTCGCGCCACGCGGGGCCCGTCATGTCGTCCATATAGACGCGCGAGCCTTCGAGACGGTAGAAAATCTCCTCGGCGTAGACCGCGAGCGACAGCTCGTTCTTCTCCGCGAATTCGACCATGGGCTTCGCATATTGCAGGGGGAGCGGCAGGTGCACGAGCGTCCGGTTCGCACCGAAGTCCTTGGTCAGCGCGCCGTGCGCGCAGATCACGGGCAGGTTCAGATCGAGGTCGCGCGAGATGCGGATCGGCAGATCCGTCCCCCGTCCGGTGACGAGCACGACCCGCACGCCGCTTTCGAGCGAAGAGCGGATCGCGGCACGATTGCGTTTGGAGATGGATTCGTCGGGATGCAGCAGGGTGCCGTCGAGATCGAGGGCGATGAGATCGATACGCATAGGGCGTCCGGGTCTTTTGAGGTCGGGGAGGAGAAGGCCCGCTTGGGCCGCAGTGCGCGCGCGGCCCTGCGACGGGCTCGGGGTGACGGTGCGGCAAGGCAGGCGGGGGGGCGGGGCGGTGTCGAAAATCGCGACGCGCGAGGCCGGAGTTGCCCCCGAGGGGCTCGCGTTACTCCGCGCGACCGGCGCGAAAGTCACCTGATATCGTCCGTGATCGGAGCTTCGCCTGACGGCGTGGTTCGTTGTGAGTTTTCGGGTTGTCGTCGATGGCGCTTATGTTTAAGGACGGGGCCGTGCGTATTCTTTCTTCTAGCATCGCTGTCGTGCTCGTTACCGCCCTGGGAGCGGGGAGCGCGTGCGCCGCATCACTTCCAACCGTGGCAATTTCGAGTTTCGACGATCGCGGCCTGACCCCGTGGTGGGGCAGCGGATTCGACCCGGGTTCCGTGTTGGCCGATCTGCTTTCGGACCGGCTCGTCAATCGTGGCGGCGTCCGGGTCATCGACCGGGAGCACCTCAAGGAGGTTTTGGCGGAGCAGAATCTCTCGAAGGCCGGCGACGTCACGCCGGATACGGCGGCGGAGCTCGGACGGATGCTCGGCGTGGGCTATCTCTTCGTGGGCCGAATCGTCTCGTTCACGAACGCATCGAATGGGAGCGGCGGAATCAAACTGCCCTTCGGCGTGCCCCTGAGCAGCTCGAAAACGACGTTGCACGCGTCGCTCAAAGTGATCGAAGTCAATAGCGGCGCCATCGTCGCCGCGCTCGACGAAGAACAGAGTACCTCGGCCACCTCGTTCAGCGTTTCGGGAGACGCACCGTTCGATTACAAGAGCCCGGATTTCCAGAACTCGGCGGTCGGCAAATTGTTCGATAATGCCGCCGACGATCTGGCCGCGAAATTCGATCCGGGTAAGCTCGTGGCGACGGCGCCGTTACCCACGGTCCACGGGAAGATCTTGGCGAGTGACGACGGCAGCTTCGTCCTCAATATCGGAAGCAACGGCGGCGTGCAAACGGGCATGATGTTCAAAACGCTCGACGTCAAGCGGCTCGTCGACCCCGACACCGGAAAAACGATCGTTTCCGAGATCCCGAAGGGGACGATTCAAATCATATCGGTGTCGGCGGACTCGTCGATTGCGAAGAGCGTGAACGGGTCCGTTCGGATCGGCCAATCCGTAAGGTCGGAATAGCGATGCGACGCGCGAACTTCATCGCAGCCGCCGCGGGCGCCGTCTGCTTCTTCGACATCGCGCGGCGGGCGGGCGCCGCGCTCCCGCCCCGAATCGCCATCATCGTCGCAGCGGACACGGGCGTGAGTACGCCGGATACGACCCGGTTCGAGGCGCGTTTGGGACACGGCATCCTCGAGCATCCCGCGTATCAGCTCGTCACGCGCGACCGTCTCGCCGCCGCCATTCGCGAGCAAGGTCTTTCGAATAGTGCCTACGCCGACCCCGCGACGGCCGCGCAACTCGGCAAGGTCATCGGTGCGTCGCAGATCCTGCACGTGACGCTCGCGATCGACGTCTCGCAGACGTCGGGCCTCATGGAACACGAGAAGTACGATGCGACGAGCGACTTTACGGTGATCGAAGTCGCGACGGCGCGGGTGGTCGCGACGGGCTCCGGTGAAGGTCAGACGGAACGGAGCGCGGCGGGCGGCGGAGATTTCACGGACTCGGCGGCCCGCGTCCGGCGCTCGGCCATCGACGCGTGTGCCGACGACGTCGTCGGTCAGCTGAACCTGCATTGAGACGCGCCTCGTTTCTGGGGGCGACGGCCTGGTTCGCGCTCGCCGCTTCCCGCCGGGCGAGCGCGCGCGGGGCGTCGACGATCCTCTCCGTCGCGTGCAACGTCGACGAACTGGAGGATGAGTCCGAAGATACGTTGGCCGGCTTGCTGCGCGATCGGGGCGTCAACGTCGTCGATCCCTCCGCCATCGACGCTCGCTACCATCGTGAGGCGCGCCTGGTCGCTCAGCGGCTGGGCGATACGGTGGCCGTCGATTATTCCGACCTCGAATGGGTCACCGCGAAATATCACGCCCAGCGCCTCCTCACCGTCGACGTCCGGCTGACGTCGTCGACCCTGCCGTACGGCGAGTTCACGGTCTACAACGTGCGGGCCCGCGCTTCGTACCGTGCCTTCGATACGGTCGACAAGACGATCGTCGGCGGCGGAACCAGCCTTGGAACCGGCAAGAGCGAAGACGAGCGCACGGCTCAAGAAAACGCGCTCTCGGACGCCATGAAGACCGTCGCACGCGATTTCTCGCGGCGAGCGAGCGGCTGAACCGCAACCCGATTCGGGACGCCGCGGTTCACAAGCGGTTATGAGACGACGCCGGTATATCGCGTTCTCGAGCACCAAGCTGCTCGACTGTTGCCGGCGGGGAATATAGCGGCATGGGCTGTACCGCGCTCGATCCGACCATGACGCCCCGCGATCAGGCGCTCTTCCTCAACGACAAGATGCCCGTCGGGCTCTTCGGGGGAGTGGGCGTCGACCAGAGCCGCGTAGCTTGGCGGCTCTCGCCCGAACCGTTCTGGATCTCACCGCAAACGCACGCGGCGATCGAGCGGCTCGGACCCGACCTTCTCAAATTCTATCGCGCGCTCGGTGCCCTGTACCAGCGCAGCGTTCGCGGAACGGCTCCGGCGTTCGCGGCCGAGTATCTCGACATCGGCAAACCCGAGACGATGATCAAACTCGGCCGCCAGAATCGCTTCAAGAGCGACGTCCCCGGAGTGATCCGGCCCGACCTCATCTTGACGGGCGACGGCTTCATCGCATCCGAACTCGACAGCATTCCGGGCGGCATGGGCTTCGTCGGTGCGATGGCGAGCGCGTACTGCCAACTCGGCTACGACACGATCGGCGACACGGACGGCATGCTCGACGGCTTTGCCGCGATGCTCGAATCGAGCGCCGGCAAACCGAAGCCGACGACGGCGGTCGTCGTCTCGCAAGAAGCCGACGATTACCGCGCCGAATTGATCTGGCTCGCGAACGCGATGAACGCGAAGGGCCTCGCCCAGACCTACGTCTGCCGGCCCGAGGAGATCGTGTTCACGGAAGACGCGCTCTTCGTGCGGCTCGCGGACGGCGAAGAAAAGAAAATCGACGTGCTCTACCGCAACTTCGAGCTCTTCGACCTCCTCAACGTGCCGAAACAAGATCTGATGCTGTACGCGGCGCGCCACAACCGCGTGAAGCTGACGCCGCCGCCCAAAGCGCACCTCGAAGAGAAACTCGCCTTCGCGTTGCTCCACAACGATTTACTCGTAAAGTTTTGGAAGGCCGAACTCGGGGACGCGTTCGAACGGCTGCGCGCGATCTTCCCGCAAACGTGGGTGCTCGATCCGCGGCCGCTTCCACCACAGGCCGGGATCGTCGGACTCCGCGCTGCGGACGAGCCGGTGCGCGATTGGTCGCAACTCGTGCCGCTCGGCAAGAGCGAGCGCGACTTCGTGGTCAAGCCGTCGGGCTTCTCGGAACTCGCGTGGGGCTCGCGCGGCGTGAAGGTCGCAAACGACCTGACCAAGGACGATTGGGCGCGCGTGCTCGACGAAGCGCTCGCGGCGTACGGCCACACCCCGCACATCCTGCAGCGCTTTCACAAAGGCAAACGCGTCAAGGTTCCGTACTTCGACCGCAAGACCGATGCGATCGCGGATCTCGACGGCCGCGTGCGGCTCTGTCCGTATTATTTCGTCGTCGGCGACGACGTGAAACTCGGCGGCATCCTCGCGACGGTCGCACCCGCCGATAAACGTCTGATCCACGGCATGTCCGACGCGATCATGTCGCCGTGCGCGGTGCGGGAGAACGGATATTAGGCGGGAGCAGAACGTTACCGTTGCTGCCGCGCTCACCCTTCGACAGGCTCAGGGTGACAACCGACAGGCTCAGGGTGACAACCGACAGGCTCAGGGTGACAATGGTTAGGGGGGCGGTTGCGGCGCGTCTAGGGAGACGGGGGGCTCGTCGATCGGGATTGCGGTTAGCATGCGCACGCGGAGCGTGTAGCGACCGGGACCGGCCTTCGCGTAGCCGCTCCACGTCGCGGTCAACGCCGTCGTGCCGTGCGCGGGAACGGTGAGGGTCGAGGGAAGCGCGGTCGCCGCGGGCGACGGCGAGCTCTCCGGGCGTGCGGCGGGACCCTGGAGCGAGTTCCAAATCTCCGTGCCGTTGCGCGAGACGACGAATTCGATCTGCGCCGCCGTCGGGAACGGAATGACGTACGGGCGCGCCGTCCGGTTCGCGACGACGGCGCGCGCGTGAAGACCCGCGGCATCGCTACGTGCGACCGTCGAGACCGTCAGCGCCTGCGCGGGCGACGGAACGAGGTCGTCGCTCGACGCATTTAGCGACGACTCCGGCTGCGGCGGTGTCGGCGACGGCGCGGGAAGCGGCGCGAGCGCCAAGTAATCGCGATGGTTGCGGCGGTCGATCGTCAAGCGGGCGGACGCGAGCTTGGCGATGGTCGCGAGCGGCACGTAGGTCTGGCCCTCCGCGACGAACGGGGCCCCCGGCAGTTGCACGCGCGTCGTTCCCATGAAACCATACGAGCTGCCGATCCGGAAATCGATCGTCGTTCCGGAGATCGTCACGCGGGTGCGGCCGCCCGCGAACGTCAGCAGACCGTCGAAGGTCTTCACCGCGCGAACGACGTCGACGAACATCACGCCCCCGTGGCTTATGCCGCTCGGCGTCCGCGCGTCGACCGGCCGGCCGTCGACGAAGATCGAGTAGGGGACGTCGGCCGCTCGTACGGATAACGGCGCGACCGCGCCCGCCGTCGCGATCGTTAGGAGAACGGCTACGAACGGACGCGTCATGCCTTCCCGAGCATCTCCTTTGTGTGCCACGCGACGTTCTGCGCGCGATCTCCGACGCGCTCGAGGTTGGTGAGCACGAAGAGCATGATCGTTCCCGCACGGACCATACCGGAATCCGCCTGCATCTCGTCCTGTAAGGCTTCGATGCCGCGGGCGTACAGGTCGTCGACCTCGTCGTCGCGCGCGATCACCGCTTCCGCGATCGATGCGTCGCGTTCCGTATACGCGCGCATCGCCTCGCGCAACATCTCGTTCGCGATCGCGGCGATGCGGCCGATCTCGACGCGCGCGGGCCGGATGGCGACGTCGGAGAGCTTGATCGAGTTCTTCGAAATCTCGACCGCGTAGTCGCCCGTCCGTTCGAGGTCGGTCACGATCTCGAGCATGGCGGCCACCTGACGGAGTTCCCCCGCAACCGGCTGCTGCTTCCAGATGAGTTCGATACAGGTCTGCTCCACGCGCCGGCGGAGCGCGTCCACGTCGTCGTCGCCCGCGATCACCCGCGCGGCCAGCGGCGTATCCCGCTTCTCGAGCGACGTCACGGCTGCATGCAGGGCGTCGCCGACGAGCGCCCCCAAGCGCACGACATCGAGTCGCGCCGATTCGAGCGCCGTATGATAGGCCGTTCGCATCCCCGTCATCTCACCTCATGTCCGACCGGCGTCAGCGCGCTCGGCGTTCGCCGTAGTATACCACAGCGAGGGCCGGCGGCGTACGGGCCGAAACGTACGCCGCGTGGCATACGAAACGATTTTGACGGAGCGCGACGGTGCCGTCGCCGTCGTGACGCTCAACCGCCCGAGCGTACTCAATGCGCTTAATGTCTTAATGATTCGCGAGTTGCGCGAGGTTTTTGCGGCGCTCGAAGCGGACGACGCCGTGCGCGCGATCGTCTTGACCGGTGCCGGCGACCGCGCCTTCGCGGCGGGCGCCGATATCGCGGAACTCGGCGCACTCCCGAACGCCGTGGCCGCCGTGGCTCTGGTCCACAACGGCCAGGGATTGACGTTGCAGATCGAGCGCATGCGAACCCCGGTGATCGCCGCGGTGAACGGGTTCGCGCTCGGCGGCGGCTGCGAAGTCGCGATGGCGTGCGATTTCCGCATCGCGAGCGAAAAGGCGCGCTTCGGACAACCCGAGGTGAATCTCGGACTGCTGCCGGGATACGGCGGAACGCAGCGGACCGCTCGCCTTCTCGGACGCGGCATGGCGATGTATCTCTGCCTTTCCGGCGAGATGATCGACGCCGCGGAGGCGAAACGCGTCGGGCTCGCCGAGTTCGTCGTCCCGCACGAACGGCTGCTCGTCGAAGCGAAGCGCATCGCGGGCATCATCGCATCGCGCGCGCCGCTCGCGGTGGCCGCCGCGAAACGGGCGATCGACGACGGCGCGGAACTTTCCGTCGCCGCGGCCCTCGAACTCGAAGCGCTCCATTTCGGAACGCTCGTCGGCACCTCCGACTTCTCCGAAGGCACCAAGGCGTTTCTCGAGAAGCGCCCGCCTGCGTTTACCGCGACCTGAGCGGGTCCGCGCGCCATTCCCACGCGTTCCAATAATCCCGCCCGAGCACGTTCGGTTTGAAGTTGCGGAACCGCGCGGAGACGGCGTAGGCGCTCACCTCGAAGCCGAGCGGCAGGATCGGGAGGTCGCGGATCAGGAGCGCGTGCGCCCTGCGGTACGCGCCCGTCCGCGTCGCGCGATCGTAGGCCGCGGCGCCGCGTTGCTCCGCCGCGTCGAAAGCCGGATCGCAGTACGCGCCCGCGTTCCCGCCTGCGGGCGGCAGCGCGGCGCAGCCGAAGAGATACGAGCGATCGGGGTCCAGACTCGGCGACCAGCTGGTAAGCGCGACGTCGAAGCGCCCCGCGTCGAGGATGCCGCCCGCATCGGCCGGCCCCCAAAAGACGGACGATTCGTAGGAATGCAGGGTCGCCGTCAGGCCGGCGGCCTGGAGCGCGGCCGCCACGGCGACTCCTGCGGCCGCACTCGAACGCCACCCCCCGGCGATCGCAAGTTCGAGTTGACCGACGCCTTTGAGATCGGCCCGGGCCGCCGCCGGATCGTAGCGCGGCAGCGCGGCGCCGCTCGCGAGCGCCGGGTCGAGCTGCCCGTCGTCGGTCGGCACCTCGAGGCCGCGATAGATCGTCCGCGCGAGCCGCGGCCGATCGATCGCTTCGGCGATCCCGCGGCGTACCCGCGGATCCCGCAGCGCGGGGCGGCGCTCGTTGAACTGCAGGTAGTCGACGATGTTCGTCGTGGTCCGGATCACGCCGAGCCCGGCGCGACGCGCCGCGTCGAGTTGCAAGCCCGAGAGGTAGTCGGCGTCGAGGTCGCCCGTACGCGCCAGCAGCAGGCGCGTGTCGCCGTCCGGCTCGACGCGCACGACGATGCGGTCGGTCGCCGCGCGACCCCGCCACGAGAACGGATTGCGCTCGAACTCCAGGCGCTCGCCGCGGAGCCAGCGCGTCAGCCGGAACGGCCCGAGGCCGACCGGCCGCGCGTCGAGTGACGACGCATTGAGGTTGGGATAGGAAGCGGCAACGTGGCGCGGCAGGATCGCGTACGGATCGTTCGCCCCGAGCGTCAAGAACGCCGAGACGAACGGCGCCGACGGCCCGCGGAGCCGCACGACGAGCCGGTCGGGGCGAGGCACCTCGACGCGCTCGATCTGGTCGACGGTCGAGCGATCGGGGACGTTGGTCGCCGGATTTCGTAGCGCCGCGACCGTGAAGGCCACGTCACGCGCGTCAAAGGGCGCGCCGTCGGACCAACGCCCGGTCCGGATCGCATAGACGATCGTCTTTCCGTCGGCCGAAATGCCGCCGTTGGCGCGCGTCGGCACGGCCCGGGCCAGGTCCGGTACCAGCCGGCCGCGCTCGTCGACGGTCAGGAGGTAGCCCTGGATCAGCGGTCCGATCTGCCAGCCGTACGGGGTGTTGAGGATCGTATCGAGCGACGACGGATCGTCTTCGACGTACACCGTGAGCGGCCGCACGCGATCCGGCGTCGCGCCCGTCCCCATCGCCGCCGTGAGCAGGCCGGCAAGAAAGGTTCCGAACCATCGCGCGCGCACCGCCCGGAGGGTTCGTGGGGAGGCTGCGGCTGCCTTGCAGCTAATGAATGAGGGCGATGGCCAATACCCGCGTCCCGGCGATCACGCTCGATAGTCGGACGTTGCCGAGTACCAATCGTAACGTGATCGTCCTCGACGCGTTCGACAAACTCCAACTCGGCGGTATCCTCGAGTTACCGGAAGAAAGCGATCCCCGCGCGCTCCGCAACGAGTTCTTGCAGCACCGCCCCGGCCGTTTCTCGTGGGATGCGCGCAATCTGGGCTCGGGCCGTTGGACGATCCGGATCGAACGGATCGACGAACACGCCGACGTCGCAACCTTCCTCTCGCACTGCACCCCGTTCGCGAACGCCCGGGCCGCGACGATCCGGGAACTCGCGGCGACCGCGACCGAGCGAGCCTACCGCCAGAGCGAAACGATCTACGACGAAGGCGAGATGTGGCCGTATCTCGCGTTCGTGCGCACGGGAAAAGTCGTCTACACGCTCCTCTCGCCCGACGGCAAGACGCACGCGCTCGGCGAGCGGCTTCCGCTCGACCCGCTCAACGAGACGGGTACCTTCGACGGCGGCGGGGCGACGACGCGCGCGGAAGCGCTGACCGATTGCAGCCTCGTGCTGTTGCCGACCGAAGCGGTGCTCCACGCGAGCCGCAACGACGCGGAACTCGCGATCGGATTCTTGACGGACGCCTCGCAAGCGCGGCGCCGGTCGATCGATACGATCGCGGACTTGGCGTTCGCGCACGTGCTGCAGCGCGTCGCGAAATTTCTGCTTTCGTACGCGCCGTCGACGACCGGGATGGCCAAAGGCCTCTCCGGCGTCGAAAACCTCTCGCAAGCGCAGATCGCGGCCGCCGCCGGAACCGTGCGCGACATGGCGGCCCGGGCCTTGCTGCGCCTCAAAAACGCCTCGGCCGTGGAACTGGACCGCGGCCGCGTCCGCGCCCTCGATCGCGAGCGGCTGGAATTGTTCGCGCATAACGTACAGGCCCCGCCGGTTTAGGCGCACCGCCTCACGCTGTGCCTCTCGATGGGGGCACGATCGGTTTCTTTGCCATCGTCATTTTTGCCGGGCGCACCCTTCGACAGGCTCAGGGTGACGATGGGGGGGGGCGGTTAGTGGATGGCGGCGAGGGCTTCGGTGAAGGTGGTTATGGGGATGATGCGGATTTTTGGGTGGTCGGCGGGGGGCAGGTCGGGGTAGTTCTGGCGGGGGACGAGGAAGGTCGTGGCGCCCGCGCGTTCGGCGGCGATCAGTTTTTGGCGGGCGCCTTCGATCGGGCCGATGCGGCCGTCGGTCGCGATCGTGCCGGTACCCGCGACGGGGTCGCGGGCGTGACCGGGCCGGAGGCTTTCGTAGATTTCTAGGGCGAACATGAGCCCGCCGCTCGAGCCTGCGATGTCGCCGATCGTGTAGTGCACGGGGACGGGAAGGTCGGGGCGATTCGTGCGCCGGGCGACGAGCACGCCGAGGCGCGCGCCGTGGGGGCCCGGGATCGTGACGATCCGCTGCGCGATCGTGCGGCCGGCCCGTACGAACGAGACGGCGACGGCCGTGCCCGGAGCGACGCCGCGTAGTGCCGCCGCGATGTCGCCGACGTCCCGGACCGGCCGGGCGTTCACGCGCGTCACGCCGTCGCCGATCGCGAGGATTTCCGGCGCGTGCGAGTCGGGAAGGAAATCCACCGCAACGACCTGGCGGGGCGGCTCCGGTACGCGATATCCCGCCGCGCGTTCGGCGACGATCGCGGCCGCGTTTTGGCTTTCGCCCATCGCGTCGACCATCGCCCGGTCGTAGCCGCGCGCGCTTTCGCCGGGCGGTACGAGCGCATCGCGCCGCACGATCCGGACGCCCGGCCACAAGCGCGCCGCGAGCAGCAGGACCGACGCCGGCGCCACCGTCACGTCGGTCAGATAGAAGCGACGCGCCGGCGGAAGCCGGCCCTCCACGCTGACTCGCGTCGCGAGGTCGACCGCTTTGCCCGGCGCGATCAGATAGTACGGTGTGGGGACGAGCGAAAGAACGAGAGCGACGATCAGCACGGCGATCCCGCGCGTGAAGAGGCGCAGGCGCCGGTCAGTGAACTTCGAGGGGTTCGAGCGCGACCGCATCGTCCTGTGCGTCAAATGCGGCGCGTTTCGATTTGGCCGCGGCGTCGGTGACCGGTATCGCGGCGGCGCTCTGCGTCCGCGGCTGCAGCGCTTCCTGGCCCTTCTTGACCGACCCGAGCGCCGTCGCGAGCCGCGCCTCGAGATCGGCCAGCACCGCCGCCGCGTAGGAGTCCGCACCCGCGCGCACGCGTCGCGCTTTCTCCTCGGCTTCGCGCAAGACGACGTCGGCCGTCATGCGCGCCGCTTTGACGATGTCTTGCTGCTCGACGAGTTCGTTCTTTTGCGCCACGGCGTCCGTGACGATCTGCTGCGCCTTCTCTTGCGCGTCGCGAATCACGCGATCTTTATTGGTGGCGATCACTTTGGCGCGGCCGACTTCCTCGGGAAGCGTCGAGCGCATCTTCTCGATGTATTCCACCAGACGTTCTTCACTCAGAATGCGGTGTCCGAACGGCAGCCACGTTCCCTCGCGGACGTAGGCTTCGAGCTTATCGATGACGCGATAGATCGACAATTCAGATCCTCCCTCGAGCTTGGCGTTTGTGGTGCATGTATTCGAGTACGACTTCCGGCACGTACTTGCCGATGTCGCCGCCTTGCAGATAAACCTCTTTGATCAAGCTCGAACTCACGAACGAGTAGGCGGAATCGGACATCAAGAACATCGTGTCGACGTTCGAGAGCGAACGGTTCATGTGCGCGAATGCCATCTCGTTCTCGAAATCGGAGACGACCCGCAGGCCTTTGACGATCACGTCGGCTCCGAGTTCTTTGACGTAATCCGCCAGAAGTCCGCGAAAGTGGGCCACGCGAACGTTGCGGTGGAGACTCGTGCAGCGGCGGAGCATCTCCTCGCGTTCGTCGAGCGTGAAGTGCGGGCTCCGCTTTTGCGGGTTGACGACGACCGCAACGGTCACCGTCGCAAAGATCGCTGCGGAACGCGCGATCACGTCCAAGTGACCGTTCGTCGGCGGGTCGAAGGAACCCGGATAGATCGCATGGCTGCGGCGTTCGGCCGACCCGTTATCCATCGACGTGCAAGAATTGCAGCATGACCTCGCCGTAGCGCGATTCGCGTACGGTCGTAAAGCCCGGACTCGCGAAGGGCGACGCGCTTTCACGACGTTCGTAGACGAGGATCGTCGCCGCGTCGATCGCACCGCGCGCGCGTAGCGCGCCGAAGGTCAGGTGCGGCGGCGGCAACGCGTACGGCGGATCGGCGTACACGAAATCGAAACGTCCCGCGAGGCGTTGCGCGGCTTTTTCGGCCGGCGCGCACACGATCGTCGCGCGTTTCGCGAGGCCGAGGTCGGCCGCGGCCGCGCGGATCGCCTGCGCCGTCGGCGCGTGCAGTTCGACGAACGTGGCGCGCGCCGCGCCGCGCGAGAGCGCCTCGAAACCGATCGCGCCCGTCCCCGCGTACAGATCGAGAACCGCAGCGCCCGCTATCTCGTCGCCGACGATCGAGAACAACGCTTCTTTGACGCGGCCGGGGGTCGGTCGGATCGCCGCTCCTTGCGGAGAGCGGATCACGCGGGAACGGAGTTCGCCGCCGCTCACGCGCAAAGGCGAACCTGCGCGTGCGCCCGATGCGTCATGCCCGTTCGTTCGCCGCTTTCTTTGCCTGCCCTTGGAGAAGCGCAGGTAATTCGGACAAATCGTGAATGACGAAACCGGGCGGCGTCACGTCCGCCGGATACGCGCGCGCTTCCCAATCGTACCAGACGGCGCACGCGCCGAGATCGGCTGCGCCCGCGCAATCCACGACCGGATCGTCGCCCACATACCAGATTCGTTCGAACGGCAACTCGAAGTGCTTGGCCAAGAAGTCGAACGCCGCCCGCGCCGGCTTGAGTGCGCCGATGCGTTCGCTGACGAAAACGGACCCGCGGAAGTCGATCAAGCGCGCTTTCTCTTCTTGGAGCGGACTCCAACCGTTCGTCAAAATCGCATACGCGATACCGAGAGCGTCCAATTCCGCAAGCATGTCCCGCGCGCCGGGACGGAGTTCGATGAACGCGGGAGCGCGGGCGACGACGGCGTCGCGAAAGTCGGTCGCGCGGTCCATCACGTCGTTGCCGACGGGCGCGAATTGCTCGAAGAAGCCGGCGACTGCTCCCTCGACACTCGACCTTCCGCTGCGATACGCCGCAAGGGTCGCGTCGATTGCGACGCCGGCGGCCGAGCCGTCGTACGTCACACCGTGCTTCGACGCCAACTGCTCGAGCATCTCGAGCGCCACCGTGCGCTCGAGCTTGTTGTCGATGCCGAGCGTGTGGTCGAAGTCGAAGCCGACGGCTACGTCGTGTATCATCGTGCGCTCTTCGTTCGGCGCCCGGCGGTTACCGCCGCGGCAGGAAACTTACGAACTGACGAGCGTGCTGCGGACCGTCGCTTCATCGTGCAGCAGCGCGCGGAGCGGCGCATGTTCGGGCCGCGCGAGGGTGGGGTCCGCGGCTACCAGCGCGTCGGCGTCGCGCTTGGCGAGGACGTACAGCGCGAAATCCGAGGTGAGGTTGCCGAGCAGCGGCGCCCCGCCGCCCGCCTGCGCCGTCCCCGCGAACTCGCCCTCGCCGCGAATGCGCAGATCTTCCTCCGCGATCGCAAAACCGTCGGTCGTGCCGGCAAGAATCTCGAGCCGCTCGACGCTCGCGCGATCGTCGGGCGCGACGAGCAAGCAAAACGAACGCGCCACGCCGCGGCCGACCCGGCCGCGCAGTTGATGGAGCTGCGCGAGGCCGTAGCGGTGCGCGTCCAAGATCACCATCACCGAAGCGTTCGGCACGTCCACGCCGACTTCCACGACGGTGGTCGCGAGCAACACGTCGGCTTCGCCCCGCCCGAAGCGCACCATCACGGCGTCCTTTTCGCGGGACGGCATCCGGCCGTGCAAGAGCTCGACGCGCAGATCCGGAAAGACGTCGACGCGCAGGTGCTCGAGCTCGGCGAGCGCGCTCGTAAGCGCGGTTTCGGATTCGTCGATCGCCGGAGCGACGACGTAGGCTTGCCGGCCGCGCGCGACGTTCTTGCGGACGAACTCGTACGCGAGCGGCTTGCGGCTCTCCCGCAGCACGTACGTCTCGATCGGCGTCCGCCCCGGCGGGAGCTCGTCGATCGTCGAGAGATCGAGGTCGGCGAATTTCGTCTGGGCGAGCGTCCGCGGAATCGGCGTCGCGGTCATGTGCAACGTGTGCGGAGCGCGGCTTTTCGCGCGCAACCGCGCGCGCTGCGCGACGCCGAAACGGTGTTGCTCGTCGATGATCGCGAGGCCGAGCTCGCGAAAGATCACGTCGTCCTCGATCAACGCGTGCGTTCCGACCGCAAGCCGGCATTCGCCGCTCGCGAGCCGGCCTCGCACGGCCGACCGCTCGCGGGCACCCATGCTGCCGAAGAGCGCGTCGACGCCGATGCCGAACGGGAGCAACAGCGGAGCGAGCTTCGCCGCGTGTTGCGCCGCGAGGATCTCCGTCGGCGCCATCAGCGCGCTCTGGACGCCGCTCGCCGCCGCGAGCACGATCGCGGCCGCCGCGACGATCGTCTTGCCGCTGCCGACGTCGCCTTGCACGAGGCGGTTCATCGGGGCGCTTCCGGCCATGTCCGCCCAAATTTCGCGGATCACGCGGCGTTGCGCCGCGGTCAACGCGAACGGGAGCGAGGCTTCGAACCGCGCGAGCAGATCCGGCGCGGCGTGCAGCGCGGGCGCGCCGTCCGAGCCGTGCCGTTCCGCACGCTTGAGCGCCGCCGCGAGCGCGATGCCGAAAAATTCTTCGAAGATCAGCCGCTCGCGCGCCGCCGCGGCCGCTTCGGGCGTGCGCGGACGATGCGCGTCGCGCCAGGCCTCGCGCAGCGTGCCGTAACCGTGCGCGCGCAGTACCTCGTCCGGCATGACCTCGGGCACGAGCGCGGCGAGCGCGTCGAAGTTGTCTTCGATGACCTTCGCGAGGAGGCGCGACGGCACGTCCTTCGACGCACTGTAGACGGGCACGACGGCACCTTCGTACCGCTCTCCATCGGCCAATAGACGATGGTGCAGCGCGTTCAACTCGACGCCGACCGCGCCGCGCGTGCGCTTGACCGCCGCACGCCCGTGCACGAAAACGCGTTCTCCCGGCACGAGCTTCCCCGCGAGCCCGCGCCGTCCGAACCAGGTGACCTTGAGGCTGCCGGAATCGTCTTCGATCTCGGCGGACACGATCGGCACGCGGCTGCGAAATTCCGAAACGCGCAGGATGCGCCCGAGGGCGATCTCTTCGCTCGAATCGGGGCCGGCGGGATCGCGCGCGCGCGCGAACGTCGCGCGCACGATCTCGGCGATCGGCGTCGGCGTGCGCCAATCTTTGTAATCCCGCGGGTACGTCTGCGCGAGGTCCCGCGGGCTCCGGATGCCGAGCGTCGCCAATTTCTGGATCGTGCTCCCGCCCACGTTGCGCAAATCGCCGAGCGAGCGTGGCGGACCAGCTGCTATTTGGCTCGTCGCAGGAGCTCCGCACCGACGGCGTCGAGGCCGACCCCGCGTTCTTCCAAGAGAACGAACGTGTGGTAGAGCAGATCGGCGACTTCCCACGCGATCTCGTGCGGGTCGCCGTTCTTCGCGGCGATCACGACCTCGGTGGCCTCCTCCCCGATCTTCTTGCCGATGCGGTCGACACCGTCGTGCAACAGCTTCGCCGTGTAGCTCGACTCCGGCGACGCGTCGCGCCGCGCCGCGATCGTCGCGCGCAAGTGCGCGACCGCGCGCTCGAACGACGCTTCCGGCTCCACGCGGACGTCCGGCGTTTTCAGCGCGCGCGAAAAACACGACGTCGCGCCGGTATGACAAGCGGGCCCGCGCGCGACGACGCGATACAGCAGCGCATCCGCATCGCAGTCGACGTCGACCGCAACGACGGTCTGCGTGTTGCCGGAGGTCGCACCCTTGCGCCAGAGTTCGTTCCGCGAACGGCTGAAAAGCCAGGTCGTCCCCTCGCGTAGCGTGCGGGCCAGCGCCTCGCGATTCGCGTACGCCAGCGTCAGCACCGCGCCGCTGCCGGCGTCTTGAACGACGACGGGAAGGAGGCCGCGTTCGTCCCACGCCAGCTCATCGATCGACATGGCCCGATCCTACGAGGGGCCGAATCGGAATTCCGCGTCGGGCGAGATCCGACTTGAGTTCGCCGACGTCGAGTTCGCCGAAGTGAAAGAGCGACGCGGCGAGCGCGGCGTCGGCGCCCGCGATCGAAAAGACGTCCGCGAAGTCGGCTGCCGAGCCCGCGCCGCCCGACGCGATGACCGGGACGTCGACCGCCGCCCGCACCGCGAGCGTCAAGGCCAGGTCGAAGCCGGACTTCGTTCCGTCGCGGTCGATGCTGGTCAAGAGGATCTCGCCTGCGCCGAGCGCGGCCGCCTCGTGTGCCCAGGCGACCGCGTCGCGGCCGGTGGGCGTCCGGCCGCCGTCGACCAGGACGTCGTAGCCGCCGGTGCGCGAATTGCGGCGCGCGTCGATCGCGAGCACGACGCACTGGCTGCCGAATTCGTCCGCAGCGGCCCGGAGCAGAGCCGGGTCGCGCACGGCCGCACTATTGAGCGACACCTTATCGCATCCCGAGCGCAGCAGATCGCGGACGTCTCCCACCGACGACACGCCGCCGCCGACGGCAAACGGAATCGTGAGTTCCGCCGCAACCGCCCGCACGACGTCGCGCATGGCACGCCGCCCTTCGATCGTGGCGGTGATGTCGAGGAACACCAACTCGTCGGCGCCGCGCGCTTCGTAAATGCGCGCCAGCTCGACGGGATCGCCCGCATCGGCGAGTTCGACGAAGCGCACGCCTTTGACGACGCGCCCCGCTTTGATGTCGAGGCACGGGATGATCCGGCGGACCAGCATCAGGCGGCGACGCCGTCGATCGCGATGACCAGGAGCGCGAGATCGTCGCGCAGGGTCCCGCCGCTGCGCCGGCGGACGCTCTCGACGATCGCGTCCGCGCAGCGCTGCGGGTCGCGCGTCTCGGCAAGGCCGAGCAGGTCCATCGCCCCGTCGTCGCCGAGCAGGTCGCCCGCGGCGTCGCGCGCTTCGGTCAGGCCGTCGGTGGCGAGTAGCAGCACGTCGTCGCGTTCGAGCGCGAGCACGCGCCGTTCGTACCCGAACGACGCATCGAGGCCGACGATCGGGCCCGTGACCTCGAGTTGCGTGACCGTGCGGCCGCGCCGCAGATACGCCCCCGCGTGCCCCGCGCTTGCGTACGTGAGCGTCGACGCCGCTCCGTCGAATACGCCGACGAACCCGACGACGAACAGGTTCGGATCCGCGACCGTCTCGAGAAACATGCGGTTGAACTCGTCGAGGATCGCGGCGGGGTCGTCCGTGCGCCGCGCGAGCGCCCGAATCGAGTACTTGACGAACGCGGTGTTCACGGCCGCCCCGATCCCTTTGCCGCTCACGTCGGCGAGCAGCACGAGACCCCGGCGCACGTCGATCTGGCGGACGTCGAAGAGGTCGCCGCCCACCGCCGCATCCCGGTCGGCGGAAAGGTAGGCGGTGCCGAGCCGCGCTCCCGGGAGCACCTCGACGTCCGTGCGGAACGCGCCGCCGAGCGTTTCCACGATCGCTCGCTCGCGGTCGATCACGCCTTGCATCTGCACGCGTGCCGTGACGAACGCGATGCTGACCAAACCGAAGACCACGACGGATGCGATGCCCCCGAAGAGCCCCTCATCGATACGGTGCTTCAGTTCCGCTTGCGTGCCCCTGAGGCGTTCGGCCAAGAGATCTTGAACGCGCTTCGTATCGCCCCGCAACTGATCGACGTAGATCTTGCCCATCATCTCGCGCGTGATCGCGTTCGATGCGCGGCGATCGTTCAGGAGCGGCCGCGCGACCTCGGCCAGCCAGCGCTGATGCAGGTCGTGCATCTCCTTGATCGGTGCGTCCATCTGCTCGATGTCGAGCACCGTGCTCGTCCGCGCGAACGCGGCGAGCGAGTCCGAGAATCCGTCCGTCGAGCTCCGGAAGGGTTCGAGGAATTCCCGGTCGCCCGTCCCGACGTAACCGCGCAGGCCGTTCTGCAAGTCGGACTGGTTCTGAACGATGTGGTCCAACTCGCGCTGCGCTTCGATCAACGAATTCTCGACCGAGACGGCGCTGGCCAGCTGCGTGTAGATGCGGACCGAAATCCCGATCGCCACGAACACGATGGCGACGAGAAGCGCGCCGAGCACAAACGCTCCGCGCCGATTCGCGCTGATTATTAGAGAGCGTTTCGGTACCGACATAAGAAGGTTTCTGAGGCGACGCCCAGATTCGAACTGGGGAATAGAGCTTTTGCAGAGCTCCGCCTTACCACTTGGCTACGTCGCCGCGTTCGACCTTACGATCGTTCCCGGAGCGGGTGGCGGGAATCGAACCCGCGCGTCAACCTTGGGAAGGTCGCAGGCTGCCATTACATCACACCCGCAAGGTGGATTCGGATGCACCGAGTTCTCGCCCGGTCGGGCGGGGCCTGCCGTTGCGTAGCGAGCGCGCTAGTCGAGCGTGGCGAAGCCGCGGGCGACTTTCGTCAGAAGCTCGACGAGCGTCTTCTTCTCGGCCAGCGTGAGACCGCGCATGGCCGCCTTGTTTTTCGCGAAATAGTTCGGCAACATCTTCGCGACGATGCTCTTGCCGCTGCGCGAGAGTGAGATGTACGAAACGCGACGGTCCTCCGTACTGGCTTTACGGTCGATGAAGCCGTCCCGTTCGAGACCCGCGACGAGCCCCGTCACGTTCGCCTGCGTGGTGCCGAGGTATCGGCGTAAGTCGGAGAGGGAGATCGGTTCGCCCTCGGCGTGCAGGACGATGAGCACCCCGAACTTCTGCGGCGTCAGCCCGGCTTCGATGAACCAGGAACCCAGGGCGTTCTCCACCCGCTGCGCCGTCGTCCGGAGTGCTAAGAGTCCGCGCACCGCCGCCGGATCGAATTCCGAGAAGCGTTTGCGATGCCCGGCGAAATGGGCGTCGGGCCACCCGACGATGTCTTCGAGGTCGCGATGCTCGCCGTCTCTCATATCCCTATGCTATCACACGAAGGAGGAACTTAGGTCGCGATGTTTTTCTGATTTAAGGCGTTGCGTACGGAGAAATTCTTCGTACCGTTCGACGCCCTTCGACGCCCTTCGACGCCCTTCGACAGGCTCGGGGTGACAGTGGCGGGGCCGGGGTGAAACTACATCACAAAAGCAAATCCGGGGGCCGGGGAACGGCGCGCAGGAAGGCGCCGGGCAGGGGTGCGAAGCCTGCGCTCATGGCCAAAAAAGTTACGTGCCCGCTATGCGGAACGGACATCACGGGTGACACCGAAGACCAACTCGTCGCCGCGGCCGACGCGCACGGCGACGAGAATCACGGCATGCGCGCGCCGCGAGAAATGATCGTCAGCAGCGCGGTCGAGGTCTAATTCAAAGCGGGTGCCCGGCTGCCGGGGACGCATCCGTGACGAGCGCGCGCCGCTCGAGCTCGAGTTCTTCGTACACGCACCCGAACGAGCCCCAGACGGACCATCCGCACGTTCGGAGCAGATGGTGAACTTTGCACATGGAGACGTCCTCTCGTCGGAGTTGGACTTTTGCCGTTCCCCGCCGGGCGTTATCCTAAACCGGCCTGCCGTCCAACCTTAGGCACGGCGCATTCGCTCGAAGAACGAGGCGTGCTCTTCGCCGATCGAGAGATGCGCTCGGTAGCCCGCGGCAAACCAACCGCGCCACACGTAAGGCCGCTCGTACGGCAACAGGAAATGACCGTCGAGATCCTGCAGCAACGGGCCGGTCCAGATCACAACCTCCGCCGGATCGTACACGCGCAAACGGTCGCCGCGCCAGAGCGCGTGCAAGCCGGCGTACTCGTCGCGCGGGAAGCGTTTCACGACGTCCTCCTGAAAGAACAGCGACCCATCGCCGAATCCGACGGGCGTGCGGCCGAGCCGGCCCGTGAGATACCCGGACTCCGGAAACGTGGGCTCGACGCGCGGCGGAATCGGTGGGATGCGATCCAGTTCGGGGACGTGGCGAGCGGCCGCAAAATCGAAACGCACTTGCATCTGCATCAGCCGGTCCGGCGACACACCGAGGGCGCGCGCAAAGCGGACGCAGGCGTCCGCATCGAGCGCTTCCGTGCCGGCCAGTAACCGATGCAACCGCTCGGGCTCGAGCCCGACGTGCGCGGCGAATGTCACATCGTCGATCTCGAGCGGGTCGAGGAAGTCCCGCTTGAGCACCATACCCGGATGGGGCGCCGGTGCGCGGCGCTCATCTGTTTTCGTTGCGGTGCGGTTCGCCTCTGCCATGTACCGTTGTTATCGGCTCCTGCATCGGGGGGCGTTAGGGGCCGACCTTCGCCCTTCGCCCTCGCCCTCGCCCTTCGCCAGGCTCAGGGTGACGGGGTAGGGAGAAGCAAAAAGCTTGCGTGGGGGAGGACTGCGGGACCGGGCGCCGCTAATAGGCTCGCTTTCCCGGACTCCAAGCGCACAGGTCCCGTGCCAATGCTCAAGACGAAATTGCTGCCGCCCTCGAGTGCCCGGCAACTCGTCCGGCGGCCCCGCCTGCAGACGCTGGCGTCCGAACTCGAACGGACGAAAGTGGCGCTCGTGCGGGCGCCCGCCGGCTTCGGGAAGACGACGCTCCTCTCGCAGTGGTACTACGCGCTGCGCGACCTCGACCGGCGCGCCGGCTGGCTTTCGTTCGACCGGAACGATCGCGACCCGCTCGGGGTCCTCGCGTATCTGGTCGCGGCGCTCGAGTCCGCCGGCCACGCCTTCGGACCCGCCGCCGCGTCCATCGTCGCGCCGGACAGCTTCGCGACTGCCGACGCCGCGATCGATGCCGTCGCGAGCGACCTCTGCAGCGCCCGCGAGCCGCTCTTCCTGTTCCTCGACGATCTTCACGTGCTCCGCGGGCCGTCGCTCGAACGCACGCTGGCCACGTTCATCGAGCGCGCGCCCGACATCGTACATGTGGTGATCGCATCGCGTGCGGTGCCGGACATCCCGCTCGCGCGGGCCCGCGCGCTCGGCAACGTCTTCGAGGTCACCGCGGCCGACCTGCGCTTCTCGAAAGCGGAAACCGCCGAATTCATGGCGGCGGCCGGCGGCGCGAGCCTGCGCGCCGATCAACTCGACATGCTCGACGGGCGCGTCGAGGGCTGGGTCGCGGGCCTCAAGCTCGCCGGCATCGCGCTCTCCCGAAACGCGCCCGCCATGGGCGTACTCGAATCGATCTCCGGCCGGCGCTGGACGTTTGCCGAATTTTTCATCGAAGTCGTGCTCGCGCAGCAGCCCGAGGAGCTCGGGACGTTTCTCCTGGAGACGGCCATCCTCGAACGGCTCTGTCCGGCGCTTTGCGAGGCGGTGACCGGCCGTCCGGGCGCGCGCGAACTGCTCGACGAAGTGGAAGCGCGCGGGCTGTTCATCTTCTCGCTCGACGGAGAACGGCGCTGGTACCGTTACCACCACCTGTTCGCCGAGTTCTTGCGCACCGAACTCGCGCGCCGCCGGCCCGGCCGCGAGCGCGAACTGCACGCCCGAGCCGGCCGTTGGCTCGGCGCCGCGGGGCTCCACGCCGACGCCTTCGAGCACGCGATCAAGGCCGGCGACACCGCGCACGCGGCGGAAATCCTCGACCAGCGCTGCCACACGATGTTCTACGACGGGAAATTGCGCGTGCTGCTCGATTACGCGTCGCAGATCCCGGAAGCGGTGCTCGCCGCGTATCCGCGCGTGCAACTGGCCAAAGCCTGGTCGTTGATCCTCGAATGGAAATTCGGCGAGGCGCGCGCGATCCTGCGTTCCGTGAAGGCGACGCTCGCGGCGCGCGCAACCGGAGCGGCCGGCGACGCGCAATCGCGCGAGGACATGCTGTTCCTGCACTGCACGATGATGCTCGCACAGTTCGAGGACGACATGCCCACCGTGGAACGGCAGTGCGCGACGTTGCTCGAGCGCTACATGGACGCGGACCCGTACCTGGTCGGCACGTATTACACGTCGCTGCTGTATGCGGAGCGCGAACAATTCAAGCTCTTGAATTTCGAGCGGTTCGACGCGCGCGCGCGCGACTATTTCCAGATCGCGGGCAGCCGCTTCGTGTTCGTCTGGCACCAATCGATCGCCGGACCCACGCGCTTTCTCGCGGGGGATACCAATCGCGCCCTCGATGCGTTACGCGATGGTCTCGACGCGGCCACGGCGATCGGCGGACGCAACTCGGGGCTCGCATCGATTCCGGCGCTGCTCCTGGCCGAAGTGCACTACGAACGCAACGAACTCGACGCGGCACGCGAACTGCTCGACCGCCATCTCGACCGTGCCGCCGAGCTTGGCTTCGTCGACCAGCTCGTCGCCGGATACGTCACGCAATCGCGGCTCGATCGTCTGCGCGGCGACGTCCGTGAAGCCGAGCAGACGCTCGGACGTGGGATGGAGCTCGCGCACAGCCGCGGATTCCGCCGGCTCGAACTCAACATCGTCGCCGAGCACATGACGCATTCGCTCGCGACCGGGCAGCTGGACCGGATCGCACGCCTGGCCGCCGTCCACGACCTGCGCCTGCCCGAGGACGCCGTCGTCCCCCAGCCCGGCACGACCACCCGGACGGAGGCCCGCGCGATCGCGTGGACCCTGCTCGCGCGAACCGAAGGCCGGGCCGACGAGGCGCTCCGCGTGGCCCGGCGCTGGCAACGGTTCACGGAAGCCGCCGGCGCCGTCCGCTCGGAGATCCGCTGGTGCACGATCGCGGCCCAACTGCTGCTGGCCGCGGGAGATTCGCAGGGCGCGGGCCGTGCGATCAGACGCGCGCTCGCCATCGCCGCCCCGGGGCGTTTCGTGCGCACGTTTCTCGACATCGGCCATGCGCTGCCCGCCCTGCTCGACCACCGGCTCGCGGCCGGAAAGGGGCCGCCGGACGCGGCAGAGACCTTCGCGCGCGAACTCCTGACGATCGCAACGGGCCGCGACGCGTTCGGACCGGGCGGCGGCGCCGACGCCGGAATCCCGAGCGAGCCGCTCAACCCGCGCGAGATCGA
>Ga0116227_10006333_pt1 | contig 24077 bp, 28 predicted proteins | sample S1TSphgellanicum_FD_89693 | JGI IMG/M metagenome (GOLD analysis project Ga0116227, IMG submission 89693) | Host-associated microbial communities from peat moss isolated from Minnesota, USA - S1T2_Fb - Sphagnum magellanicum MG | ecosystem: Host-associated > Plants > Peat moss > Unclassified...
CAGCAAGACCCATTACAGAAAAATTGCAGAGGAGGAAGAAGCAGCAAGACCCATCAAGGCATGGCAGAAGAATATTGCAGAAGGGAGCAGTTGCTTTTCCCAACTGCCGCCGATTCTGCAGCATAATGTCTTATGCAGCAGAACGTCACGTCATAGACAGACATAGTGAATTAATATATAAGATAACCAGACTAGGTTGGGTTAGTTAGGCTTGAAGTTTAGAATTGGAACCGAACCAAGTGTTTATCTAAAATTCGGTCCTCGGTCCAATCAATTATAGGGTTTAGCACTTGAAGATTTTGCTTCTTTTCATCTATCTCCATTCTCCATGTCTCCAGTCTCCATCAAGCTTTTTGCTTTATTTGGGGTTTTTGTTTTCACATGTTTTTTTTGTCTCCATCAAATTTTTCACCTCCATCACATGATTTGATTTTGCAGTTTGTCTCCCATGCCTTGGGCTTTGTAATTTATTTCCATTGTTCGACCCTCAATAAGTCATCTCGATTGCATAGCATCAATCCCCAGTGCCTTGCACTATGGAATTCATCTCTATTGTCATGCTTTGTGTAGTTCATTTTGAATATTTTTCATTTTGCATCAAATTTTCGTCGTCTTATTTTCTATAATATGTTTTCATTGGCGCACTCTGGAGTGATGCACCTTGCTTTATTGATCTACATTGTTGTGTTTTCTATAGTTCATTTTCATCTTCATCAGCAAGAGCTTTAATTCCACTACCTTTGGGGTTTTTCTTTTTGTTTAATTCTTGTGTCTCCATCAAGCTTTCCACCTTGGCCATCAGTGCTTTATGAGGTATGTCTTGATCTTCTTCTAGATTTTTTTCCTTTCTACCTCAGTCATCAATGTTTTGAAATCTTCCTCCAGACCTTTTTCCTTTCTACCTTGGCCATCATGCTCTATGATCTTCCTCTAAACCATTTTTCCTTTCTACCTTGGCCATTATTGCTTTGTAATCTTCCTTTAGATTTTTTTCTTTTATACTTCAACCATAAGTGTTCTATGAAGTTTGTCATCTTCGTCCAAAAAAAATTCTTTTTGCTTCAACCATCAATGCTCTATGAAGTATGTCTTGAATTTCTAACATAATTTTTTCCTTTTTTATGTTTGTAGTTTGTTTATGCATCAAGGTTTTTGCTTATCAAATGTTGGTGTTGGTTCTTTTAATTAATTTTTTATAGGTTTTAGGAGATGGACAACTTGCACAATGAAACATTGATGATCTCCCAAGTTCAAATTGTGGTTAACCTTAATGTTGAATTTGTGAACATAGTAGATGACCTAGTTGACCCAAATTTTTGTGGTTCAACCTTTGCATGAACCTTTGTTGGTTGTGTTGGTAGTCCTAGTATTATTGTTGATGGAAATTTGTCTACCACAGTTACAACTAATAAGGCTCTATGGTCAACATTAGCAAAACAAAAAGACTTCTAGAAACCAAAGAATCGCAATGCCACAACATGGACTTTTTATGCAATAAATAATGCTTCGATCACTCCATTGGAGGTAAGTTCGACCTGTCCTAAACCTAAGCAATTGATATGTGTATTGTGTTATTTTGTTGTTACATTTGTAGTGCTTAGAAAGGCCATCATCAACTATAAGTCCATTAATGAAATTTCAACATTCTAAAAACATTTGGAGATGACTCATTAGAAAATTTGGACTAAATGGATTGAACAAGAAAAATTTGTTGGATTCAAAGATAAAAGATCCAACAAAATAAAATCTAACCCGACCCCATCCATGATTGCATCTTTCTTTGGTTATATTGTTATTTATGGTAAATATGATCCCCATCATACTCAATTTGAAAAAGATCTTATGTTATTCATTACTAAGGAGTTAGTTTTTTTTTCTTTTGTTGAATCACTATTCCTTAGAAGATTAATTTATGAGGTAGAATCCTCATGCAAGCTTTCCATCAAGGCATCAATTAATGAATGATATTTTATCAAGGTTAATTAAAAAGACCAAAAAGAAATTAATTTCTTGAATCAAATTTTGATTTGTGGATGTCAAAAGGAGGATTGGACATTTTTGTGTTCATTGTTCATTTTTTGAATCATAATTGGGAGCCTCATAATGTAACAATTGGGTTGTTTGAGACTATAGACACATACGGAGCTACTATGGTTATATAAGTGAATGAGGTGTTAGCAACATATGGATCGAATGCTAAGATTTTGGCATATGTATAATATGAAGGCAGTAATTTAACTACTATGACCACTACCTTAACTTTTATTATTTCTTGCGAGGTATTAAAATTGATAACACCATTCATATGTAGGGAATTATTAGGGGTATGCAATGTCCAAATGCTACCAATATGCAATAGGTGAAACTAAGGTGTGTGTTAAATTAACATCAATCTCCATTAAATAATATCAATTTATTTTGTAAAAAAACATCACATGGACCAATAAAAGTGGCAATGGATACCAAAAATAGAAGAAAGTTGGGCATACATCCACAGAAGTTGAAAATTCAAGTGGATGATATTTGCTTTAGAAGTTATTTCATTCTAAAAAATGTTGAAATTTAGGACATTGTTGCATGTTGTTATGGTCAACAACAATTTATGGCCATTCAAGAACGATTGTCGAGCCCACAAGTTTGGACTATGGCCCAAATTGTTTTTTATACACTGGGGCCTACGGTCAATGTTCATGTGTTAATAACTAAAATGAAGTTTATTGGTTATTGATTAATCATTACAACAAAAGGTGTCCCTATATGCCAAGTGATTTCACTGGATGTTGAGTGAATTCAAAAGTCTAATGAATAGGGACTAGTGAACTACACCCACATTTTGTAGTAGTGAATGCACTTGTTGTTGCAAATTCTTTGGTCATCAAAATGTGGGTACGATGTTTGGCACCTAAGTTTTAGACATTCAAGATTTTGATGCAAACTTCATATTTTGCAACAACAAATGCAAAAACAAGTGGTAACAATTTTGCAACCTTTCTTTTCTTTTATGTTATCTTTTTAGTAACACAAAGTTCATAACATGTTGAGTATGATGTTGGACCCACATTTCAAAGGCTGAAGGCTAGTCATACAATATGTTGGGAAGGAGAAAGCCCATTTGATTATAGGTGAGTATGATAGGTATGTTTTATTTTCATTGTTGGTTCATGTTTATAAGGTTTTGAATCCATGTATTATAAGTGAAGTTGTTATTGTTGCCTCTACATTGAACAATTCAGAGTTGAACAATTAATTAAAAATGAACAATTATGAAGGTGCATATTTATATGACTTGATGAAAATTAATGAAAAAATGGTTTTTATCATGCTTACCCTTAACATGTTTATCAAAAAAGATATAGTTATCATCCATAATCATGTTTTCTCCTCCTCAAGAGCTCGAAGCTATAAGTGCAAAAAATATTGGTGTAAAAGTAGTTGAACATCATTGGTAGTGCGCAACAATGCGGAGCCCAAGTTTATAAAATTCATATGTTTTATTTGGAATACATTTGAATGTGAAAAATCTCAAATTAAAAAAAAATCATACATCATATATCAAATAATATCCAAAACACTTATCAATACAATCTAAATACAAAAATATATCCAATCCATGCTAAAACATTTTGAAAAACAAATCAAATAATAAATGATATACAATTTAACTTAAAATGATAAAATAAACATAATGGAAATTTATATCAAAATAAACATAATTATTTTTTAAAATAATAATTATGAACATAAAAGAAATAAATAGAATGCTAGAAGACGAAAAATAAATAAAATACATAAAATGAATACAATTTTTAAAAAAGACATGAAAAAATTCAAATAATAATGAAACAAAAATGCTTTAAGAAGAAAAAAAATGAAAACAAAAGCTAGAAAAATAAATTAGTAGATGTGCCAAAAGAAATCAACATAATAAAATTTCTATTGAATTATGTACTTTTCTTCCGCACATGAAAATTCAAAATAATATATCATGCTTACAACAATACAACAATTTCATGAAAAATGATTCATTTGAATTTTAACATTGTTGTGTTCGTAAAGAGAAAACAAAATGCAAGAATTTACAATATGCAATATATCAAATTTGAATACAAATATTTTTGAAATTTTTATTAAAAATGTATGCCCAATTTTAGCTACCAAACAATGATGATACTATTCCCATGAACTTATAAAAGACACCATGTATATAGATTCAGAAATAAATTACCTTTTACTTGCAACATCAAAGACCAATTATAAAGCTTTAAATTTCACACCCATAGCTTTTTAAAAAGGTATTTCAAACATTGAACCAATTTTTTTCATATGTACACATTGTCATATTTATATAAATAATGATAAAATGCCAAACTTTGCATTGGCCAATGGGTTATGGATTGGAAGTGCACCAAATAATGGTACCAAAATTAACAATGGTAAAAGAATTTTAATTGCAAGATATCAATGTCGAACTATATTATTTATATTTAAATATACAATAAAGGCAATATAATAGGACAACACACACTTAAAGGCAATGCTATTAGTTTTGCATAAGACTTTAAACATGCAATTGAACTTTTGGGTGGATTATAATTCACAAAACAAACTCAAAAACAATTATAAGCAAAAGTATATGGGAAAATTATATTCGTCATAATAACATAATATTAATAGAACAAATCCAACAAAACAAAGAGGTTTTAGATTTGGCAAAATTTATGATTTAAACTTTAAATTATTAAAAGCATAATTTATTTCTAATTCAAAAATAAATTTATTCCTCCATGGAGAATAATGACCTTTGTAGTTCTTTGAAATGAATACGTAATGTTATCAATCATATGATAAAAATGAATTTAAAATCATCAAATAAAAAACCGTATACAATTTTAGCTATTGATGTTTATTTTAAAAATCGAATACTCATGACATACTATATATTATAAAGCAAACGATGCCAACAAATAAAACTCAAAGTTTAGCACCATTTATAAAAAATTACAAAGGAAAGAAAATCATAATCATTGAAAACATATATCCAAAAATAAGGATTGTTAATAGGACATTGGTTATATTGAAAATATTTCACTCACAAAATCACATTGGATTCAACATGATAACTTTGATGCACCCACCTTGTAGATTTTAGTGAATTCATACAGAAACATGAAACATTACAAGACATCACCCTAAAGGTCAAACTAAAAATGTCATATCAATAGCACCCATAACAAGAAATTTCCAATATTATCATTCCATATAAGGACCAAATACTTCCAAAACTTTTAATATTAATTGATATTATTCCACCTTTTTGTTTAATTGACTTTAAAGCTCAAGGACAAACATTTGAACATTTCGTGATAGACCTTTGTTAACCACTTAAAAATGTGCAACTTAATATGCACAATGTATATGTAACATTATCATGTTTATGTTTATTAAACAAGCTTGTGATTTTGCAAGATATTACAATACAAGACATACACAAAGTTAAATTCAAAAAAGGATCATAGAAAATGACAACACTAATTGTGAGAACATACATTTGAAAAAACCAACCCTCTTAAATGCCATAAGAAAAATAAACATATGCAACATGAAATGTGTGAAATTGAAGATGAGAATATTATTAAAACATATGACAATTTAAACAATGCCACAAATAATAATGATCTTATACATTATTGGCATGAAAAATTTTAGTTAACAAAAAAAAATGAAAACATTCTTTTTAATCAAAATGGATGGTTGAACAACCAACATCTGGGAACAACTATGCAAATATTATATGAAGAAAAATTACAATATTTAAGATACGAACAACACACTTATGCAATCATGGAAACAATATATAAAATCATAAAAAATCTCTTCAATATGTTTTCATCAACAATAATCATTGGATTTTAGTAAAAATACACACTTCCACATTTGATTCACATTGTACAATATATGATTCAAAAGTACCATTAACAAAAACATTACCCAATAACATCATACAATTATTAATAGCTAATATTATATACTAAAGGGTAAGTAACAAGTTAGATAACATATGCCAAAAAAGGTCTTGTAGCATGTTAGATTTCCTCTACCACTTGTAACATGCCCAAAATATGTGACATGGATGTAAAACATGTCTACAAATCTCAAGTCATACATGTCTACAAGTCCCAAATCATATTAAAAAAACTAAAAGTTTTTTTTTTTTATGTTTTTAATCTAGATGTTTTTAGTCATTACTACCTTTTGAGGAAAAAAATTATATATATATATAACAAGATAACATGTCTTATAATTGACATATGAACATTTGTTGTTTAGTTTGGTTTCATATGCAAAATGTGAGAATAAAAAAATTCCCATGAAAATATCAATTTTTTTATCATAGTAAATTCCTTCCTATGAAATAATGTGGAAGCCCACCTTCTAGGATGCACCATTGCTCATGTATATGTACAATATAATTCCAAAAAAATGACTTACTTCACATGCATTTCCTTATATTCTTTGCTACAAATGGATAAATAATAAATGTGGAAGATGTATATATAGTTGTACATGTGCAAATTTCCCAAATCTAGAAATAAATTGAAATTTATTCATTATAGTCTTACAAATTATGATTTATAAGTCATTTCACTACTACAAAAATGGGGTGCAGTTCACTAGCCTAAATCACTGTGGGACCTTAAAAATGAAATAAGTTCATTACATTTTAATGATTTCACCCTGGTTAAAGTTATTCCACTAGAATATCATTATGTAAATATTGTGTTTCACTACTAGCTGACATAATTCACTATTATAATTTACTAGTAGGTAACCCGTGGCTACACCACTCCAACCACCTTGAACTTTCTGTTAAATTCTACTTCTGCACGATCATGTTACAACACCTCTGTGTAAACAACATTACGAGTGTACACACCAGCAGGTGCATTTTCATGAACATCCTCCCACCCATTTGTAACCAGCAGTTTCATCCCCTCGGGGCACCCAATGCGCGACATGGCCACATACAACTAGCTATGTGTAAATACAAGATTGGGCAGAAAAATGCCGACCATCTTCAATGTCTGCCCTTGCGCCTTATTGATGGTCATGGCAAATGCAGGGCGCACAGGGAATTAGCGATAACGCAAAGTGAAAGGCATTCGTTCTGTGTCTGAAGGTGTGATGCTTAACCGTGGAATGAACACTCGTTGGCCCTTTGCAGGACCTATTGCCACCTTTGCTTCAATGACATGCTGCATGAGTTGAATGACAATGAGCCTGGTACCATTAGCCAGGCCGCTGGTCATGTTGCGTAAAAATATGATGGGACAACCCTCCTGCAAGTGCAGTTCATGGGGTGGTACGCCCGAAAAACTAAGTGTGTTCAAAAACTCGGTGGGGTAAATGCCATGTTGCTCCCCATGCACCACAGAATTCACACTGTAATACACGCGGTGCCGTGCGGGCGAACCATCGTGCTTTGTGAATGCATATTTGTCATTGATGAGTTTATTGAGTGCATCCACATCTTTGTTCAAAGGTGTAAAAATTGCACGCTCAATGATGTATGCAGATCTTGTAGCATACTCAACAATAGATGACAAAGCGCCATACACTTCTTCAATCAAATTTGCCACAATAGGGCCATTGCAGCACATGTCATGAAGAATAAGAATGGAGTCTTCACCAACAGAGGGATACACGCGCTCTGCGCCCTCCCCCACACGTTGCAAGTAATCAGCAAATGCTTACTGCCGTGTGGCATCTGCCTGTGCATGCACCCCACCCTGAGCCAGCAACCTCTGCATGTGCATGTTGGTGTGCAGCTTAAATACACGCACATGTTGCCATATGTTGGAACGGTTCAAAGCTGCAGCGACGACATCTCCCCTGGTGCCGTGGGGCACAACAAGTAAAATTTGCTGAAAATTGTCGCCAAACACCACAACCAAGCCGCCAAAGGGCAGGAACTTGAATGTTGGGTTAGTGACAACCATGATGTCCTGCAAAAACTTGTTGACAGCCTCAAAAACATGCCTGTGCATCATGATAGCCTCATCCCACACAATGAGCGCAGCCGTTTGTAAAAGTGCTACCAGCTCAGAGTCCCTACTGATGTAGCATGTGGACGTGCTGTTGAGGCCTTGCATAGGGATCTTGAGACGTGAGTGTGCAGTGCGGCCTCCATCCAGCAGCAATACAACAATGCCAGACGATGCCATAGCAACAATGACCTGACCCTATGCGCGCACGGTGCTCAACAAGCAACAGTAAAAAAAGGTTTTGCCAGTGCCGCCAAGGCCATCGACAAAAAATGCAGGGCGATTGACAGCGGCCATGACATTGTCATAGACATCCCGTTGCTCAGGGTTAAGTTGCGGCACACGCTCATCTTGCATGGCTGCTTGTGTTGCCGTGTCATACTTGGTAATTTCGTCTGCCACCACAGCACTGGCAGATTGGGTCGTAGGCGTCGGCAAGCCAAATGCTGCCAAGCCTTGGTTATTGTTGAGGTGTGCCAAGTGCAGCGCCAACTCCCGCAACACCATGTCCCGGATGGCAGCATCGAGTTGCCGCACTGGCTCGCCCTGCACGATATAAGAGCACACACATGACATAGTAAGCATTGAGCGTCGCACAACATGCAAACCATGACCATGCAAAGCTGCAAGGCGGGCTGACATGTAAAGCCATACACGGGCAGAGCTGAGCACCAACCTGGCGTGCTTGATACAATAAGTCTTCTGCCATGTCCTCCTTGAAGCGCTCCCACAGAGCCAATGGGTTTGTAATAGCATTGAACACCAGCAAGGCAGCAAACGGTGCCTTGAGGCATGAGGCATTGGCCATGCTTGCAGCCTCCTCCATGCACTGGGCCCACTCAGCATCGTCCTGTAGCAAACCACACTGTTGACATGCTTCTTTGAAAGATGCGTGCTACGTGGGATGTTACAAGTGCCTGTTGGTGCATGCGAGGTCCTCAAAAGACGTAGCCCTAGGCACGTGATGTAGCAAAAGACGCAAGAAGTACCTCTCCCCTTCGGAGGGTTGTACAAAGTATATGTGGTCGACAGGCAACAGACCTGGCGTCTGTGTGCGGAATGCCCATTACTTTTCCTTCTTTTTCCATGTGGCAATGCGGGGAAAGTCATGGTAAAGCGTGTTGAGAGCCAAGTGTAATGGTGCATATGGATTGAAATGTTCCCGTGCTGTTTTGTTAAATGCAACCCATGTAGTCAGAGTTGTGTGAGGGTTTCGGTTAAGTACGGCCGTAGCATCAATGCCTTCTTGAAACAGGATGGTCTGATGCCCTTTCAAGTGCATAACAAGCCGAACGACATTGGGGTGCTCCTTGAATAGATCAAAGCCATACAGACGGTGGTTGGCCTCAGAAGCCGACACATATCGGCTGTCTTGGTAGATCTTGATCTCATCCCGCATGCGTGGCTGAGCGGGTGCAGCGCCATCAGGTGCAACAGCGTCCACCGGGCCAACGTCCACCTATGCACGGTCGTGGCCTTTGTAGATGTACTTGTAGAGGTATTTGACAGCCGTGACGAAGGTGCAGACCTCCACGTTGATGTGGCAGTTGAAGAGCAGGGATAGGTACGGGTTGTAGGGCACCACCCAGCGGTTGTCAAAGGCAAACCCACCCTTGCAGCAACAACAGCAAAACAACAGTTGTTACATGAGCGGTGCCACAGGTCAATAAATGCAAGCATGGTAGCATAGTCGTGCATGTTGTTAGTTCAAATGCATGGTCCTACTGCCAACACATTTATCGTTCAAATGTGCGGCCATCATCCCGACGGCGGTATGTTGGGTAGGAGTCGGTGGTGTTGGTGGTGTGCTCTGTGAAGGCCTTAGGGTAGCCTTTTGAACAAATGTCGTCAGCCATGCAAGGGCAATGTGGGTTGATGGTGCCATAGGGGCCATGCAGCATGCAACTTGTAACGACCTCAAAAAGAGTGGGGTGTGTATCCTTATCAAGCAACTCTGCAGACACCATGCGGTCGTACTCATCGGGCCCTCGTGGTTGATGATTAGAGTGCAAAATGAGCAAAATGTGTGCATGGGGCAGGCATCTTTTCTACCATTCAATGACATGAATGTCAGCCACCACCTCGCCATAAATGCCTTTCTTCAAAATCTCGTCCAGCAAGTGTTGTAATTTGCTAACAAAAACGTGTGTGACCAAATCAGGGCGGTCATTGGTAATCTCATCGGGCTTCAGCGCGCTGACAATCTCTTCCCACTTGGGGTTGCAGGTCATGGTGATGAACAAATCATGCTTGCCATATTAGCGGACAATGGCCATGGAATCTTGGTACAACTAAGCCATGTGTCGATGGCCAGCAATGAATGAGGATGGCAATACAATGAACCTGCCCAGGTTATCGGTGTTAGCGTTGTTATTGATAACAGCATCAGCCACGCCACCATAAATTGCAGCACGCAAAGGGCCCAGGTTGTTGCATATGTAAAACAGCCGTTATGATTCCACTTTGCTATATTAGTCAACACCCCACTCTTGATACAAATGTTTGCCATACACAAAGAGGGCGTGCGATGTCGGGTTCTTATCGTGCATGTGATAGTAAGCCCACTCCCGTGCAGTGATTTTTTTGCGTTGTGCAGGTTATGCTAGCCTTGCATCTACTACAACATGCTCAGCATCACCTTCCTCCTCGCTGCCATCATCCTGTGCAGGTTGTGCTGGCTCTGCATCTGCTACAACATGCCTAGCATCACCTTCCTCCTCGCCGCCAGCAGCCCACCGGCGAACAGGGGCAATAGCAGCATGGGGCATGCCTAGTTGCCATCCGGGCTCACCATAAGGATGGAAGCGCACAAAGTGCAGCGGATTGTAAGCAGGGTGCAGGTCACTGATCCTCCATAGCCCGTTGCCGTGTGCACGCATTTTGATGTCCTTGCCTGTAATCGGTTCGTCACCGCCGCCTGTGCAAGAGCAACAACATTTATGTCAATGAATGAGGAACATTGCATCAAGTGAGCGATGGCAATAAACAAATAGCACAGCAGTACACGTTGCTGAAGAACCTCACCTGGCAACAGCCTAGCCACCTCGGGGGCGGTAGGAGCATTGTAGCGGTGCTTGTCAACGTTGCCATCGAACCTAATTACCACTTCCCATTGAGGCAAGTTGTGTGCGGGCATGTCCATGACTTGTTTGAAACGTTGCACAAATGTGTTGTGATCACGCAACATCTGTTGTAGCCCTGCCAAAGTTGGCTGATGCAAAGCAGCGCCCGAAGCACCCAAAACTGCAAGGCGTGCTATGACTTGTGCATCCATGGAATCAATGATGTACAACTGGGCAAATTGTGGCACATCATGCTCGACAGGCTGCAAAGGCCCCAACAAATGATGCACAGCCCCTTTGATGGCAATCATGCTGATCCTTTGTTTCGGGGAATGGATGTGCAGGCCCGGTGAGGCCATTTGCAATACATAGTTGTATGCACGAATGTTCTGCTTGAAATCCTTAGTGGCAGGTGGCAAAGGCTGGTGCTCACTGGGCACACTGGTGAGCAAATCTCTGAGTGGCTGAGGTGCAGGGGCAGGGAAAGCATTGCTCAACCCAGACATCTTGCCACCGCCACAACACAAAGTGGTGCGCTTTTTTTCATGCTCAAAGCAAAGTGCATTGTAGTGTGTACACCTATGTGGCATGGCACCCAATGAATGTACCACCAACCCCTCCACCTCATCCGCAGTGTGCAGGGCTTGCTTCCTAGCTCACCGGGCGCGAGCCCCTCACCTGGCTGCTTGCCATTGGTTAGCAGGCTGGGTTGCCTTGGCAGCACTCCTGGCAGAGGCATCCCGTTCCCTGATTGCATGTTGTTCAATAGGCTGGGCTGCCCTGGCAACACGCCTGGCAAAGGCATCCCGTTCCCTGACTACCTGCTGCTGTTCAACAGGTTGGGCTGCCTTGGCAGCACGCTTGGCAGAGGCATCCTGTTCCCTGACTGCCTGCTGCTGTTCAACAGGGTAGGCTGCCTTGGCAGCACGCCTGGTAGAGGCATCTCGTTCCCTGACTACTTGCTGTTGTTCAGCCCTTTGCATTATACACAAAGTCTGAGAACCGTGACACACCTAAGCCACACCCATTATGTGTGTGAAGCTCCACCCGACAACCCCCTCCTCCTCCTCCTCCTCCTTGCCTCTTGCATTCTGCAACCCACATCAATTCTTTTTCTCTTTCCTTCCTTCCTTCTTTCCTTACTGCATTGCCACAACTAACAACATCAATTCTTCTTGACAACCCATTACCAGATATCTGATTCTTGACCCACTTTTTATAACATATTTGATTTTCTGATTCTTGAGCAAGTCTTACAGATAGATTGTAATACAGTATGTGCTATGTAAGAAGTTCTAAGGGAGTGAATTTTCTTTCTTTCTTCTAAAGAGGAACTTAGCATCCATGATCATAGCACGCAGTTGGGTGTACCTGGAATTTGTTTCTTCTGCAAGCACAGGAGGCAACAACAGAGGTGGTGGTGATGGCAAAACTGAAAATAATGTAGTAGTAGTAGAAGAAGCAACAACAACAGTAATAGGCAATACCAAAGCAGCCCAGCATCTGCTCACTACCACCTTCCTAGCGCATGCCAAACTCTCTTCGCTTCTTCCTTCACCATCTTTACCAGTTCTTCTTCTGTTTTTTTGTTGTTGCTGTAATCCTAGGTTGCAGCACTGCTGCTCTACTCACCACCATTCCTGTACCTGTAAGCTTCTGATGTATCATCAACCCATTTACAGCCATATCAACCCCTCCCCAAAATCACGCACCTTTCTCTCTCTTTCTTTCTCTTTCTCTCTATGTATTTTTGTGAATATCTGAATATAAGGAATTTGTCGGATCTTACCTGTCAAACAGTGGCTGATATGATCAAAGGCAAGACTCCAGAAGAGATTCACAAGACATTCAATATTAAGAATGATTTCACACCAGAAGAAGAGGAAGTTCGAAGGGAAAACCAATGGGCTTTTAAGTGAATTTTCTCTTTTCAAATGTCAGATAATTTCATCTTTAATTGGAAGCCTTTCTCTATCTCAAGCTTGTCACTCTTGGTTTCTCTGTTTTGCAATGTGCATACTCCAAAAAGCAGGTAGAAAGATGGTAGACAATAGATTTCTAGATGTTTTCTATTATTGATGTGTCCATAAACTGTGGAATTGGAACTTTTAGGTGGACTCTGAAGGTTTTGCAATGTCCTACAGCTGTGTTTTGTTTAAATAAAAAGTGTACGCATGTTAAGCACAGTACATCAGGCAGGAAAGAATCACATGTGTTTGTTTGTCCTAATCATGCCGATGCCCATGCTTATGATTTGATTCTGCATAGTACAGAGTCCCTCTTGTAGGCAGGCATATGAATTATGCAATATTCTTTGTGAAGTGTTGGGGACTGATAAGTGAGATGGGGTAAATGGGGTCTGTTGTGGAACTGGGAAATCCTTGCCATTTTTAGCTGCTGAAGGACCTTCATATCGATGCTGGTTTTAAGGCTCTTTTACACAAAGACATAGGTAGAGGTGGTACAGTCCCTAGAAGCTTATGTCTCCTTAGTGAATTAGATTGAAGTGCTTGGTTTTGGCCATAACATCAAAGCCACAATGTGGCTTATGATGCTAGGGCCAAATTGTGCAAAGAGTTAGCTGTCCTGGTGGCCCTTGATGTGAAGTACATCCTGACAGAAGGTACTGTTGAGGTGTACCTATTCCATTGACTTGTTTTTGGCTTTCTGGAAGCTTAAGCAAATTGGCAACATTCAGCAGTAGCCATAGCGGGAAACAAACAACAACAAAATAGATTGCAATGCAGTATGTGCTATGTAAGAAGTTCTAAGGGAGTGAATTTTCTTTCTTTCTTCCAGAGAGGAACTTAGCATCCATGATCATAGCACGCAGTTGGGTGTACCTGGAATCTGTTTCTTCTGCAAGCACAGGAGGCAACAGCAGAGGTGGTGGTGATGGCAAAACTGAAAATAATGTAGTAGTAGTAGAAGAAGCAGCAGCAACAATAGCAATAGGTAATACCAAAGCAGCCCAGCGTCTGCTCACTACCACCTTCTTAATGCATGCCAAACTCTCTTTGCTTCTTCCTTCACCATCTTTACCAGTTCCTCTTCTGTTTTTTGATGTTACTGTAATCCTAGGTTGCAGCACTGCTGCTCTACTCACCACCATTCCTGTACCTGTAAGCTTCTGATGCATCATCAACCCCTTTCCAGCCATATCAACCCCTCCCCAAAATCACGAACCTCTCTGTCGCTCTCTCTATCTCTTTGTCTGTGTTTCTTTTTGTGTCTGTTTTTTGTCTGTGTTTGTGTATGAATCCTGAAGCTTTTGGCTTTCTAGAAGCTTAAGCAAATTGGCAGTATTCAACAGTAGCCATAGCGGGAAACAAATAACAACAAAAAAAGGCCACTGTTGTCAAGAACAATTCATGTGGCGTTGCTAGAAGATAACGGCCTGGAAATGCAAGCGTAGCTAAAAATGTTCTGTTTGGTACCCAAGCGCAAAACAAAAATCTCCTTTTTTGCATTTGTTTTTTTCTATAAAAATTTGTTACGGAGAGATCTCGTCAGGAATCCGCGTAGTAGCAGTAGCGAGGAGGAGGAGGAGATCGAAATTCCCAAATCTTAATTGCGGCCAAAAGTCCTCCCACTCGCGAAGATTTGTGGGTGGGTCCCCGTGAGCGTGCGAAGAGAGAGCATTGGATGAGGAAACCGCGCGTGCATGCGTACGTGCATGCGTGTGTGTGAAATACTGCGCTATTTTTTTTGGCCTCTCGCCCAAATCTCAAGCGTTGCGCGAATTCGCTTCTCACACAACCATCTAGGGCCACAAATCAATGAGCTATTGTTGCGGGCCGCCAACAGGTCCAATGGGTGGGTGTTTGTGACAAACACACAAACAAACAGACAAACACCACGTTTGCTTTAATATATAGGATTGTAATAAATAGGTTTATTTTTATGTTGTTTTAAATACCCTATATAATTTAAATTATTATACGTTATTTTACTTTAAGATATCATAATTAGCTTATTATAGGCTTTCAAGTTATTTTAAATTAAATTATTCAACTAATCTTAGGTTATACCTTAGGTTATTTTTAAAAATAAATTAATATACGTTATTTCAAGTTATACTTTAGGTTATTCAAGGTCATTTTATTTTATGTTATTATAAGTTATTTTATCCTAAATATAATAATTTAAAATAATCTAAAATAAAATATAATGACCTAAAATAGAATAACTTAAAATAACCAATTGCCTATGAAAAATAATTTAAAATAGCCTATAATACAATAATTATCAATAACCTATGATATTATAACATAACATATCCAACAATAACCTAAAATAACCACTAATAACCTATGGTAATTTAACCACCAATAACCCTTAATAGAATAGCCAACAAGAACCATCAATATAATAACCATTATATTAATTTAACCAAGAATAATCAATAACAATCCGTAACCATATATTAAAATTATTTAAAATTGCCAAAAAATTAAAGGTGAAATAATTTACAATAGACAAAAATAATTTAAGGTGAAATAACCTTCCATAACCAAAAGTAATTAACAATAGTGTCACATAGTAAAAAAAAACCTAAAATGAAATAACTTAGAATAGTCAAAAGTGATTTATAATAACTACACTTAGCCTAAAATGAAATAATTTATAATAGCCAAAAATAGGTTACAATAACCAAAAATAACCTAAGGTGAAATAGGTTAATTTTAAAAAAAAAAACATAAAATAACCAAAATTAACTTAGAATAACGAAAAATAGCCTAGGGTGAAATAACCAAAAAATAATAAAAAGTAATTGATAATAACCATAAATAATCATAAATAATGTAAGGTGAAATAATTTAGATTAATGAAAAGTAGCCCTATAATAGTTGAAAGTAACTTAACATAGGTAATATTATTATAATAGCAAAAATCTTATCAATTTATTAAACTTTTTTTCCCCAAAAGAATGGTCATTGAAATGTAATTGAATAGTGATATTCAAATTTGTTTTTGTTCAAATGATTTTACATTTCTAAAAAGAAATAAATGTAATTATGTACATTATTGAAATATAAAAAAGAGTAAATTTGAGTCATTTCATAAATGCAATGTCAATTATTATTACAACAAATGGAGCAATTTGATGGTAAGGGTGTTTGCTTTCATTCTAAAGGTTAAAAGATCAAACTTCACAAATGATGTGTGCATGGTCAACAATGGTAAGTCGATTGAATATTTTCTTATCTAATTCCTTAAAATAAATGCCTAGGTTGATTACATGGCTTACATACTTAGGTTAGGTTTTTAACCTAGCCTAAATAGTGACACATATCAATAACTCATAGGTTGAAAATAATGAAATTATCAATATTATTATATATTAAATAATTTAAATTTAATTTATTTTTATGTTGCTTAGTTAATTAACTAGCAAATGAATGGTTTGATAAATTTGTATTTCACTTGACCTTGAAAGTACTTAGTGAAACAATTTATTGTTTGTGGCAACTGGTCCCTATTCATTAGGGGGTTGACCAATTTCATCATGATAAAAATGTACAAATTCATTCAAAATTGAATGAAACCCAAAGTGAACTAAAACACATTTTGGTGTAGTGTTTGATGCTTGTAATTCAAATAGTTTATGCATGGTGAAGGAAAAATGTTTAGGGTTACATTCCATATACCCAATCCATTCATTGTTAAATATCTAACTCATAATCTTGATGAGCTCCTATGAACTATCAATGAAAGGGAACCCAAATTTAATAAAGAACAACTCTAAGCTTATTGAAAATATGATCATTTGTAATAAGAGCAAAAGAAAAACAACTTCTCCTTGATAGACCTACAAGGACAAGTGAAACCTTTGTTTACAACAAAATTTATAGCTTAGGTTCAAAGCTAAGGTATAATTGTCACATGTATGGCATCTTTAAGCATAATAGCTTTGTTGCTTGATGGTGGAAGAAATTTTCCCTTGACATTCAAACTAATAATCCAAATTATAAAAGACTCCATATTTTCAGTCAATAAAACATTAGAGTGTATAAATCTATTAAAATAAGCATCCTTGACAATACAAGATGACCACAATGACATTTTTGAGGCAGTAGATCGTTTGATGCATGGCATTATTGATTTTGTAAATCCATTTGGAGGAGTCATGGTGATCTTTGCAGGTGATTTTCACCAGGTCCTACATATCATTTGAAAAAGCTCTATAGAACAAATGGTAGCCTGCATCATTGAAGTGCTCTGCATTATGGGCAGAGAAGTGTGTGTTCTAAGATTATGACAACTTCCACACAAAATCCAGAATTTGTGACATGGCTATTAGAACTTGGCAATGATATGATATCTTCACTAACTAATGGTTCAATTGATCTCCAAAGATATATATTGAATGCCCCAGATTTGAAATTATTGATATTCATACCTGAATCATATATTCAAAATAGGAAAGTTCAAAATCATGCATATTTTAAGGATTGAATCATTCTTTATTGCACAAAATGACATAGTGGATTCTATCAACTATTCCCAAGTGATCCATGAACCTACTCGAGTGTAGATGCTACAATTATTGAAAGTGTTGCTGATAACTTGAATATGCACCCTATTGAGTTCTTAAATTCACTAGACATGGCAGAGTTACCACCTTGCATCTGAAAGTTGGATGCCCAATAATGTTGCTAAGGAAGCTTGCTCCAAAAGTTAAATCAAAGATTGTATAATGGTTCAAGGCTTATTGTGACACATTTCAATAATCACATCATAAGGCACTCATCCTCATTGGGAGTCATGCATCAAGACAACTTTTATCCCTAGAATACCTTTACAACGAACAATGGAAATTCCAAATTCATTCACTCCCAAACAATTCCTTGTCAAAGTTGCTCTGGCCATGACAATCAACAATTCACAAGGCTGATCTATGAAAATATTCAGGGCTAGAATGCAGGGCTAGATTTACGAACACCAATTTTTTCAAATGGACAACTATGTGGCCCTTTCTTGAACAACATTGTCTAATTTTCTAAGAGTCCTTCCAAATTCAAATGATGTTCATAAAACATTGAACATAGTGTATTCAAAAATGCTTTTAGACCAGTGACATCTATTTCATTTATTGAGAAGTTCAATGTACTTGGGTCAAAAACACAATGGCCCACTAGTGGCTACACAATCAATGAAATTATTTTAAGCAAAAATGACATCAGACCGGAGCATGTATTTGACACCTCTAGAGACAACCTTGGCTTCATGCAGTAGACACCGATCACCATGTACATGGAATAGAGCCATCCCAGCAATTGGGGTTACCTGTGCATGGACAAATCTGTGTTTAGAACATCTATTTTGTGTTATCACTGCAAATGTATTAGTGCCAAGTTACACATGAAGATGCTTCTTTATAATTTTTATATATTAGTGCATGATGAAGCTGTTTCTTCATTTGGGATCTCCACAACTATGGAGGAATTTTGTGAATTGCATAATCAAGGACATACAAATGAAGTGGTGGTTGTTACCTGGGCAACTATCCGCTTACGACTAGAGTAAAATACAGTTTCTCCCCCAAGCAAAGGCTGGTTTGCCATGACTGTATGACTTGCAGTGGCTTCATTTGCTCCAACACCCCCACTCAAATATACAAGCAGAGTGTATTCAGTGGAGCATCCATCATCAAGGTGAACACTCTCATCATAATGTGGTCCAAATCGCTGGCCTTCCTTGTATCTGCAACCCACCAACATATATCTATGAAATTGTAGAGAAATCTCCACAGCAATGATTAGTTTGAAGGTAACGTCACAATGATTGCAGTCATAACCTTATGAGAATTGCCCACTATGTGCCAGACCATCATCTTCATCAGAATAGCAGTGATGAGCTCCCAATGGTGGGTGTAGATAACTACAATGCAATGTAAAAACTGCACAACTATCTTGTCAAACTATCTTGTGACAATGATGATGTATTTAGTGACAAACTATTGACAAAGAAAGGATTCAGAGCTTTCTTCGGTTTGTTGTGGTGTTCAAGGTCCAAGCAGTAGGAGATATCAGTTGGAATAGATCAATAAATCCTCTTTCTCTGGAACCGTACACCCACGAATATTTTTCATTCTAGGGGTTAAGGAACCGTTAAATAATTGTACATATGTTACATCATACTAGACTTTTCAATCGGACTAATAAAGTCTCTGAGGTCATCGTTTTTTCATACATACAGTGGAGGAGTGACACACACATACCTGTAGAATCTTATATTTGGGTTCAGTCCAACTGGAAGCTTGCCTTCAATTGTGATGTCCTTGAACAATTTCTCAAGGCCTGCATTCCACAGCTTCTGTGCAAGGCTAGGATCAGAGACAGCAAGCCGTTCATTGTCCCTAAATGCTTCTCCCATGGCAGGACCAAGACTACCTTGGTGCTCCAATCCACGTGCTTCTACTGCCTTGATGAATCCTTGGCATTCCTCAATTGTTAGAAACTCAGATACCTGTGGAAACCAGGAAATCTCCCAACCATCAATTCACAAGTGGATATAAAATAAGCAGGTCAATGCTCCAAATCCACATCAATAAAGCTGAGCAAATCATTTTTCACCAAAACAAAAATGGGTTAATCGTACAATCCCTCACAACGGAGCTCAGGCTGACCCAAACCTTTTAGAATTCTTAAACCCTAAGAAAATTCCTCAGAGGACAACAGTTCTTCCAAACTGCAGTTCTCACCACTACCACCTCACTCTCTCCATACCACAGTAGAGGATTTCGAGTCTCTTAAAAGCACGACAGTGGATGAAAAGCTCAAAACTTCGAAACTCGTCTCGGTTCTGGTCCCTAAAAACCCACAATTCAACACCCTAAAACCTAAGAAAATACTTGAATTTTGAGAGAGCATAAAACAAGCAAACAGCAGTGAGGTCAGCTGCACCGTGAATAGATTGGAGGACTGGAGAAGATGGGGCCGTAGAGAGGGCTTGCAGGCGACGACTGGCCACGGTGGTGGAGCACCCTTGTTCCGAAGCCGCGGCATCGCCACAAGCACTCGCACAACTCTCTTGTATGTATTAGGGTTTCCTTGGTTTTTCCTCTCTTCCTGTTTTTGTGTTCCCCACCCTTCTTTTTCCCCCCTGTGATTGTCTACATTCCAGAGGGGGAATGGGGATGGTGATTGGGTTTTCTGAATTTGTCTGATTTTCTCATTTTTGCATCCAAAGAGTGAAGATAGAAGATACCCATTATATATATACGCGCTCATCTTTCTTCTTTTGTATACCAGTATGACCATTAGATGTATATGTAGCTTAAAATTCTTACAAAGGATTATTATCCTTAGATTATCATTTCTTTGATCAAATAAATGGCAACATTTTCATAACGGATTCAAATATGAACCAAAAGAATGAGATGTCCCAGACTGCCAATTCTCCCCATACTACCTCTTAAATGAATTTATTTAGTTAGTCATAAGAGTCAATGTTTCATCAAATTTCATCTTCAAAGTGTGTTATTGCTGTTCATACTTGTCACAAATTGTCTCATAATTGCAACTTCAAGTTTATTGTTGTCACCATTATCTCGTAATTGCATGCTCAAAGTCATTGTGATCATTGATGTTTCATCATTGTGGTCATGAAAGTGAGCATTGTTGCTGGCACAAGTAGTTCACGATTTCATCTCTTCAGGTAGGAGTGTTGAAACACTATTTGTTGTCACTAGTGTTTCATAATTTCATAATTGAAGTGAGCAGCACTTCTTGTTGTCACTGGTGTTTCATAATTTTGTCCTCAAAAGTGAGAGGGCTGTGTTTGCTGTGAACACTGTTGTTTTCAATGCTGTTGTCACCAGTGTTTCATAATTTTGTCTTCAAAATGGGAGTGCCATGTTGTTGTGAACACTGCCGTTTTCAATGCTCTTGTCACCATTGTTATGGAATTTGGTCTTCAAAGTGAGAGTGCGGCATCATTGTGTATACTGTTGTTTTCACCCCTGTTTCATAATTTTGCCTTCATAATAAGAGCACTGTTTTGCTTCTGTTGTTGTGGACACTGTTGTTTTCACTGCCATTGTTGCCCCTGTTTCATAATTGTCTTCACAGCAAGAGCACTGTTTTGTTCTGATGACTCTCATTCTTGTCCCCTTGTTGACATCAGTACATCATTGTGTGGCTGAATGCAGTCATAGTTTCCCTCACACATAGTATCCATTCAAGTTCCATGCCCTGCGCATCTGTATGAATATGTTCACATGTAGGAGAGGGTCTTGAGAAACTTGAAGGATTGAATTGAATTGAATTGAGTGTTTACACATTGCAGAGAGGAACCATGGGTGTGTGTTTTAGTGCTATGTAGAAATTTATGACCTAAAAAACATTTGATGATGCAGTAATCATGGTTTCAGAGTGTGTAGCATACTCTCATCTTGATCTCAAGCATTCAAGAGCAATCTGATCATGATTGATTCTCCATCGCCACTTTTTCTCACCAGTCAAGAATTGAAGTTTAAGGTGCTCGCCAATGACCATTCAAAAGTTAGAAAACCAATTACTCACTTCAAGTGCAACTGAAACAGACACACTCTGTATGTTCAAGCAACAGCTACTGACATCATGCGCACAACCACCACATTTGTATATACATCACTCAAAACAAAAATTGCATATGCATACAAACATAATCACTATGCTGACCTCATCATGTTGCAGAGTACACATGATGTGTTGCAGAATTACACTCCTGATGTCCATTTCTCCTCATAATTGCCATCCATCACTGACGTCTCCACTCTATTGCACAACTTTCAGAATTGGACATGCAGTCAGTTCAAGCATTACAGCCAACAAACTGAACCTACTTCATGACGTTCTATCATGTATAGGAGAACAGGGGACAGAGGCCCTGGTTAGATATATTAATGAGAATTCAGTGGAAAACCACCATCATTACAACGGCAGAAGCCTTCCATATTCTAAGGTCTTCATTGCATGAAAATCTGCTGAATTCCTAAATGAAAGTTGAAAGGCACCTATTGACCAATTTCTGGTTACACATGACTCACTACAGACAAGCACACTTTCTCAAATTCCTGCCATGCTGTCCTGCTGCCACAAGTATGCTCGCAAACCAGAAAACAGAGACACACCTGTACAGCAGAACCAAAGGGATCAACTGCGTGGCACCTGTAAGAAATGTAATAACAAGAAAAAGCAAAAGCTGAAAGTGTGTCAAAATCCATGGTTCCCACATGATTGTGTCAACCACTTACAACAGAAGCTTCCTCCTGAAATAGAGGATTTCTCTCTCTTCAACTCCAGTGCCACTCACACCATCTGCAGACCTGCACAACAATCAACTCACCTGTCACGTAGTCTCCTTGTGGAACCACACCCTCTCATCAACTAAGTGAGAAAATTAACTTCTGGCAAAAGGCACATACAGAGCTACTTCAGTGAAATAACACATCAAAAGAAGAGAAACTCATAGAAGAAAAGCAATTTATGGTGCTATACAATCATTACCTTCTCGTAAACATCGTGAAGCCTGGGATCGCACAGCCAGCTCATGATGCATGCCTTGACAGAACCTATATGCATTAATTAAACAGTGACAAGGGGACTCAAACAGCCATCTTCTAGAGTACCCTGTGCATGGCAGAAATCCGAACTTCCAAAGCACTGTTACTATGACCACTTGTACTAGTAGTTGCATCTTGGATCTTGGATCATCCCTCCAACACCTACAAACATATTTCAACAAGGTGCACTTCCAGAAAGTACCCCTAGAGATGTAAAATCTGTACAAGAAAAGAAGAGATGGATGTCCAGAACCAAGTCAGCACTATACTGAGGAAAAAAAACTGGCAAATACTTGCTTGAATACTACAGTTGCAGTTGCCTTTGCACAATGAAGAAAATGGGACCGAATTGGAGTAAACAGAAGAGGAGAAAAACATGGACAAAAAGCACAGGGAAAACTCTTGGCAATTCATCCCTAAGCATGCCTGCTGGAATTGTAAGAAACTGGAAGTGTGTGTAAATGTTATGCCTTGCAGGTAGATCAGTGTGGAGAGTAAACTTGCTTAGGTATGTTTCCAATAAGAAATGTGCCTTGAAGAAAAATGCCCAAAGGATGCTGCAAGGTGCTTGGATGCCACAAATAGGCTCTATGGCTTGTTCTGAGGTAGACACAAAAGATCACCTTCTTGATTTTAAGGAAAAAAGAGAGACCCCACTCAGATTGGCAGATCCCTACCATACTGTGGCACAGATGTCAAGTACTCAGAGCGGAAAGATTAGAATTCACAAAACTGTAGGCAAGTTTAGACTACCTCAAGGCATGCCGTTGATGATTTCAAGGTATGAGATCCGAGACAAAGCTCCAATGACCATGGTTTGATCAGAATCAACTGGTGTCAACATGCAGTCAAGTGCACTATAGATTTTTTTAGTGCTTTTGACAACCATTACCGGACAGTGATAGCCAGGTGAGTTGTGCAAGCGAAATTGTTCCAGCCGCATTGACCTTACAGTGGATGTTATGTTTTTCCAACCTGCAAACAATTCCTTGGGTGTGCTGCACAATCAGGATGAGAAGCAGGACTATGTGCGTGAATGATTCACTGCAACTCGGAGAGGCACCTCGTCCATTGTCAGAACCTCCAGGCACCACTGCGAGTCTTCAAGGACAACATCGTTGGTTCTTATCACACTATGTTCTCAGAAGTTTCGAACATCTCAAGAACTGTGTTGCTGAGAGCTTGAGAGACACCTTGGACATGACCACCAGATGTGTCAGAAAGGCACACAACAACCAAACAGCACCAGACAACCTCGGGAGGGATAAATCATCCCTCCCAGACCCGCAAAACCATTTAACTTTATTTGAGGGGGGACCCGCCCCGTAAGCGCACCCATAAGGGCAAGGTCCCTTACAGTCAACCTGGAACTCTCTTAGTTCCATTCTGTGGCTGATCTGATAGTTCAAAAAGTTGTCCTGC